>ONZV01000022.1_pt1 | contig 173458 bp, 130 predicted proteins | sample 1671561 | NCBI WGS metagenome assembly ONZV01 (sample SAMN06348169, study PRJEB24527) | human gut metagenome | reverse complement strand
TAGGGAGACGGGCAAGTTCTGACTGAGCGAAGTTAGGACTTGCCCGATTTTTTTTGCAAACACAAAAAAGGCCGTCTCATTTTGAGACAGCCTCTTTCCATTTCTATATCAATCAGAAATCTTATTTTCGATAGCTTTCCAGTTCTTCTGCCTGGAACTTACGGATGAAGTTGAAATGCTTTTCTACTTCAGATTCAGCGTAGTTCACATACACATTCAATGACTTGCCAAACATGTCAGGAGCCTTTGTCGCATCCTGCAATAGCAAATGGCTCATCACGCACACAGCTGCCATCTCATACAAACGACGAGATACCAAATCCAGCAATTCCTGGTTCTGTGCTTCTTTCACTGCATTGGTGCAAGCTTCCAGCTTACGGGTCATATCCTTGATACGGTTCATGTAACCTTCATATTCCGGCGCACAAGGTACCGTTTCAAATTCATGCAAAGTAGCCGCATACGAACCGTTGGTCACGTAACGGATGGCAGCAACCGTCTGCAACTGAGTGGTTCCTTCGTAGATGCTGGTGATACGGGCATCACGGTAGATACGCTGACACGCATATTCCATCATGAAGCCGGAACCGCCGTGTACCTGGATACAGTCGTAGGCATTCTGGTTGGCATATTCAGAGTTCATACCTTTTGCCAGCGGTGTAAAGCTGTCGGCCAGTTTTGCATAACGTTTCTGCTCCTGACGTTCTTCCGGAGTCAGCTTGCGTTCGCGGGCGATGTCGTCCAATGCTTTGTAGATATCCACATAACGGGAAGTCTGATACAACAACGCACGACCGGCATCCAGTTTCGCCTTGATGGTAGCCAGCATGTCGTACACTGCCGGGAATTCGATAATCGCCTTACCGAACTGCTTACGGTCTTTTGCGTATGCCAATGCTTCATCATAAGCAGCCTGGCTCAAACCTACAGACTGAGCCGCGATACCCAGACGGGCACCGTTCATCAATGCCATGACATATTTAATCAAACCGAGCTTGCGGTCGCCGCAAAGTTCAGCCTTCGCATTCTTATACACCAATTCACAAGTCGGAGAACCATGGATACCCAGCTTGTTTTCAATACGACGTACGTCAACTCCGCCATCGTTCTTGTCGTAGATAAACATAGACAAACCACGACCGTCGTGAGTACCTTCTTCCGAACGGGCCAGTACCAGGTGAATATTGGCATCACCGTTCGTGATGAAACGTTTCACTCCGTTCAGGCGCCAGCAGTTGTTGGCCTCATCGTACGTAGCCTTCAGCATCACGCTCTGCAGGTCGGAACCTGCATCCGGTTCAGTCAAGTCCATAGACATGGTTTCGCCCGCACAGATACGTGGGATGAAACGGCTATGCTGGTCTTCGTTACCGAACTCATACAAAGTTTCGATACAGTCCTGCAAAGACCAGATGTTACCGAAACCGGCATCAGCCTGAGCCACGATTTCTGCACACATGGTGTACGGAGTAATCGGGAAATTCAAGCCACCGTAACGGCGTGGCATAGTCATACCGTTCAGTCCGGCTTTCACCATTGCATCCAGGTTAGCCTTTGTGCCGGAAGCGTATTCCACGCGACCGTTTGCACAATGCGGACCTTCTTCGTCCACTCCTTCTGCATTGGCAGCAATTACTTCACCTGTGATTTCACCGGTAATTTCCAATACTTTATCGTAAGAGTCGACTGCATCCGCATAGTCCTGCGGTGCGTAGTCATACTCGTCTTTATCTCTGTAATCGCGTTCTTTCAACTGACAGATACGCTCCATCATCGGATTGTTCAAGTGGAACTTGAGTTCCGGATGTTCTGTATAAAAGTTTGGCATTTTTATTGTTTTTTTGTTGTTGTCTTAGGTTTTGGTAGTTTGAAGTTCAAAGGAAGTACATATCCCATCGATATAAACTCCCCGTAAGCCACAGCGGGCTGCCATTCTATTTTTTTCAAGTCTTCTTCCACAAGCCGTACAGCTTCCTGACGCAAGAAATAGTTTTCCGAACTTTGGGGAAGTATATAATACTTTCCAAGACGTCCTTTCTTGTCGAAAACAAGCCGAACCATCACTTGCCCTTCTATTTTCTGTTCCCATGCAGCCTGCGGGTAATGAAGATGTTCACGGATGAAAACCCGTAATCCATATTCTCCACCAGGAAAACCAACGGCCCTGTCGGAAGGATAGAAAGGAACCTCTTTACCGTCCACATTATAAACATGACCGTCCAGCAGCTTTCCTTCCTCATAGTTTTCTGTTCTCCAAACAGAACCGTTGGGATAATACATTGTCAGTTCACCGTCACGCTTCCCTTTACCGAACCAGCACACATATTTCAACTTCCCGTTCTTGTAGAAACGACGCATCTCTCCTTCACGATGCCCATTTTCAAAATCAGCGGTAACGGCAGGCTCGCCGTTCGCGTAGTAAGAAATGGATTTTCCGTTCTGGACACATTGCTTCGGATTACTTACAAAGGTCGAAAAGCGGCGCAAATTCAGAAGGGTATCCCCCATATTATAAAACTTGACCTCAATTTCATTCTCACCAAGTTTCTCGGGAATGCAATACCTTATGGCTTCTTTCACATTCTCTGTCCATCGACCTTTTTTGTCTAAGTAGACAGTATCTTGTGAAAAGGCAGAAAAAGCCTGCGAAGACAAGAATAATATAAATAGCAACCTGCGCTTCATGACCAAAACATTTTCTTTACTTGCTGTTCTTCTTATAATATTTAATCATTTTCGGAATCACTTCCTCCACCGTTCCGTTGATCACGTAGTCGGCGATGGAATTGATAGGCGCATTCGGATCACTGTTAACGGAAATGATGATACCTGCATCCTGCATACCGGCAATGTGCTGAATCTGTCCGGAAATACCACAGGCGATGTACAGTTTAGGATGTACCGTTACCCCTGTCTGACCAATCTGACGGTCGTGGTCGCAGAAACCGGCATCTACTGCCGCACGACTGGCACCCACTTCTGCATGAAGTTCCTTGGCCAGTTCAAACAACATATCGAAACCTTCCTTGCTGCCCATGCCGTAACCACCGGCAATTACAATCGGAGCACCTTTCAGGTTGTGTTTAGCCTTTTCTACGTGACGGTCGATTACTTTCACCACATAATCAGTTTCAGGCACGTACTTCGCTACATCATGACGAATCACTTCACCCTGATAATTGGCATCTACGATTTCTTTCTTCATCACACCTTCACGTACGGTAGCCATCTGCGGACGATGTTCCGGGTTGATGATGGTAGCCACAATGTTACCACCGAAGGCCGGACGAATCTGATACAGCAGGTTTTCATAGGTGATACCGTTTTTCTTGTCTTCATGGTTACCGATTTCCAGCTGCGTACAGTCGGCAGTCAAACCACTTGTCAGTGCGGAAGACACGCGCGGACCCAGGTCACGACCAATTACGGTAGCCCCCATCAGGCAAATCTGCGGTTTTTCCTCCTTGAACAAGTTGACAAGAATAGAAGTATGAGGAAGTGAAGTATAAGGGAACAAGCCCAGAGCATCGAACACATGTACACGGTCTACTCCGTATGGCAACACTTGTTTTTCTACATCTGCAAGGTCTGTACCGGCACAAATCGTTTCCAGCTGACATCCCAGCTGAGTGGCCAACTTACGACCTTTGGTTAAAAGTTCGAGACTGACATCGGCCACATGCGCGCCTTCCATCTCACAATATACAAATACGTTATTCATAGTCTTTATCCGATAGTATGGTTAGCCAACAGTTCAACAATCAAGTTTTCTACATCTGCATCGCTGCCGGTAAGTGTCTTGCTTTCCTTTGCCTGAAAGATGATGTTCTCAATCTTCTTTACCTTTGTAGGCGAACCCGACAGACCGCACTGTTTCGTGTCACCGTTCACATCGGCTACGCTCCATTCCGTGATGTTCAGATAAGGACGGCTTTCATACAAAGAAGCGTATGGCAGTTCAGCCCCGTCTTTGGTAATGGCAGCCTTTTCCTGTCCACCCAGCGCACGTTTGTACTTCTGCACCAGCTTCGCATTGCGCGGACGGCAAGGAGCGGCACTGCCGTTTACAGTCAATACAATCGGAAGCGGACCTTCTACAGTTTCCACACCTCCGTCGATATGGCGTTTCACACGGATACGTCCGTCTTTTACCTCCTGAATTTCTTCTACGTAAGTCACCTGAGGCAAGCCTAATTTTTCTGCTACCTGCGGACCCACCTGTGCGGTATCACCATCGATAGCCTGACGTCCACCCACAATGATGTCATATTCACCAATCTTGCGGATAGCTGTTGCCAGCGCATACGAAGTAGCCAGCGTATCTGCTCCGGCAAAAGCACGGTCTGTCAGCAGATAACCGTTGTCTGCTCCTCTGTATAATCCTTCGCGGATAATTTCAGCGGCACGACCCGGACCCATTGTCAGGATAGTTACAGTAGAACCAGGATGTGTGTCTTTCAGTCTGAGTGCCTGTTCCAAGGCATTCAAGTCTTCCGGATTAAAAATCGCCGGAAGTGCTGCACGGTTAATTGTACCGTCAGCATTCATGGCATCTTTTCCCACACAGCGTGTATCAGGAACTTGTTTAGCCAATACTACAATTTTCAAACTCATTAGATTCTTTATTTTGGTATTAGTAAATTCTTGTCGGCAAATTTAATGAAAGCATTTGTTCCGCAAAAAGATATGAAGAAAAATTAAGCGTATTCTCGACATCTTCACTCAACTGTGAATAAGTGGCAATAGGATTGTCAGAATACATGGAAACGATAGTTCCGTCCCGTCTGCAAACATACACCCGGGGGATTCCACTGGTAGAAAACAACTCATATACCCGTCGATCATCCTGTGCCGAATAAGGAATAGTCAGAGCGTTTCTCTCCCAGTAATCTGCCACCTCCTCTTCACCTTCCTCCCGACTGATGGCATAGATAGCCACCTCTTCATTCGCAGCATATTCTTCATACAGCTGTTGGATAACCGGCAATTCTTTCTGACAGTCCGGGCACTCCGTATGAAAGAAAATCAATACTGCCACCTTCCCCTTAAGAGACTGTGTACTCAGCTCCGAACCATCATTTAATACCACCGAAAAGTCCGGCAACATATCGCCCGGCTCCACTATATTCTCGCCAGCCGGAACTTCTTCACGGATGCAGGAAAACAACAAGCACCCCAATAACACGAAAAAAATACTTAACCAATACTTCATACGGTAAAGATAAACAAGATACACAAGTTTTGCAAACTCTGAGAACTTGTTTATCTTTGACTCCGGAAAAAGACTTTATAAAACATGAATACAATGAATCAGGAAACCGCGCAACTTCTCCAGCAAATCGGGTTTGAGAAATCTGACTTGAACTGGGCCACACAAGTTGTTCTCATTTTGGGCATCTTACTGATGTCTTATCTTATCACACTGATTTTCCACCACCTCATCATGCCGGCTGTACGGAAAATTACGGCACGCACCAAAGCCACGTGGGACGACTACCTGTTTAACGACCGGATGATGAAAGCCTTCTGCCGGATGATTCCGCCCATCACCTGGTACATCCTGCTCCCTTTCGCCTTTGACGAGAAATCGCTCTACCTGCTCCATATCCTCCTGAAAGCCAGTCTGATTTATCTCATCATCACGGCACTCATGCTAATCAAATGCTTCCTGGACTCCCTCTATGAAATCTCCAGCGAGCATGAGACCCTCAAGAACCGTCCGCTCAAAGGTATCTACCAGATGATAAACTTGGTGTCCATCGGAATAGGCATCATTCTCATCATCAGTGTCTTGATTGACCGGAACGCTACCGCCATTCTGACCGGACTCGGTGCCTCGGCCGCCATCCTGATGTTGATTTTCAAGGACAGTATTCTGGGATTAGTGGCCGGCGTACAGCTTTCGGCCAACGACATGCTTCGTCCGGGCGACTGGATTACCATGACCAAATACGGCGCCGACGGTTACGTAATTGAAGTGTCACTGACCACCGTAAAAGTACAGAACTTCGACAAGGCCATCACCACCATTCCTCCCTACGCACTGGTCAGCGATTCCTTCCAAAACTGGAGAGGCATGCGCGAATGTGGAGGCCGCCGCATCAAACGCTCGCTGTTCATTGACATGACTACCGTGCATTTCTGTACACCGGAGGAAGTGAACCAATTCGTACAAAAAGGATGGATAACTGCTCCAACCGAAGGAAATGAACCACCCGTCAACCTGCACGTGTTCCGCGAGTATGCCCTCAAATACATCAGCAACCATCCTGAAGTGAATCACAACCTGATGCAGATGGTCCGCCAGTTGCAGCCCACCACCGAAGGTATCCCCGTAGAAATCTACTGTTTCTCGAACACCCCCGACTGGATTCCTTACGAAACTTTGCAGGGAGAAATCTTTGACCACCTGATAGCCATGATACCGGAATTCGGCCTGCATATCTTCCAGCGCCCGGCCGGAACCGATTTTCAACCCAATGAGAAAAATGAATTTATAACTTCAAAATAAAAAACAATGGAAACAGGACTTACATACAGCAGCACCGTACAGGTAAATTCCACCAACACCGCCTTAGCACTCGGCTCAGGAGATATGGAAGTGTTTGCTACTCCCGCACTGGTAGCCTTGATGGAAAACGCTGCCATGAATGCCGTAAAGCCCGTACTCCCGGAAGGCTCTACCACCGTGGGCGCCATGATACAGACCTCGCACCTCAAACCCTCCGGTCTGAACGAGGAAGTTACCGCAACCGCGGAACTCACAGAAATAGAAGGCCGGAAACTAACCTTCAAAGTTAGTGCGTCCGACAGCAAAGGGCTGGTGGGAGAAGGTACTCACATCCGCTACATTGTGGACAGGGAACGTTTCTTGAGCAAACTTTAACAGCACACAATCGTCTACCATAGATTTATAGACAGACAACTGCATCAATGGTAGAACTCTAAAACATCATTTACGTTTTCCATTCTGCATCCCTAAGTTTTCCGATGCGGAAACCTATAGATGCAGAATAGGAAACATAAGTCTCCGCAAGGGAAAACATAAAAAACAAAAGTCGAAATACCACTTATCTCCTTCGCATTTTTTCAATTAGCGTGAAAGTGTTTTTCCCTCATCCTCTTTATGTCATTTAACACAGAAAAAAAGAATCCCTGAAACAAGGATATTTCACTTGCTTCAGGGATTTTTTCATATACATATTATTACTATTATACAATTACCAGTGCAATCAGCTGAATAAACAATATCAGGAATACCATAGCAATAGGATATACTGTAGCGTATGCCACTCCCGGAATGTTACTGTCTGTCATCGAATCGGCAGCGGCCAGACCAGGCGTACTGGTCATACCTCCGGTAATGGTGCCTAACAAGTCGAGCAGGCTTACCTTGAAGACCCATCGACCCACTATGGCAGCCAGCAGCATAGGTACCAATGTAACCAACGCTCCGACTCCAAAAAGCAGGAAACCACTTTCCTGGAAGGTGGCTACCAAGGTCTTTCCGGCTGAAGTTCCTACCTCTGCCAGGAACAGCAACAAGCCCAACTGACGCAGCAACTGATTGGCAGGACCTGACATGGACCACATAATCGGACCAGTCTTACCAATGGCGCTCAGGAACAATGCCATCATCAGTACCCCTCCGGTCAGTCCCGGAGAGAAAGTCATGCCACCTCCGAAAGAGATGTGCAGTTTTCCGAATAATACGCCCAACACGATACCCATAGCTATCGGGAAGAAGTCTGTATCTGACAAACGCTTTACATCATTTCCCAACAAACGGGCTACTGCCTGGATACCTTCCTTCTCACCTACCACCATCAGCTTGTCACCAAACTTCAGTGCCAGTTCCGGTGAGGGAGACAAGTCAATACCGCTTCGACGTACACGAGTAACCGTACAGCCAAAGTTCTTCTGCAGGTTCAGTTCACCCAACTGCTTGTTAATCATATCTTTCTTGGTGAGCAACAAAGATTCAATGGTCTGTGTATGGCTCAACGGAAGTTCACCTTCTTCACGCTCACCCAACATCAACGCCAAACTGTTCAATGCATTCTCGCTGCCCACAGCCTGAATGCAATCACCTTCCTGCAACACGGTATGTGCTTTGGGTATCAGAATCTCTTCTCCCTGCTTCAAGCGTGAAATCACAGCCCCTGTCATGGCACGTATGTTCAACTGGCTTAACGTACGGCCAAATACAGCCGGATTCGTCACCCGGAACAAGCAAGTGCTCAGTTCAGGGAACTGGCTGCGCCGTTCCTTCTCCAGTCTGTGTGCTTCTTCATTCAAGTCCACTCCCATCAGTTTGGGAAGCAACTTCACAAAAAGAATCACCCCAATCACCCCAAACGGATAGGCAATACCGTAGGCAATGGAAGCCAACGGCGACTGGGTACTGTCAATGGCCACCGCCAAACCAGGTGTACTGGTCAAGGCACCGGCTATCAAGCCCACGATACTTGGCGTATCGATGTCAAAAAGATATTTCATTCCGACCCCTGTCAGGCAGGCAGAAGCCACTATCAGCAGCGTAATCAGAATCAAGGTTTTTCCCTTGCTCCGGAACGAATGGAAGAAACCCGGACCGGCCTGAATGCCAATCGTAAAGATAAACAACACCAGCCCGAAGGTTCCCAGTTCCTTTGGAATGGATACCCCCCAATGCCCGAAGGCAAGAGCAATGAAAATCACGGCAGACACATCGAGCGATAGGCCCATCACTTTGATACGTCCGAGCATAAAGCCCAAGGCTACAATCAAGAAAATTGCAAAATACGAAGTTTGCAGTAAGTCTGTCAACATGGTTAATAAAGATAAATGAATAAAACTGGGATAAAGATAAGTAAATTTTACGGATTTCCCCAATTGGCTGCTATCATATCCCCCTATAGTTCATGAAAGGCTTATTCATTTACCAACAGACCTCTGCTTAAAACCATCCTCACGGTACGGAATTTAGGAGTGACCTCAGATTTTCCACGCATAATCTTCACCTCCCATTCCGAAGCTTTCCACAATTCTTTCGGCAATAACAGCGTATGCAATGCATTTTTCCCTTGAACAGAGCCTATCTTCACTTCATTTACATACACGTCTGCATCTTTTGCTGCGTCAGGGAAAGATTCGATTCTCACGGCATTGACCGGTTTTCCCTTGGACTTCATTTTATAAGCGAACCATCCGCGGGTTTCACGCCAGGGGGTTCCCTGCTCACTGCCTATCACCGAATTTTCCATCTCTACAAAGTGGTCACTTTCCGGCTGTTGCTCACCACACACCACCATATCGGCCGTAGCCTGCTCCAATTGGGCACGTTCTTTCTCCACTTCAGCAAGTTCTTTTTGCCGCTGTCCGAGTTCCTCCTTAGACACAAGTTCCCAATAAATCATGTACCGGCACTCGTGTGTCTGATAGAAAGGTTTCAGTTTCATTCCCTCATATCTGGAAGGGTACACTCCAGTCAACGCAAACTCCAACTTATCAGGAGATACTTTCTTCAGGTTGCTCAAAAGATTATTTTCTTCTCCCACAATCACAGGCATGTTCTGTAAAGGCAATTGAGGTCCTGATGCGATATGACCACCGCGACTGTCGTCTGCAAACTGGCCATCCAGTCTTTCTTTTCCCATATCGGCAGCCAACACAATGGGACCATACATAAATGAATAATAAGGAGACTTGTCCGGAAGTTGTACAGCACGCAAAGTCATGGGCAATGTCATTTCAATGGCATCGCCATCCTGCCACTTTCTCTCTATGGTGTAATAACCATCCGTCAAAGTTGCCTTTACCGTCTTTCCGTTCACAGCAAAAGCCACCTTTGACTTGTCTATCCATTCCGGACAACGGAAGCTCACTTTCATCTTTTTGGACTTATCTGTATGCAATACCATTCGAGTGGTTTCCTTTTCCGGAAAAGAAGTTTCTTGCGTGAAGGCCATGTCATATTCTTTCCATTCCAACACAGAAGAAATAAACATGTTGACAATCAGCTCGTCCTTACGTGATGCATATATCATCTCCCCGTACTTTGCATGGTTCTCCATTCCCGATCCCACACAACACCAGAAACAGCTTTGAGGCTGTGAATATACCCTGTAATGCCCTGAACGCATGGGAGTGAAATACACCAATCCTCCCTGCACCGGATTCTGGCTTGACAAGATATGATTATACAAAGCACGCTCATAATAATCCATATACGCCATATCACCCGAAGTCTGATAGAGCATCTTTGTCAGGCGAAGCATATTATAGGTATTGCAGGTTTCTGGACCCTGCTCACTGGTCATCATACTCGAAAAGTCATCTGCTTTATGGAAATGTTCTCTGACGCTATTTCCTCCGATAGATACACTCCGGTTGTTTACGACCGTATGCCAGAAGAAATCGGAAGCATCACTCCAGGCTTTCTCTCCGTCGAGGTCGGCAATTCGTTTAAAACCGATTACTTTCGGAATCTGCGTATTGGCATGCATACCGGTAAGCTGGTCTTTTTTCTCAAGAAGAGGATTCAAGACCACCCTGTGTGAAAAACGTTTGGCCAAGTCAAGGTATTTTTTCTCTCCGGTCAGACCGTATACATCGGCAAATACCTCATTCAGTCCTCCATGTTCACTCCGGAGCATATCCTGAATCTGTTCGTCAGTCAGTGTGGAAACCGTATTCAGCATCCAGTCTGTCAAAGCAATCAGCATCCCTTCGGCTTCTTCCTTACCGGCTATCACATAGGCATCGCGCAAGCCCGCATACGTTTTATGGATATTATATAAAGGTACCCATCTATTATTGAGCCCGAAAGGATTGGCATCGATTTTTCCATTCTTTATTTCATTCCAGATAGCTTTCCCGTTCGGAACTCCACAAAGATAGCCATTGCCTGAAGCCTCCTGACAACGTTTCATTTCAGAAAGGAAATAATCCAGGCGTTTCCCGATTTCCTCATCACCCGTAGAAGCATACATATAAGATAAAGCCGAAAGATAATGCCCTCCTATATGCCCGTCGAGTCCGGTATTTTCCCAGTTCGGATAGTTTTCAGCTTTGGGCTGCAAACCTGCTTCCTTCATATAAGGAGCCAGTAATCTGTCCGGATCGAGTCCTAACAGATAACAAATATCCATACTTTCTGCATGCTTGAACGGTCCGGAAATCAACCGGACATCCGTAATGGGAAATGTATTGATTTTCTGAGGCAGTCCTGCGCCCATACAAACAGAGGATGCCAAAAGCATCCAACCTAAAAGATACCCTTTTCTCATGTTTTTCGTCTCTTATTGTTTATAGTTAACTTATCTGCTGCAAATATAACAATAAGTGTATAACATACAATCTACATCATCCCTAAATAGTGCATAAAACGAAGTAATTCAGGTATCTTTTATTTCATGACTATTTCCCTATAGCTCACTTATATACTCGTAAAGCTTCTTATAAAACGCATGCTTGGTCAATGTGGAGGCATCGCCCAGAATAATCAGTTTCATACGGGCACGGGTGATGGCTACGTTCATGCGGCGCAAGTCATTGAGGAAACCAATCTGACCGTCTTCATTGGCACGTACCAGACTGATAAGAATCACATCACGCTCCTGCCCCTGAAAGCCGTCCACCGTATTGATAGTTATCAAGGAGCGATAAGGCTTGAAAAACGCATCTTTCTTTACCAGCTGACGCAAATACTGCACCTGAGCCTTATAAGGAGAAATCAATCCCACATCAATCCGTTCTTCTAAAAAGCGTTCCCGACCGATTTTCGTGATGTACTCCTTTAACTGACCGATGGACAATTCAGCTTCCGGTTTATTGATTCGTCCGTAGTTTTCACCTACAAACTCCTCGTTGCAGTCCATGCCTTCCGTATTTACCCACTCTATCGGCGTGTCAAAATCCAGAATGCTACGGTATTTCACCTCAGGAGCTGACTGCAACATTCCTCCATAAAACCAGTCAGACGAGAAACGCATAATTTCGTCGTTCATACGATACTGTACCTTCAGCAAGGATACCACCTCCGGCTTGTTTTTCACGATGGCCTGCATCAATGTATGCCCTAACCCCGCACGCAAGGCTTCCGGATTCTTTACCGTAGGCGGCAACTGACAATGGTCGCCAGCCAAAATCGCCCGGTCGGCTTTACGAAGCGGAATCCAGCAGGCTGCTTCCAATGCCTGAGCCGCCTCATCGATAAATACCGTTCCGAACTTCTGTCCGGTGAGCAAGCGGTTGGCACTACCCACCAGCGTGCAGGCAATCACCCTCGCTTCACTGAATAAGGATTCATTGATACGGATTTCCAGTTCCGTGGCGCGGTCTTTCAGTGAATTGATTTTTTGCCGGATACTTTCCCGGTCATTTCCTTTCCGGCTACGGGTATACAGTTCACGAATCGCCTTACGGATACTCCATAGCTGGGGATAGTCGGGATGCGACTCAAAACGACGTTCGTACGTAAACGACAGCATCTTATCGTTTACCCGACTGGGATTCCCGATACGAAGCACGCTGACACCACGGTCTACCAACTTTTCACTAATCCAGTCGACAGCCATGTTACTCTGAGCACATACCAGTACCTGATTTTCACGATGAAGTGTTTCATAAATAGCCTCCACCAGCGTAGTGGTCTTACCTGTTCCCGGAGGGCCGTGCACAATGGCCACATCCTTGGCATGCAAGACTTTATTCACCGCTTCATCCTGTGTGGCGTTCAACCAAGGGAAACGTACGGGTTGAAACGAGAAAGTAGATACGGGCTGCGTACCATGAAAAATATCCCTTAACTCTGCCAGTCGATTGTTCTTAGCAGAAATGACCTGTTTCAGTGCCTCGAACATCAGGCGATAGCTGGTTTCATCAAAATAGAGTTGTACCCCGACCACTTCTTTACTCTGCAGCGTAAGCAGTGCATTGGCATCCGGCAAGATGACTACCATGCGGTCTTCCTCCACGTAATTCACCGTAGCTACGAAATTCAGGTAAGTCAGTTTCCCCGACATATCCTGCGTAAAGAAACAAACCGGTTTCCCATATTCAAACAGATGCTCTATCTCTTTGTCTTCTTTTCGTTCTACCTCAATGACCAACTGATTCAAGGCATTGTAATAGCTCCGGCCTAACGATAACGGATACCAGCACATGCCCCGTTTGATTTTCCGACCAATTCCCATCAGCTCCGTCTGCTGCTGAAACTGCTCCTTTTCGTATTCATACTCTAATTTCAGCAATTCATAGTGATGCTGCAAGTATAAAACAGGCGATTTTATTAGGGTACCTTCCTTATTCATTTCCTTCTACATTTGAATTGGTTTCTGCCAGCATTTGGGCACGCGACTTACTCTGCGTCACCACATAGACACCTGTAAAAATCAACAGCGCCGCTACAATCTTCACCCAACCGAAAGTTGCCATACCGGCAAGTACGGCTACACAACTTCCTACAACCGGCTGCATGTAGTTATACATACTGACTACCGTAGGACGCAAGGATTTCTGACCTACCAGCATCAAAATATAAGCTACATACGTACCAAAGAGTATAACATAACCGACTTCCAGCCAGACTTCTACCGGAAAAGCTGCCCAGTCCATCACTGAAAAATCATGATAAGAGAAAGGTATAAAGCATATCGCCGCATAAGTAAACATCCACTTCATCAACGTAATCACATGATAACGCGCAATTAACTTTTTAAAAATGGTCAGATAGCAAGCAAAACTAATCTGAGCTGCCATACAGAGGGCGTCCCCCCATACGCTGCCACCTTCCGTATCTCCTCCCCGGTTGCTCAGAATCAAGGTCAGGGCACCGATGGACCCAAGAAATATCCCAATCACCTTTTTCGGAGTAACGGGTTCTTTCAGGAAAAGAGCCGCTAAAATCATGGTTACAATCGGCATGGTAGTAGTCATGATAGACGCATCGACCGGAGAGGTCAGTGACAAGCCAAAAGTAAAACACCCCTGATTGCAGACAATCCCCAACAAGGAAGCAAAGAACAGCATCAGCAAATCGTGCGGATTGACCTTCTCCTGCTTTACAAAGAAAGAGGTAGTCCAAAAACACACGGCCGCTCCTATCATACGCATATTCGCCAGTGTGAGTCCGGTAATACCCGCTTCCATGGCTGCCTTGCCTACCGGAGACATCAATCCCCACATACTTGCAGCCAATAACAATGAAATATGAGCTTTTACAGAACCTTTCATGATTTAGTCTCTTTAAATTTCTGCAAAGTTACGAGGTTTTTGAAAAAAGGGCCGGTCGGGCGTTGATTTATTCCCGGGAATTTTCTATTTTTGTTTGACGCGTTAAAAAATACAGTCCATGAAAAAGCAAGCTGAATATATCAAGCGCATTGAGATAAAGGGCTTATGGGGCCGGAAAAACATTGCCTGGGATTTACGCCCGGATGTAAACATCCTGAGTGGAGTAAACGGTATCGGAAAAAGTACGATTCTGAACAACTCTGTCCGCCGGCTGAGTGATCTGGAAGGAGGAGCCCTGAGTAATGGCATTCATTTGGGAGTGTCTTTCACTTTCTATCCGGAAGATGCCACCTATATCCACTTCGATGTGATAAGAAGTTTTGACCGTCCGCTGCTCAGTTCCGGATTATTGGAAAAAATCGGTAACCAGAATGTCAAGACTGAACTCGACTGGCAGCTTTATCTCCTGCAGCGACGCTATCTGGATTATCAAGTAAACATCGGCAACCGGATTATCGAGCTTTTGACCAGCGGCAAGCCCGAAAATCAATCCAAGGCAGCCGAAATCTCTCTGCCTAAAACCCATTTCCAGAACCTGGTAGACGACCTGTTCAGTGAAACGGGAAAAAAGATTCTCCGCCAAAGTAATGAAATACAGTTTGAACAAGACGGCGACATATTAACCCCTTATCAGCTTTCTTCCGGTGAAAAGCAGATGCTAGTCATCCTGCTCACCGTACTGGTGCAGGACAACCAACCATGTACCCTCTTTATGGACGAACCCGAAATCTCACTCCATGTAGAATGGCAGCAACGGCTTATCTCGCTCATCCGAAGCCTGAATCCGAATGTGCAAATTATACTGACTACCCATTCTCCGGCACTTATCATGAACGGATGGATGGACGCCGTTACCGAAGTGAGTGACATTACAACCCTTTAAAAACATGTAGCCGTATGGGAAAAAGACTGACTGAAAACCTTTCTTCCCTGTACATTGGAGCGGCTAACAGCCTTAAGCCCAAGCGTGCAAGAAGAAAAATCGTGGCCTACGTAGAAAGCTATGATGATATTTCTTTCTGGAGATCCATACTTGCGGAATACGAAGACAATACCCGCTATTTCGAAGTCATGCTCCCCTCTCAGACTTCATTGGCTAAAGGTAAGAAAACCGTACTGATGAACCAGCTCGGGAAGCAATTAGGCGAAAATATGATTGCCTGCGTGGACAGCGATTATGACTACCTGTTGCAAGGACGTACCAACACCTCCCGATACATCATCGAAAATCCCTACGTGATGCAAACCTATGCATACGCCATTGAGAACTACCATTGCTATGCCGAAGGGTTGCATGAAATCTGTGTCATGGCTACGCTGAACGACCATAAGCTGATTAATTTCCCGGAATTCATGAAACTTTATTCTCAGATAGCTTATCCGCTGTTTGTGTGGTCTGTCTGGTTTTACCGGAAACATATTCTGTCAGAATTCTCCCTGCTGGACTTCTGTTCCTATGTAAAGCTTGATCAGGTTAGTACCCACCATCCGGAACGAAGTCTGGAAACCATGGCCAAAAAAGTCAACCGCAAACTGCATGACCTGGAACGCCATCATCCGGAAGCGCTGGAAGAAATTGAAAGCATGAAAAAAGAATTCGACCGTCTGGGAGTCCATCCAGACAATACCTATATGTTTATTCAAGGCCATCACATTATGGACAATGTAGTGTTGCGACTGCTCATTCCCGTATGCACCGTACTCCGCCGAGAAAGAGAACAGCAAATCCATGACCTGGCCCTCCACGACATGCAGCTTCACAACGAGCTGACCAGCTACCAGCGAAGTCAGGTAGGCGTGGAAGTCGTTATCCACCGAAACAGTTTCTACAAGAACTCCCCCCTGTACCAGATGATACGGAGAGACATCGAGAAATTTCTCAAAATCATCCGTTAGCCGGTATTTCCCTATCCAATTATAGGAAATCCCCTACAAAAGAATGGGCGTTTTCATCTTGACCGGAGAATTTTCTTCCGCTAACTTTGTGCTATCAACAAAGCTGGAGGAATCACACTCTCAGCCGGAAAAGACAATGCTTATGAGAACAAGAACATTTATTCTTTGCCTGCTGGCCCTTTGCCTGAGCACAATCCGGGGCTACGCATCCGGTCTGGGCGACTTCCGGGTCAATGCCCGTTTCCTGACCGACCGAATGGCCTTTGAACTGCACCTCAACAGTAACCAGTACAACGACCTGTACGAAATCAATTACGACTTTCTCTGCAATATAGGTCCATACGTTTCTGGCATTGCCGTTGCCGACACTCGTGCGATGGATGCATATTACCGCTACCTGGACGAACGAAACGACGACCTGCGATGGGTACTTTCACAAGCAGAATACGTACGCTTCATCGATATCGAATATTTCTTCCGCCCCATTTATGCCATCAACAACGTATGCTATCTGCGTGTATATAAAATTTATCCGAACAGAATCCATTTCTACTTCAGACCTCCCCGCCATTACCTGACCTACAGAGGCGGACATTGCCGGGCACATTTCGGAGGCGTAAGCTACTACCGGCGTAATTATCCTGCACGCTACCACCATCCGGTGTACAGCCGTCCGTGCCGAGTCAGTCCGCAGATGCGACCGCACGACTTTGCCGGACCACGTCCGGGAAATCGTCCTCCGCAGAAGCCCAACTGGAAGCCTGCACCCCGTCCGGACCGGAAACCTGTCTCTGTGGGTAGACCCAATTACCGCCCGCCTCAGCATTCGGAACACAAACCGCAGGCACGCCCGTCTCACAATCCTCACAAGAACCCAGGCTTCAGGCCTCAGGAAAGACCAACCCGACGCCCGGAGGTAAGTCCCGACAAAATGCGTCCGAAACAAATCCGGGAAAAAAGCAACATAAAAGAAAAAGAGCGTAAATCTCTCTCCAAACGATTATAAATAAAAAAGTGCTGAATCAGGAATATCTTTTCCAGGTTCAGCACTTCCTTTTATATCAAAAAAAGTCTCAGACTAAGCGGATACCCCCTTCTTCCAGCACCACCAGTCTTTTCTTATACAAATCACCGACCGCTTTCTTGAAAGTCTTCTTACTTACACCGAAGGTCTGGTAAATCACCTCCGCATCGGTCTTATCATTCAGCGGGGTAAAGCCGTCATTATCCTTGATGTACTGAAGCAATACCTCGGAAAAATCATCTACCTTCCGGGCACCGGCCTTCTGCAATTCCAAATCAATCTTTCCATCCGGACGTACTTGTTTCACGAAAGCACTCAGGTGCATTCCCGCTTCCAAAGGCTGGAACACCTCGTTATGGAACAGCATACCGCTAAACTGATTTTCTACAATCACCTTGTAGCCTAAATCCGTACGCTGCCATACCATGACATTCACTTCCTGTCCCGGCTGGTACTCCGGTTTCTCCGTAGAAAGATAATGCTCCACCTTGGCAGAAGCCACAATACGATAGCTTTCTTCATCCAGATGCACATGCACCACATAGCGTTTTCCTTTCTGCATCTTCATCTTCTGCTCACGGAAAGGCACGAACAAGTCTTTCATCAATCCCCAGTCAAGAAAGGCACCGAACTGATTGACCCATGCCACCTGCAGACAGGCAAATTCACCCACCTGCACATAAGGCTGCAGTGTAGTAGCGACCAGACGCTCCTCCATATCGAGGTAAATAAATACATTCAGAATGTCTCCCGGCTTGGTACCTTCGGGCACATAACGTTTCGGAAGCAAAATTTCACCGTCTTCATCTCCATTGAGGTACACCCCGAAATCCACTTCCTTCACTACTTCCAGCTGATTATATTTTCCTAATTTTATATGACTCATAACAACTCTTTATTTCCGCCAAAGATAGCATAAAAAACTCATATACTCACACTGCCTTCCCTATAAAGAAAAACTAAAAATATTTTTATTTTTACGCCGCAAAGTAAGTGGTAAACCGCCGTGACTTGTTTTATAGGAAAAACATATATCATTAAACTTTATATCTATGAAACTCTACACTATTTTAGGAAGTTTTCTGGGGCTCTCTTTGTGCATGACCATCGCTTCATGCCACTCTCCCCAACCAACCAGTGAAATCACATGGAGCACCTTCAACATCCGCTACGACAATCCCTACGACAGTCTGAACAGCTGGACATACAGAAAGGACACCGTAGCCAATTTCATCAAGGCACAAAATCTGGACATTGTAGGTATGCAGGAAGTCCTGTACCACCAGCTTGAAGACCTGAAAGCCCGTCTGCCAGAATATGCCGAAGTCGGCGTGGGACGAGAAGACGGAAAGACACAAGGCGAATATGCCCCTCTGTTCTATAAAAAAGACCGTTTTGAATTATTGGACAACAATACCTTCTGGCTGTCACAATACCCCGACAGTGTAGGCTTCATCGGATGGGACGGTGCCTGCACCCGTATTGCCACCTGGGCCAAGCTGAAAGACAAGACCAACGGAAAAATCTTTATGGCCATCAATACGCACTTTGACCATGTAGGAACAGAAGCCCGTAAAAAAGGTGCTTTGCTGATTATTGAGAAAATAAAAGAAATTGTAGGCGACCAGCCTGCCGTAGTTACCGGAGACTTCAACGTATCCGACCAGTCGGAAGCCTACCAGACCATCACCGGCAACAGTTTCGTACTGAAGGATGCGCATAAGACAGCTCTCCAGCAAGAAGGTGCCAGCTATACCTTCCATGACTTCGGACGCATTCCTGCCGATTCATGTGAGAAAATTGACTTCATATTTGTCACTCCTCAAATAGAGGTACAGCGCAGCTACATTCCTGAAGAGAACCGGGAAGCAAAGAAATTCCTTTCCGACCACAATCCGGAAATTGTACACCTTTCTTTCTAAAAGACTAATAAATCGAGGAAAAATTTATCCCGTCCGCCGGTACACATCTTTACCGGGACGGGATTTTTTTATCTTATACAATGCGTCCGTCTACCAGATGAATGGTACGGTCGGTCTGAGTGGCCAGCTCCTCATCGTGCGTTACGATGACAAAAGTCTGCCCTAACTTGTCACGCAGTTCAAAGAACAACCGATGTAATTCTCCCTTGTTCTGCGTATCCAGACTTCCGGAAGGCTCGTCCGCCAAGATTACCGAAGGATGATTCATCAAGGCACGGGCTACAGCCACACGCTGCTTTTCGCCACCCGAAAGTTCTGCCGGCTTATGCGTGGCCCGCTCCGACAATCCCAGGAAATCCAGCAAATCCAATGCTTCCTTTCGGGCAGTTCCCGCCGACTTGCCTTGAATCAAAGACGGCATCATGACATTCTCTACCGCCGTAAACTCAGGCAACAGCTGGTGAAACTGAAAAACAAAACCGATTTCCCGGTTCCGGAAGGCAGAAAGCTCCTTTTCTTTCAGACGGTTCACCTCCGTGCCGTTCAATATAATTCGTCCTCCGTCCGGCTTGTCGAGTGTACCCATAATTTGCAGCAAGGTAGTCTTTCCCGCCCCACTGGGTCCCACAATACTGACCACTTCACCTTTTCCGATTTCAAGGTCAATCCCCTTCAACACCTGAAGTGCACCAAAACTCTTGGTTATCCCTTCCAACTGAATCATACGACTTTACAATTTACGAATTACATACTCTGCCAGATAGCATCCGAATACGGCCGGCATATAGCTGACGGTTCCTGCGGTAGACTTCTTGTTCTGCTCATCATCTACCAATATCACGGCATTTGCATCAGCCTGCTCCGTGCTGAATACCACCGGCAGCTTCCGCTTCATACCCATTTTCTGCAAACGCTTACGCACCGCCTTGCTCAACCCACAATGATACGTATCCCACAAATCCGCAAAACGAATCTGCGTGATATCCCGTTTGGCTCCGGCTCCCATGCTACTGACAATCTTCAATCCGCGTTGCAAGGCATGATATATCAGATAGCACTTAGGAGCTACCGTATCAATGGCATCTACCACAAAATCAAACGCCGCACTATCCAGCAGTTCAGGTATAGCCTCATCTTTCAGGTAAACCGGCAACACAGTCAGTTCCAGTTCCGGATTAATATCCCGGAAACGTTCAGCCAGTACCTCTGCCTTTGGACGTCCGATAACGGAATGAGTGGCCGGCAACTGACGGTTGATGTTACTCGGCTGTACCGTATCGGCATCTACAATCGTCATCCGTCCCACTCCGGCACGGCAAATCATTTCAGCCGCATACGCACCTACTCCTCCCAAGCCTACCACCAGCACATGCGCCTTACGCAGACGCTCCATCTTCTCTTCGCCTAACAGCAATTCCGTGCGCTGCTGCCATTCTTTCTTATTTTCTTCGCTCATGAATCTTTCTTAAACCATTTATAAAACCAGTTGCCCACCTTGTCATAATACTGCGTTTCGGCCCATCCATGCGGATCGGCAAAACTTAACGCCTCATTCGGGTCACCCTTCTGGTCAGGATACAGCAGCATGATACTGTTGTTATTAAAATATCTGGATACCTGCATAGGCAAGCGTTCAAAAGAAGAGTCGTACGAAATAGACCCTCTTCGTGAACTGACAATAACCAGCAGATGATCGTAATTCACCTGTCCTGTAATAATCAGCAAGTCGTCCCAGTTATCCAGTTCCTGGTATTCCGTCATCACATCCTTGTGCTTCTTCTGGATATATCCCTTGATATACCCCAAAGTCTGGGGATGAGCAAAGAAATGCAGACGGCATCCCAGCTGACTGCTCATGCGGCACAAGTGCGTAATCCATTTCACAAAGCCGTGCTCAAATTCCGATTTAGGAGGTACCGCCACAATGATACGCCGCAACGTATTGACCGGCATCAGGAAGCGGGCAATCATCACCTGCTGATAAGTATTCTTCAGCAAATCTTCCGTCAGGTTACCGAAGAACGAATCCACGATATTGGCCTTGTTGTGCAAACCAATGACAATCGTAGTCGCCTCAGTTTCCTTAGCTGTATGTAAAATACCCGTAGCAATATTCAAGTCGAAGCGCGACACTGTTTTCAGAAAGACATTGGCCGACGCAGCAATCTGAGCCGCCCTTTCCAGGCTTCTCTTTCCCCGCATCTCCAACCGCACAGAATCATTGTTGTCATTAATCACATTCAGTGCCACCAAATTGTCCGTCCGCTTTTCATCACGTACCACCAGCGCCAGCTGCATCAGTTTATCCAGTGTGTCCGGATTGGCCACAGGAATCAGAATACGCTCTTTTTTCTGTTCTTGTTCTTCTTCCACTTCCGCATCATCCATCGCAATTCGTTTGGCCGCATGTTCCGTAATAAACGAGCTGACCACACACGTCACCAGAATCAGCAGAATGGTACCATTCAGTACATCTTCGTTCAACAAGCGCTCTCCACTGGGCAGAATAATGTTGTAACCCACCAGTACCGCCGCCAGGGTAGCCGCAGCCTGCGCATTACTCAGTCCGAACATCAGTTCCCGTTCTACTGCCTTCATGCGATATATTTTCTGTGTCAGCCACGAAGCAATCCATTTGCCTAACAGTGCCACCACAATCATGACACCAGCCACCTTAATGGAATCGATATGGCCGAACAGCACATTCACGTTTATCAGCATTCCCACTCCGATAAGGAAATAAGGAATAAACAGCGCATTTCCTACAAACTCCAGGTGACTCATCAACGGAGAAACATGCGGAGTCAGACGGTTCAGCACCAGCCCGGCCAGGAAGGCGCCTAAGATTCCTTCCATACCAATCAGCTCCATCAATCCGGCCCCCAAGAAGACCATGGCCATCACAAAGATATACTGCACCACCTGGTCACTGTAACGACGGAAGAACCAGCGCCCGATGCGAGGGAACGTCAGCATAATCACCACGCTCAGCACCACGACTTTCAGCACCAGCCACACCCAGAACATATCCGAAGTATCGCCCTTGTACATACCTGCAATGACGGCCAGAACCAACAAGGTCAGCGTATCCGTCACCGCCGTACCTCCCACCGCAATGCTGACAGCCCGCTGCCGGTTGATACCGTAACGAATCACAATCGGATAGGCTATCAAAGTGTGCGAGGCATACATACTGGCCAGCAGCACAGAAGTAATCAGTCCGTATCCCAGCAAGTTCAGATTGGTCCACACACCAATACCCAGCGGGAAGATAAAGGCCAGCAAACCTAACACCGTAGCCTTCACACGGATACTCTTGAAATCCTCCATGTTCATTTCCAGTCCGGCCAGGAACATGATATAATACAGTCCCACCTTACCGAAAAGCTCAAAGCTGCTGTCGCGCGCCAGAATATTGAATCCATGTTCCCCGATGACGATACCGGCCAGAATCATTCCGATGATGTGCGGAATGCGCAGACGTTCCAAAACAATTGGGGCAAACAAGATAATTACCAGCACCAAAAAAAAGATCCACGTAGGATCAGTGATGGGAAAATCTATATTGAGATGAACCAAATCTAACAAATCTTTCATATATGAGGGGCTGTTCGGTTTAAATTTATGGACAAAAATACGAAAAAAGTTCCGTATTTCCCCTTTGGTATTCCAAAATGTTTTAAATTTGCGGTTCAAAGAATACAAGGAGAAGAAAAAACTATCTAACTAAAATACAGAAAGCAATACAATCACGGAATTTATTAACTTAAACAAGAAACATAAGAAATGAAAGTAGCAATTGTTGGTGCAAGCGGAGCCGTAGGACAGGAGTTCCTGCGCGTGCTCGATGAAAGAAACTTCCCGGTGGATGAACTGCTGTTGTTCGGATCTTCAAGAAGTGCCGGACGAAAATACACTTTTCGCGGAAAAGAAATCGAAGTAAAACTTCTGCAGCACAACGATGATTTCAAAGGAGTAGACATCGCCTTTACGTCAGCCGGTGCGGGAATTTCCAAGGAGTTTGCAGAAACCATCACTAAATACGGTGCAGTGATGATTGACAACTCCAGCGCTTTCCGTATGGAAAACGATATTCCTCTGGTAGTACCTGAAGTCAACGCAGAAGACGCGCTGAACCGTCCACGTGGCATCATTGCCAACCCTAACTGTACGACTATCCAGATGGTTGTAGCCCTGAAAGCTATCGAAAACCTGACTCATATCAAACGTGTACACGTATCTACTTACCAGGCTGCCAGTGGTGCCGGTGCGGCTGCCATGGACGAGCTTTACGAGCAGTACCGTCAGGTATTGGCCGGAGAGCCTGTCACTGTAGAGAAATTCGCTTATCAGCTGGCATTCAACCTGATTCCTCAGATTGACGTGTTCACAGACAACGGTTATACAAAAGAAGAAATGAAGATGTACAATGAAACACGTAAAATCATGCACTCAGATGTACAGGTTAGTGCAACTTGCGTACGTGTTCCTGCACTTCGTTCACACTCAGAAAGCATCTGGATTGAAACAGAACGTCCGGTATCTGTAGAAGAAGCCCACGAAGCATTTGCCAACGGCGAAGGTCTGGTACTGATGGACAACCCGGAAAAGAAAGAATATCCGATGCCGTTGTTCCTGGCTGGAAAAGACCCTGTATATGTAGGTCGTATCCGTAAAGACCTGGCTAATGAAAACGGTCTGACTTTCTGGATTGTAGGCGACCAGATTAAGAAAGGTGCCGCTCTGAATGCTGTTCAGATTGCTGAATACCTGATTAAAGTGAAGAATATCGGATAAATAGTTTATCGGTACTGATATAAAGAAAGGCATTGCCTGAGGTTTGAAACTCACAGGCAATGCCTTTTTATTTCTCTTATCCCGACTTATATCATTCTTATGTCCTCTTTCTTTTTTCCTTTATAAAAACCTTTTGTGAATAGTGCATTGCACCAAAGAGGTTTATACGTTTTCCCATCGAGAAACCTACGTTTTCTAGCAGGGAAACATAGGTTTCCGAAACGCGAAACCTACGGTTTAGAGAAGGGAGATATAAAAAAGAGAGTCAGGTTTTCGCAATAAAAAACCTAGACTTTCAGAAGAGATTGAACTACAGACAATTTTCTAATAAAAAGAGGGTGTGTCATTTTTGATACACAAGTCACTTCCAATAACACGTCCTACTTTCTATCTCATTTCTTAACTTAAACATTCAGAAATCTTTTTACTGTTAATAGAATAAAAACATTCTACAAAAGATTTCCTACAAAAGATTTCCTACAAAAGAAAGTTATCTATTCATAAGTTTATTGTATTTTTGTTCATTAAATACAATAATCATGAGAAATAGCCTTATTTTACTTTGCCTTCTTATACTTGGAGAGTTTCAATCTATCTTTTCTCAGCCACAATATACCTTTAAACGATTAACAATGGCCGATGGAATGGTCAGTAATTATATCGTTGATGTAATTCAAGATAAACAAGGATATATTTGGATGGCTTCTGAATCTGGCTTATGCAAATTTGACGGAAAAGACTTCACAATATACAATACTGGCAATTCAAATATTAAGAGTAATGCGCACAACGTATTGTACTACAACGATACAGACAATACAGTTTGGGTAGGAACGCAACGTGATGGTGTTTGTATTTTTAATTGCGAAACACAAACTTTTACCAATCTGGCAGGAATGATGACGGAAGATGTAACAGACTTAAGCCCTTCTTCCGATGGAGGAATATGGATTACCCATTATCATCTTGGAATAGATCACTATAGTAACAAAACCAAACAAATTACACACTACAAAGCTGAAGATATTAAGGGATTAGTTTCTGGCCACTTCTGGTGTGCAAAGGAAGATGAAAACGGACACCTTTATGTAGGACTCCAGAAAGGAGGACTAGCAGTTATTGACATAAAAAAACAGACCGCCCAAATATACAAACATGACCCTAACGACCCACATAGTATTCCCAATAATACAGTTCATTGCATTTTTATCAGCAAGACGAATTTAGTCTGGGTAGGCACAGAAGACGGACTAGCTTTATTCAACCCCCAAAAAGAACAGTTTATTTCTTTTCAGAATCAGCCTAATAACCCAACTTCAATTTTATCAAATCAAATAAATGATATTGGAGAAAGTAAAGACGGAAAACTGTGGATTTGTACACAAATGGGGGGAGTCAGCATTTTAGACTTAAATGATAATGCATTTACAAGTCCACAGCACATGCACTTTCAAAACATCAAGGCCACCAACGATTTACATGGAATTTCATCTCCTAATGCTAAAAGCTTTATGCAAGACTCATTTGGCAACATCTGGATTGGGAACTATCGCGGAGGGGTGGACTTTTTAAGTTATGATACTCCCATTTTTCAAACTCTAAAATACAATATCCTAAAAGACGGAACCTTAACAGATAAACAAGTATGGGGACTTACTATTGATAACGAATCCCACGTTTGGTTAGGAGGAGAACATGAGATAGCTGTATTCAATGAAAAAATGCAACTTCAAAAAATCATTCCACTAACAGGAAAAGCTAATCCACACACACATGCATCTGTAATTTTTAAAGACAAAAATGGTATGCTCTGGCTTGGCTTATACAAAGATGGAATACTTACTTGCAATCCTAAAACGGAAGTAATCACCCGTATTCCTATAGATGATAAAGATGCGGAAATCTGTTGCATTTATGAGGATCATAATAAAATCTGGATTGGTACCCAAAACGGATTGTATTCTTGGGAAAACGGTATCATAAGTGAAGAAAAAGTAATAAACGACCAACTATCCGACTTAATGATACATGGCATACAAAAAGATCATCAGGGACGTCTGTGGCTGGGAACCTTCGGGAAAGGGCTGGTTGTTTTTTCTCCTCAAAAACAACGCATCATGCAATTTGATACAACTAACAGTCTGATTACCAATGCAATAAATTCTCTTTATTTAGATAAGAAAGGAAGGCTATGGGCTGCTACACGCGCAGGAATCGTTTCTATTTCCAATACTTCCAGACCTCAAATTGAAATTCTCGACCATAGGCAAGGACTGATTAACGAAAATGTCAGAGCCATTATCGAGGACAAACAAGGGAAAATATGGCTTAGCACCAATGGGGGTATTGCTCAATGGAAAGAAAAAGAAAAAAAATTTCTCAATTACACTTGGCATCAAGGAGTTCCAAGAGGTGACTTTATGGATGGTGCTGTTTGTATAGGAACAGATGGCACACTCTTTTTCGGGTCTCAAAACGGAGCTTGCTATTTTAATCCGGAGAACATCGTAGAAAATATCCTCATCGCTCCTGTACAAATTACATGTGTACAAAGTTATGAGTACTCCAATCCCAACAACAAAGGGACCATTGCACCCATCATAGATGGTAATACCAACCTTTCTTACAAAAACAGTACTTTTACCGTTACATTCAGTGTAATGGATTACACACAAAGTCCACAAGTAGAATATGCTTATACCATGGAAGGTTTAGGAAAAACGTGGTTTGAAATCGGAGATGAGAACCGGATTACTTTTCGTAATTTGCCTCCAGGCGAATATACTTTTAAAGTAAAGGCCAGAATGAGAAATCAAGAATGGGGAAACGACTTTAGTGCTATTCACATTACAATAGCTCCTCCAATCTGGCTTACCTGGTATGCTAAATTTGGCTATTTTATCACTATATGCCTCATTATGTATGCCATCTTGTACTTTTACAAACGTAAATTGGCACTAGAGAGCCGTCTTAATCTGGAACATCACCAACATGAAAATGACCAAAAGCTCAACAACGAACGTCTGCGATTCTATACAAACATCACACATGAACTACGTACCCCTTTGACATTAATTCTAGGGCCACTGGAAGATTTACAGGCAGACAAAACATTGTCTTCACGACAGGCCAATAAAATCAGTATCATTCGGGATAGTGCCAACAGATTATTAAATCTGATCAACCAAATTCTTGAATTCAGAAAAACTGAAACAGAAAACAGAAAACTAAAAGTCCGTTATGACAATCTGAGCCGATTAATCCAAGAAATAGGAATAAAATATAAAGAATTGAACCAGAATCCGAATGTGGAAATCCATATAAAAACTGATTCACAGGATTCTACCCTCTACTATGATCAGGAAATCATCACCATCATCGTAGACAACCTGATGTCAAATGCCTTAAAATATACTCCAAAAGGAATGATTACTTTATCCATCGGCAGTTGTGAAAAAAATGACCTAAAATATACAACTATCAGTGTAGAAGATACAGGCCACGGAATTTCAAAAGAATCACTCAACCATATCTTCGAGCGATATTATCAAGGACAAGGAAAATACCAAGTCTCTGGTTCCGGTATCGGGCTAGCTTTGGTAAAGTCCCTGGCAGACTTGCATCAGGCTACTATTGAGGTAGAAAGTGAGGTCGAAAAAGGTAGCAAATTTACACTAAGTTTACTCTTAGAAAACACTTACCCCAATGCCGAACATTCAACGGTTAAAGCAGAAATTCCATCACAAGAAGATATATCCAATGAACAGAAAGAAACAGAAGACGGAAAGCCCATCATTCTTCTTGTAGAAGATAATCAGGATATCAGAGAATATATTCGAAGTTCATTTGAAGACAGATATGAGGTTATAACAGCCGCCGATGGAAAAGAAGGTTGGGAAATAGCGCAGAACCAAATACCCAACATTGTAATCAGCGACATTATGATGCCTATAATGGACGGCATTGAATTATGCAGAAACATGAAGAAAGATGTGCGAACCTGTCATATCCCAATCATCCTGCTGACTGCCAAAGACACACTCCAAGATAAAGAAGAAGGTTATGCAGCTGGAGCAGACTCTTTCATTACCAAGCCTTTCAGTGCCAGATTATTAAACAGCAGAATTAATAATATTCTGGAGAACAGGAGAAAGATAGCAGGACTCATCACAGCCATACCTGAAACAGAAAATGAACAGAAAGATATTGAAAATGAACGGAAAAACCTCAACAAACTTGATCAGGAATTTTTAGATAAGGTTACAGGTATTATTGAGGAAAACCTGAGCATCGAAAAAATGGACGTTGCCTTTATTGCAGACAAAATGTGTATGAGCCACTCTACTCTGTACCGTAAAATCAAAGGCCTGACAGAAATGTCGGTAAATGAATTTGTCCGGAAAATAAAAATGAAAAAAAGTATAGAGTTGATTAATAGTGAGAATTATTCTTTGGCTGAAATATCTGATCTTACCGGATTCAGCAGCATAGCTTATTTCAGACAGTGCTTCAAAGATGAATATGGAATGGCTCCTACAGAATATCTAAAAAAGAAACGGAAGTAACCTCTCTCTTTTTCTTTTATTGAGAAAATCCGTCATATCAAAAAAATGCTCGCTATTGTCATGAAGGCAATGGCGAGCATTTTTTGATGAGCATTTATATTCAGATTATTTCTTGTCAAAAAAATCGAGTGACCAACTATCCATCCATTCTACATAAGGAACTCCATTCTCAAACTGAATAGGTAACCAAATGTAACGTGCATCACTCGGATGCTTGGGACGCCATATATCTGCCATAAAAATAAAAGCATCCTTTTTCCCCGCTACTGGTAGTACGTAGGTGCTCTGGCCTCCAAAAGTAATTTCAGACTTAGGCCCACGACAAGGATTCGGATGTTTCTTCCAAGGTCCCCAGATACTGGGAGCCGAAAACATGCGGGCTTCATTAGGAGCCCATCCTGTACATCCTGAAGTAATCATCCAATATTCTCCATTTCTCTTAAAAATAGCAGGAGCTTCATTATGACCGGCAGGAGCAATACGGATATATTTTCCTGTATGACTTAAATAATCGTCACTCAATTCAGCAATCTGCAATGTCAAGTTATCTTCCGAAGAATAAATATGATATGCCTTTCCATCATCATCTACAAAAAGCTGCATGTCACGTGCCATTTGCCCTCCTTGCAAATCACGCTTGACAAACAATCCTTTATTGATAGCTTCATACCATACAGGAGTCCACCATTGTTTATATTTATCAGCATCCAAAGTATCCAACATTGCACGCTGTGTTTCTGTCATATCAAAAGGAAGTTTTCCCGGATTAATACGTTCCGAACGAATATACTTAAAAGGTCCCTGAGGAGTGTCTGAGACAGCCACAGCAGAACGGGCAGCAGCATAGCCTTTTCCTTTTAATTCCAAATGAAACCACATGACAAACTTTTTAGTCTTCTTATTATAAATCACTTTTGGACGTTCCATAATACATCCTTTCGTAATATCACTGAATTCATCATCCAGAACAACGGGCAATGCAACTCCTTCTTTTTTCCAATCATATAAGTCACGAGAAGAATAACACATAATCCCCACCATTGCACTACTGGTTGTATCCGATTTATTCTCCCCGTACCAATAATAAGTTCCCTTGTGATATAATACTCCTCCACCATGGGCATTAACATGTACCCCTTGGTTATCAGGCCAAATTTCTCCACTACGAATCTCCTTCGCATTTTTTCCTAACGCCAAGTCCGGAAAAATCAATGTGCACAAGCACATAATCCATAATCCTAAAATTTTCATACTATTAAATTATTGTTGATAAACTCTTACATAATCAATTTCATAACGCATTGGAAAAGCTTCTTCCGAAACTTCTCCTCCATTTATACCTCCCACGGCCAAATTTAACAATAAATATTGAGGCTGCATAAACGGATTGCGTTTCTTCCCTATTACACCATTATAAGTATCTGTCAATAATATCTCATTCAATAATTCGTCGTCTAGATACAAGCGAATAGCTTCCTCACTCCAGTCCATACGCCATATATGAAATTCTGAAGCCCAATCCGGATTCTCTGCCAGAAAATGACTGAATGGAATCGCCTTGCTATTCCATTCAGCAACCCATCGCTGATCTGTTCCCCACGCTGCATTGGCCAAGATATGAGGTATTCCTTGTTTACGATAAAACTCCATGATATCAATCTCACCACATGAAGGCCATTCCATCGAATTACCTAACAACCAAATTGCAGGCCAAGCTCCCTTTCCTACAGGAATACGGGCACGTATTTCAAATCGCCCATACAAAAATTCCTTCTTTCCAGCTGTGGTAACCGAAGAGGAAGTACATTCTATAAACTCACGTGAACTCCTCCAATCTTTGCTATCCTCCTGATATATCGGATTCAAACGTTTTTCCTTTCGAGCCTCAATAATCAAACAGCCTCCTTTACAATAAGCATTATCCGATTGATACCATTGCCACTCTTCATTACGTGCAAACCCATTTTCATAATTCCATACCGTAGAGTCCAATAATCCATCCTGATTAAATTCATCACTCCAAACCAACTTATAATTATCCTGAGCAAAGCCGACAGTAAGAAACATGCCCCATAAAAATAGACCTATAATAATTCTTGTCATTCTTTTCAGCTCCTTTCTTTTATAAAAAAGATGCCATTCCATACATCTTACATACGGAATGGCATCTCCTACAACAATTATTTATCTAATTGATAAACACGTACATAATCCACATAATATTTCATCGGGAACTCTGTATCACTTGGATCACCACCGTTAGCTCCTACAGCTAAATTAAGCCATACATAAGCACCAAATCCCTCATGATTATTAGAGAATGGATTTTGATATCCTCCTTCAGGAGCACCACCACCACTTCCATTTACGGTAGTGCGCAAATCAACTTCATTCAGCAACTCATCGTCCAGATACAAACGAAGATAATTCTCATCCCAGTCCATTCGCCAAATATGATACTTATTGGTCCAATCAGGATCTTTTGCCACAAATTCCTCCAAAGGTCTGTTATAAGATTTCCATTTACCCGACCAACGCGTATCTGATCCCCAACAGAAGTTAGCATGAATACTTGGTTTTCCATTCACTAAGTAATACTCTAAAAGGTCAATCTCACCATTCAAAGGCCATTCCCACCAGTTTCCACAAGTCCAAATAGCTGGCCATGCCCCCAAATCAGTAGGAATTTTTGCACGACATAACAGACGTCCATATTTGAAAACAAACTTTCCGCTGGTATTCATACTTGCTGAAGTGTATTCTGCATACTCCCTATTCTTCTTCCAATCTCCACTACCAGCTACATAATTAGGATTCTTTACACGTTCCTTTTTCGCGATGAATACCATGTTACCATTTCCGTCCATCTCCGCATTACCTTCCTTCTGATACCATTGTAGTTCATTATTTCTTTGGAAACCTTCTTCCAACCCCCACACACTCGGGTCAGGAGCACCTGTTCCATTAAACTCATCGTGCCAAATTAATTTCATACCATCTACTTCCTGTTTCGGATCAGTCATATCCGGCTGAGTAGGATCAATCTGTGGCAATTGGAACATCAGCATCAAAGTGTTCACCACTTCATTCACCTTATAAGATGATGAATTTACAATCTGTATGGGAAGAACAAAAATGGCGTTTTCATTTTCAGCACGCACAGGATCTTTCAATAATTTTTCACGATGAATTGTGACATCCACCGGAACAGACTGAACCTCTCCTGCTTTCAAAGTTATCTGAGTGGAGGACAATTGATAATAAGAATCATCCATCAACAATGCATTTTTATATACATCATACTTACCGCCATTACCAGATAAACTAATAGCTTTAGCCAAAGAGTCCTTCGCTATAACTATATCTGCCGTACAATCTTGTGAAGCCGTTTGATTCTGATACAAAGAGACAGTCAATTTTATAACTGTATCTGTAACCTGCTCTTCCTTTAATGTATACAGTTGGTTACATGCGCTTCCATCCCACTTTTCAGTAGCTTGAGACAGGGCCAGCCATTGATAGTCTGTATTATATTTCTCATCCTCTCCGCAGCCTGTTGCAAGTAGGCCAGCAGCAAATAATGCGGTTATCGCTTTTATTCCTAAAAATCTCATAAAACAATACGATTAATCTAATTCAACAGTTTCCGGATCATAAACATCAAGTTCAACATCATAAAATTTAAATTCCGCCATGTGGAAATAAGAACTATTCTGTGTAGTAGAAGTCACATTGAAACGGAAGTGGGTAAACGGTTTACCCGCATCTACATACTCTGTCGTAACATGTGCTCCTGAAGAAGCTGCAAATCCACTCAATGTTTCCACAGTTTCCCAATCGTTTCCATCATTGCTTATCTGAAGTTCAGCTACAGTGGGGAAACCATCTGAGTTACCGACCACACGATTCCACCATTCCAATGCAAAAATTTGATGTTCTTCATTGAAATCAATCTGAATGTAATGAGGCAACGGAATCTGAGGACTACTCCAACGAGTATGGAAGAAGTCATTGGTATTGCCGTTTACCAAATTAGCAATCGGACCTTCTGAAGGTTCCTGCGCATTTGTACTCAGCTGGTTTCCAGATAATTTCACTTCCTTTCTGCTCTCTGTCACCACTACAGGAGCAATACCAGATTGAGCTTTAATGGATTTTATCTCTCCACCTTCATTGTTTGCATTAAAAGTCTGGTAGAATATCTCATAGTCACCAAATCGGGCACGAGTATCATCAATCACCAGTTCAAAAGTCCCTTTCGAAACTACATTATAAATAGTTTCTTTTGACAAAGGATCATTGTACCAGATTTTCATATAAGAAAATTGAGCATTCTCCGGCACATTCCAGGTCAAATGTATTTGACCTGGTAATGCTTCTGAAGTAATCTCCTCTACCGTTGTTGGAGCTCCCATATCCCCCTGCGGCTCAAAGGTCTCCAACTTATCATCACATCCTGTTCCTATGCAAGCAACAATAAATGCTGCCATTATATATCTAAGTTTCATAAGTTATTTGTCTTTAAATAAAACAATAATCAATTATTCCATCCTGGGTTCTGAGACAAATTAGGATTCTTGCGAATTTCACTATCCGGTATTGGGAACAGATACATTTTATCATTCCAATAACGTGACTTCATGACACGGGTATAAGTATAAGTATCCCCATTCTTAGTAATCTGCATTTCTACCAGATTCTTCTGTGAGTCACCATCCTTCCAGCGACGGATATCCCAAAAACGGTGTCCTTCAAATGCCAATTCCACCATACGTTCACGACGGTATTTCGTTACAAATTCATCTGCAGACATTTCAACAGGAAAATCAGGCATCCGCACATCCGAACGATTACGAACCACATTTACAGCCTCTCTTGCAGACATAGAGAATTCAGCACTTGTCGCATCAGAAGAGCCTAAATAGTTAAACACAGCTTCCGCATAATTCAAATAGAATTCTCCCAAACGGTAAGTTACCCAACTATGTCTTTTGCCACCACTACTAGTAGAAGCACTGATATCAATCGTTCCATCCAGATATTTTTTCAAGTAATATCCGGTAGGAGTAGCTCCCGCAATCGGTAATGCGTTACGTCCACCCACATAAAGTTCCAAAGGAGTAGGATTTGTATTCGGCCATTTATCTCCATTAACTGCGATAGTCATTGCCAAACGCGGGTCACGGCCTCGATAGGGGTCAGAAGAATCATATCCACTTCCCTCTTCATTCCATGCCTTACCCGTGGCTTGCATCTCATACGCATCTACCAGGTTCTGAGACGGGCAGTTCCCTGAATTACCGTTTTCCATACCCATCGGGAAGTTTGTACGTTCAGGAGAATCTGTATCACCTACACGGCGAACATAAATCATTTCTTTCGCTTTATAATTATCTGTTCCCCAAATCTCAGAATATTTTCCAAGCTGGATTCCATTAGCTGCACAGAAATCAATCACGGCTTTATTGGCCTCGGCAGCCTGTTTCCACAAGTTTTTATCATTCGAAGCATTAAACAACGGACTTGCCCAATACAACAACGTACGTGCCTTCAGGGCCAAAACTGCTTGTTTGGTAATACGTCCCGTTTCTGGATTCGTGCCATTGGCCGCATCATTTTCCAGTTTTGTATAGTCTACCGGAAGTTCATCAGCTATTTCATCACATTCCTTCACAATGAAATCAAACACATCAGCCACCGGAGTGCGAGTTACTTGATTCGCCTCATCCTCTGTCATTACCTTCGTAATCAAGGGTACATCTCCATAAGCACGGGCCAAATTAAAATAAAAATACGCACGCAAGAAGCGAACTTCATATTGATAGCGATTGAAACGCTTCATTTCTGCCTCGTAGTTTTTATCCTGTTTCAACTCTGAAAAATCTGCATTCTTAGATTCTTCCAAATAAAAGTTTGCCTTACGAATTCCTTCGAAGCTCCATCTGCTATAAGCGTTCGTCGGACTCCAACGACCATCTGTATAGCCAAGTACAGAAGACCAGCTCCACGCATATTCAGCTTCATCACAAGCAGAACAAAGTGATCCGTCTGCCGGAAGGTCTGAATCCAGATAGCTATAAATATTTGTTACCACAGCCCCCGTACGACCAAAATCCGTAAAGACATAACTTTTATCATAAGTTGTATATTCATGATAATCCAAGTCTGCACAGGAAGCCATCAAAGACATACAAGCCAATCCCAATAATATCTTTTTAAGTTTCATAGTTTTTTACTTTGCAATTAATATTAAAGAATTAGAAACCTACTGAAAGGCCCACGTTAATAGAACGAGTAGTCGGAATACCATTACCCAATGATTCCGGGTCAATCTGATTAATATGATCCCAGCAGAACAAATCAACACCCCTTACGTATAGTTTGGCTGTATTCAAATGCCATTTGCTAATCAACTCATGAGGGAATTTATAATATACCTCACAATTACGTAATTTCAGGAAAGAGCCATTCTCCAACCAAACAGTACTGCTCTGCTGGTTATTTTGAACTGTCTCTGTAGACAAACGTGGATAACGGGCATTCGGATTCTCAGAAGTCCAACGATTTTCATAATAATACTGAGAAATCGTATTACCATTGGTCAATGGACGATACAGACCTGCCAAAGTAGTCCATGAAGTATAATGGCCTACGCCTTGGAAAGCCAAGCTAAATCCAATACCCTTCCATTCAGTTCCAAGAGTAAAACCATAATAAATTTCCGGAACACTTGAATTATAACCCAACGCAACTTGGTCAAACTCATTGATTACTCCATCACCATTCTGGTCTTTATATTTAATATCTCCAGGACTTACTTCACCAAACTGCTGGGATGGACTATTATCAATATCGGCTTGGTCAATAAAATAACCGATTGCCTGATATCCAAAAATCTGTCCAACAGACTTTCCTGTACTATACAAATAATCATAAGCACGGGGCTCTTCCAACTGTTCTTTTATAATGTTTTTAGTAAAACTGAAATTACCACCTAAATTGAAACGGAAGTCACCCCATTTCTTCGTATAGTCAGCACCTATTTCAACTCCTTTACTATCTACAATACCCGCATTAGCATAGGAACTTGAAGTTCCTAATGCAGCCGAGTTCTTACCAGCTGTAGAAACCCATATATCCTGACGTCTTTCATAGAACCCGTCAACCATCAAGGTAAGTCCACCAAATAAAGTCGCATCCACACCCACATTATATTTATATGCTTTTTCTGTGGTTCCATTCAATGAAGGTAATGTTCCTTCCTGCCAAGCACCACCATTGCCAAAATTATCCTGAATAGGATATCCTCCACCACTGCCATTCATTGTAGTATTCCAATATCCATTATAAGGAATATTATCCGTATTGATAATACCGAAAGAAGCACGCAGTTTCAGGAAATTCAACCAAGATGAATCTTTCAGAAAATCTTCATTGGTAAGGTTCCATGCCAAGCCCACTGTAGGCGACAAATGCCATTGCTTACCTGTTTCCAGCAAATTAGATGCAGAAGCTACTAACGCAAAATCCAAGAAGTAACGATCTTTCAATCCATAATGTGTATACCAAGACCAGTTACAATGATACAACGTAGAGTTGATGTTCACATTGTTATCATACTTGTAAGTATACATCAATGTAGAATAAATTTTGTGATCACCGAACTGGCGGTTCCAGTCTACATTCGCCATAAAGTTGAAAGAACGATACTGCCAGTCCAACTTACTACCTCCTGCCATTTCAGTGTCCTTACCGGCTTCATAGTCACTAAAGTTGCTAGGTTCTCCATTCTCCCATCCAATGACAGAAGTACTACCATATTTGTATTCCATCGTATGATCTTCCCAATATGAAGCAACCTTGTCATAACCCATACGGAAAGAAGCCCCTAATCCTTTTGTAATAGAAGACAAATCCTGTCTCAATGTCATGTCAGCCCACAAGCCCAAAGTATGTCCCTTCGAATATCCTCTGGCCTGAGTCAAAGCTACAGGGTTAGCCCAACCGGTCCATGTGGCATTACCACCCCACAAACCACTTTCTGTACGAATCGGGAAAGCTGCAGCAGGAGTTGTATAAAGTTTTCCAATCAAGTCATCAGACCCCAATCCTGGACGACTGAACTCATTCAAAGTTCCCATAATATTTACCTGCAACTTTGTTGTAGAAGTCAGGTCAATATCCAAGTTACTACGTAAATTTGCCTTTGAATATTTCTCTTGAGTAGAAAAACCATCATTCGAATTTGCATTATTGATAAAGCCACGACCATTCTGCAAGTTCAACATCGTAAAATAACGCATCTTAGAGGAACCACCACGGAAGGTTAATGTCGCAATATCCGATTTTCCTCTTTCACGGTACACTTCATCCCACCAATCAATATTAGGATAATAATAAGGATATTTACCGCTTTTGAAAGCATTCAATTCATTCTGAGTATAGCGTGCAGATTTTCCATCATTGGCCAAGGCCTCATTCATTGCATTGGCATACGTATATGCATCCGCCATCTGAGGCAAACGATTCTGATAAGTAAAGCCGTGATCGTAAGAGAAGTTAATCTCACGAGATTTATATTTTCCTCTCTTAGTTACAATATTCAATACACCATTGATACCTTTATTTCCATATAAAGCTACCGCAGCTGCATCCTTCAATACCGTTACAGATTCGACCTCTTCAGGTGTCAAATAACGCAATACATTGTATGCATTGTCACGTTCCAAACCATCCACTACGATTAAAATTCCATTATTTCCATTCAAGGTCTTCTGTCCACGGATGAACATGGAAGGAATCTGTTCCCACATCACACCTGTAGATTGCATGGTTGTCAAACCTGCTAAATTTCCATACATGGAATTTCCTAATGTATAGGAAGAACGATTGTCTATCTTGTCACTATATACCGTAGCTGCAGCTCCTGTAGATTCGGCAAATGTCTGATTCAGATTAAAGCCATAATTTACTTTTTCCGTAGACAAGTCCATCACAATCGTCATTTTCTTTCCCAACTCTACATTCACCGTTTTTACTGCATCCGTAGAAGTCAGAATTTGCAGTTTATCATCTTTCAAAACTGAAATCGTAAATTTTCCAGTAGCATCAGTGGACACCATAGATGCAGGCACACCTACTACTGAAACAGCAGCTCCCGACACAGGATTACCAGCTTTATCTATTACAAAACCAGTTACATCAACTGCTTCTTGAGCCATAGCATGCATGCTCATGCAGGCAAGCGTAGTCAAAGCTAATATTTGTTTCTTCATCGTCTTTCTGTCTTTGTTAATTAAAAATCAGCATTACCATCCTGGATTCTGAACCAGTCCGTATCCCTTATTTACTTCACTTACCGGGAAGGCAGACAAATACCATTTGCTGCTAAAGTTGCTCCACCATGAGCGAGCAGAGTTTGAAATTTGGAATTCTGTATACTTGAACTTTGTTGGGAAAGGGCCTCTGTCTGCACTCGGTTTATCAGACCAAGAACCTGTTCCACCATCTGCACGCTCAATCAACAAGCCATGCAACGGACGAGTAAACAAATCGGCACGTTTGTATCGAATCATATCAAAGAAACGAACATCTTCCAATCCCAGTTCACAGGCACGTTCATTTAAGATAGCCTCCAACAACACATTTGCATCTTCCATATTTTTCCCTGGATTAGATTCCACCAATCCTTTCAATCCCACACGGGCACGGACCTTGTCAACTTGCGCAATGGCATCTGCAGGACGATTGTTCTTCAACAAAGCTTCTGCATAGATTAAATATACCTCAGCCAAACGCAAATAAGGCCATTCCAGATAATTTCCAGCAAGACTACCCTTTCCTTCTTTATAGAACTTATACAAGCCGAATCCAGTTGCATATACTCCTGTTTCTGTAGCTGTACTGTTTGCATTTTCACGACCTCCATTCCACAATTCTACAGATCGTCCGGCCCATTTGGCTCCATTTACAAGGATTGTCTCATATAACCGTGGGTCACGAGTCGGCTTATTGTAATCGTTTTCTTCAAAAAACATTTTGTTTTCGGCTACTGCCTTATCGAAATCAAATGGTGTACCATCTGACATTGGGAACATCTCCATATATTCCAGTGTCGGAGTATATCCCCCATTAGGAACCCAATCACCCCAGTAATACCACCAGTCCCAATTGTATTTACCAATGATACGGGTAGAAATTAACAACTCTGTATTGTCTCTGGTGAAATAAGCTTTATTAAAGGCACTACGGTAATTGTCACAAGTAGTACCTGAGGCTTGTGCCAGTTCATAATGACCTTTTTCAGCCAAAGTGGTAAAGAATTCTTCACAGGCCTGCAAACACTGGCTCCATAATTCAGCCTTATAACCTCCATACCATACCAAGTTTTGTGTTACAGCCTCTTGAGGAGCTTCTGTGCAATAAGGTTCATTATCATTAAACAACGGACTTGCAGCAAACAGCAAAATTTTACATTTCAATCCCATTGCAGCGGCCTGAGTCATACGTCCCTGCCAGTTGGATTCACCGTCTGCAGTCACATCCCATGGCAACACCTCTTTTGCCTCATCCAGTAAACGAATCATAAATTTTACGGTTTCTTCTACAGTTGCACGAGGCACCTCATATTCATTGGCTGTTGCAAAACTTTGTTCCACAATTGGCAGCCCACCAAAGTGACGGAACATATCAAAATAACGAGAAGCAATAATAACTTTTGCTTCACCTTTCAAACGCTCCTTCTCAGAAGCTTCCATGTCGGGCACACGGTCTACATTTTCAATGAAAATCCAGGCCTGACGTATTGCCTGCCAAGTTTCTTCTTTTGTAAATCCAAAGCGTGTTTCCGAAGTATTATCTTCATTTACAGCCGTATAAGTACCAGAATAATAATGACGGTTCAATCCATCCCATGAATTATGGCTATGGAAACAATCCGACAGACATTCAAACATACCGGTGTTCATTTTCCCGTCCACATCATTCCAGTTAGTAGCCAGCCCGTAATACAATTTACTGTAAGTATTCCACAAAAACCGACGGGCATAATCGGCTTTGCCAAAAATAGAATCCTGTGTAACGGCTACACTAGGCGCCTTTTCCAAGAAACTATCTCCAAATTTTATTTCATCAACACATGACGTGGCTGTTGTAACCCCGACAAATGCCATTATAAACCATTTTTCTAAATGTTTCATAGATTATAAGTTTTTTAGAATCCAACCTTCAAACCAAGATTAACAACACGTGTAAGCGGGTAATTTGGACGATCACTCTGACGAGATTCCGGATCTCCCCACATAAAACTAGTTATAGTAAATAAATTGTATGCACTAACATAAAGTCTGCACTGATTCATCTTCATCTTTTTCATAAACGGTAAATTGAAATTATATCCAACTTCCAAACTCTTTAAACGTAAATAACTAGCATCACACAAATACAAGTCAGCTCCACGATAATTATTTGCTGCGGCCAATTTGGAAATACGAGGGAACTTCGCCGTATAAGTATCCTCTGATGAACGCCAAGTATTCTCATATTGGTAAAGTAGTAAACCCTTATTTTGTGTATCTCCTAAAGGTTGTCTAAATTCCGACAACAAACGGTCAACATTCCATGCACCCGTAAATTGTGCAGAAAAGTCCCATCCTTTCCAGCTAAATCCAATATTTAAACCAGCTGTATACTCTGGTGTATCCGTATAACTTAAGTCACGACTTGAGTCATCTCCATCAATTATACCATCTTTATTCAAGTCGACAAAAACTGCATCACCAGGCTGTAGAGTCAATCCATGATCTGCAATAGGTATTCCAAACTCTGCTTGATATCTAGCCTCTGCCGTTTCATCATAAAATCCCCAGAATTTATAGATTGAACGAGAACCAATAGTACGTCCTGTTTCATACATCCATTCTTCATTCTGTGCGACCTCATTCTTATAAACAATCTTATTGCGTGCAAATGAGATGTTAAAATTAGCCCAATAACGGAATTCATCACCAATCTTATCATTCCATTTCAATTGTACTTCATAACCTTTATTTTCTGTTTTACCAACATTCATAATAGGCAATGTCATACCCAAAATACCTGGCATATAATCAGGTGTGGTAAGAATATCTCTACGATTCTCTTTAAACCAATCAACAGATACTCCTAAACGCTCATTGAAGATAGTAAAGTCAATACCATAATTCTGTTTTACAGCCTTTTCCCATGTCACATCTGCATTTGACTTCGTAGCCTCGTATGCTCCAGGCTGAGCACTTCCTGCATTTGTTCCAAAATAATATCCATCACCACCTAATACATAAGCATCCGGCAGATACAAGAATCGATTGTTTCCGTTGTTATCATTACCTACCATACCGACAGAAGCACGAAGTTTCAAATAACTAACGACTTTCTTCAACGGCTTAAAGAAAGATTCTTCACTGACAATCCATCCGACAGAACCAGCTGGGAAGAAACCATAACGCTTACCTGGAGCAAAATTTTCAGAACCGTTATAACCAGCATTAAATTCAGCCATATATCGTGTTTTCCAATCATAAGTCACACGACCTACAAATCCTACGTATGCAGAAGGGATATCACCATAAGTACCACCCGGATAATAACGTTTAGATTGGTTATACAATAACAAACCAGTTACGTTATGATCACCAAACTTACGATTATAGTTCAAAGCGACTTCCATGTACCAGTCACGTGATTTACCTTCTCCATTAGTATTTCTACTATAAGAAAGCTGAGAGTCAGATCCATTCTTACGATAAGCGATTGATCCGTCCTCTTGTATTACCGGTGTATAAGTAGCTACAGAAGAACTAGCCACTTTCTGTGTCCAATAGCTTGTATTATATGAACCTTTTATTTTAAAAGACAATCCTTTAGTAATAAAGTCCAGTTTCTGATCCAAGGCCAAGTCGACATTCAAGACATTGGTTGTATTTGTACGGAAGCCTTTGCCATAATAAGAATCCAATCCATCCACACCCGTAAAAGGTAAATAATCTGGATTAGAAACAATACGCTTTCCGTCTATAATACCTGCTCCAGCAAATGGAACCGCCCAATATAATTTACGGAACAACTGATTCTGATCTTCACCAGATTCCGGGGTACGCTTGGTCTCAATACGTCCACCAATATTTACAGAAATCAAAGTCGTTTTTGTTGCATCAAAGTCCAAATTTGCACGATAATTATAACGTTTATAATTAAAGTTAAAATCATCAGATGCAGCGAGTTGTTTAAACATACCATCTTGTGTAAACATACCAGCAGAAACGAAATAACGCATTCTATCCGTACCTCCTGAGATATTCACATTATGCTGTGACTGGAAAGAAGCATCGTTCATACAATAATCCAACCAGTTAATATCCGGATATAAAATCGGATCTGTATGATCACGGAATTTAGCAAGCTGTTCATCTGAAAAAGTAGGTACACCTCCGTCATTTACCATCATATCATTATAATAAGAGGCATATTGATAAGAATTTGCAAAAGTAAGCTGTTTCGTCATCAAGTTAACACCTGCAGACGTAGAAAACGAAATCTTAGCCTTTCCTTCTGCACCACGTTTTGTCGTAATCAATATTACACCATTCGCACCACGTACACCAAATACTGCTGTAGCAGAGGCATCCTTCAAAACTGTAATACTTTCTACTTCATTCGGGTCTATCTGCGAGAAATCACGTTCCACACCATCCACCTGAATCAATGGAGCAGCATTATTCCACGTAGCGATACCACGTACATACAAATCTGCTGCATCGGCTCCAGGCTCACCTGAATACTGTACGGAAGAAATACCTGTAACCTGACCAGACAATACATTTGACAATGATGCCGCTGGAGTTTTCAACAAATCTTCTCCTTTCATAGAAGAAATAGCCCCCGTAACAGACACTTTCTTTTGAGAACCATAAGCAACGACTTCCACTTCACCCAACATCTGAGAGTCGTCTTCCAAAACGACTTTCAACTCTTTATTAGAGCTAAAGCGAGTTACAACCTGATCCTTGTACCCTATAAAAGAAATTTTAATTTTTTTTCCTTTAGGAACGGATAAAGAAAAATGCCCATCGAAATCGGTAATCGTACCGATAGAGGTTCCTTCCACAATGACATTTGCACCAATTATGGCCTCTCCAGATGCATCGACAACTACACCATTAATTACCTGATGTTGCTGTACTGCAGAAATACTCTCAACAGAAGTTTCCGCCATTAATGCTATCGGAGAAAACGCCATAAAACCAGTGAATGCTACCCAAGCTTTCCACCTAGAAATGTTTCGTAATGAATCTGATTTCATCGTTTTTCTCTGTTTAAAATTTAAGGATTAAATTATCTCATGCAGGCCATTACTCCGTTTTATTTTTTTAATGTAAGACTTAAGTAATTAACCTATGGCTGCAAAAGTATAAAATACGTATAATAGAAAACAACAAAAATTAATCATTAGACATATAAAAATTATTCATAATATCCCCTCTACCCTACTGCTCATTTTTTTATAGCACACTAATATTCAACAATATAAATTTCATTTTTCTTTTCAATTACATAAAAATTCCTGTTATGACAAAAAAATTATTGACTTTAAAGACTATTATTAAAATTAGGGATATTGTATTCTTTAAGCAGAAAAAATGGGGTCCACATACTCATGTATATGAACCCCACAATTCAAATTATCTTATTCTACTTAACTAAAACAAATCCCACGTACGGATTTCATCTTTCCAATGATGGTCCTTCGGGAAAGGTTTTTCACCCCATGCACGTACGCTGGTCCATTCCTGTGGTGCATCGGTCCAAAAAGGATGAGAAGCCGGAAGCCCTAAAGGCAAGAATGCCAGAGAGGTCATATACAAACTTCCGTTGTTGGTATACCAGTCGGCTACATTCGGCTGACGTCCGGTAAATCCGATGGTCAAGAAACCACCTTCATTAAAATTGTGTCCACTGGCAAACATACGTTTCATCACCGCAGTCAATGCACAGCGTACCTGAGCACTGCTTACGCCTGCAGGCAACTCCTGATACCATGCCATCAGAGCCAAAGGTTGCATAGTAGCCATACGGTAAGGAATGGAACGACCGAATACGGGGAAGGTTCCTTCCGGAGAAATGAAACGCTCCAGAATCAGACTATATTTCTGGGCACGCTTCAATGCGCGGTCATAATACTTTCCATAATCTATCCGGCTACGTACTTTTGCATCCTTCATAGCCTGAAGGGTTTCAAGATACATCGGATGGAACACGTAACTGCTGTAATAATCGAATGCAAAAGAAGGACCATCGGCATACCAGCCATCTCCCGTGTACCATTCTTCTACCTTACGGATGGCTGAATTCACACGATATTCATCGAATGAAGCTCCTGCTTTTGCCAGGAAACTTTCTATCGTAGATGAGAACAACAGCCAGTTGGTATAAGGAGGATCTATACGACGTAACTGCTGAAATTCTTCTATATAACGCTTTTTAGTGGTTTCATCCAAGGGTTTCCACAACTGATCGTAAGCACGAAGAAAGCTTTCTGCCACGTAAGCGCCATCCACCAGAGTCTGGCCCTCCTGTCTCCACAACAAATAGTCCGGACTTTGCGGGTCTACAGCATTCGCATAGCTCTTCAAAGCCATCTCACGAAGTTCCTTACGTATCTTTCCTTCTTCCGTATCATCATCCGGCAGCGTCAGCCAAGGAGCGATACCCGCCATCAAGCGACCGAACGTTTCCATATAAGCCACCTTTTTGTTTCGGCCATCCCATGTGGGACTAACTTCCAGCTGCATATTCTTCTGCAACTCTCCTTTTGCCATGTTGCTCAATACCGGATAAGCCATCTGATAAGCCAGCTTGCACCAGTAGGCACGATCTGTAGTTTGAGGTGCTTCCAAGTAACGAACATACTCACAAGCAGCCAACAAGAAGGCTCCCACTCCAAAATTAGCGGTAGACTTTGCATTAATTACTTGTCCGGGGATTGCTTTTTCACCGATAGGCTGTACATAACCTACCGTTCCATCTTTCTGAAGCGCTTTCTTTGACAAATAATTCCATGCCTTCTGCACCACCGGCATATATATATCTTTTTCCAAATACCCATTGTTTATACCCCATAAAAATCCGTATGTAAACAGTGCCGTACCGCTGGTTTCCGGTCCTGGTGCAAATTCCGGATCCATCATACTGCGTGTCCAGTAACCTTCAGGCTGCTGGATAGCTGCCACGGCTTTAGCCATATTTTGAAATTTATCCACAAAGAACTGATGATGCTTGTATTCTACCGGCAAATCCTTCAACACTTTAGCCAGTCCGGCCAATACCCATGCATCACCTCTGGCCCAGAAATCCTTCTTACCATTGACTGTCTTGTGCTTCGGATAGATGTATTTTGCATCACGATAATAAAGATTCTCATCTTTATCGAACATAATGCTATCAGAATAAATCAGATATTCATACAATTTATCCAAGTATTTCGCATTATGAGTAACCTTATAGAGTTTTGTCATTACCGGCATTGCCATATACAACGCATCACTCCACCACCAGTAATCATGCTGCGGGGTACTCATCTGATATTCCATAACCTCACGCGCACGTTTGATTTTCTTATCATCCGGAGCTAAATTGTACAAATCGGTATAAGTCTGGAAACAAATCTGGTAGTCACCAAACAGCACATATTCATCCGACTCTCCGTAAGAATATTTCCATTCCGCACGGTTATCACTCTTCGCTCCCTTCCACTGGTTGTAGTTTGCCCAGGTTTCAGAATAAGCACGATAAGTCTCGTTTCCAGTCAGAAAATAGGCTTCCATATTTCCCGTATGATATACGGCATTATCCCAGAACGAACGAACCTCCGGCGAATTTTCTGCCTGCCAATGCTGATTTACCTTATCAATCATCTTCCGGACCTCAACAGCCTCGGAATCTCTGGCCCCAACCGACATCGGCAATACTCCGACAGCGCAGGCCAGCAACAATTTAAATACCTGTTTCATAGTTTTATTTTGAGATTAATTTATTTCCAATACGTACACAGGGGTTGCTTCTGAAGCCTTAACTTTTTCCCCGTCTCCCTGATGCGTTTCCTGCACAAATACATGCAGTTTCTGATGTGTTTTCCACAACTCCGTATCATAGCTGGGTTCCCAGGCATCTACAGAAAAATCGGTCAGGTCTTTCACCTGCCATTTGCCCGACTTTACATCGTCTGTATAGGCCATAGATACTTTACTGCCACGTTCTGCATCACGGAACACAAAATAAGCCTTACCTTTATCTACCGCAATACGTGGTCGTGAAATCGGAATCATTTTGGTGCCTCCGCCTTTTAGAGAAAATCCTTGCGAACGATTCATAATCTGACGGTTCTGCCATCCTTTCCCGTCGTTCCATACCAGCCGATATTGAGGGACCTCACTGTCTGCATCTCTCCAGTAGGTCACAATATAAGGATGTCCTTCCGCATCGGTACTCATACTCGTCTGGTTAATCAATTCACTGTTTTGAGGAATGCGGCAAGCATATTCTGCATTGTCCTTACAAATAGGTAAGGCATATTTCTCACCTGTCGATTTATACCATGTCTTTCCCTCATCTGGAGAATATGCATAACAAAGGTCATGGTTTGTTTCTACCATCCAGGTCTCACGCCATACCCACGACAAGTGAATCACTCCAGCTTTATCCATATAAAGTTGCCAGTAGGCATTTCGTTGATTTTCTCCGTCAATCAGCACATCCTGCACACGTGTCCATTTCCGGCTCTTCAAGTCATAGCGATTCAATACCAGATTACCTCTTCCGGAAGCCCCAGAACGATACACAAACAGCAAATCGCCATCTGGCATCCGATAAAACTCCGGATACGTCACATCATCTTCATCTTTACCGGTCATCGCTTCTTTTTCTCCCAGCGTCAAAGCACCGGGTTCCGTACTCTTGCAATAGTTTAATTTGTTTCCATGATGGTCGAAAGAAAGATGCAAATAACCGTCCCCATCCACCATCATACTGATGACATTATGCGCATCGGCTACATTTCCCTTATACTGACTGCGCTGTAACGTCCAGTCAGTAGTTCCCAATGCACGTTTACCTACGGTCAAATATCCATCGGCATCATAATAAGATATATATTGCACATCCCCATCCGTTACCAGAGAACTGTTACGGAATACAGTCGTATTGACGGAAGTAGAACTATATCCGTCACCCACCTTTACGAGTTGTTGTGCTGAAATTTCACTCCAAACAAGAAGTCCTATGAGAAATAAATAAATGCGCTTCATAGTTTATCCATTAAGTTTCTTTGGCAAAAATAGGATTTTCATATAAAAGGAAGTACGAAAATTTCGTCAAGGAGGGATAAAAAACGGGCAAGGGAAACTGAATGGACAAATTACACCTTATTTTGACAGAATCGTCACCTATTTTGATACAAATATCCAGAACGTGTATAAAAAAAACAGTCCGTATTCAAAGCATCTACTTCAATACGGACTGTTTCGCAAAAAATAATATTTCTTACAGACAAGCTGGAAGTTCACTCAACTTCATACTATTGGAGCCCTTTATCAGCACGCAACAATGCTGAACCGGATGAGCGGCCAGCATAGCTTCTACCTCCTTCACGTTCTCATAATGTTCAAACGAAGCAGAGAGCCCGGCAAACTCCGGCCCAACCAGAATCACGCGTTCAAACTGACATTCGTTCAGGAAGTCCACTACTTTCTGATGCTCTTCCCGACTTCCTTCACCCAGCTCTTTCATAGCCCCCAATATAGCCACCTTATGCTCGGCTTCCATCTGGCGGAAATTTACCAACGCCGCCATCATACTGGTTGGGTTGGCATTATACGCATCCACAATGAGTGTATTGGACTCTGTCTGAACCAGCTGTGAACGATTGTTCTGAGGCACATAAGAGGAAAGCGCATGACAGATTTGTGTATCTTCCACGCCGAAATAACGACCAATAGCAACCGCTGCCAGTGCATTATCCAGGTTATAGGCTCCTATCAGATGGGTCTTCACCTCGTGTGACGCACCTCCAGCCGTCCAACCCAAATGCAAGAACGGAGAACAAGAAAGCACTGTTCCACTCACATCCAGCCCCGAAGTCTGTCCGTAACGGACACAATTCAGTCCTTCCGCAATTTTATTCAAATGAGGATTCTCATTCTGAATGAAAATGGTGGCATTTCCTTTTTCCCGAAGATAGTCATACAGTTCTCCTTTGGTGCGGATGACTCCTTCAAAAGAACCGAATCCTTCCAGATGCGCCTTTCCCACATTGGTAATGATACCGCAATCAGGCTCAGCAATATGAACCAGCGTCTTGATTTCACCCGTATGATTGGCTCCCATTTCAATGACAGCCACCTCATGTTCCGGCTTCAGGCGCAACAATGTCAAGGGCACGCCAATATGGTTATTGAAATTTCCCTGTGTATAGAGCACATTGAATTTCTCTTTCAATACGGCCGCAATCAGTTCCTTCGTAGTGGTCTTCCCGTTGGTACCGGTTACTCCCACCATGCGAGTCCCTAACTTACGACGATGATAATTAGCCAGCTGCTGCAACGTCTGAAGGCAATTTTCCACCAGCAAAATACGCGGATTCTCCGGTGATGCATACTGTGGTTCATCGACCACAGCATAACGGCATCCCTGTGCCAGCGACTGTGCAGCAAACGCATTGCCATTAAATGTTTCTCCTTTCAGGGCCAGAAACATAGAACCCTCCGGACAATGACGGCTGTCGGTCGTCAGTCCGTTACACTCCGTAAACCGGCTGTATAGTTCTTCAATATCCATATTCTTATTGTTCTGAGAAGCGCTTTGCCTGCTCTTCAATCAATGCTGCATCTTCAAAATAGTTGATTTTCATGGCACGGCGCACTTCATCCATGGTCTGAGCGGCAGCTTCACGAGCCACTTCACAACCTTTCTTCAACATATCATATACGGCAGGAATGTCTTTTTCAAATTCCTTACGACGTGTACGGATCGGTTCCAACACCTCTTCCATGACAGCTCCCAGGAACTTCTTCACCTTCATATCACCCAATCCACCGCGAGTGTAATGTGCTTTCAGTTCGTCCAGGTTAGCATATTCCGGCAAATAGCGTCCAAAATGTTCTGTCTGGCAGAAAGCATCCAGGTAAGTAAACACACAGTTACCTTCCAGTTTACCCGGATCGCTTACTTTGATATGTGTCGGGTCAGTGTACATGCTCTTCACTTTCTTCAATACCTCATCTGCCGAATCAGACAAATAGATACAGTTGCCCAGCGACTTACTCATCTTAGCCTTTCCGTCCGTACCCGGCAAACGCAGACATGCCGCATTATCCGGAAGAAGGATTTCCGGTTCTACCAGTGTTTCACCATAGATATGGTTGAAACGGCGTACAATCTCACGTGTCTGTTCAATCATCGGTTCCTGGTCTTCTCCCACCGGAACAGTAGTAGCCTTGAATGCTGCAATATCGGCAGCCTGGCTGATAGGATAGGTAAAGAAACCTACCGGAATACTTGTTTCGAAGTTACGCATCTGGATTTCAGTCTTCACCGTAGGATTACGCTGCAAGCGCGATACGGTTACCAAATCCATAAAATAGAAGCTCAATTCATAGAGTTCCGGAATCTGCGACTGAATAAAGATGGTTGACTTTGCAGGATCAAGTCCGGCAGCCAAGTAGTCCAAAGCCACTTCAATCACGTTCTGACGCACCTTTTCCGGGTTTTCAATATTATCCGTCAAAGCCTGTCCGTCAGCTTCGAACACAAATATCTTATCATATAAACCCGAATTCTGCAATTCCACACGTCGGCGCAATGAACCTACATAGTGGCCGATATGTAATTTTCCGGTCGGACGGTCACCGGTCAAGATAATCTTTTCCTTTTTCATAATATAAGCTATTGTTCATTTTTAAATTGCAGCAAAGATAGCGAAAGGTGAGTGGAGAGACAAGCGAAAAACATAGTTTTTCAGATAGTCTATTCCGAACCGCATCTATCTTATGAAAAGATAGCGAAAGGTGAGCGAAGCTCCAAGCCAAAAGCTTGCTTTTGAGTGAAAGAGCTTTCGAACCGCATCCTATCTTCTCTAAAGATATATAAATCCTTTGTTTTCTTCAAAATAAATCGTTTCTTTGCAAGAGGTCTCCGCAGACAACCATCTGCCTGACAGGGACTACCTTTAACGATACCACAACAAATTATCTATAACCATGAAGAAAGAACTCAAAAAAGTCCTGGTTCTCGGATCAGGCGCACTGAAAATCGGGCAAGCCGGAGAATTCGACTACTCAGGTTCACAAGCACTGAAAGCCTTACGCGAAGAAGGCATCCGCTCGGTACTTATCAACCCTAATATTGCTACTATTCAGACTTCGGAAGGAATTGCCGACCAAGTATATTTCCTGCCCGTTACACCTTATTTCGTAACTGAAATTATTAAGAAAGAACACCCGAACGGCATTCTGCTGGCCTTTGGAGGACAAACGGCCCTGAACTGCGGTACGGAACTTTACCAGAAAGGTATATTGAAAGAATACGGTGTGGAAGTGTTAGGAACTTCCGTAGACGCCATTATGTATACAGAAGACCGCGACCTCTTTGTCAAGAAGTTGAACGAGAAATCTCTGAAAACTCCGGTCAGCCGTGCGGTAGAAAACATGAAAGACGCACTGGAAGCAGCACGTACCATCGGCTATCCGGTGATGATCCGTTCGGCTTACGCATTAGGAGGATTGGGAAGTGGTATCTGCCCTGATGAAGAAAAATTCATCGAACTGGCTGAAAGTGCCTTTACCTTCTCTCCACAGATTCTGGTGGAAGAATCACTGAAAGGCTGGAAAGAAATTGAATTCGAAGTGATTCGCGATGCCAACGACCACTGTTTCACCGTGGCCAGCATGGAAAACTTCGACCCGCTGGGCATTCATACCGGTGAATCTATCGTTGTGGCTCCTACCTGCTCACTAAGCGAAGAACAGGTAACCATGTTGCAGGATTTGTCTAAACAATGTATCCGCCATTTGAACATTGTGGGTGAATGTAACATTCAGTATGCCTTCAATGCCGAAACCAACGATTACCGCATCATCGAGGTAAACGCCCGCCTGAGCCGTTCTTCTGCACTGGCTTCCAAAGCAACCGGTTATCCGTTGGCTTTCGTTGCTGCCAAGATTGCCTTGGGCTATACTTTGGATGAAATCGGAGAAATGGGTACACCGAACTCTGCTTACGTAGCTCCGCAACTGGATTACCTGATTTGTAAGATTCCACGTTGGGACCTCAACAAGTTTGCCGGAGTTTCTCACCGCATCGGTTCAAGCATGAAGTCAGTGGGTGAAATCATGTCTATCGGACGCACATTTGAAGAAATCATCCAGAAAGGTCTTCGTATGATTGGACAGGGTATGCACGGATTTGTAGGCAATGACCACACCCGTTTCACCAACCTGGATGATGAACTGGCCAATCCGACTGACTTACGTATCTTTGCCATTGCACAAGCATTGGAAGAAGGTTACTCTATCGAACGCATCTATGAACTGACCAAAATTGACCCGTGGTTTATCGGCAAACTGAAAAATATCGTAGACTACAAGCATAAACTGTCAACCTACAACTCGCTTGAAGAACTTCCGGCAGAGGTACTTCGTGAAGCAAAAGTGATGGGATTCTCTGACTTCCAGATTGCCCGCTTCGTACTGAAGCCTCAGCAGGGTAACATGGAAAAGGAAAATCTGGCCGTTCGTTCTTACCGTAAGAAATTAGGTATCCTTCCGGCCGTGAAACGCATCAATACCGTAGCTTCCGAACATCCGGAACTGACTAACTACTTGTACATGACGTATGCCGTAGAAGGATACGATGTGAATTATTACAAGAATGAAAAGTCAGTCATCGTGCTGGGTTCAGGAGCTTACCGGATCGGTTCATCTGTGGAATTTGACTGGTGCTCGGTAAATGCCATCCAGACAGCCCGCAAGTTAGGCTACAAGTCTATTATGATTAACTACAACCCGGAAACGGTTTCTACTGACTACGACGTGTGCGACCGCCTGTACTTCGACGAATTGTCATTCGAACGCGTACTCGACGTCATCGATCTGGAACAACCGCGCGGCGTCATCGTTTCTGTAGGTGGTCAGATTCCGAACAACCTGGCCATGAAACTCTATCGCCAGTCGGTTCCGGTATTGGGTACCTCTCCTATTTCTATTGACCGTGCTGAAAACCGCAACAAGTTCTCGGCTATGCTTGACCAGTTGGGCATCGACCAGCCGGCTTGGCAGGAACTGACCAGCCTGGGCGATGTGAAAGACTTTGTCAAGAAAGTGGGTTATCCGGTATTGGTTCGTCCGTCATACGTACTGAGTGGTGCAGCCATGAACGTATGCTACGATCAGGAAGAACTGGAACGCTTCCTGCAAATGGCCAGCGAGGTATCAAAAGAATATCCGGTAGTTGTATCACAATTCATGCAAGAAACCAAGGAAATAGAATTCGATGCTGTGGCACAGAACGGTGAAATCGTAGAATATGCTATTTCAGAACACATCGAATTTGCCGGTGTACACTCTGGTGATGCGACACTTGTCTTCCCGGCACAGCACATCTATTTTGCTACTGCCCGCCAGATTAAGAAAATCAGCCGCAAGATTGCCAAAGAACTCAATATCTCCGGTCCGTTCAACATCCAGTTCCTGGCTAAGAACAACGATGTGAAGGTAATCGAATGTAACCTGCGTGCTTCACGTAGCTTCCCGTTTGTATCAAAAGTATTGAAGCGCAACTTTATCGAAACGGCTACCCGCATCATGCTGGATGCTCCTTACGTACGTCCTGACAAGCTGGCGTTCGACATTGACTGGATTGGGGTAAAAGCTTCTCAGTTCTCATTCGCCCGTCTGCAGAATGCCGACCCGGTACTGGGAGTAGACATGTCATCTACCGGTGAAGTAGGTTGCTTGGGAGACGACTTCGATGAAGCATTGCTGAATGCCTTGATTGCAACCGGCTACAAGATTCCGAAACAGTCCGTTCTGTTCTCTTCCGGTGCTACCAAGTCGAAAGTCGATTTGCTGGATGCCAGCCAGATGCTTCACCAGAAAGGATACAACATCTATGCTACAGCTGGTACGGCTGCCTTCCTGAACTCTCACGGCATTACCACTACTCCGGTGTTCTGGCCGGATGAACGTCCGAATGCAGAAAACAATGTGATGAAGATGATTGCGGAACATAAGTTCGACTTGATTGTCAACATCCCGAAAAACCACACCAAACGGGAACTGACCAACGGTTACCGCATCCGTCGTGGTGCCATCGACCACAACATTCCGTTGATTACCAACGCCCGTCTGGCCAAAGCGTTCATCGAAGCATTCTGCCACATGAACCAGAATGAAATCCAGATTAAGAGCTGGCAGGAATATAAATAAGGTATACCAAAGGTAGAAAATAAGAACGTCAAAGCGCTTGCAACAAAACGCTTTGACGTTTAGATTAAAACGCAAGTGCGTTTGAAGTAAAACGTCCTTGCGTTTAAGGGAAAACGCAAGGACGTTTTTTTCATATACCTTTTTCTTATTTCAAAGCGGCTTCAATATCAGCCATAAGTTCTTGAAACTCAGATTTTGTATAACCTATTGAAGCATGAATCAGTTTACCGTCTTTCCCGAACAGATACGCTCTGGGAATTGTCTGGTCGGCAAAAAGAGAGAAGACTTCCCGTTTAGGGTCCGGATAGAGTGGGAAACCGAACTTCTTCCGTTCATTGTATTTTTTCAGCTCTGCATCCGTATGCTCCCGACCGATAACTAACAGCTTGAAATCCTTGTTATCCTTGTATTTCGGCCACAAGGTCTTCTGAACCTCAGCCAGTTCTATCTGACAAGGACCGCACCACGTAGCAAACAAACTGACCAGCACTACCTTTCCTTTCAAATCGGCAGGTGTTACCTTGCCATATATCTCCGAACTCAGGGTAATGGCAGGCATGGCATCACCCAAACTGATTTTTTCTTTCCCGGTGTCTTGTGCAGAAGCAGCCAGTACGCCCATCCAAATCAGACACAAAAGGCTCCAAATCCGTAAATTTTTCATTGTTCTTTCCTTTCTATAAAATGTTAAACCCTGACAAATATACCGTAAACCGCTGGAAAATCCGCCAAGGAGTCTATCTTTGTAAATAGTTTTAACGAAAAACAAGAGCGCGTATGATGACATTTATCTCGTGTGCCAAGACCATGACCACACGTAGCAAAACTCCATATCCAGAAACCACTACCCCTCATTTTTTGAAAGAGGCCCGCGAAAACGCCTTGTATATGACTCAGTTTACCGCCGAAGAGCTGGCTCAGATGCTGAAAGTGAATCCGAAGTTAGCAGCCGAAAACTATCTGCGCTACCACGAGTTCCTTTCACCGGAGACTCCTGCCCTGCCGGCTCTTCTGTCCTACACAGGCATCGTGTTCAAGCGCATCTATCCGGCAGACTTTACCGCAGAAGATTTCCGGTATGCCCAGCAACATTTGTTGATTACCTCTTTCTTATACGGATTGCTCCGCCCGCTGGACAGTATTCAGAGTTACCGCTTGGAAGGCAGTGTACGCTTACCGGAACACGAGCGAAAAACCATGTTTGAATACTGGCGTCCTTTACTGACAGACTATTTCATTGATGCTATCCGGCAGCAAGGAGGCATTCTTGTCAACCTGGCCAGTGGTGAAATGAAAGATTTGTTCGACTGGGAAAAAGTCTGTCGGGAAGTACAGGTCGTTACGCCCGAGTTCTACACCCTGAAAAACGGGAAACCTACCACGGTAGTTATCTATGCCAAGATGTGCCGGGGCGAGATGACCCGTTTCATCCTGAAAAACCGGATAACACATCCGGAACAACTGAAAGAGTTTGAATGGGAAGGATTTTCCTATTGTAAGACATCTAGCAATAAAAACACATTTCGCTTCATATTGAAATAAGATAGAAATAGCTGTAATACCCAAGAAACACCTTCGTAAATGCAACTTAACTAGAATGCTGTAACCGTGTAATGTAAAGTTGTCAATTTTGCAGCAGAAAAAAGCAAATGAGACAATGAACAAAGCAAGAAGATGGATTAGCGCAGCACTCCTTATTTCATTCTTCACTGCCAACACATTTGCAGTAGAAGTAAATGTAAACATCAAAGGCTGCATCACAGATCAAAAATCAAAAGAACCATTAATTGGAGCTACCGTACAAATCGTTGGAAGTAGCATTGGAGCCGTTACTGATATAGACGGAAATTTCCAGCTTTCAGGAGTGGAAGATGGTATTTATGACATTGAAATTAAATACGTAGGCTATAAAACTGCTGTCAAAAGACAGGTGAAAATTGAAAACAATAAAATTACAACACTCGATTTTGAGATGGTTACCGATGACCACCTTTTATCGGATGTAATTGTAGTGGCCAAAGCTAACCGCGAATCTGAAAGCGTAACACTGCTGGAGCAAAAGCGATCAGTAGTAGCTGTACAAGCTGTAGGCGCCAAAGAATTATCCAGGAAAGGGGTAAGTGATGCACAAGGAGCTGTCACAAAAATTTCTGGTATCTCCAAACAAGAAGGCGTAAAGAATGTATTCGTTCGCGGATTAGGCGACCGCTATAATATCACCACCCTTAACCGCTACCCTATTCCTTCTGAAGATCCGGAATACAAAAATATTGCTTTAGACATTTTCTCGACTGATATAATCCAATCCGTCGAAGTAAACAAAGCGTTTTATGGCAACACATCCGCCGATGCATCTGGTGCGAATATCAATATTACCTCCAAAGAGCTGACAGGAGATGCCTGCTTGGACTTCAGCCTTTCTGGAGGTATCAATACCCAAACTATATCAGCCGATTTACAACAAGCCAGCGGAATCAATCTGTTTGGTTTTGCTAATACTACGCAACCCAGGGAAGATTTACAAAACTATTGTTTTAAAAATGCAATTGACCCTTCGTTGAAGAATGCAGCCGTCAACCAAAGCTATAGCATTTCAGGCGGAAAACGTTTTTACCTCAATGAGAATCCATTCTCATTCTTTGTAGTAGCCAGTCATAACCGAAACTATTCATTCTACGAAGAAGAAGTGAGAAACACCGTCACTACAGGCGACCTATCACAAGATATGACGGGCGAAATCTCCAACATCGAGACCAGCCAGATAGCTATGGCCAATCTGAACTATACTCACAACCAGAAACATCAGCTGGCCTATAACTTTATGATGGTACATGCTTCAAAAGCATCTGTAGGCGATTACCTCGGTATGGATGCTGACTATCAGTCCTCTGATACGTATGAAGGGTTCATGCGCCGCCAACAGACAAATGACAACTTGTTATTTGTAAATCAGCTTAACACACAATGGGATTTGGGCAAGAATTTCAAACTGGATGCCGGACTCTCCTATAATACCATCCAAGGCAATGAGCCGGACAGAAGAATCAATAATCTGGTAAAGACAAGCAAAGGCTATGTTCCCATGAAAGGAACAGGAGTACAGCAACGATATTTCTCTGAACTGGATGAAAAAGACCTGAATATCCGTGCCGGACTGACCTATAAAATTTATGATGGTTACGGTGACTTGTCCAACATACAGTTAGGTTACATGGGGCGCATTGTAGATGACAATTTCGAAGCGACAGAATACGATATGTCCGTCATCAAACAATCTGTATTCGATATTGAACACATTGCTCTTGCCGATTACTACAACCAGGAAAATCTGAAAAATGGTTTGTTCAAACTCGACCGTAATGTGGACGAATATGGTGTACAGAAAAACATTCATTCAGCGTATGCAGAAGCCACATATCAGCTTTCCTCACACTTCATTGCCAATGTCGGATTAAAATACGATGATGTTCACATAAATGTGGATTACAATGTAAACCGGGGAGGAACAAAAGGAGAAAATGAAATTGACAAATCTTATTTCTTACCCAGCCTCAATCTGCGCTACAATTTCAATGACAAACATGCGCTCCGTCTGGCAGCCAGCAAGACTTACACTCTCCCACAAGCTAAGGAAATATCTCCGTTCCGCTACATTAATGTAAGTTTCAATAGCCAGGGTAACCCCAACTTGAAACCTTCAGATAATTACAATGTAGATTTAAAGTGGGATTTCTATATTTCTCCAAGCGAACTATTCTCCATCACCGGATTCTATAAATATATTCAGAATCCAATCTCAAGAATTGAAATTGCCAGTGCCGGAGGATTTCTCTCTTATGAGAACATTGCTGACCATGCGACTGTAGCCGGTGTAGAAATGGAATTCAAAAAAGACCTGTTCAACCGCACACTTCAGGATAATGGTGTAAGCAAACTCAGTCTGGGTATCAATGGAGCCTACACATATACATACGCAAAAGTTCCTTTGGCAACTGACTCCAACGGCTCACAACTGGAAGGTGCCGCACCATGGATTGTAAATGCCGATTTAAGCTACTTATATAAAAAAGGACAAAAAAGCTTTACCAACACACTGGTAGCAAATTATTTCAGTGACCGTATCCATACCATCGGAACCGAAGGATATCAAGACATTGTTGAAAACGGAATCCCAACTTTGGACTTCATATCTTCTGCACAGTTGAACAAATATATTACAATAAGCCTGAAAGCACGTAACCTATTGAACTCCGCACACCAGCTAACTCGAAAAGGTAATGCAGACGGAAAGGAAGTGGTGTTGAGCAAATATAAAAAAGGAATAGACTTCAGTATCGGAGTATCTTGTAATTTCTAACAAAAACATTACATAAACCATAAAAAAGACGATCAATTTTTTTAATCAATCATTAATTATGAAAAAGGTATTTTTAACAGCAATGGCCTTTGCTGCCATGGTAAGCAGTGTTAGTTTCACTTCTTGTAGTAACGAAGAAGATGTACCAGGGCCAGGCACAGGTGGTGAAAAGATTGAACTAAATGGAACAGTTGAAGGTATCATGACATTGGATGCCAATAATGAATATATCCTGAATGGTACTCTGACTGTTGCTGACGGAGCAACATTAGAAATTCCTGCAGGAACAAAAATCAAGGCTGCAAAAGGATTTGGGAACTATATCATCGTAGCACAAGGTGGTAAAATCAATGCAAAAGGAACTGCGGACAAGCCTATTATCTTTACGGCTGACAACGAAGAAAACGCAACTACAGGATATTGGGGCGGTCTGATAATCAATGGTAAAGCACCTATTTCAGGAGCAGCCAATGGAGAAACAGGTTCGACAGAAGTAGACAACAACCTGAAATATGGTGGAACAGATGAAAACGATAATAGTGGTACTTTAGAATATGTACAACTGCTGTACACTGGTGCTCGTTCCAATGCAGACATCGAACATAATGGTCTGACATTGAATGGAGTCGGAAAAGGTACTACCATTAAAAATATTTACATCGCAGAAGGCGCAGATGATGCCATTGAATTTTTTGGAGGTACAGTAAATGTAGAAAATATTCTTGCTGTAAACTGCGATGATGATATGTTCGACTTTACACAAGGTTATAAAGGTACTTTGAGTAACTGCTACGGAGTATGGGAAGAAGGATTTACCAGCACAGAAGAAGACCCACGTGGGGTAGAAGCTGACGGAAACCTTGACGGGAAAGGTCCGGATCACCAGGGACAATCTGATTTTACCATCAAGAACATGACCATTGCAACTTATGCGACCGGACAAGAAATGGATGATGCCATTAAAGTACGTAGAGGTGCTACTGCACATATTGAGAATGCACTGGTTCTTGGAAATGGAAAAATCAAAGACTTTATTGACGTAACAGACTCTAAAGGAGCTGCTACAACAAACACTAGCATGAGTGTAACAAATCAAGTCAACACCGCATTTAGTGGAACAATAATTAACAATGGCGATGTAAACTACGAAAATATTAAGGTAGAAGCTGGCAACACAGGAGCAGACCAATCACTTTTCACTTGGACAGGATATAAATTCCCTAGTTCGGATGTGGTAATTTCAGAAGAAAACTTACCTACCAGCATTGATACTGAAGTTACATTAGATGCCAGCAAGCTTTACATTATTGAAGGGGCTGTCATTGTGAAAGATGGTGGTGTATTGAACATTCCAGCCGGCACTACATTAAAGGCAAGAAAAGGATTTGGAAACTATATCTTAGTAGACAGAGGGGGAAAAATCAATGCAGAGGGTACAGCTGAAAAACCTATTACATTTACCGCAGACACTGAATCTGCTACAGCCGGATACTGGGGCGGACTGATTATTAATGGTAAAGCTATAATCTCTGGCGCATCAGCAGGCAGTGAAGGTTCTACAGAAATTGACAACAACTACAAATACGGTGGTTCTGACAATGCAGACAATTCAGGTGTACTGAAATATGTGAAACTGCTCTACACAGGTGCCCGTTCCAATGCCGACATTGAGCATAACGGACTGACATTAAATGCCGTAGGAAACGGAACAACAATTGAAAATATTTATGTGGCAGATGGTGCTGACGATGCTATCGAATTCTTTGGAGGCTCTGTCAATGTAAAAGGATTATTGGCTGTCAACTGCGATGATGACATGTTCGACTTCACACAAGGATACTGCGGTACTTTGTCTGACTGCTATGGAAGATGGGAAGAAGGATTTACCAGCACAGAAGAAGACCCACGCGGTGTAGAAGCAGACGGTAATCTGGACGGAAAAGGTCCTGACCACACTCCTCAATCTAATTTCAAAATTGAAAACATGACTATTGAAAATCTATCTAAAGAAGCTGAAATGCAGGATGCCATCAAGATTCGCCGTGGTGCCAAAGCAACTATCGTCAATGCATTGGTTAAAGGATCTGGATTAGTCACAGACTTAGTAGACCTGAAGGACGGAAAAGGAAATGCTGATACCACTACAACTATCAGTGTCAGCAAGGAATTAAGTCAGGCGACTGCAAACGATGTAAATGGTACCGGAAATGTAACTGTTGCAAACGGTAATACCGGTGTTTCTACTGATACATTTGCATGGACAGGCTATAAATTCTAAACAAAGATTTATACACTAATACGTTTGATTTTATCTCCAGTTTCGTACAAGACATATACTCTGTACGAGGCTGGAGATTCTTTTTTATCCCAATTTTCCAATTTTCTAAAGTGTTTTTCCTATTTTTGTACAGACCAAAAAATAAATAAGATTATGTATCCTTTGAAATTCAAACCTATTTTAAAATCGACCCTTTGGGGAGGAGAACGTATTATTCCTTTCAAACAATTAGACTGTCAGCAGGAACAAGTGGGAGAAAGCTGGGAAATCTCAGACGTACCGGGCGACGAATCTGTAGTAGCAGAAGGTGCAGATGCCGGCAAGAATCTGACTCAGCTGATGGAAGAATATAAAGGAAAGCTGGTGGGAGAAGAAAACTACAAGCGATTCCAAGGCAAATTTCCTTTGCTTATCAAGTTTATTGACGCCAAGCAGGATTTGTCTATTCAGGTACACCCTGACGATGAACTGGCCATGAAGCGCCACCAGTCTATGGGTAAAACAGAAATGTGGTATATCATCGACAATACTGGCGGACAGGCACACTTGTATTCAGGTCTGAAAAAACAGATTACTCCGCAGGAATATGCCGACATGATTGAAAACAATACAATTTGTGATGCCCTCGACAAATATGACGTACAGCCGGGCGATGTATTCTTTTTACCGGCAGGACGTATCCACAGCATCGGAGCCGGATGTTTCCTGGCAGAAATACAGCAGACTTCCAACATCACGTACCGTATTTATGACTTCAACCGCAGAGACAAGAACGGTAACTTGCGTGAACTGCATACAGAACTTTCAAAAGATGCCATCGACTATACTGTATCTGATGATTATCGTACGCACTATGAACCGCGTAAAGACGAACCGGTGGAACTGGTAAGCTGTCCGTACTTCACCACTTCTGTTTACAACCTGACAGAAACCATGAACATGGACTACAGCGAACTGGATTCGTTTGTTATTTACATCTGCATGAAGGGAGCCTGCACCATTACTGACAACGAAGGCAACCGCATCAGCGTAAAAGCAGGTGAATCTGTATTGTTCCCGGCTACTACCCAGAACCTGGAAGTTGTACCGGAAGGAGAAGTCTCTTTCCTGGAAACTTACGTATAATCTGATTTGATTTATACTCATCGCTGAGTTCTTTTCTCTTGTCCTGTTTCAGGCAGAGAAAGGGACTTAGTCATTTTTTACAAAAGCATTAGGTGATACGCCCGTAATCTGGCGGAACACACGATTGAAATGGTTGGGAGTGGCAAAACCTACTTCGTATGCAATCTGTTGCATGGTCCTTCCCCCATCGGCAAAAAGCTCGATAGCCCGCATGATTCTCAGATTGTTCACATAATAGCTGAAACGTATGCCCGACTCATTGAACAAACGGCTCAGGTTGCGCACAGAGAATCCGAAATGGGCAGCCAGTTGCGGCATCTTCAAATTCTCATGCAAATGCTCCTGCAGATAGGCCAGAATAGGATGCAAACGTGCATCATTGGGAATGGCCAGCATCTTCAACAAAAAGCCCATATCCTGGCTGATGGAGGGCAGCAGTTTGAAAAAGCTGAGTGCAAAGGCATACAAATCGGGAGAATCAGCCTGTTCTATCTCCGTCCCCTTGGAAGCAATAAATTTCAAGTTCTCTGCAATAAAGGAGTTGGTGTGATAAATGGAGAATTCCTTCAAGGCAGTATCCTTGTCATCCGCATCCAGCGACAGATAGAAAATAACCAGTGACACCTGCCGATTCTTGCTGGATAATTCATGCTCCGTACAGCCGGGTATCCAGGCGATGTGCTTCTCTGGCACAAAATAGCTTGTGGAACCTATCTGTACATGCAACGTGCCGGAAAGGGTATAGATAATCTGGCACTTTTCATGTGCATGGCCCGGCAGTTTAATTTCTTCCCATCCGGTTTTCTTGATGCGGATGGTCTCCTTACTCGTCTGCTTTATCAGCGAGATATAGCTTTCCTGTTCCTGATTCATTCTCTGAGGATGGCTTAAAATGGTAATCTTTTTGCATAAACCGCAAATTCAGCCTAAAAATAATGGCTTAATTTTGCACAGCCAAATAAAATGGCTAAAGGTATTTTCAACACAAAAAGAATAATGGGTAAAAGATTAGTTTCAACTATTGGAGTTCTTTCCTTTTTTATTTACACGGCCGCCGCACAAGAACGGGTTCTTTCTATCGATGAATTGTTTCAACTGGCAGACCAGAACAGCAAAAGCATCCAGCTTCATTCACTGGCCATTGACGAAACGACACAGGCGGTAGAAGTGGCTAAAAATGCCAAACTTCCCTCCATCCGGGCACAGGTGGACCTCAACTATATTGGTGACGGTTGCATGACAGACCGGGATTTCAGTAACGGCATACATGCTGACATGCCGCATTTCGGTAATTCTTTTGTACTCAAGGCCTCACAGACTATCTACGCCGGAGGAAGTATCAATGCCAACATCCAGAAAGCGAAACTGCAACAGCAACTAGCACAACAGACTTATCAAAACAACCAGCAGGATTTGCGCTTCATGCTGTTGGGATATTATCTGGATTTGTTCCAACTGAGAAATCAACAGACGGTCTACGAAAAGAACATTGAGCAGACACATCTATTGGTAAAGGATATGCGGGCTGCCTATCAACAGGGTACGGCACTGAAGAGTGACATTACCCGTTATGAACTACAGTTACAGAATCTGCAATTAGGCCTGACTTCTACTATCAACAGGCTCAATGTCTTGAACCACAAGCTGACGACTACTATCGGACTGGACCCTTCGGTACATATTGTACTCGACTCCACAGCACTGTTCCGTATCAATGTGGACAAACAACAGGAAACGACCTGGATGGAAGCTTCTCAGGAATCTCCTGAACTCCAGCAGGCACACACGGAAATCAAGCTGACCCACAACCAGCAGAACTTGATTCGTTCGGAACGCAGACCTCACATCAGTCTGACAGCTACCAATGAATTTAACGGACCGATTCTAGTAGAAGTCCCGCCATTGAACAACAACTTCAACTACTGGTTTGCCGGAGTAGGTATCTCGTACAATCTGGATGCGTTGTTTAAGAGCAAGAAGAAACTGAAACAGGCACGGATAGCTACCTCAAAAGCAGAAAAAAACTACCAGCTGGTCAAAGAAGAAATAGAAAATAAAGTGCACGAAGCATACGTGAACCTGAATGAAGCGTACGTAAGACTGCAGACTCAGCAAAAAAGCGTACAGCTGGCACATGAAAACTTCCGCATCGTGCGGCAACGTTACCTGAACGGTCTGTCACTGATTACCGATATGCTGGATGCCAGCAACATGCAGCTGGACATGGAATTGCAGCTGGCCAACTATCAGATAGGTATATTGTATCAATATTACCTGCTGAAAAAAATTACGGGAACACTTTAATGAATTTCATATTTACACAAAAACGAAAAAATATATGATGCGAAACAAAAAAAGAGCTATTTCTAATTTCTTTATACTGCTGGTCCTCGTAGCCGGTATCAGCTGGGTTTGCGGCAAATTTATCCATTTAGGTAGTGTGGAATATACAGACAATGCTCAGGTGAAGCAACACCTGACTCCTGTCAGCACACGGGTACAGGGCTTCATCAAGAAAATCTGTTTTGAGGAATACCAGACTGTAAAAAAAGGAGATACCCTGGCCATCATAGAAGATACGGAATACCGTCTGAAAGTGGCACAGGCCGAAGCCGACTATCGCAATGCACTGGCCGGAAAGAGTGCCATGCATACCACTATCAACACCACACAGAACAACATCCTCGTAACGGATGCAGCCATTGATGAGCAGCGTATTCGCCTGCAAAATGCACAGACGGATTACAAACGCTATCAGGAATTGCTGAAAGAAGAAGCCGTTACTCCTCAACAATTCGACCGGGTAAAAACGGATTACGAAGCTACACAGGCACGCTATGAACAGCTGTTACGCCAGAAACAATCGACTTTACTCCAGAAGCAGGAGCAAACCCAGCGATTGGAACAGAATGAATCGGCTATTAAACTGGCAGAGGCTGCACTCAACCTGGCCAAACTGAACCTCTCTTATACAGTGATTCTGGCTACTACAGACGGAGTGACCGGACGAAAAAACATTCATGAAGGAGAGTTAGTTCAGCCTGGACAAGCCTTGGTGACTTTGGTAGATGGTACGGAGAAATGGGTCATAGCCAACTACAAGGAAACTCAGACTACCGACATGAAGAGAAATCAGCTGGTGGAAGTAAGAGTAGATGCTATTCCTGATGTAAAATTTAAAGGGCGTATCGCTTCTATTTCGGATGCTACCGGAGCTTCCTATTCACTTATTCCACAAAATAACTCGGCGGGCAACTTCGTAAAGGTAAAACAGCGCATCCCAGTCCGTATCGAGTTTACGGAAAACAACCGCCCGGAAGATTTGCAACGCTTGAGAGCCGGAATGAATGTAGAATGTTACGTTAAACAGTAAACACGAAAATGGCTGAACCACGTCCTCAGATTCCTTACTTCAAAGAATTCCTGCCCACTCCGGTCTGCATCGTCCTGTCGCTCTTCTTTGCCATGGTCTTTCAGTTTAACGGAGGAGTTTTCCTGCCAGCTGCTACCCAGATGTCGAGTGCATTAGGATGTATCCAGGAAGATGTAACCATGGCAGCCTATGCCTCTTTCATCGGTATGACCGTTATATTTCCGATACTGTTCCGTCTGAAATCCCGGTTTACCACCCGGTCCATTTTCATGACGGTATGCCCGGTACTCATTCTCTGCAACCTGATTACCATGCATACAGAAAACATCTTTCTCATGATTTGTGTATGCTTCGTATCGGGATTCTTCCGCATGTGGGGCACCTTCGAGTGTTTCTCCAATACCCGCCTGAGCATTACACCTTCCGGAAATTTCTCGGTTTTCTATCCCGTTATCTATATCATCGTGCTTGAAAGTATACAGTTGTCCGGACTGGTCACCATGCACATCAACGACTGGGCCAACCGGCAATACATGCACTGGTTTGTCATCGGCATGCTGATGGTGGTATGGATTTGTGTCATGTGCCTGACACAGACTATCCGCCTAGGTAAAAAGATTCCCTTATATGGCATAGACTGGATAGGCCTCCTCTTATGGACAGCCATGCTGTTCGCGATTGTTTTTATCTGTATCTATGGAGACTTTTACGACTGGCTGGACAGCGTGCAGATTCGCTCCTGCATTGTAATAGCCGTAGTGTCCTTGTTGATAAACATCAACCGGATGACTTCCATACGGCATCCGTATATAGACCCGCAGGTATTCCGCTACAAGAAATTCCCCGTAGTGTTGTTCCTGTTCTTGATGCTCTGTCTGTTTCTCACCACCTCCTCCGTACTGCAGAATGCATTCATGACCTCCATCTTACAGTACGATACGCTAAATGCCATTTCATTGAACTGGTGTGTATTTGCAGGAATCCTGGCTGGAGCAGGTATCGTATTCTTCCGGCAAGCAGTATTAAAAAAAGGATATAAACTATTGATCTCTGTCGGATTTACACTGATAGTCATGTACCAGTATTACATGTATTTTCTGATATACCCCGATTTGAATATTGAAAGTTTGTATCTGCCCAACTTTTTAAAAGGCATCGGTCATGGAGTGCTTTATATTTCGCTAACCATTTATGTAGCGAAGCATATACCCTTCAAGCATTTCTTCCAGTCTTTGTGCGTACTCAGCTTCATTCGTACCAGCATTGCAACCCCTCTGGGAGCAGCCATATTGAACCGCTGGATGAAACACCTGCAACGCGATAACTGGGGGTTATTAAGTAGAGACATGGACAATCTGCACGAGTGGATGCCGGATGTATCAGTCATACAACTCTATAATGAAGTAAACACCCAGACCATGCTGACCAGCCTGAAAGAGTTGTTCGGCTGGGTATGTCTGTTAGGAACTGTTTTTCTTGTAATCGTGCTCAGCTACCGAATCTGGCGCGACCGCCACTTGGCAGCTCTCAAAATGCTGCATAGCCTGCCCGTAAAGAAACGGTACAGGCCATCCAGCGTACATAAAATCTCTAAGAATTAGAATTTATAGCCAGCAGTGAAGAAGAATGCCAAGTTGCGTGTCTTTGAATTGCTGGCTAATTTGCAGCATCCAAATTCTCCGTCAAGTCCTACCGTCCAGCGTTTAAAGTCGAGTGCCACACCAGCCATCACACCGGCATCAAAACGACGCAGCCCTGAGACGATTTCTCCTTCAATCTTTGATTCCCCAAAGGTATTATAAGAAACAGTCAAGTCATCAATGTCAATATTCCGCTTGCCGTTTACCCCATACGCCAGATAAGGACCTGCTGTGAACACCATATCAAAATTAGCGGCTGTACCTACATGAAAAGCAGCCAGCAAAGGCATCTCAAAATAGTTCTGGTTCACGTGCATATCCACCACATTCTTCGTATTAGCCCCTACATAATCCACGTCTATGCTTGCTCCTTTCGAAGCCCAGTATAATCCGGTCTGGAATGATACCAGTCCACTCAAAGGTACATCAATTCCTACTCCAACCTTCTGGTTAAACAATGGAGAAGAGTCTCCGGCATCCTTTCCCATCCAGGTACTCATACCCAGTCCAAGTTCCATACTCCAAGTTACTTTTGTCTGTGCGGCCATTGTCAAAGCTACGAACAAACCTGCCACTATGCATGCAATCTTTTTCATAAGCTCAAATAATAGATGAATTACACAAATTTAAAAAGATAAAGCGGAGAAACAAATAAAAAGGGAGCAAAAAAGAAGTTTTCACCTCTTTTTGCTCCCTATCTATTAATTATTCAATCGTTCTTATTAGAATTCGTACTCAATACCAATGGAAATATTTTCGCCATCCAAGCCGACGCCGAATCCATTTTCTTCTCCACGATAATAGTCGTCACGATAACCCGCAAAACCTACTTTAGTAATAAAGCTGAAATTATCATTCAATTTCACTGCCAATCCCGGTTTCACTCCGATTTCAAAACCATTTACTGAATCCACATGTTTCTCCTTGTAAGTCGAGAATCCAAATCCCATATCCAAGAACAAACGTACAATCTTGTTTTCATAGAAAGAGTAACGTGCATACGGAGCCAAAGCAAATGCATTCGTGCTTATTGCATCTTCACCATCATAACCTTTATGCGCATAAGCCAGTTCCACACCTACAGCCCATTTCTCACTCAAGTTATAACCTACATCCGGTGTGATAGAGAATGAAGTCTTATCTACATCATTATTTCTCCACAAACTGATACCACCACCTAAATAAATACCTTCCTGCGCACTGGCAGTGATGGCAGCCATTACAATTACTACGAGTAAAAATAATTTTCTCATAATCTTCTTTTTTTAGTTTTACAAATATATTAACAACTGAATACAGTTTTTTGTTCACTTTTATCCCTGTTTGTGTCTATTGGCTCTCCGGCGGCGATATTCCGCTTTCATCTTGGCAGAGCCAGAACCATGCAAACCCGTAATGTAAGTTTTCTTCTTAGCCTTGGTCTTTACTTTCTCTTCTTTCTTTTTTCCGTCAGAAGACTTCCCGCCTCTGAACACAATTCCTTCTGTCAATATCTTTTCAATATCCATATTCTTTCATTTTTTAGGAGATAATTTCACATGTTTTCCTGCTTTCGTACATACCAGCGTACGCTTCAATGGAACACGGGTAGACATATTAAATAATAATCCAGGACTAAAATGTTGTCCGTTGGCCCTGAGTTCAAAATGCAGATGCTCTGTCGTAGCACGTCCGGTACGCCCGGTCAATGCGATGACCTGGCCCGCCTTGACCGAATCACCCGGTGCAACAAAGTTTTTGGAATTATGACTGTACACAGTTTCCAGTCCATTAAAATGCCGCACCACAATCACCTTTCCATATCCACCGTAACTTTTGGCCATGCGTACCACACCGTCGAACACACAAAGAATGGAATCATTGGCCTTGGTCTTTATATCTGCTCCCGAATGTCCACCACGGCTTCCATAAGCAGAAATGACTTTTCCTCCGGGAAGTGGAAAACAGAACTGCGAATCGGCCAAACACTCTAAGTGTATCTCCACGCTATTTCCTTTTGAAAACAGTCCCGGTGTATGTACCCTGACATGGCTACGCTCCATGTGTGTAAATACTGTTTTCACAGGTTCATCAGCCTGCATATTTCCCATACAAAGGAACAACAGTCCAAGTATTACAATCAAGCGATTCATTTCACTCAAAATAAAGAAGTTCTACATCCTGGGCATCCGCAAATTCCTTCAACAGATTCACCATATAGTGTACGTCTTCCTCCAGACCTTCACTACCACTGTACGCATTCATGATGGCTAACAGATGAGTAGTTTCCGATGAAATCTTTGTCCGTTCATTATCACTTGTCGGTGTACCTACGCCTCCCACGGCATCTCGGTATACCGGCATTCCCTCAATATTCAATTCTCCACGCCCAATACCTTCGTAAGGCTCACCCGCCTTTCCGATACCTAATACCAGCTTGTCTCCTTGAATCTTATCCCGGTCAAAGCCACCGATGGAATGTCCACTATTGATGGACGCCAAGTTAATCAAATCGACCAGCGTATCTATCTGATAAAGAGAAAGTCCTCTTAACAAGCGGCGGCATAAAGCTTCTGAAGAAGGACGGTAACGGCTGGGATCTTTCCCACATTTCTTATAAGCCTGACGAGTAGCCTGAATGGCAGGCATCTCTTTGATAGAATCAATGGTATATTTCTGACGGTAAAGTTCCGTAAACTCACCGATACGTTTCCACAGTTCTTCACTATATGGAGAATTCTTTACCGTCGCAAATACAGCGGCTCCACGAAACTGCGGCCAAGCCTGCCGTAATTCCTCTGATACTTCAATATTCAAATCCATTTCGCTATTTTCTTAAATGGTTCTACATCCGCATAATCCCCGACAAAATACGTCCGGAACGAATGCCCAGCCGACGTGCCGAGAAGAAATCCGTATAATTTTGATAGGTACAAATCCCTGTTACTTCCACATTCTCCTTCTTTACTCCTTTAGACAGCAACTGTATCCGGTTGGCTTCCCAAAGGTCGAGGTGCCACTTTTCATCTCTGCGGGCGATGCAAGCCATATCAAACCCTGCTGCTTCAAAGGCTTCATACACCTCATCTCCCACTTCAAAAGCATTCAAAGAGATACCCGGCCCAATATAAGCCTGCACATCTTCTCCCTTCGTGCCATAAAGTGCCGCCATCTTGTCCAACGTCTTTTCCACGATGCGCTTCACTGTTCCCCGCCATCCGGCATGTATCGCCGCAATTACTTTCCGCCGGGTATCATAGCAAAGCACCGGGATACAATCCGCAGTAGAAATGCAAAGACAGACCTGGTCCATATCACTGACCAGTGCATCCACTCCTTCCAGTTGCTTCAATTGTTCTTCGGAAGAAAGCCGTAAAAAAGCCTCATCCACAACCTTCACCACCGTATCGTGCGTTTGATGAGGTATAACTAACATCCGGGGACGCACAGGTAACAACGAACACAGCAGTTCCCGGTTCCGTTCCACCTTATCCGGCGCATCACCACAATAATGATTGCAGTTAAACGAAGCATAATTCCCCTTACTACAACCACCATAACGTGTAGTAGAGAAACAAAAAATGTCGGTGTGCGGACTTTTCGGGCCGTACACCAACATTCTTTTATCATCAGTCAGATTATTCATTACTTTTGTGGTTCGTCCTCCCAGTCTTCCTCTTCGTACTCGTAGTCAAAGTCATCTTCCTCATCCACATCCTCATATTCATAGTCAAAGTCTTCGTCTTCGCCCATATCTTCCAGCTCCTTGCGAAGCTTGGTCATATCTTTCGGACGATGTACGATGGCTTCCCGACGTACTGCTTCCAACTGGTTACTGTCTTTATTCAGTTCGGCCCAAAGCAAGTCTTTCAACTGCTGGATACCCATTCCAGACACCGAAGAAATAAAGACATGAGGTATATCTTCAGGTAATGTAGGTTCCAGCATCTGCATCAGTTCCTCGTCCAGCATGTCACATTTCGTAATGGCCAACACCCGCTGCTTGTCCAGCATCTCCGGATTAAAGGTAGCCAGTTCGTTCAACAGAATCTCATACTCCTTACGTATGTCATCCGTATCACCCGGTACCATAAACAGCAGCAATGAGTTGCGCTCAATGTGACGCAAGAACCGCAGTCCCAGCCCCTTTCCTTCACTGGCTCCCTCAATGATACCCGGAATATCCGCCATCACGAAAGACTTTCCTTCATGATAAGACACAATTCCCAGGTTCGGTTCCAGCGTGGTAAAAGGATAATTGGCAATTTTCGGACGTGCGGCAGAAACCGAAGAAAGCAAAGTGGATTTTCCGGCATTCGGAAAACCTACCAGACCTACATCCGCCAATAATTTCAATTCCAAAATCACCGTCATCTCCTGCATCGGTTCACCCGGTTGGGCAAAACGGGGTGCCTGACGGGTCGCTGTACGGAAATGCCAGTTTCCCAATCCTCCGCGTCCGCCTTTCAGCAAGATGACTTCCTGTCCGTGCTCCGTTACGTCGCACACATATTCCCCTGTTTCGGCATTATATACTACCGTTCCACAAGGCACTTCAATGACTTTATCTGCCCCGTCCTTTCCGAAACTTTTGTTTTTCGAGCCGTTACCTCCATGTTCCGCAAACACATGACGGTCGTACTTCAGGTGCAGCAATGTCCAGTAATTGCGGTTTCCCCGCAAAATCACATGACCTCCTCTACCACCGTCGCCACCGTCCGGACCTCCGTTGGGCATATACTTCTCACGGCGCATGTGCACCGAGCCACGGCCTCCCTTTCCGGAGCGGCAGTAGATTTTTACATAATCAACAAAATTCGATTCAGCCATAAATTCAAGTTTAAGAACTGGCAGACCGTCACCGGCCCGCCAGTTTTTTATTATTTAAAGTTTATCAATAGCCGCGCAAATATCAGCGAAGATACCGTCCATAGTACCCAATCCCTGAATGTGGCAATATTTACCGTCGTTCTTGTACCAGTCAATCAACGGAGCAGTCTGAGAGTGGTATACTACCAGACGCTTCTTGATAGTTTCTTCATTGTCGTCAGCACGACCAGATTCCTGTCCACGTTTAATCAGACGAGTCATCAGTTCATCTTCAGGAACTTCCAGGTCAAGCATGATAGAAACTTCCTGTCCGCGTACCTTCAACATTTCTTTCAAAGCCTCAGCCTGAGCGATTGTACGAGGGAATCCATCGAAAATCACACCTTTGCTATCCTTGAAGCTGTCGAATACGCTAGCCAGAATATCAATCATCAACGCATCCGGAATCAACTGACCATTGTCGATATAACCTTTTGCTGTTTTACCCAGTTCCGTGCCGTTCTTGATTTCTGCACGCAATACATCTCCCGTAGAAATATGGTTCAAGCCATATTTTTCCACAATACGAGCACTCTGAGTTCCTTTACCTGAACCCGGAGCACCAAAAATTACAATATTCAACATGTTGTCTTATAATAAATAAAAAAATTATTCCACCACTGTATAGATGTCACGATAGTTCCGTCCGAAGCCATCGTAATCTAGTCCGTAGCCCACGATAAAATCATTCGGAATATTCATCGCCACATAGTTTATATCCAAATCTACCTGCAACTTATCCGGTTTCACCAGCAGCGTAGCAATACGGATTTCTTTCGGATTGCGTGCTTTCAGGGTTTCCAGCAAACGCTGCATGGTCAGCCCCGTGTCCACAATATCCTCCACAATTACCACCGTACGTCCTGAAATGTCTTCATTCAGTCCTACCAGTTCTTTCACCTTTCCTGTAGAAGCCGTTCCCGCATACGAAGCCAGCTTCACAAAAGAAATCTCACATGGAATCGTCAGATGTTTCATCAAATCGGCCGTAAACATGAACGAGCCGTTCAACACACTCAAAAACAACGGATTTTCACCCTCCAAGTCATGATTGATTTCATTGGCCACACGTGCCACCTCCTTCAGGATATCCGCCTCTGGGATAAACGTTTTGAAACGCTTGTCTTTAATCTGAATCGTATCCATGTTATAATCTAGTTTTAGAAATTGTGCAAATTTACGGATTTTCCCTAAAACCTCCACACTTCCCCCTGAGTATTTAAAGATATTTTCAATAGAATATATATCCCATTCGAGGCTTTTTTCGTACTTTTACCAACAAAATAGCTATTTTATATATACAATGAAAATTTTAAGTTGTACACAACAAAAAGAGGCAGATGCATATACCATCGCCCACGAATCTATATTGTCAATCAACCTCATGGAAAAAGCTGCCGGTCTGTTGGCACAAGCTATCAGCGAGCGATATGACAAGTCACACCGTCTTGTCGTATTTGCCGGTCCGGGCAACAATGGGGGCGACGCACTGGCTGTAGCCCGCATCCTCTTCCTGAAAAACTATCCGGTAGAAGTCTATTTGTTCAACGTAAAAGGTACCCTTTCTGAAGAATGCCTCACCAACATCCAGCGCCTGAAAGAAAGCGGATTTGCCAACTACACCGAAGTCAGCAACCAGTTCGACCCGCCTCATCTGGGCAGTCACGACGTAGTAATCGACGGTCTGTTCGGTTCTGGACTTCAAAAACCGCTGAGCGGAGGATTTGCAGCCGTAGTACAATACATCAATGCTTCTCCTGCCCAGGTGGTATCCATCGACATTCCTTCCGGACTGATGGGAGAAGACAATACCCATAACATCCGACAAAACATCATCAAGGCCGACCTGACCCTGAGCATCCAGATGCCCAAACTCTCCTTCCTCTTTGCCGAAAACGCAGATGTGGTAGGCGAATGGCAGTTGCTCGACATCGGTATAAGCCGTGAATTCATCGAATCAGCCAAGACGAACTATTACATCACCGAAGCCAGCGAAATGCGTGCGCTCATCAAGCCAAGAAAGAAATTTGCCCATAAAGGCATGTTCGGCCACGGCCTGCTGATAGCCGGTTCATACGGTATGGGAGGTGCCGCCCTGTTAGCTTCACGTGCCTGCCTGCGTTCGGGCATCGGACTACTCACCGTACACACCCCAGTATGCAACCATGACCTGCTACAGAGCAATGTGCCTGAAGCCATGGTGCAGGATGACGTACACGACCGCTGCTTTGCCGAAGCTGCCGACCTCGACAACTTCCAGGCCGTAGCCATCGGCCCGGGATTAGGACAGGAAGAAATCACGGTGCAGGCGCTGTTCGACCAGGTAAGCAACTGCTATATTCCTTTGGTTCTGGATGCAGATGCACTCAACATCTTCAGCAGCTACCGTAACTACCTGACCCGTATTCCTCGCCACAGCATTCTTACTCCACATATCAAGGAACTGGAACGCATCATCGGACGCTGCAGCAACAGCTACGAGCGTTTGTCAAAGGCGAAAGAACTGGCGGCCCACCTGCAATGCTACATCGTACTGAAAGGAGCATGGACGGCTGTCATTACCCCTGACGGAGTAACTTACTTCAACCCTACAGGCAATCCGGGTATGGCCACTGCCGGAAGTGGCGACGTTCTTACCGGTGTCATCCTGTCACTGCTCTCACAAGGCTACACACACGAAGAAGCCTGCCGCTTAGGCGTCTATGTACACGGTCTGGCCGGTGACATCGCCTGCCAGCAAAAGGGAGTAATCGGTATGACCTCCGGTGACATTGCAGACGCATTGCCGGCCGCATGGAAACAACTAATGGAAACTAAATGACAGACAATATGAAAAAAGGAATCATTGCATTGGGACTGCTGGCCTCTCTGAGTGCCTACTCCCAAGAAAGCTATGTGCCACAGGCAGGCGAGGGCATCGTGTACTTCCTGCCTAAGACCAAAGTAGCCATTGACATCATTGCCACCAAGGTAGACTACCAGCCGGGCGATTTCAGCCTGTACGCCAGCCGCTACCTGCGTCTGAACAATATCAGTTCACAGCCTGAAAGCCATTGGGAAATCAAGGATATTCAAGTCCGCCTTGTAGGAGTGCCCGACTCTACGAAAGCCTACATCATGAAGTTGAAAGATAAGAGTATGGCATCCAATGTAGAACTGACCGACAAAGGGATTGTAAAAGCCATCAATACGACCTCTACCGAAAAAGAATCTCTCCCTGACTACAAGTTAGAGAAGCCACAGTCCCATGAGAATGCCCGCAAATACATGACAGAAGACATCCTCATGGCTGGTTCCAGCGCAAAAATGGCAGAACTGACCGCCCGCGAAATCTATAACATACGCGACAGCAAGAACACCATCCTGCGCGGTCAGGCAGAAACCATGCCAAAGGACGGAGCTTCTCTTCAACTGGTTATTGACCAGCTGAACAAACAAGAAAAAGCGTTGATGCAAGCATTTACCGGTACGACCGACCGCACAGATAAAGTCTTTACAATATTGGTAGAACCCGGCAGTGATACACAAGAACAGGTTGCCGCTCGTTTCTCCACCCAGTTAGGAGTACTTCCGACCAACAATCTGGCTGGTGACCCGATTTATGTTTCCATCCGCAACACTTCTACCCTTCCCATACCGGAAGAAGATAAGAAAAAGAAAAAAGCAGATGGTGCCATCTACAATGTACCGGGTAAAGGAAATGTTACTGTAACTTATCAGGGTAAAAAACTTTTCAACGACGAAATGGCATTTACCCAGTTTGGTTACACCGAAGTACTGGTAGACGGCTTGTTCGACAAGAAAGTAAACACCCGCGTGATTTTCAATTCCACCACCGGTGGTATTTTAAAGATTGACAAAGACTAAAATATTGAATTTATAAAAATAAAAAAAGGTCGTTCCTCACTCATTGGAAGAACGACCTTTTATATTTTCAGTATTTAGCCTTATTTCTGTTTCACCAGCTTCATATACACAGGAAGTCCGTTTCGCAACAAACAAGACACTTCCGTATTTCCATTCTCCATTGTCTTTAAGAACACACCAGGCACATTTCCATCCATCTGCCAGATACCCTTCAGTTCAATAAATGCAGGGGTAGGAATCTCCTTCCAGTTCTTCTTGTCCAGCATTTTAGGACGCAAGTTCGGATTGGCCATACCCAACGACAGACTACCATCCGTATTCTTTTGTTCTATCAGCAACAGTTCCGTAGCCGAAGAAACTACCTCACCTGCTGTCAATCCCTTCGTAGGAGTAAAAAATGAATAAGCCAGCACATTCTTCGGTGCATATTTAATGATGTGCAAGGAATCCTGCATTTCCACTACCGAGAATAATTCTCCTTTTGTCTGACGGTCGGCCACATCCTTCATCTTAGCTTCATCCGCTGCCGGAACTACAACAAAAGAATAAGACTTCTTCTCCGGTTTCACCCCGTGGTTCATATATGCTTTTGCCACCACTTCTTTAGCCGGTTTACCAGCCATACCTACAGAAGAAGGCGTCTCCTGTTCGTCATAAATCACCGTAAGTTCATCGTGACCTGCCGGAACAAAGAAACCGGTTGAAACAGGATTAATCATCGTCACAGGTTCTGAAGAAGCATAATTCTGGCGATTTCCCTTCGTTACCTCCTGGCCGTTCACAGTCAACTTATTGTACTGCTTACTTACTACCGACTGGAATAAGTTCGTAGCCGTAATCATGTTGTCCGCATAATCACCCTTTGCAGAAATACCATTTCCAATACTGAACAACATACCGTCAATAGCCAACACCGACTTACAGAAAGTCAAATTGGTAGGAGTAAATCGCTGGCTTCCCCAACGGTCATCCTGATCAAAAGCAGTAGCAAAGAGTCCGTAATCCTTCATCGATACAGCCCCGGCAAAATTGCTCTTTCTGGCCTTCTGGTCAAAACGATCCTTATCGTTCTTATAAGGCATCATTTCCGCCCAGTTGGTATAATGTACTGTCGTACTTCCCGGCATCATATTCCAGTCCCATCCAGCACCCTTGTTCTCATTGTTAGAAGGATAACCTGTAGGAACCAGTCCCCCATCGTACAGAATTTCCAGTGTACCGTGACTCTGGTAACGTCCGAAACGATTGGTCTTGTTATAAATTTCACTTCCCCACAACATAGCCGTAGGCGACTTCATCACAGCCACCCATCCCGGCTGGCGATACACTCCTGCCGAGCTGTAGTTATACTGATAGAATCCGTTGGCATCAGCAGCCGGTACCGGATACTTATCCGTCTTAAAGAAGTAATTATAATAAGCAGCCAGTTCCTTATCTAAATCCGTACCTGTGGCATCCGCTCCAATCTCAATCAACTGTTCAAACAGTTTCTGCGTAAAGGGCACCTCAATACTATAGAAAGGATGGCGTCCTGCCATACTGTTGGCATAAATCCGGTTCTTATCACCTTCTGCACGCACAGCAGTCATGTAAATCGTTACGACAGCCTTTTTCAGTCTTTCGTACGACTTAGGGTCAATCTTGAATGAAGTCCCCTTGAAACGATAGAAGTATTCCACCCACGTTTTGTAAGAATACATGTATCCGTTATAGTGCGCATTGTGGTGGAAACCTGTACCGTCCGGCTTCAAGATGTCCTTATTGCCCACATTATAGCGCGTACATACCCGCAGGAAGCCGGAGAGTAACTGCAAGTCCTGCACAGCCTGCTGGTCGTTCGGGTTAGCCAGTGCCAGATTAAACACGTATGGCACAATATTGAAAATATAGTCCGAACTAATCCAGTTCAGGATGGCCTTATCTCCTTGACGAATCACGTCCACTTCCAGTAATTTCTGTACGGCGGCAATCATTTTAGCCTTACGTACCTCATCACATACCGGAATGGCACTCATCAAATCAGTAGGAATCTTTCGTACATCACTATAGTTGCTATATACCAGCTTAGGCATACGAAGGAAAAAATTGTGTGTAAACAGATAATCCAGATATAAATCCAAATCGCCTTTGGCTGATTTACCGTATTTCTGCACTCCGTATGACAACGCACGTACCGTTTTTGCCACATCTCTCAGATGCTGGTTCATCACTTTCTCACCCCATAAATCTGCTCCTGTCACGGTATAATCTCCCGTACGCTGCAGCATCAGCATCTTTAGCCCCATCTGGGCAGCCTTCAGCTCACTCTCAGAAGCCTTCGGTTCCGGAAACTTATATTTCTTACGGAACTCTGCAAGTTCTTTCAGCTTCGTTGCGTCCGCATCCTGATTCACCGTCTGCTGTACTGCCGCATCTGTCGTCATGTTACCGGCTGCATGCACAGCCGGAGTACACATTCCACACAAAAAAAGTAAATAAAGGTTTCGCGTTAAGTTCATGATATTTAAAGTTTATAATTATTTCAAAGCCTTCAACCAAACTGGAACACTACCCAAACGGCGTTCCAATTGTGCCTCATAAAGCGACTGAGGTTCTACCGGCATGCCATTACTTTCATCCAGCTTCACCTGCTCTTGTACAAACTTGACAGGATCACCATGGAATCCTACAATAACCGGCGGTAAAATTTTCCAATATTTCCAACCCGTACGCCACCAGTCAAACTCCCCATTCGCCGGCAGTGTACCATTGCCATTCAGTTTTGTATTCGTAGAGAACATATTCCAGATGGTCAGGTCATTCAAATGATTCGGCACTTGATTGGCGTCTCCGCCCTGTCTGGACTGCACAAAACCACCTGTACAATTATCTATCAGTGTAGCACGAGGCTGAGTGGCATGCGATTCAAAGCAAGCATCATCTCCCCACGTAACCTTCCAGATAACAGCCCCCATACTGGGTTTTGATACACCGCAGGCATGATACTGTCCGGTATTACTCTGGAACGTAGGATATTCATCCGCCAACGGACCGTCTGTACAATCACGCACCGCACCGATAAATACCCGGCTGGAACCTTGGGAACGGATAGCTGCATGACCGCGATTTCCAGTAATATTAATCTTATAAGCAGAAAAATTCGCACTCGAAATAATTGAAGCTGCCTCGCTCACATTCTCAAAATTCACACGCCGCATCCATGAATTGACAACGCGCATAAAAGCAATCGGTTTGTAAGCCCCATCGTCAATCCAGCTACGATGATGTTGAAAATCATCTACCGCATGCCCTACAAATGTCAAATCCTCTACTCCCACATTCTCATAATACGAATATTTACGCAGTTTCCAGTTCCATTGTGCATCCACCTCATGCATAATCGGTTCTTTAAAGGTAATTTCATCCCCGCTGATGTTCACAATCTGATGATAATCCTCCACCTGTACTCCTTCTGTCGAGATATTGGTCATCGTCGATTCCCAGGCATACGGCAACAGCTCCTGTTTCACCAGTTCCGGACTATTATCGTGCAAATACAAGCACACCCATTCACCTACTTTAAAATTCGATGCCCCGGCCACTTTTACCTTAAAGGTACCTTTCCCGGCATTTCCCGTCACTTCATATTCAGCTCCCAGCCATGCATTATGCTTGATGTTAATCATCACCGGAGAAGAATACATCACCTCCGTATCGGTTGGCAAATTCGGAGTATCCATTTTAATGAACGTTTTGTCGGGCCCGTCTCCTTTTATTACAAAGTTCCCACCATAGATAATGATAGACGAGCTCGTATTATTCCCTTTTCCATCGTACGCGGGGTTTTCAACATCTTGTCTCAGCGTATTATCCTCCTCATTATGCAGCACATATTCTCCTGCCGGAAAGTAGAACACCACTCCTGCATTGTCATTTGAATACGATTTGCTTTCGTCGTCAATGCGTACCAACTTTTTTTCTTTCAGCAATTTCAAAAATGCCTCCCGTGCAGTCAAATCAGGATGGGCATCCATATATTCCTTCACATTAATCGTTTTATACCCTAATGCAAATCCATCTGGTGCTTCTTCTTCCCCATGTTTGTAACCGGCATAAGAAAAATCCAGCAACACATTATCGGCCGAACCTGCCACAAATTTGTTCCAAGCATCCGTGGTACCTTTTCCCTGCACTTGTGTATTAATTTTCTTCTCTCCACAACGCAAAGATATAGTCAATGTTCCCGCATCCTCATCTGCCGAACATCCGGCAAAAGGAGAAAAAGCTGCAGCCGGCTCCTTTTCTACATCCCATACCTGACGGGTACCTATTTGCATCCATTGAGAACCGTTATAAGAAACTTCCCAGAAGTTTTTTTCTCCCACCCGGAACTGAGGAGTAAAAGTTCCTTTCCCTGCTGAACTGAGCGCAGGAGCAGGTTGTCCGTCAACAGTCATTAAATTTTCAGTCTTTCCGTCCAATTCATATACCCAGTAACCATCCGCATCAACACCAATCACAGGGACAGAATTCTTTTTCACCAGTTCCTCCTCTGCATACACAGTAAGCACATGCCCGTTATCCAGCTCCACCTGATAACGCCCGCTGCTTTCTTTCACACAAGTGAGTATTTTCACTTTTCCCTCAGCTAGCTGCTGCATATCAGCCACATCACGGTTCATCTGGACAATTACATCACTCACTGACGGTGTATTATCTCCTTCCGAGCCTTCGTTACCTTCATTACCTTTCGGAGTATCATCCGTACATGCGCATACCACTCCTATCGCCATTATCGCCCAGAAAAGCAACAACCTGCCCGTAAAGAATCTTAAACAAGTTTTTTTCATTCAAATCCAGTTCTTATTATTTTCTTACAACTATATGGCAAAACTACCCCGTAATAGCAATGCATCTACTACGGGGCAGTATTTCCCATATTATGATTATTTCAAGGCTTTCAGCCAAGCCGGTACATATCCCAAGCGATTCTGAAGCTGCGCCTCATACAATGACTCTGGAGTAACCTTTACCCCCGTACTTTCTTCGTATGTCAGCTGACCTTCTTCTTGTGAGAAAGTAACTGCTTGTCCATGTGTTCCAACCACAATAGGAGGATATATTTTCCACCAAACATTTCCGGCATCCCACCATTTAAAGTCAGAAGCAAAGTTAATACCCTTCTCATCAATTGTACCCGTCACCTCCAAATTCCACAAAGTAAGATCTGACAAATGGTTGGGAGCTTCCGTGTCTGCTCCACCGGCATGATAGCGTACCAATCCCCCCCGACAATTATCAAACAACGTAGCACGAGGCTGAGTGGCATGCGATTCAAAGCAGGCATCCTGTCCCCAGTTACAATTCCACACTACGGTTCCCATACTTGGTTTGGAAACCCCGCAACCGTGCCATTGCCCATGACCTCGTGTGTCAAAACTTTCGTCACTCACCTTGCCAATAAACACACGGCTGGAACCTTGTGCACGCACAGCAGAGTGTCCGCGATTACCCGTAATCGAAATATTATAAGCCGAACAGTTGGCCGACTCTCCAAAAGTAACAGCCTCACTGACACTTTCAAAGCTTACATTGCGTACCCAGGAATTTACCACACGGCTCAACTGCAAAGGCATATAACCGCTATCATAAAGCCATGCATCAGGGGCATCCGGATCATTGTCCCCATGATGATAATAAGGAGTAATAGCTTTCCCGACAAACGATAAGTCTTCCACACCCACATTTTCAAAATATTTATAATCACGTATTACCCATCCACCATCATAATCATTATAAGCGATATCCACTTCATGCATAATCGGCTCATAGAAAGTCACCACATTACCATCAATAGACTTAATCTGATGGAATTCCATGACATTTACACCTTTCCCGTTCTCATTTGTTCCAGTAAGCCCTGGCTGTTGTGCCACCGACCATTTTGTTGTCATCTGACTATATATAGGTCCCACCTCTTTCTTTAGAAGTTCATCATTTCCGCTTCGCAAACGAAGCTGTACCCATTTGCCGACCGACAATTCATTGACCGACCCAACCTTTACACTGAAACTGCCCTTAGCCGCATTTTCCACCACAGTTGCCAGAATCTTAGAGTTATTAATATTCGCCGGACTATTGGTATGTTTAATAGTCAGCAATGGAGCGGTAGTCGATTCGTCTGTTCCAATAGGATTGTTCATCAGCAGGCGTGTCTTGCCAGCTCCGGCACCTTTTATTACAAAATTTCCTCCGTAAATTTCAGGAAATTTATCTGTAGTGCCTACCGGTTGCAAATCATAATCATCCGCAGGAAAATAGATTACAATTTTTGCAGTAGCATTTGTCGCATTCTGGTTAGAAACACGCACCAGCTTATTTTCATCCAAGATTTTGATTAAAGCTTCACGTGCCGACAAATTATCTTTCTCCATACGTTCTTTCACGTTTATCACCTTGTATCCCCAGGCGAATCCATCCAATGGAGCACTTTCTCCGTGATTATATCCTGCATACGAATAATCCAGCAATACATTATCTTCACTCTTCATAAAGAACTTCTTCCATGCCTGAGCCGATGAAGAAACCGTAGCATCTATTGAAAGAACCATTTCACCTCCAGATAAAGCCAGTGACAATGTTCCATCTTCATTTTCCGTGACGGATTTAAACAAAGAATAGCTGGCCGCCGTTTTTCCTTCCAGTGAAGGAGCCGGAGTGTCCGACAGTTTTTTCCAATGCGCTCCGTTCAGAGACATCTGCCAACAGCCGTCTTCCCCTAAGGCCAGCTGAGGAATAAATGTACCCTTACCTAAACTCTTACGTGCCGGAACGGGATTACCGGAAAGGTCTGTCAATGTCTGTTTTTCACCTCCCAGCTGATATTCCCAATATCCATCCGCATTAATCGCAAAAGCTGGGATATCAGTATCGGTTTCTGCCTGTAAAGCCGCATTTACAATTTTCCCGTCACTTAACTCCAACGTATAGTTATGTTGTTCATCCGAAGTATAATCCACCACTTCCACTTCGCCATCCACCATCAGCTGAAGAGCTGCAATGTCTGAATTATACTGCGCTAATTGTTCTGCCAGTTCAGCCGGCTGTTTCGGTATCTCTGTCGGAGCTGGAGGGTTCACGGTTTCCTCGTCCGAACATGCTGTGATTGCAAATAAACAGCAACAGAACAATGCATTCTTCCAATATTGTAAGTTCATAGTATTATCTGTTTAAATGTATCCGCCATCCGATGCTGTATCGGATGGCGGAAAACTGTTTTTCTATTTTTATTATTCTATGGCTGCACCATAGCCTTGATATTCTGGTTTTAAGACATACGTACCTGTTGACTTATCCAAAGACTCAAAAGGAGAAGCATCCAACTTCTGAATCTTTTCTGCATTTTCCAAAGGAGGAGTATCTCCTTGCCACAGGTTCAAATAAAAATCACCTATAATATAGCCAATATTATCAGCTACTTCTCCATCTGTAGCTTGCAATGAAGCTGAAGAATTTCCTCTTTTGCGGAACACCGTCACATTATTATTATTATTATCTGCATAAATAATATTATTCTTCACAATCATCGTAGAAATATCCCCATTTACAATACCATATCCTGCATAATGCATATTAAGGAATGTGGTATTACGCAATACCAATGATCCAATACCTGCATTCGTGGTATTACCATTATTCACTCCAAATAATTTAAATGTTGACGCATTATTCCCATAGAAAATAGTATTTTCAACAGATATTGAATTGAAATTTACAAAATTGTCTTTTCCAACACTTATTATATTATACTCTGTCGACTTATCTATTTTTATTTTAGATTTATGGAGGGTGAAGCTATTTATAGCAACAGCTGTCGATGCATAACAAAATGCATTTTGAGTAGCAGTAGACGGTACTTCAAGATTACACCCATCAAACGCCACATACGGAGCATTATTAGTATTTATTGTCAAGAAACGATAGGTTGCATTCTCATTCAATTTTAAAGCTACATTCTTACAAATAAGACTCGTTCCATTCAATGTAATTGTGTTCGTACATGTCACAACCGGCTTTTCCCCTGTAGGAGAATCATTAATTAAAACCTTGTTCTTATTTGGGGAATTCTTATATGTTACGTTCAATCCAGCTCCAATAAAATAAAGTCCATCTTCAGCAATTTCAGCATTATCGTCAGAAATGAGGCTTACTTTCAAATCTACTTCCTTTTCATTAATAAGGACCTTATCATCCGCACTTCCCTTCTTTATTGTCACATCATTCACAACAATTTCAGCGCCTGCCAGAAATTCCTGATACCAGCTTGTGATTACTTTCTTAGAACGTACCTTAATCTGGTCAATTGCCCAATACACTCCTTTATTTACCTGCAAAGTAATGATACCTTCCACTCCATCTTGATTCGGAGGGGTAACAGACAAAGTCGTCGGATTCGAATTATCTATTGATGCAGTTACAGTCCAACCTTCCGGTGCACTTATCAACACCGCTTCTCCTTTCAAATCGATAGAAGTAGTCGCTCCTGTATTAGTCGGCACAATCCAGTATCCATTTTCCATATTTTCCGGATTCGGATCCGTAATGGCACATGCCAGACCCGAAACGATAGGAATCTCATATTTCGTATCACGACCCGTTAAAGTAATTTCGAATTTATCTCCTGTCGCATTAGGAGCAGCAGATGCTATCGGACCAGCCACAGAAGAACTTCCACTTGCAGAAGCATATACACGAGTTCCTTGCTGATTCTTCACTTCTTCCCAAGTCAGCTCGCCGTCATAGCTTACTTCCCAGTAGTATTTGCCTTCCGACTCCATAGCCAGACGGAACTGAGGAGTAACCCCCGGTTCACCATCTGCAGCCACTGCATGATGCTTCGTTTCCACACCGCCAATCACCCAATTACCATTGCTGGAAATGCTCACTTCCTGATACTCATCTATAGTTCCTATTTTCCCCTGAGTCAGCGTGATTGTATTCCCATCACTTAGCGTCAAAGTATAGCTTCCATCCTCATTTTCTGTATAACTTTGGATGGTCTTGTTCCCGTCCAAGGCCACACGTATCATGTTCATGCTTTCATTCAACCGATCGACCTTTGCTTCCATGGCAGTTACACGATCTTTCAAGGCATCAATGTCTCTTTCCAGATCATCGGTCTTACATGCTCCCAATGCCAATACCATCAGGGCCACACCTATATATTTATAGATTTTCATAATGTACATCTTGTTTTGTTAACCTATTGTTCATACTCTTAACTAACTGTCACGTTTACCGTAACCAGCTTACAGTAGCCTTCCGCTGAGAAGACTTTCAGATACAACGTATAAGAACCTGAAAGGCCAGCTGGAGCTGTCACTTTCAAATTCGTTTCATTCACTTCCACCTGCAACGGAGTTGATTCAATTACAATCTCCTTTACATTGGTCTGCTGAATAGCGACTGAAACAGATTGCCCAGCCTGGAAAGACAAATCATACCCATCCGTCAAGGTCAAATCAAAAGAATCTTCAACTCCCACAGGAACCGTTACTGATTCTCCCGTAGAAGCCACTACAAATGTCATTGACTTGCCATCCTCACTAACCGTTACAGACTGAAAAATACTAGGTAACATCATGTCCGGACTTGCTATAGGAGTAGTTCCTCCAAGACGTTCCCAAGTAGCACCTCCATCCATAGAAACCTGCCAGTAACCTTCTGCATCGACACTAATCTGAGGAGTTACCCCATTTTTCCCATCTACCGGCCATGCAGTAATCGTATTTCCGGCATCATCTGTCAGGACATAATCTGCACCGTCCTGCGTGTAATGCCACGTGCCATCATCTGCAATATACATTTGCGGTATTTCGTCATCCGGATTTCCGCTGTAAACCGTCACAGCCGTTCCATCGCTCAAAGTGAGTACATAATTTCCGGTCTTTTCATCACGACTATAGTCTTTGATGTAAACCTGCCCCAAAACCATGTCCTGATAAGCAACAATCTGCTTGTTATAAGCATCTATCTGTGCATCCAATGCATCCAGACGCGAATTCAGGTCGTTAATGTCATTGCGAATTTCATCACGGTCATCGCACGATGAGAACGCGATAAAAGACAGACATGTAATAAATAGATATAGTAATTTTTTCATGATATTAAAAATTTAGCGTTGTTGTGCACCATAATTTGCATATTCTGCAGTCGGGATAAATACTCCATTCTCCAAATCAAATGTAGCTCCAGCACTTACATCAAATGGATCGGAAGAGGCTGCTTCTACTTTTGTCTGAGTATAGCCACTCGGAATAGTACCATTCCAATAATTAGTTGGAATATCCTTGCCCTTATCAAATTTTAGAAGATTCTCAAAAGTAACTACTGAAGGGGTCGCCGAATGTACATTCAGTAAATACGAGGTCTTTGCTTTTTCATCATTAGTATTACTCCACAACAAAAGATTACGGAATATAACTGTACCTCTTATGTTGCCACGTATCATAGGTTGGGAACCACAAAGGAAATTAATAAACGTATTATTTTCTATTGTGATAGTATTTTTTTCACTGTAAATTCCATCAGTACCATCAGTTGTTAAAACCAGAATGTTACCATTAATTGAATAATCATTAGTCATCGTTGAGTAAAATACATTATTTATTATGGAAACATCTGCGCTCAAATTTCGATTATAAACAACTTTATTCTCACCGCTTCCAGTCGAGCCTGACAAATTAAACAATCGAGAAGCAGCATATGCTGTTGTTTGGTTAAATGCAAAACGATTTCCTTTCAAATATATATTATCAATTGAATTATCATCGCCCAAAAATGCATTTAAGAAATTTCCACCTGAAGCGATTGGTACTTTACAACCATCCAGAATCAAATTATTCAATATAATGCCTGAAGCATTTATCTGCATAAATGGAGATATTGCGTTCTTAAATATCACATTTTGAGCAATAAATTCACCCGCTGTTCCTGTAGCATTAAACAAATTTGTATTATCAACAACAACCGGTTCACCCTTCGGATTATCTGAAATTAATACCAATTTATTAAAGTCAGTTGAAGAGATAACAGCTTCCACACCCTGAGGAATAAAATAAACGCCATCCGCAGAGATTGTTGCGGCATCAGTTGAAAGCAGTTTTCCATCCGAGTAAGTCGCCTTATTTATAGTCACATTACCCACAGTAATGTCACCTCCCTGATTATACACCTGATTGAAATAGCTGGTCACAGCTTCCCGAACCTTCACCTTTGCTACAGCCCAGTACATTCCTTTATTCACCTGTACCACCACTTCATCCGTATTATTGGCAGTAGCACGACTTTTCAAGCCAGCAGAAGCAGTTGCTGACTTTTTCACTGTCAAAGTAGCTTTACCGTCAGTCAAAGTTTCAGAAATGCTAGCTTCCCATCCGTGAGGAGCAATCACAAACCAATGGTCACCTTTTATCTCTACTTCGGCAGAAGCTCCATCTGCACCAATTTCCCAATAACCATCCGCCATATCTTTTTCCGGTACATTGATCACGCATGACAGGTCTGAGATGATAGGAATGCGAACTTCATTTGTAGGATCTTGCCCGTCACCATTTATATAATAAGTCAGCACAAACTCATTTTCCTCTACCTCTGCATCCTTAAAAAGGTTATCCTTGGCTAATTCACCACCAGCTTCAGTTACATACACTTTATTACCTTCTGCATCAGTTACATTCTGCCAAGGCTCAGAGTCGCCAAATCTTACTTGCCAATAATACTGCCGTGTAGAATTATCCAATGCAATGTTAAATTCAGGCTTATCTCCATCAACACTACTATCAGCACCCACTGCATTATAAGGAGTATCACTGCCATTCAGCATCCACTTGCCCGTTTCCGGATTAACCCCCAGCTGAGGAGTCGTAACCGTACCTTTTGAACCAATTGCAAGTGTCAATACATTCCCGTCATTAAACTTGGCAGTAAAAGTAGTTCCATCATTTACCAATACCTCAGAAATAGAATAAGCCGGAACTTCGGTAAAAGTACCGTCACCATTATCTATCGTCTGACAAACCAATACTTTAGAGAAGAATGCAATATTCTCATTCAGTAATTTTACTTGTTCTTCAAGCAGAGTCACTCTATCCTTGAGAGCATTCACATCGTCCTTCAAATCCTCCTGCTTACAACCCGTCACAGCCAATACCATGAGAGCCAAAAGGATATATGATTTTATGTATTTCATAACGTAATTCATAATTTAAAGTTAATCTGTCACATTGACAACCACAGTATATACCTGTGAATCGTCATGCTTATAGTTCGCATTTGTAATCAAGAAAGTTGCTCTGTAAGTACCCACATTTTCATAGGTATAGCTATATGAACGAATGTCTTGCGACAAGTTCTTGATGCTTACCCCCTGATCAGGTTCACATGAGGTAATCTTAATAGGGTCAGACACCAGCCAGGCAGTTTTCCACGAATAAGCACTTCCCGTACTGTGAATATAGAATCCTCCATTTGCCACATTGTTCATGTTCCACATCCCTGAAACATTTGCTGTTACTGTGCCATACGCTAAATCATCAGGTAAATAGCTTGAAACGCTAGTCCAATCGTTACCTTTATATCCCTTATCATCGTCTTTAATTGACTGGTTATAGAGATTTTCATGATTGAAATTCAACGCAGTAAACATGAATTCACCTGCATATTGATGCGTCACATTGTTATTGCGAAGCAGATTCTCTATATTCATAGAGTCAAAATAATATTTCAACTGAGTAGTAGCATTCTTTCCATTAACGCTAGGATTAGGTCTTCCCTCTTTGTTATAAGCTATCGCTATAACCAAATTCTTACCTACAAAATCCTTTACATCCAACTCACAAGACTTTGCCACAGTTATATTCGTTCCAAGATTATCGTACTCAGCTTTAGGACAAATTTCCTTCCACTTTCCCGCTTTCCAGAAATCAACAACCAGCGTAGAATCAGCATCAAAATTATCTTTTGATAAACCGGGGAAACCTTCTACCCCATTTTCCGGATCGGAAAAAGCATAAAAGACATCAATACAATTAGTATAACGCCCTGTTGACTCTGCGTATGAAGTACCTTCCTGATAGATATTAAATTTTAACTTTGAAGAAACAATATCTGATTCTTCATTTTCCACACGTTGACGGTAAATATACTGATGTCCAAGTTCTCCACTATAAAAAGTTATGAAATCAGGTTCTCCCGCAAAAGAGAACTCTACCGGAGTTCCTTTTTTTACAGTAATTATACTCCCTTCGGCAGTAACAGTCTCTGATGTCACCACGCTTACGTTTACTTCGTCCAGTCCTTCGGTCATCTCCTTTGTACAAGACGCAAAAGCCAACGTAGAAAGCAACAATATATATAATTTTGAAGTTTTCATTTACCAATAATTAAATTTTCATTAATACATTTATCATTACCAACCCGGATTGTTGCTTGTGATTGCCTTATTCACAGCCATTTCCGCATCAGGTATAGGGAAATAATTATAAGTAGAAGATACCTGGAAATAAGTATACACATTTGAAGGGCCCTGATTCCATTCCCCTCCTGCACGAGCGTAATCAATAAGCTCATTCATATCCTCTACAAAGTCTCCCCAACGAATCAAGTCAAAATGACGAGTATATTCAAAGCAAAGTTCACGACCGCGCTCATCTTTCACCATCTGGCGGAACTCATCTTTGTTTAAAGCTCCCTTTACAATTGTACTTGCTCCAGCACGCTCTCTCACCTTATTCAGATAATCATAAGCGGCATCCGGTCCGTTCAATTCATTTTCAGCTTCCGCTACCATCAGCAGCACATCAGAATAACGTAAAATTGGGAAATTAATAGCAGTATTATTCTTATCTTTCTTATCGGCCTCATATTCACGACGGTATTTAGAACATGCACGAGCTATATTCGTCGTAAATTTACTATTATAATCATAATCTCCTTCCTTGGGTTCTGTTGTTCCAGAAGCCCAATCTTTTTTCCCATAAGAATAAGATCTGTTATTATCATGAGCAAGGACAGCATCCCGGAAACCCAGTTCATAAAATTTACGTCCCGTCACACCGGTATTTTTGCCATCTTTTTCCATATAAACAAAAGGAGCAATATTCCACAAGAAACGACTATCCTTCAATTTAATAGTCTTGCAAGCCTCACCTTCTGCTTTTTCTGTTTTATCACCTGTATTCCAATTTACATGAAGAGACATCAGTCTCTCAGTACTTGGTTCTTCAATACAATACAAGCGATACAATTTAGGAGTTGCAAACATAAACTCATACGAATATCCCGGATCTGCCGCACCTACTATATCTGAATTAGATGACATATCAGGAGCTGCCAAACCAATAATATTACCAATACGTCCTTCTGCCTTCACATCCGTAGTATTATTACCGGAAAATTCAGCTTCCCAAATGCTCTCATTAGCTGTGGAATTATAACGATCAGAACATAAATCAATGAAGTAATCCCAATAATCCTTTGCTAAGTCATGTCCTTGATTTGTACAGACTTTCAACGCATAATCTTTTGCAGCCTGATAATAATCCTTTTTCTCAGCATCTGTAGCAGCACGGTTATCGCGATGATATTCTCCTGCACGGAACAGATATACACGCGCCAAAATACCCCAAGCGGCTGATTTTGACACACGACCAGGCTTATAATTCAGTTTTGCTGCTGTCAACAAGCCTCCAGTCTTTTCATCTGAAACTTCCTGCATCTCCTTAATAATGAAATCATAAATTTCCTGCTTGTCTGTACGAGGAATATCCAATCCTACCACATCCTTCGTAGATTCTGTTTTAAAAGGCACGTCTCCCCAGCACTGCACTAAGTTAAAATAATAGAACGCACGCAAAAATCTTGCTTCCGCTGTATACTGAGCTTTCAAACCAGAATCAATATCAGAAACCTTATCAATATTTTCCAAAAAAATGTTCGCACGGTTAATGCCGGAATACAAAGTATACCAGAATCCTGTTACTGCCGCATCACTGGTAGTAGCATTATTACAAATCAGTCCTTTAGTGGCAGGTGCACGTCCTGAACCTCCATAGTGAGACAAATCATCACCTCCCACAAGATACATATAGTCTGCTCCATAGAACGTAGACTGACCTAACTCTGCATAAATTCCGGTCAAAAAAGAGTTGGCCTCATCTGCCGTATTAAAATAGTCTGACAGTGTAAGCTGGTAAGGCTCTTTATCCAGAAAATTACAGGATGTCAGTGCACCGCCAAACAATAAAGTAAAAATCGTATATTTTAATGCTTTCATAATTAATCCCTTAAAACTTTGTAAACTCTTATTAGAAACCTAGGTTAACACCAAAACTGATAGAATAAGCTCTCGGATAAGAAGAGAAGTCAAGTCCCGGAGTCAACGCACTGTTACGAACCGACACTTCCGGATCATAACCAGAGTAGCTGGTCCATGTCCACAAATTCTGCGCAGCAATGTAAACTCTTGCATTGCTTAACTTAGCCTTTGCAATCAACGTTTTTGGGAAAGTGTAACCCAATGTCACTGTTTTCAAACGTAAGAAGGAACCGTCTTCTACAATTCGGGAAGAAATCACACGATTTGAAGCAGAAGTAGTTGCAGCCGGAATGTCACTGTCCGGATTTTCCGGTGTCCAGCGGTTGGCATAGCTGGCATACTGATTCAGTTCGCGAGACTTATTGTTTGAACTTTCAAAGAACAACCGGTTGGCATTCATAATGTCATTACCGTATGACCACTGGAAAAATACACTTAAGTCAAATCCTTTGTAAGTAAAGTTATTAGTAAAACCACCTGTGTGAATCGGCAAGCCACGGCCTATAATCGTACGGTCGTTAGAATCAATGATTCCGTCACCGTTCACGTCCTTATATTTAGGCATACCCGGTTGTGTATTCGTTTCTGTAGAGTAATGAGGAACCCCTTTCTTTAATGTATAGGTATCACCAGATTTATTAAAATCATCATACTTATAAGTTCCCTCATAAATATAGCCATACATCATACCCATAGGCAATCCTACCTGAGCAATGTAACTGGGCTGTGAGTTATAATTCTGGTCAAATGAGGCTGCCGTCAGTAAGCTGTTCTGCCCTTCAGACAATGCTAATACTTCATTCTTATTGAACGCGATGTTAAAATCGGTTGACCAGGTAAAGTCCTTTGTCTGAATATTCACTGTATTCAAGCTCAATTCCAATCCGTCATTACGTACCTTACCAATATTCTTCGTTGCACTGTAGAAACCGGAAGTCAACGGAAGAGAAGCCTCTAAGAGCAAATCTCGCGTAGTTTTACGATAAATATCTGCTGTAAAATTCAAACGTTCCTTGAAGAAACTTAAATCCAATCCCACATTCCACTGTTCCGTGGTTTCCCATTTCAAGTTGCTATTACCAATAGAAGTAGGAACCGTTCCTACATTGGTAGTACTACCATTAATAGGATAAACACCACTTGGAATACTTCCGTTAGAAATATAATCTCCCACTTTCGACTTCAGCGCCTGCAACAAGGCATAATATTCATATTCACCAATTCGGTTGTTACCGGTCAATCCCCAGCTCGCACGAAGCTTACCAGCATCAAGTACCTTTTTCAACGGTTTCATAAACTCTTCTTCCATAAAATTCCAGGCCAAAGAACCAGAAGGGAAATAACCGTAACGGTTCTTTTTACTAAATTTAGAAGAGCCATCGGCACGGAATGAGGCCGTTGCATAGTATTTCGATTTGTAATTATAATTAAAACGGGCAAGATAAGACATCATTGACCATGAAGTCTTGTATGAATTGGTCGTACTTGCCTGTCCTTCATTCATACCCGCCATACCTAATGACTCGTTAGGTATATGAATGGTCTTAAATGAATAATATTCTATGTATGAATTCTGGAATGTAATACCGACTAATGTATTAAAGAAGTGTTTTTTCTTGATATTAGTCTGATAAGTCAATGTATTTTCGTTCAACCAGGTCAGACGTTCATTACGAACAACTTGGGCATTTACCTTATCTGTTGAAGTAGGACCACCATAACGTGTCTTGGAGTTATTAAACTGGTCATTCTTACGTGCATCGTATGTATAACCACCCGAAACTTTCAACTTCAAGCCTTTAATAAATTCATATTCCACAAAACCGTTCAACTGCAAGTTATTGATATAATTTTTGCGGTATTCGTTCTTTAACGACATAATCGGGTTGAAACGGTAGTCGTTGCTGTTATCCACTGCATCATCCATTACGTTATCCATCAAAGAGCTAAGCGGTTTGTTCGGGAAAGTAACCGGACGATACCCCCACACGCTATAGAACAAGTTATTCATACCACTGTAAGAGTTCTCTGAAGGAGTGGAACCAGTCTGAATAGAACGAGAATAGTTGGCTGTCAAACTCATATTCAGTTTGTCACGACGAACTACCGTGTTCATACGGCCCTGCAAACGCTCATAACCAGAATTCAGCAATATACCCTCCTGATTATAATAAGAAAGAGAAGCATTATAACGAACTCCTTCCGTACCACCACTCAAACGCAGGTTGTGGTTGTGCTGCAAAGCGGTACGGAAAATTTCATCCTGCCAGTTATACTGGTCAATATTACGGTAATCTTCCAGTGTCCATTGTTTACCCTCCCATTCCATCAAATAACCACCATTGGATGAAGTCATCTGTTCCGGATACATTTCGGCTTGCAATTTTACAAATTCGTATGCATCCATCATCGGAATAGTACGCGTTACATGTTGCATGGTTACGCTACCATCATAACTCAATTGCGCCTTACCAACCTTTCCTTTCTTTGTAGTAATGATAACAACACCATTCGCACCACGGGCACCGTAAATAGCCGTAGCTGATGCATCCTTCAAAATATCCAACGATTCAATATCCGAAGGGTTGATAGTGCTGGCAATAGCTGCATCTTCTACGGGGAAACCATCAATCACATAAAGCGGAGAGTTATCCTGTGTCAACGAGTTGTTACCACGAATCACAATGTTCATGGTTCCACCTGGGGTACCTTCACTGGAAGATACATTCACACCGGCAATACGTCCACCTAAAGTCTGGTCGAACGAACCAACCGGAGTATTCAGCAATTCATTCATATCTGCCTTAGCTACGGAACCGGTCAAGTCTTTCTTTCTTACTTCCTGGTAACCTACTACTACTACTTCATCCAATACCTTCGTATCTTCTTCCAATACGATAGACATCGGCTTAGAGGTATCCACCTGCAGTTCTTTTGTGGCATAGCCAATAAAAGAGACCACAATAACGGATTTTTTGTCGGGTACTCCCAATGAGAACTTACCATCAATATCAGTAATAGTTCCCTGAGTAGTCCCTTTCACTTGGATACTGGCACCAATAACGCTTTCACCCGTCTGGTCAACCACAGTACCCCTCACGAGTACCTGGGCCATAGCCACAGTTACAGAGAACAAGACGAACAACATCATGCTCAATCCCCTTCTCCATAGAATAGTTCGGAATTCGGTTTGCATACAAGAATTTAGATTAAATTTAGATTTTAAAGTTTTCGTCACAAATGTACAGTTTAATTATAGAAAGAGGTGACAAAATAGTTCATTTAAGGGTGCAAAAATATTCATCACCTAAAAAGGCAGAAAAAACAATAATAAATAAACTTCTAATTATCAAGCAAATAAAATAGCATACATGATATAAAACATCTATTTTACAAAAGTTTTCATCGTCCCTTGAGATACCGTTTTTTCTTATCAAAAAACGCAAGGACGTTTAGTCCAAAACGCAAGTACGTTTTAGTTAAAACGCAAGTGCGTTTGACTTCAAACACAAGGACGTTTTAATCCAAACGCACTTGCGTTTTCAAAAGGTACCAAAAATCATTTTTTTTCCTCTTTTAAAAGAGGAAATACGTATTCGGAATCGTTTTTCTGTTTCTATTATTTGCAGAGTTCTCAAATTAGCCCTATCTTCGCACGATAAAACATTCAACTTTGTTATGACCCGAATGAACAAAATAAAGAAACTAAAAAAAATCCGTCTCCATCATGAAGGAACTCCCATTCTGATTACCAGTGCAATCTTGCTGCTTCTTGTAAACGCTGCTTTATACTGGGGGATAGAGTGCCGGATTCCATTTTATATTGTGGCAGCAGTAAGTATCGTAGTGTACTTGCTGATGGTCAATTTTTTCCGCTGTCCCATCCGATTGTTCAAAGGAGATACGGAAAAAACCGTAGTCGCTCCTGCCGATGGACGTATCGTGGTAATTGAGGAGGTGGATGAGCATGAATATTTCCATGACCGCCGACTAATGATTTCCATCTTTATGGACATCACCAATGTACATGCCAACTGGTATCCTGTAGACGGGGTGGTAAAACATGTAGACCATCATAACGGACGGTTCATGAAGGCGTGGCTTCCCAAAGCCAGTACGGAAAACGAGCGTTCTATGGTGGTAATTGAAACGCCTGAGGGTCATACGGTTATGGCACGGCAGATTGCCGGTGCGGTGGCAAGACGCATCGTAACATACGCCGTACCGGGTGAAGACTGTTACATTGACGAACACATGGGATTCATTAAATTTGGTTCGCGAGTGGATGTGTACCTGCCGTTAGGTACGAAAGTTTGCGTCAGCATGGGGCAAAAGACAACCGGTAACGAAACGGTAATTGCCCGCTTGCCTTAATCCTGCAATACAATATTTACACCTTATTATATTTATACCTTTTATATATAGGATATGGCTAATGTGATAACCCGGAATATTCCCAATACGATTACGAGCTGCAACTTGTTTTGCGGATGCATAGCCAGCTACATGGCTTTCCATAGCAAATATGAATTAGCCCTGCTTTTCATCGTGTTAGGAGCTACATTCGACTTTTTCGACGGGATGACTGCCCGTCTGCTGCGTGTTTCTTCTCCCATCGGAAAAGAACTTGACTCTCTGGCAGACGACATCACGTTCGGACTGGCACCGGCTGCCATTGCTTTTTCCTTGTTTAAAGAGGTACATTACCCGGATTTTCTACAGCCGTTGTCAGGAATCATGCCTTATACGGCTTTCCTGATAGCAGTCTTCTCTGCCCTACGACTGGCCAAGTTTAACCTGGATGAACGACAGACCTCTTCCTTTATCGGAATGCCAACTCCGGCTAACGCATTATTCTGGGGCTCACTGACCGTAGGTGCACACAGTTTTTTGGTGTCCGACCATTTCAACGCTTTATACTTGTTCATCTTGGTAGTAGTCATGTCACTGCTGCTGGTGGCAGAACTCCCGATGTTCTCTCTGAAGTTCAAGGACCTGTCGTGGGGACATAACAAGATAAGCTATATATTCCTGATAGTCAGCATTCCTCTGTTAATCATCTTCCAACTGAGCGGATTTGCAGCTGTCATTGTCTGGTATATCATTCTGTCATTACTGACATATAAGAAATAGCTGAGAAATCGTATGGCACATTTTTTGCATATATCACATTAAAAACAAAAGACAATGTTCCATATTTTAGGCTTTCTATTTTTTATCATACTGGTTGTTCTGGTGATTGGATTGCTCATTCTTTCCAAAGTCGTCAGTCTGGTATTCGGATTCAAGCGTCGTATGCAAGGTAAGAATTCGGGTCAGAGAACAACTTACTCTTCTCAAAATTATCAGTCGAACCCTCGTCAGGAAGAGACAACAGATTCTTACTCCACACAAGGAGATGTACCTGTGCGTCAACGCAAAAAGATTTTCGATAAAGACGAAGGGGAATACGTGGAATTCGAAGAAATCAAATAAATCTTCATCTTCTCTTTCGGAAGAAATCTTTCATCAGCCCGGCACATTCATCGGCCAGCACTCCTTTCACGACCACGGTCTTCGGATGCAGGGCTTGAGGTGCATAGCGCTGGTAACCTCTTTTCTCGTCTTCTGCACCGAAAACGAGGCGACCGACCTGTGACCAGGCAATGGCACCGGCACACATCACACAAGGCTCCACCGTAACGTAGAGCGTGCAATCAGTCAAATATTTTGCTCCTAACGAATTGGCAGCGGCAGTAAGTGCCTGCATCTCGGCATGAGCTGTCACATCGTGCAGTGTTTCGGTCAGGTTATGCGCACGTGCCAGAATACGGTCACGACAGACCACCACGGCTCCCACCGGAACCTCTCCTCTTTCGGCTGCCCGTGCGGCCTCAGCCAGAGCCTGTTTCATGTAAAAAGAATCGTCTGCCATAACTTATCTGCGCATATCGTGTTCCTTGAAAAGTGTAGGATAATCTTCCTCCATATTCTGATGGATAAAAGCCAATACGGTCTCGCGAAGCCAACGTGCCTTGTTGGTTATCTGGTATTTCTCCAGATAACGGTCTACAATTCGCACCTCTTCTTCGCTCATCAGACAAACCATCCGCTGGCGGCGGGGAGGATCACTGACTGGTACTTTTTTTCTTTTTTTTCCGCTATTTACCATCTTCGGTGCAAAATTAGCGTATTCTGTTAAAATGGAAGCATAAAAATGCGTATTTTTGCGAAAAAGCGGAAAAATGGCATCACATAATGAACTGGGAAAAGAAGGAGAAAATGCGGCCGTGAAGTACCTGCTGGAAAAAGGATATGAAATCAGGCACCGAAACTGGCACTCCGGACACCGCGACCTGGACATCGTGGCACAGAAAGACGGTGAGCTGGTCATTGTGGAGGTAAAGACGCGAAGCGATGCCTGTTTCGGACAGCCGGAGGATGCGGTGGACAGGCGTAAGATAAGAAGCATCGTAGCCTCTACGGATGCGTACGTCCGAAAGTTTGCCATTGACCTTCCGGTTCGCTTTGATATTATCACGGTAGTAGGAAACCGCCCTCCCTTCCACATAGCACACATTGAGGACGCCTTTTTCCCGCCCGTGTGGAACTAACTTTGAAACAGAAAAGAACAATGACATATCCTGAACCTATTGTATTGGCAGAAACGACTTCTACCAACACGTATCTGGCGGCACTCTGCCAGAAAGAAGCGTGTGCGGAACTGACCACCGTGTATTCATCTTTTCAGTCGGCTGGGCGCGGCCAGCGCGGCAACAGCTGGGAGTCGGAAGCCGGAAAGAACCTGCTCTTCAGTTTTGTAGTTTATCCGGAGTTTCTGGAGGCACACCGCCAGTTCTATCTTTCACAGGTGACTGCCTTGGCACTACATGATGTATTGTCCTCTTACACGGAGGGCATTTCCATCAAATGGCCTAACGATATTTACTGGAAAGACAAAAAGATTTGTGGCACACTGATTGAGAATGACCTGACAGGCATCCATATCAGCCGTTCCATTTCGGGTACGGGCGTAAACCTGAACCAGGAACGTTTCCTCAGCGATGCTCCCAATCCGGTCTCATTATGCCAGATTACGGGCAACCAATATAACCCGAGGGAGATACTGGAACAGATTATGGAAAAAGTGACGGAGTACTATCAACTTCTGAAAGAGAACCGGACAGAGGTACAGGAAACACGCTACAAGGAGGCGCTTTACCGAAAAGAAGGACTGCATCTGTTCCGCGATAAAGACGGTGACTTCCGGGCACGCATTGCCGACATTGAACCGAACGGACGACTGATACTGGAAGACGAGGACGGACAGACAAGGGGGTATTTATTTAAGGAAGTGGAATACATCTTATGACACGTACTGACCGACAGATTCTTCACATCGCCCTTCCTTCCATTGTTTCTAATATTACGGTTCCCTTGTTAGGCCTGATTGATGTCAGCATTGTAGGGCACTTGGGAGCCGCATCTTACATCGGTGCCATTGCAGTGGGAGGCATGCTGTTCAATATGATTTACTGGTTGTTCGGTTTCCTCCGCATGGGAACCGGGGGATTGACCGCACAGGCCTACGGCAGACATGACCTGCAGGAAGTGACGCGTATCCTGCTTCGTTCACTGAGCATCAGCCTGCTGCTGGCGCTTGCCTTGCTGTTACTGCAATATCCGATACGAAATATCGCATTTATGTGCATGGACACCAGTAAGGAAGTCCGGCAATTAGCTACATTGTATTTCCACATCTGTATCTGGGGGGCACCGGCCACTTTAGGGCTCTATGGCTTCACGGGCTGGTACATCGGCATGCAGAATTCCCGCTTTCCGATGTTCATCGCCATCACCCAGAACATTGTTAATATTGCGGCCAGCCTGTTCTTTGTATTCGTACTGAAGATGAAGGTAGAAGGCGTGGCCTTAGGCACGCTCGTGGCACAATATGCCGGACTGGGCATGGCCTGTCTGCTCTGGCTGGCTTATTACCGTCCACTCCGGAAATACCTTCGCCAGAAAGCCTTGTTCGACCGTATGGAAATGAAGCGTTTCTTCCAGGTAAACCGGGATATTTTTTTCCGCACGCTCTGCCTGATTGCAGTTACCGTCTTCTTCACTTCCACAGGTGCGGCTTACGGGGATGTGGTATTGGCCGTGAATGCCCTGCTGATGCAGCTATTTACACTCTATTCTTATTTCATGGATGGATTTGCCTACGCAGGAGAGGCACTGACCGGGAAATACATCGGGGCCAAAGACAACCAGTCGCTAAGACTGACCATACGGCATCTTTTCAAGTGCGGAATCGCCTTGTCACTGCTGTTCACGTTACTCTACGGAGCAGGAGGAAAAAGCTTTCTCGGCTTGCTCACCAACGACACTTCTGTCATTTCGGCTTCTGAAGAATATATCTATTGGGTACTGGCCATTCCGCTGGCAGGATTCTCAGCCTTTCTGCTCGATGGAATCTGTATCGGTGCCACAGCTACTCGCGTAATGCTTCGCTCCATGTTAGTGGCTTCGGCCAGCTTCTTCCTACTCTATTATGGATTCCATACCACGTTAGGAAATCATGCATTATGGATGGCTTTTATTGTGTACCTGGCATTACGAGGCATTGTGCAGGGAGGAATACTCTACCGGATGCCACATACCAACCTCCACCGACAGGTATAGTTTTAACGACAAGCCTCGGGATATATGCAAATTATTACTAACTTTGTAGCAATCTAAAAACAAATACGATTATGGCAAAATTCAAACGCATCCTGTTAAAACTCAGCGGCGAAAGCTTGATGGGAGAAAAGAAATACGGTATTGACGAAAAACGTCTGGGCGAATATGCACAGCAAATCAAGGAAATCCACGACATGGGGGTACAGATTGGTATCGTGATTGGTGGCGGTAACATCTTCCGCGGACTGTCTGGAGCCGGAAAAGGTTTCGACCGTGTGAAAGGTGACCAGATGGGTATGCTGGCTACGGTTATCAACAGCCTGGGATTAAGTTCTGCCTTGGTAGCAGCCGGTGTAAAGGCCCGCGTGCTGACAGCCATCCGCATGGAACCCATCGGTGAGTTCTACACCAAATGGAAAGCCATTGAAGCCATGGAAAACGGAGAAGTAGTGATTATGTCAGCCGGAACAGGTAATCCGTTCTTTACTACAGACACTGGTTCTTCTTTGAGAGGTATTGAAATTGAAGCCGACGTGATGCTGAAGGGTACGCGCGTGGACGGTATCTATACTGCCGACCCGGAAAAAGACCCGACTGCCACCAAGTTCGATGACATCACTTACGATGAAGTACTGGCAAGAGGACTGAAAGTAATGGACCTGACCGCCACTTGTATGTGTAAGGAAAACAACCTGCCGATTATTGTATTCGACATGGATACAGTGGGTAACCTGAAAAAGGTAATGTCTGGTGAAAACATCGGTACACTGGTACACAACTGATTATTCATTTGAATCAAAAAATATACGGCAAGACTGGAAACGCATTCTGGTCTTGCCGTTTTTGTTTAGGGATATTCAGTAAATGTCCCTAAAAAGTAAGATGGCATATAAAGTCGATAGAGTATAATCACTTTATATGCCATTATTATTGCCCTTTTTCTGTGTTTTTTCATATAATCCTATCTGTTGGACATGATGTTCCGGAAGAAGTCTGATGACCTCTTCTGCTCCTGTCTGTAAATTCATGTCATGCCGCTTTAGCTGTTCTGCTCGTGACCTTGTCTATCATCAGTACGGCATTTGCCGTATGTATTCCGAAAAAAATCCAAAGGATTTCGGTCTTCCTGTTCCTGGCCTTTATTCTTGCGAGTGAGTAGTGTTGCTTTTGAGTGCCGAAGCTTCCTTCAAGCCGGGTGGCCCTTACTTTGGAGAGTTCCCTTCTGAGCACCTTCCTCAAGGGCTCATCCTTTGCCGCCCTTCCCTTGCGTACGAAGGAAGTGGATATCCCATATTTTGTACAGAACTTTCTGCTGGCATTATTGGCGTATATGGAATCGGCAGCCACGCATCTTACCCTCACATTCATAAGTTTCTGCTGCATGCGGATGCAGTCCTTCAGGCGTATACCCTCATTGAAAGCCTTGAAAGAGAGGTGTTCAATGAACGATATGCCGTCTATCTGTTTGTTGTTGACCTTCGCACCGAACTCGACAGACTTTGTTTCTTTACCTCTTACAATGGGACGTACATAATGACGGTCAATGCTGACAATACGGTCACTGACCTTCCTGCCTTCAAACAAATCCTTTTCCTGTACAAGGACCTTTCTGATGATGGAAAGACGCTTCCGGTAATCCTGTGTATATCGGAGTGATGTTCCATGTTCTCTATGGATTTCATCCCTCTGTATGAGAAGCTTTTCAAGGAGTCTGATCATACGGCGCTTGAGCATCCTTGTCCTTGAAGCCTTCCTCTTTCTTTTCTTGCAGTAGGACAGGTAGGACTCCGCCACATCCGTATACTTGTTGCGCGGACGCCTTATACCCAAATCCCTGCAATGGAGACAGATATGCCTGTAGAGCCATTCCAGGCTTTCCCAGAGAAGTTTCAGGCCTGTAGGGAAACGCATGTGGCTCTCATAGCATGTGGCATCGGTCATGCAGACGTGAAGGTTCTCAAGATAAGGTTTCCAGTGTGAGGCCAGGACCTCCTGGAGGGAATCAATGACAAGACGGGATGCTATTTCATTGCGGATGGCACTGACTATCTTGAAGTTGGTTATGGGAAAGGACGGGTCTATCATGATTCCGCAGAAAATCTGGTAGTGTATGTTTCCGTTCAGATGTTCCACCAGCTGCCTGTCTGAGAATCCGGTGTACGCCTTCAGAACCATAAGGGCGATCTTTGCCGAAGGACTGAAAATGTTCCTGCGACCCAGACGCTGTTTCGACAGGCCTAAGGCTTTTGCCATACGCTCAAACGGGAATACCGAATGAAGCCTGCCAAGCTCACTCTCATTAAAACTCTTGCGGTAGTTTTTCAGAATATCAAATTCTGTAAAGCCCAAAGTTGGGTGAATTTCCGAAATATTTTGTATCTTAGCCATATCTTAGTTGGGGAATTTCCCCCGTTTTGGCTGCCAAACCTTATTTGCGGGGGAATACCTAAAGATACAAAAAAGCCAACTAATTCGCAATACTTTGTGTATGAATTAGTTGGCTAATTTTATACTATTTACTGAATGTCCCTGTTTATTCACGTGTCAGTTCGTAACGATGAAGTTCTGCATTTTTCATCAGTGGAACCGTACGCAGTTCCTCCAGCGGAACGCCTGTAATACGGGCTTCCAGGCAACGATTGATTTGTCCGTGTGCCACTACCAACACACGTTTTCCGTCATAATACTGCCACAGATAGTCCAAGAAAGCACCGGCCCGGTCGTACATCATCTGGCGAGTTTCCACTCCAGCAGGAGGATTACTTAAATCGACACTCCCCACAGACAGCCCGGTCCAAGGTCCCCAGTCTATTTCCCTCAACAACGTAGTCTGCTGCCAAGGCAGCTGCCGGTCGCCTACAGCCAGTTGCACGGTATCCACCACCCGTTGCAGATCACTGCTGACCACTGCATCCAGTGCAATATTCCGCAGGGACTCTCCTAAATCCATCGCCTGCTTTTTTCCTTCTTCTGTCAATGTGCCGGGCAAGTGCCCTTGAAAAATACGGCTCAGGTTTTCCACCGTCTGCCCGTGGCGCGCCAAATAAAGTGTAATCATACAACCATGCTGTTTTATAGTGATAAAACAAAGATAAGAAGTTTTTCAGGATATTTCCGAAACCGGAAGACACAAACTTATTTTCAGAAGTATTGCAAGGAAATAAAAAATAGCTTATTTTTGTTCACATAAATACTTATCAACGAATATAAAACCTATAAATGCAAGAAATATATGGCAGATTCTAAAACAATTATCAGCGAAGCTGAAGAGAAAATGGATATGGCAGTCATGTACCTGGATGAGTCACTGGCTCACATCCGTGCCGGAAAGGCTGACGTACGTTTGTTGGACGGTATCCGCGTAGATTCTTACGGAAGCATGGTGCCCATCAACAATGTAGCGGCAGTAACTACTCCCGATGCGCGCAGCATCGCCATCAAGCCGTGGGACAAGAGCATGTTTCGCGTAATTGAAAAGGCTATCATCGACTCTGAACTGGGTATCATGCCGGAAAACAACGGTGAAATCATCCGTATCGGTATCCCGCCGTTGACAGAGGAACGCCGTAAACAGTTGAGCAAGCAGTGCAAGGGTGAAGGTGAAACTGCAAAAGTAAGCGTGCGCAACGCACGCCGCGATGCCATCGACGCACTGAAAAAGGCTGTGAAAGATGGTATGCCGGAAGATGAACAGAAAAACTCGGAAGCCAAACTGCAGAAAGTACACGACAAGTACATCAAGCAGATTGACGACATGCTGGCTGCCAAGGACAAAGAAATCATGACAGTATAATCTTATTCACCATACACGAGGAGAGAGGAGTCCTTATGGTCTCTTCCCTCCTCTTTTTAATTTTGCACATATTCATTTTGGAAAAAGGTCTGGTCATTAAAAATACGGGAAGCTGGTACCTGGTCAAGACGGACGAGGGAAAGCTGATTGAATGTAAGATAAAAGGAAATTTCCGCCTGAAAGGAATACGCAGCACGAACCCCATTGCGGTGGGCGACCGTGTACAAATCAATGTCAATGCGGAGGGAACCGCATTCATTACTGAAATTGAAGACCGGAAAAATTACATCATCCGCCGTTCTTCCAATCTTTCCAAACAGTCACACATCATTGCAGCCAATCTGGACCAGTGCATGCTGGTGGTTACAGTGAACTATCCGGAGACTTCGACAGTCTTCATCGACCGCTTTCTGGCCTCTGCAGAAGCCTATCGTGTGCCAGTCTGCCTGGTTTTCAACAAGGTAGACCGCTATACGGAAGAAGAACTGCATTACTTGGATGGCTTGACAAACTTATACACGCACATCGGCTACCCGTGTTACCGGATTTCTGCCTTGGACGGTACGGGAGTAGACGAAATCAAACAGGCATTAGAAGGAAAAGTAACCTTATTTTCCGGCCATTCCGGTGTGGGAAAATCCACCCTTATCAATGCCATCCTGCCCGAACAGAATGTCAAGACAGGAGAAATCTCCACCGCACATAACAAAGGTATGCACACCACCACATTCTCAGAAATGTTTCCGGTGGCAAGCGACGGTTACATCATTGACACACCGGGTATCAAGGGGTTTGGTACGTTCGACATGAAAGACGAAGAAGTGGGACACTATTTCAAGGAAATCTTTGAATTCTCTGCCCAATGCAAATATGGCAACTGTACCCACCGCCATGAACCGGGATGTGCCGTACGGGAAGCCGTAGAAAATCACTACATCAGTGAATCAAGGTATGCTTCTTACCTGAATATCTTAGAAGATAAAGAAGAAGGAAAATACCGTTCTGCATACTAATATGCCACTAAAATACACAGCCCCGCTCTGACGCCAACGACTGTCAAAGCGGGGCTATTTTTTTATAATAAAGAATGGTATCAGAAACGTCCTCCTCCCAAAGAACGGTAAAGAAGAGTATGAAGCTGACAATAAGCTACATTCAAGTCGATACGTTCCAGCTCGCAATCCAGATAACGTTCATCGGCCGACAGCACATCCAGATAGCCCACAAAACCGGTACGGAACAATTCGTTCGCATTCTCAATGGAACGGCGGTGCACACGACTTTCTTTGGCTTTCAACAATTTACGTTCGTCCATCCGTTCAGATGCCTCCAGCAAATCGGCTACTTCCTGATAGGATTTCAACGCCACCCGGTGATATTCCAGCAATGCCATGCGCTGACGTGCTTTCGATTCATTCCACAAAGCCCTGATTTCATGCCGCTTGAATAAAGGAGCACTGATACCAGCTGCTAAGTCGTAGACCAAAGAGGCCGGTGAGACAAACCATTTGCTCAAATCAAAGGCATTGAATCCGCCTCCTCCCCCGATAAGCAAGGAAGGGAAGAAAGTCTTACGGGCTGCAGAAGCATCGGCCTTACAAGCCAACAGTTCCAGTTCGGCCGCTTTCACATCCGGACGGTTACACAGCAACTGGGCCGGTATACCGGAAGCAGCAGGGAACTGCGATGCAGAAATTTCCTCAAAAGTGGAACGTTTGATTTCAAAAGGCAGCTTCCCCAGCAACAATGCCAGTGCGCGTTCTGCTTCTGCAATCTGCTGACGCGTGTCGAGAAGCATCTCTTCCAGCTTCAGTCCACGCGACTGGAACTGGTCGACTGACAAACGGGAAACTTCTCCTTCCTTCATCAGCTCATTGGTCAGTTCATAAGCTTCCTGTGCCTTCTGGATTTCTTCTTTCAGGATGACACATTTCTTATCCAGTCCTACCAAGTGATAATACTGTACGGCCACTTCGGAAACCAACATGGCTTGTGCCAAGCGTGCAGCCTCCACCGAGTTCATCCAGCGAAGCGCTGCCGCACGTTTTTTATCTGTCAGTTTTCCCCATACATCGGCTTCCCATTGAAAGCTTACGCCTAAATTCAGATTTTTATAAGGATCAGGGATATGCTTGTCTTTAGCCAAATCGGGGGTATTGGTCGTACTGTTTCCTACCCCATCCATGGTGTATTCACCAAAACGCTGCACACCGGCACTCAAGCCTAAAGATACTTCAGGCAGCAAAGCTCCCCGGCCCACCCGTAATTGTTCACGGGCAAGCGACACCCTCTCCAACGTTTGCAAGAAACTATGATTTCTTACCAGTGCCGTATCGATATACGCCTTTAAATAGGTATCCGGAAAGAATTCTTTCCATGACAAATTGGCCATACTCAGCGTGTCCGAGGTTCCCCCGACAAAAGTCTCAGGCAGAGTCGCCTTCTCTTCCGAAAGGAGAGAAGGCGACTTACAGCCACTAGACAACAGTATAACAACGGCAATTGCGATATAATTTCGTAAATGATTAGTCTTCATCTTCATCATATTTTTTATCGGTCTTTAAACGAGACGACCAGGTTTCAAACAAGATATACAAACCGGGGACTAGGAAGATTCCTACAAAGGTTCCAATAAACATACCTCCGGCAGCGGCTGTACCGATAGAACGGTTTCCTAACGCACCTGCTCCAGTGGCTACTAGCAACGGAATCAATCCGCAGATAAAAGCAAACGAAGTCATCAAGATAGGACGCAGACGGCTTACCGCTCCCTTTACTGCGGCCTCCATAATCGAAAGTCCGCTCTGACGATATTGGTTGGCCATCTCGATAATCAAAATCGCATTCTTACCCAACAAACCAATCAACATGACCAGAGCCACCTGTGCATAAATATTGTTCTCAAGTCCGGCCAGTTGCAGGAAGAAATAAGAACCGAAGATTCCCGCAGGCAACGAAAGGATGACAGGGAAAGGCAACAGCAGACTTTCGTATTGTGCCGCCAACAGCAAATACACGAACAACAGACAGATTCCGAAAATCAATATGGTCTGTCCGCCCGAATCCTTTTCCTCACGGGTAATACCCGACCATTCCACGTCGTAACCACGGGGAAGCACTTCCTTGCTGATTTCTTCTACGGCCTGTATCACCTCACCCGAACTGATTCCTCCTTCTCCTTCACCTGTAATCAAAGCAGAAGTAAACATGTTGTAACGGGTAATCTGGCTGGGGCCGAACACACGGTCCATGGTCATGAAGTTTGAATAAGGTACCACATTACCGTCGTTGTTCTTCGCATACAGGCGATACAAATCCTCCGGATTCATACGATACTCCGGTGAAGCCTGAATCATCACCTTATACATCTGTCCGAAACGGATAAAGTTGGACGAATAGAAACTTCCGATATACGCCTGAAGTGTTTCCATGGCCTTATCCAAGTCTACACCTAACTTGGCAGCTTTTGCCAAATCCACTTTCAACAAATACTGTGGGAAGTTCGGATTAAAACCAGACGTCACTCCCTGAAGACGCGGGTCGGCATTCAACTTCTCCACCAATGTATTGGCCACTTCCGCAAAATCATGGAAATCGCCTGCCGTCTTGTCCTGCAAACGAAGCTCAAAACCACTGGCGTTACCGAAACCGGGCACGGAAGGTGGCAAGAAGAACTGTATGTCGGCGTCTTTGATATGAGAAGTACGCTCCTTATACAGTTGCATCAACTCCTCTACTCCCTTATCACGCTCATCCCAAGCTTTCAGGTTGATCATACCCATACCGTAACTGGCTCCTTCTGTCTCCGTCATCAAACTGTAGCCGGCCAGTGTAGAGATGCTTTCAATCTCATCAAAAGGCAGCAAAGCAGCCTGAATCTGATTCAGCACCTTTTCGCTTCGTTCCACTGTCGCTCCCGGAGGAGCATCCACGTTTACATAAATCATACCCTGGTCTTCATTCGGAATAAATCCGGTAGGAAGCACTAAATTGATGCCATACGTAGCCAGGAAGAACAACACTAACGTAGCGTAAGTAAAAGATTTCCGTCCTAAATACTTGTGTAATCCTAACTGATAGCTGCGTTCAAAGCGGTCGTAACGGCGGTTGAACACCACAAAGAACTTACGGAGCCAGGTAGCTTTCTTGCGTCCGTGACCTGCCGGTCGGAGCAGCAAGGCACAAAGTGCAGGCGAAAGCGTAAGCGCATTGATACCCGAAATCACAATAGCCACAGCCAGGGTCAAAGAGAACTGACGGTAGAAAATACCTACCGTACCTTCCATAAAGCCCACCGGCACAAATACCGCCGACATGACCAGTGTAATGGCAATGATAGCTCCACCAATTTCTTTAATAGCGGCCACAGATGCCTTATAAGGACTCAGCTTTTCTTCGTGCATCTTGACATGGACAGCCTCGACCACTACAATCGCATTATCGACCACAATACCAATGGCCAGTACCAGTGCAAACAAGGTCAGCATGTTAATGGAGAAACCTAACATCTGCATGAAGAAGAAGGTTCCAATCAAAGACACCGGTACGGCAATGGCCGGAATCAGTGTAGAACGTAAATCCTGCAAGAAAAGATACACCACGACAAATACTAACAAGAAAGCTTCCAGCAAGGTCTTCAACACGGAAGTAATGGAAGCATCCAGAAAGCGGGATACGTCGTATGCAATATTATAGTCCATACCGGGAGCAAAACTGCTTTCCTTGATTTCCTCCATGCGCTGCTTAATGTTTTCAATGACTTCACGTGCATTGGAACCCGGACGCTGCTTAATCATAATAGAGGCAGAAGGACGTCCGTCGGTCATGGACACCATGTTATAGTCTTCTGAGTCAAACTCGATGGTAGCCACATCCCTCAGACGCAGCAACGAACCGTCGGGTAAGGCCTTGAGCACAATTTCCCCGTACTCTTCGGGGGTGCTGAACTTCCCAGTGTACTGCAATACGTACTGCAACTGCTGGGGTAATTTATCGGAACTGATACCTGTCTTTCCGGGAGCCGCCTCAATGTTCTGCCGACGGATAGCATCTGTCACATCCTGGGGCACCAGATTATAGGCCGCCATACGAGCCGGATTCAACCATACACGCATGGCATAGTCACGGCTTCCCATGATTTCTACCAGCCCCACTCCGTCAATACGTTTCAACTCACGAAGCACATTGATGTCGGCAAAGTTATACACAAACTTCTCCGTATGCGTGGTATCTGTACTGAACACATTCAAGTACATCAACATACTGTTCACTTCTTTCTCTGTCACCACGCCGGCACGAATTACCTCTTCGGGCAATTCATCCAGTACGGTGGTCACACGGTTCTGCACATTTACCGCAGCTACATCAGGGTCGGTTCCAACCTTGAAATAAACGGTTGTGAGCGACATACCGTCATTCGTACATACCGTGGTCATATAGGTCATGCCCGGTACGCCATTGATGGCACGTTCCAGCGGAGTAGCTACCGTCTTCGCCATCACATCGGCACTGGCTCCTGTATAACGGGTTGTCACTGTTACCGAAGGAGGTACAATATCCGGGAACTGCGTAATAGGCAACGATACCAATGCCAGTCCTCCCAAACAAACGATGATGACAGAGATAACTGCCGAAAGAATCGGGCGACGAATAAACAACTTAAACATAGGCCCTTATCTTTGCAACATGTTCAACTTCAATTCCTTTCTCACATCTTCAAACGGAATGGTGTCTGCCTTAATCTGCATACCGTCCTTCACCAACTGTACGCCCTCGTACACGATTGTCGTACCCGCCGGGAAATCCTGCGTCACATAATAGTTCTGGAAACGCTCAATCGGATTAAAGCTGCGCACCTCCACCTTTCCTTCTTCATTAAACAAATACACATACGTAAAGTCCTGAATTTCAAAGGTAGATTTCTGAGGAATCATGTACACATCCTCCATGTGAGTCATCATACGTACCTTTCCGGTTACTCCATGTTTCAACAGTCCGTCTGGATTCGGAAAGCGTACACGGAATGCGATAGAACCGGTTCCCCGTTCAAAGTCCCCTTCCACGGTTTCCTGCTTTCCTTTATGTGAATACACCGAACCATCAGGCAAAATCAGTTCCACGTTATCCAGCTGCTGCAGATTTTCTCCGCTTAACTGCGCACGCTTCAAGCGCAAGTATTCGCTTTCGTTCACTTTGTAATAGGCAAAGATTTCCGAAATATCACTCACGGTAGTCAACAGACTTTCCGGGTTCACCAGACTTCCCACTTTATAAGGTATACGGTCTACATAACCGGTAAAAGGAGCGGTAATCGTGGTGTAACTATATTCCATCTGTGCCCGTTGCATCTCTGCACGTGCCTGCTCCACTTTCATCCGAGCCACTTCCCGTTCACGCCTCACCTGGTCCAAACGGATAGAAGAAATAATCTGCTTGTCGACCAGACGTTGCACGCGTTCCGTTTCATAATTGGCCATCTCCAGCTGCGCCTGGGTCTGTTTGTAGTTAGCCTCGGCTGCTTTTAATACTTCCATATAATTCTCTGAATTCAAACGGAACATGGGTTGTCCTTTTTTTACCAACTGACCTTCGTCAACCAGTACCTGCTGAATAAAGCCCTCTACACGAGCTTTTATTTCTACAAACTGAATCGCCTGAATATCGGCCACATACGACCGTGGCAAGTCAATGGTAGTAGGCTGAAGTACCGTCACCGGTATGGTTTCCTTACTCTTTACTTGTTTTTCGCCTGATGACTGACAGGCAGGCAACAGTCCGGCCACACATGACCAGATTGCAACCTTGTGAAGAAAATTTTTCATAAGATGACAAAATAAAGATTACTATGTAATTTGATTTTTAAAAACAAGAATAACCTTCCGATCAGGTATCACACCAAACCGGAACAGACTTTTTTTTACGCAGTGTGCGAAAAGACTAAATCAATAAGGTACAAAAAGTCACATACGGGCGTACAGGAAATACGCGTAAGGATACAGTACGGACTATTACAGAAATATCAGCAATAAAGTTTCGAAAGCAAATGAAAAATAAAGGAAGCGAACCTAATATAAACCACCAGAAAAAAGAACGCACAGAGGTTTTTGAATAAGATAAATCTTCCCACTCAAGGACATTCACATCTTCTTCCTGAAAAGTATCAGCAGCAGAAGGTATCGCCATTTCGTCCTGTGTATCAACCTGGCATGCACTGATTACCTCATACGCATACGCATCCAAATGTATGAGTAACAACATCATCATACATAAGGCACGGAAAAGCTTATTTTTTCTGACAATATGAGATAACATAGTATAAATACACAATCGGTATGCAAAGATAGTAGTACAATAACTAATATAAAAAAGCCTTTCTCAGTTTTCCATAAAATTAACAACCTAAGCCTCTGTTTTTTACAAATCCCTTTCCGATAATTATGATTTCGCTTCTCTAAAAGGGTTCTTTTAACTATAAAAAATATAAAAAACATGGTATTCTTTCAATAAATCAATATGTTTGCCAAATAATTAATTAACCAGACTCTAATAAACACATGGACAAACGAATTAAATGGGGAATTATCGTTTTGGTAGGTGCAGGGCTGACCGCCTTGGGCATTCATACATTTACTCCCGGAGAGAACAAGGAACTGGCTGCTGCCGAGAAGAAATCGCCAGTCGACAAAAATAAGGCGCTAAATGTAAATGCGAAGATTATCAAGCCTCATCTGCTTACGGACCAGTTGTTCGTAAGCGGAAAGCTGATGCCGGACGAAGAGGTGGACCTTTCATTTGAAACCTCCGGAAAAATTACCAGCATCGAATTTACAGAAGGTAGTTTCGTATCAAAGGGACAGTTGCTGGCCAAGGTGAACGACAGTCAGTTACAAGCTCAATTGAAACGCCTGGAAGCTCAGATGCCACTGGCCGAAGACCGCGTGTTCCGTCAAAATGCCTTGCTGCAACGCGATGCGGTCAGTAAGGAAGCCTACGAACAGGTAAAAACGGAACTGGCCACCCTCAATGCCGACATCGAAAATGTGAAGGCCAATATTGCCATGACGGAACTCCGTGCCCCATTCGACGGCATCATCGGATTGCGACAGGTCAGCTTGGGAGCCTACGCCTCTCCGACTACAGTCATTGCCAAACTGACTAAAATCACCCCGTTGAAAGTAGAGTTTGCCGTGCCGGAACGTTATGCCCGACAGATTCAGAAAGGTACCAACCTGACCTTTAAAATTGAAGGCCGGCTGGAAACCTTCAATTCGCAAGTATATGCCACTGAGTCACGTATCAACGAGGAAACACATACCCTGACCGTACGTGCCCTCTATCCGAACCGGAACGGAGAATTGCTCCCCGGACGTTATGCGGACATCGCACTGAAACAACAGGAAATTCAAGATGCCATTGCTATCCCCTCGGAAGCCATCGTGCCGGAAATGGGAAAAAACAAGGTATTCTTGTATCGTTCGGGACTGGCTGAACCGGTGGATGTAGAAATAGGTATCCGCACGGAAGCAGAAGTACAAGTCTTGAAAGGCCTGTCTGCCGGAGATACCATACTGACCTCCGGTACCCTGCAGTTACGTACCGGCATGCCGGTAATTCTTGACCAAATCAACTAACCTTCTGCCGTATGAACATATCCGAACTTAGTATACGAAGGCCGGTACTGGCCACCGTACTCACCATCATCATCCTGCTATTCGGACTGATTGGTTATACAACTTTGGGAGTACGTGAATATCCGTCGGTAGATAACCCGATTATCTCTGTGACATGCAGTTATCCGGGAGCGAATGCAGAAGTTATTGAAAACCAGATTACTGAACCTCTGGAGCAGAACATCAACGGTATTCCTGGTATCCGTTCCCTGTCGAGTACCAGCCAGCAGGGACAATGCCGTATTACGGTAGAATTTGAGTTGTCTGTAGATCTGGAAACAGCCGCCAACGACGTGCGTGACAAGGTATCACGTGCGCAGCGTTACCTGCCACGCGACTGTGACCCTCCTACCGTTTCCAAAGCCGATGCGGATGCCAGCCCCATCCTGATGGTAGCCATCCAAAGCAATACCCGCTCACTGCTGGAGCTAAGTGAAATAGCCGATTTAACGGTCAAGGAGCAGTTGCAGACCATTCCGGATGTCAGCAGTGTATCCATCTGGGGAGAAAAACGTTACTCCATGCGTCTGTGGCTGGACCCGGTAAAAATGGCTGGTTACGGAATCACGCCTGTAGACGTCAAGAATGCCATCAACGACCAGAACCTGGAACTTCCTTCAGGAAGTATCGAAGGAAATACCATGGAACTTACCCTGCGTACCATGGGACAGATGCACACGGCTAAAGAATTCAACAACATCATCTTAAAGGAACAGAATGGACAGGTAGTACGCTTCAGCGACATCGGTTATGCCGAGTTGGGACCGGCCGACATCAAAAGCTACATGAAGATGAACGGTGTGCCCATGGTCGGTGTGGTAGTTATCCCTCAGCCGGGTGCCAACCACATTGATATTGCAGATGCCGTATACGAACGTATGGAGCAGATGCAGAAGGACTTGCCTGATGACGTGGAATATACCTACGGCTTCGATAATACCCGTTTCATCCGCGCCTCCATTGCGGAAGTAGAGAGCACGGTATACGAAGCTTTTGTACTGGTTATCATCATCATTTTCCTTTTCCTGCGCGACTGGCGCGTGACACTGATTCCTTGTATCGTAATCCCAGTCTCTCTGATTGGAGCGTTCTTTGTGATGTACGTGGCAGGCTTCTCCATCAATGTGCTTACGATGCTGGCTGTCGTACTGTCCGTGGGACTCGTAGTGGATGATGCCATTGTCATGACAGAAAACATTTATATCCGCATCGAACGGGGAATGAAGCCTTTTGAGGCTGGTATTGAAGGAGCCAAGGAAATTTTCTTTGCCGTCATCTCTACCACCATTACACTGGCGGCTGTATTTATCCCGATTGTGTTCATGGAAGGAACCAGCGGACGTTTGTTCAGGGAATTCAGTTTCGTGGTGGCCGGTTCGGTTATCATCTCCTCTTTTGCCGCTCTGACATTCACCCCGATGCTTGCTACCAAGCTTTTGAAGCACAGGGAAAAACAGAACTGGTTCTACCGGAAGACAGAGCCTTTCTTTGAAGGAATGAACCGTGTCTACTCCCGTTCACTCAACGCCTTCCTACGAAAACGTGTCATTGCTATTCCGTTTACCATCATCACGCTCGTGCTCATCGGTTATTTATGGGGAGAAATACCTGCCGAAATGGCCCCATTGGAGGACCGTTCGCAAATCAATATCCGAACCCGTGCGGCGGAAGGTTCCAGCTATGAATACATACGCGATTATACGGAAGAAATCAACACATTAGTAGATTCTATCGTACCGGATGCCGCTTTCGTCTCTGCCCGCGTATCCAGTGGTAGCGGAAACATTCAGATTACCTTGAAAGATATCAAAGAACGCGACTACACACAGATGCAGGTGGCCGAACAGATTTCGAAAGCTATCCGTACCCATACCAAAGCACGTTCTTTCGTGCAGCAGCAGTCTTCTTTCGGTGGACGAAGAGCCAGTATGCCGGTGCAATACGTACTGCAGGCTGTCAGCATCGAAAAGCTACAGGAGGTACTGCCGGAGTTTCTGGCACAAGTGTACGACAACCCGACCTTCCAAATGGCCGACGTAGACTTGAAGTTCAGCAGTCCCGAAATGCGTGTCACCATCAACCGCGACAAGGCGGGTACCATGGGAGTAAGCGTACGCGACATTGGAGAAACCTTACAATACGGATTGAGCGGACAGCGTATGGGATATTTCTATATGAACGGGAAACAATATGAAATTCTCGGTCAGATTAACCGACAGCAACGCAACCAGCCTGCCAATATCAAATCCATCTATATCCGCAGCGACAAGGGTGAAATGATTCAGCTGGACAACTTGGTGGAATTCATAGAAGCGGTAGCGCCTCCCAAACTGTATCACTACAACCGTTTTATCTCAGCTACGATTTCTGCCGGACTGGCTGAAGGAAAAACCATTGGTGACGGTCTGGACGAGATGGACAAGATTGCAGCCAACGTACTGGATGATACCTTCCGTACGGCTTTGTCGGGCGACTCAAAGGAATACCGTGAAAGTTCCTCTAGTCTGATGTTCGCCTTTATTCTGGCACTCGTGCTGATTTACCTGATACTTTCTGCACAGTTTGAAAGTTTCAAGGACCCGTTCATCATCATGCTGACTGTCCCTCTGGCCATTGCCGGAGCATTGGTCTTCATGTATTTTGGAGACATTACCATGAACATTTTCAGTCAGATTGGTATCATCATGCTGATTGGTCTGGTAGCCAAGAACGGTATTTTGATTGTAGAGTTTGCCAACCAAAAACAAGAAGCAGGCGAAGACAAGATGCAGGCCATCCGCGATGCCGCCCTTCAGCGTTTACGCCCCATCCTGATGACCAGTGCTTCGACCATTCTGGGCTTGCTGCCGCTGGCTTTTGCCTCGGGAGAAGGATCCAATCAGCGCATTGCCATGGGAGTAGCAGTAGTGGGTGGTATGCTGGTATCTACCTTCCTGACCATGTACATCGTACCTGCTATCTATTCGTATATTTCGACAAACCGTGCTAAAAAAGAAAGAAAATGAAGAAACGGCTTATTTATTTCATGATATGTCTGCTGGGAAGTGGAATAACCGCACAAGCCCAGTACACCTATACGCTAAAACAGTGCCTGGAAGAGGGACTGGCAAACAACTATTCACTCCGCATCACCCGCAACGAGGAGCAGATAAGTAAAAACAATGCGACGTTAGGGAATGCCGGCTACTTGCCCACGGTGGATTTGACTGCCGGATATACCGGAAATGCAGACAACAGCAATACGAAGGCACGGGCAACGGGTGAAACCACCAAGCTTCGTGGCGTGTATGACCAGACCTTGGATGCTGGAGTAGATTTGAACTGGACCATCTTTGACGGTTTCAATATCAGCACCACTTACAAGCAATTGAAAGAACTGGAACGTCAAGGTGCCACCAATACCCGAATTGCCATTGAAGATTTCATTGCCAGTCTTACTGCGGAGTATTATAATTACATCCAGCAGGAAATCCGTTTGAAAAACTTCCGCTATGCCGTGTCGCTGTCCAGAGAACGCCTGCGTATCGTAGAAGAACGTTATCATATCGGGAATTTCTCCCGACTGGATTATCAGCAGGCCACCGTCGACTTTAATGCTGACCGGGCACAATATATCAAACAAAGGGAACTGGTGCACACTTCACGCATCAACCTCAATGAACTGATGGCCGCCAAAGACATGGACCGCCCACTCAGTGTAAAAGATTCTGTGATTGACGTAAACGAGAACTTGGAATTCAATGACTTGTGGGAAGGGGCTCTTCAGACCAATGCTTCTTTATTGCAAGCGGACCAAAACACCGTATTGGCTCAGTTGGATTATAAAAAGGTTTTGTCGCGCAATTATCCGTACGTACGACTGAATGCAGGTTACGGATACACCCTCAACAAATACGACGTAAATGCCACACGCCAACGAAGCAACTGGGGGTTCAGCGGAGGCGTCACTATCGGATTCAATATCTTCGACGGTAACCGGAAACGGGAAAAACGAAATGCCAGCCTGGCCATCCGCAATGCACAATTTGCCCGCGATGAACTGGAACAAAGCTTACGGGCCGACCTGAGCAACCTGTGGCAGGCTTACCGAAACAACCTTCGCCTGCTGGAACTGGAACGCCAAAACCTGGTTTCTGCCAAGGAAAACCATGAAATCGCCAAGGAACGCTACCTGCTGGGCGATTTATCAGGTATTGAAATGCGTGAAGCACAAAAAAGTCTGCTTGACGCCGAAGAACGCATTCTTTCTGCCGAATACGATACCAAGATGTGCGAAATCTCTTTACTGCAGCTCAGCGGAAAGGTTACACAATATCTGAAATAAGATATTCAGTAATTTTTCCTACCTTTGTCGGACAATAAAAAAACAGACAAAGAAATGGGGCTTTTTATTCGAAAAAGTATAGAGGCTTTACAAGCAGAAGCCAAAGAAACTGGAAGTGGTACCCTTAAACGAGTGCTGGGCCCTGTCAGCCTGGTAGCTCTCGGGGTAGGTGTAATTATCGGAGCCGGATTATTTTCCATTACCGGAACCGTAGCTGCATCGTATACCGGACCAGCTATCACACTTTCCTTTATCATTGCAGCCATCGGCTGTTGTTTTGCCGGACTCTGTTATGCAGAATTTGCTTCCATGATTCCGGTATCCGGGAGTGCCTATACCTACTCCTACGCCACCATGGGAGAACTTATTGCCTGGATTATCGGATGGGACTTAGTATTGGAATATACCGTAGCAGCCACTACTGTCAGTATCAGCTGGAGCCGTTACATGACCGTATTCCTGCAAGGAGTAGGCATTGAGCTACCCCATGCATTTACAGCATGTCCATGGGATGGAGGTATTGTCAACATTCCAGCCATGATAATTGTGGTCCTCATGAGCTTGATTCTGATGCGAGGCACCGCCGGAAGTTCTTTCTTTAACGGACTGATTGTATTTCTGAAAATAGCTGTCATCCTGATTTTTGTGGTACTCGGCTGGCAGTTTATTCAAAATGACAACTATACTCCTTACATTCCAGCTAATACCGGTACATTGGGAGAGTTCGGAATTTCCGGCATTTTCCGTGGAGCAGCGATTGTCTTTTTTGCCTTTTTGGGATTCGATGCGGTAAGCACGGCAGCTCAGGAAACCAAAAATCCGAAACGGGATATGCCCATCGGTATTTTAGTATCCTTGCTGGTCTGCACCATCTTATATATTCTCTTTGCCCATGTCATGACAGGAGTAGCCCATTACACTGACTTCAGTGGACAGGTGGGTATTGCTCCGGTAGCTGTAGCCATTGAAAAGATGGGGCATCCCGATGCTGCGGGTGTCATACAACCCGCTTATCCGTGGTTGAACAAGGCCATTATCCTGGCCATTCTGTTCGGATACTGCTCGGTAATCATGGTCACCCTGCTCGGACAAAGCCGTGTATTCCTGAGTATGAGCCGCGACGGTCTTTTGCCACCGTTCTTTTCCAAAATCAACCAGCGTTTCCGTACACCGGTACACAGCAACTGCTTGTTTATGGTACTTGTCAGCCTGTTGGCCGGATTTATCCCGGCACAAGTAGCAGGTGAAATGACTAGTATCGGTACACTTCTGGCATTCACCTTAGTCTGTGCAGCCATCCTGATTGTACGCAAGACCATGCCCGATGTGCCCCGTGCCTTCAAGACTCCCTTCGTACCCTTCGTTCCGATTATGGGTATCCTCACCTGCTTGTGCATGATGAGCTTCCTTCCGGCCGATACCTGGATACGTCTGGTGCTGTGGATGCTTATCGGACTGGATGTCTATGCTTCATACGGAATTCATCACAGCAAACTGGAGTATGGTCAAAAACACCGGAAGGGAGATATTGTATTAAACCTGACCGGACTTATTTTGTCTATTCTGAGTGTGATTACCGGACTATGGCATCAGCAGACCGTAGGATGGGACGCAGACAAGACCCTGCTGACCATCTCTTTTGTGTTTGCCTTCACACACTGCGCTTTTTACATGTGGCGAATCTGGAAACATCCGCACAATCGGACCAAGGTTTCTTAAAAGAAGTTATAAAAAATCGTCAGGAACAGAAAAAACGAATAATAAACCACAACCAACATATAAAAAAGCAGTTATTTTACAGCGATTTATACTATTATGGATAAGAATATATTGTACACGGCCATCCAGGCCGCCCTTGCTGCGGGAGCAGAAATTATGTCTGTCTACACAGACCCGAAAGCAGATTTTGAAATAGAAAAGAAAGCGGACAATTCTCCGCTGACCATTGCCGACCGCAAGTCGCATGCAATTATAGCCCAAGCACTGGCTGCGACTCCTTACCCCGTTTTGAGCGAAGAAGGGGCTAAAATCGCTCCAGAAGAAAGACAACAATGGAAAGAGCTGTGGGTAGTCGACCCACTAGACGGCACCAAGGAATTCATCAAGCGTAATGGAGAATTTACCGTAAACATTGCCTATGTGAAAAATGGTTGTCCTGAAGCGGGAGTCATTTACATTCCGGTAAAGCAGGAACTCTATTTTGCCGACATTGAGCTGGGAGCCTACAAAATCAAAGACATTACCGATACAAAAGCTTATCCGTCACTGGATGCACTGATGGAGCAAGCCGAACGTCTGCCGTATGCCAACCGGACAGACGATACGTTCGTTATCGTGGCTTCACGTTCACACCTGACTCCCGAAACGGAAGCTTACATCCATGAAATGCAGCAAAAACATGCACACGTGGAAACAATTTCAAAGGGAAGTTCGTTAAAGCTGTGTCTCATTGCCGAAGGAAATGCCGACGTATATCCTCGTTTTGCTCCTACTATGGAGTGGGATACAGCAGCCGGACATGCCATTATCCGTGCTTCCGGGAAGGAAGTATACCAAGCAGGAAAGACAGAACCGCTACAATACAATAAAACAGACCTGCTGAACCCCTGGTTCATCGCAGAATAACCCACTAATTTATGTCTATCGAGATTATCATCGTACTTCTTTCACTTGTGGCCATGCTGACCGCATTGATTATGGATAAGATGCGTCCGGGAATGATTCTGTTCTCGGTGGTCGTCATTTTCCTTTGCACGGGTATTCTTACCCCAAAAGAAATGCTGGAGGGCTTCAGCAACAAAGGAATGATTACCGTTGCCATGCTGTTCCTGGTAAGTGAAGGTGTCCGCCAAAGCGGTGCCTTGACCCAGCTTATCAAGAAACTGCTTCCTCAGGAAAAGACTTCCGTATTCAAGGCACAAGTACGCATGTTGCCCAGTATCGCCTTCATCTCGGCCTTTCTGAACAACACACCGGTTGTAGTCATTTTTGCCCCTATCATCAAACGGTGGGCCAACTATGTCAAGCTTCCGGCTACCTACTTTCTGATACCTCTTTCGTATGTAACAATTTTAGGAGGTATCTGTACCCTGATAGGAACCTCTACCAACCTGGTGGTACACAGCATGATTCTTGATGCGGGAATGAAAGGATTCAGCATGTTCGAATTAGGAAAGGTCGGTATCTTCATTGCATTGGCAGGTATTATCTACCTATTTCTGTTTTCCAAGAAACTATTGCCCGCCACTCGTCCGGAAACGACAAATGAAGAAGATGGCGATTCCTCCCTACACCTTGTAGAAGCCGTTATCGGTCCCCGATTTCCAGGTATCAACAAGACAGTCGGTGAGTTCGATTTCAAGCGCCATTATGGAGCCGAAATCAAGGAACTTCGCCGTAGCGGACGTACCTATACCAACCTAAGCGAAGTCAGCTTCCGAGAAGGAGATACACTGGTGGTACTGACCGACGACAGCTTTATCCAGACATGGGGAGAATCATCCGTCTTCCTGATGCTGGCCAACGGAAAGGAATACGAACCCGCCGGAAAAAAGAAGCGCTGGTTTACCCTTTTCCTGCTCTTGTTCATGATTGTGGGAGCCACGGTAGGTGAACTGCCGGGCATCGAGAAATACCTTCCTGAAGGCATCAAGCTGGATATGTTCTTCTTCGTATCCATCACGACGGTCATCATGGCCTGGAGCAAGATATTCCCTCCGCAGAAGTATACCAAATATATTTCATGGGATATTCTGATTACGATTGCCTGTGCTTTTGCCATCAGCAAGGCCATGGAAAACTCGGGAGTCGCGGATTTACTGGCCGGATACATCATCAGCCTGAGTCACGACTATGGCCCCTATGTATTGCTGGCCGTATTGTTTATCATTACGAATATCTTTACGGAGCTGATAACCAACAATGCAGCGGCGGCACTGGCTTTCCCTATAGCCTTGTCCCTGTCCACCCAGTTAGGTGTCAACCCGATGCCTTTCTTCGTGGTCATTTGCATGGCAGCCTCAGCCAGTTTCTCCACCCCTATCGGCTATCAGACCAACCTGATTGTACAAGGTATCGGAAACTACAAGTTCACCGACTTCGTCCGTATCGGATTGCCGCTGAACATCATCACGTTCCTGATTTCCGTTTTCCTCATCCCGCTGATATGGCCGTTTTAAAACAGATTTAAATACGCTTTAAAATATGAACAACCAAGAAACAAATCATATCTATCCGATATTCGACCGCATGTTAGGGCGTGCCGACAAAGAAGAATTGCTGAAACAACACGGACTCATGATCTGGTTTACCGGACTGAGCGGTTCTGGTAAAAGTACCATCGCCATTGCCCTGGAACGTGAGCTACAGCAGCGCGGCCTGCTGTGCCGTATTCTGGATGGCGACAACATCCGCAGCGGCATCAACAATAACTTAGGATTCTCAGCAGAAGACCGAGTGGAAAACATTCGCCGCATTGCAGAAGTCGGCAAGCTGTTCGTCGATACCGGTATCATCACTCTGGCTGCTTTCATCAGTCCCAACAATGAAATACGTGAAATGGCTGCCGGAATTATCGGAAAAGAAGATTTCTTAGAAATCTACGTCAGCACGCCGTTAGAAGAGTGCGAGTGCCGCGACGTAAAAGGCCTTTATGCCAAGGCACGCCGTGGAGAAATCAAAAACTTCACCGGTATCTCTGCTCCGTTCGAAGCTCCGGCTCATCCGGCTCTTTCGCTTGACACATCAAAATTATCCCTTAAAGAATCTGTCGACCAGCTGCTCGACCTGATTCTTCCGAAAGTAATCAAAAAATAAACATATATAACCATGCAAGAAGAATACAATTTAAGCCACCTGAAAGAACTCGAAGCCGAGTCTATTCACATTATTCGTGAGGTGGCTGCCGAATTTGAAAATCCGGTGATGCTCTACAGTATCGGAAAAGACTCATCCGTCATGGTCCGTCTGGCTGAAAAAGCCTTCGCTCCGGGAAAAGTACCTTTCCCACTGATGCACATCGACTCCAAATGGAAATTCAAGGAAATGATTCAGTTCCGCGATGAATATGCCAAGAAATACGGCTGGAACCTGATTGTAGAAAGCAACATGGAAGCTTTCAAGGCAGGCGTAGGCCCCTTCACTCACGGAAGTAAGGTACATACCGACCTGATGAAGACACAGGCCCTGCTCCATGCCCTCGACAAATATAAATTTGACGCTGCCTTCGGTGGCGCACGCCGCGACGAAGAGAAATCACGTGCCAAAGAACGTATCTTCTCTTTCCGTAACGAATTCCACCAGTGGGACCCCAAAAACCAGCGTCCTGAACTCTGGGACATCTACAATGCCCGCATTCGCAAAGGAGAAAGCATCCGTGTGTTCCCGCTAAGCAACTGGACAGAACTGGACATCTGGCAGTATATCCGTCTTGAAAATATTCCAATCGTACCGCTGTATTTCGCTAAAGAACGCCCGGTAGTCAACATGGACGGACAGCTGATTATGCCCGACGACGACCGTCTGCCGGAAAAATACCGCGACAAGATTGAAATGAAGAAAATCCGTTTCCGTACCTTGGGATGCTGGCCGCTGACAGGAGCCATTGAAAGCGAAGCCGATACCATCGAAAAGATTGTAGAGGAAATGATGACCACCACCAAGAGTGAACGTACGACCCGTGTCATCGACTTCGACCAGGAAGCCAGTATGGAACAAAAGAAACGTGAAGGATATTTTTAATTACGCAACAACATGGAACAATTAGATAAAAGCAAATCAGGCAACCCGATGGAAGGAGAAGCCAGAGGCAAGATGTCCATCGAAGAATTCCTGGCAAAAGATGAACAAAAAGACCTGCTCCGTTTCCTGACCGCAGGTTCAGTAGACGACGGTAAATCTACACTAATCGGTCGCCTGCTGTTCGATAGTAAGAAATTGTATGAAGACCAGCTCGACGCTTTGGAACGCGACAGCAAACGTATGGGAAATGCCGGTGAACACATCGACTATGCCCTGCTGCTCGACGGACTGAAAGCTGAACGTGAACAAGGTATCACTATCGACGTGGCTTACCGTTATTTCTCTACCAACAACCGTAAGTTCATCATTGCCGACACTCCGGGACACGAACAATACACCCGTAACATGATTACCGGTGGTTCTACCGCCAACTTGGCTGTCATTCTGGTTGATGCCCGTACCGGTGTCATCACACAGACCCGCCGTCACACTTACCTGGTATCTCTGTTAGGTATCAAGCACGTGGTATTGGCTGTCAACAAAATGGACTTGGTTGACTACTCAAAAGAAGTATTCGACAAGATTGTAGCCGAATATACCGCTTTCATCTCCCCGTTAGGAGTTCCCGACGTACAGTGCATTCCGCTTTCAGCCCTTGAAGGTGACAATGTAGTAGAAAAATCAGACCGTACTCCATGGTACGAAGGCCCAGCCTTGCTGGAATTCCTTGAAACCGTACACATCGGTAACGACCATAACCTGAACGACTTCCGCTATCCGGTACAGTATGTACTCCGCCCAAACCTCGACTTCCGTGGTTTCTGTGGGAAGGTAGCTTCCGGCGTCATCCGCAAAGGTGATGAAGTGGTAGCTCTTCCTTCCGGCAAGCGTTCGCATGTAAAAAGCATCGTTACCTACGACGGCGAGCTCGACTACGCCTTCCCGCCTATGTCTGTAACCCTGACACTGGAAGATGAAATCGATGTATCCCGTGGCGAAATGCTGGTACACCCAGACAACATGCCACTGATTGGACGTAACTTCGAAGCCATGCTCGTATGGATGGACGAAGAAAAGATGGACATGGAAAAATCTTTCTTCCTGAAACAAACCACCAATACCAGCCGTACCCGTATCGACAGCATCAAATACAAGGTAGATATCAACACCATGGAACACCTGTCTGTTGAAAACGGACGTCTGACCAAGGAAGATGTTCCTATGCAACTCAACCAGATAGCCCATGTGGTACTGACTTCTTCCAAGGAGCTGTTCTTCGACCCTTATACAAAGAATAAAGCTACCGGTGCCTTCATCCTGATTGACCCGATTACCAACAACACCAGTGCAGTAGGCATGATTATCAATCAGGTGGCCGACAAAGACATGCACAACCAAATGGAGCTGCCTGTCCTCAATCTGCCGAAACTGGGAATCGCTCCAGAGCACTACGAAGCCATTGAACGTGCCGTAAAAGAACTGGAACGTCAAGGTATCGCAATTGAATTAAAAGTTTAATTGACAAGTTGAGTTTTTCAACTGTCAATTGCCAATTATTAATTATCAATTAAAAGAAATGGGATTACTTGAATTCAACAAACTCCCCATCAATACTTTAGTGGGAGCCGACTGGAAAACCTTCAACCAGATAACCGCTGGTCGTACCATCGATCCTGCGTATAAAGGAAAATACCGCCTGACCAAGGCTGTATGCCGCCTGTTATCTACACTGGCTCCTCTGCAGGACAAACGTTACGAAAAGCTGTTGGCCGATAAGCCACTGGAACACGATCCTGTATTTATCCTCGGGCACTGGCGCAGTGGAACCACGTTCATGCACAACGTATTCTCTTGCGACAAGCACTTCGGCTATAATACTACCTATCAAACAGTATTCCCACACCTGATGATGTGGGGACAGCCTTTCTTCAAGAAGAACATGAGCTGGCTGATGCCGGACAAACGCCCGACCGATAACATGGAACTGGCCGTAGACCTTCCGCAAGAAGAAGAATTTGCCTTGGCTAACATGATGCCCTACACGTACTATAACTTCTGGTTCCTGCCTAAACACATGCAGGAATATGCCGATAAGTACCTGTTGTTCGATGACATCAGCGAGGCCGAATTGAAAGTGTTTGAAGAAACATTCACCAAACTCATCAAGATTTCTTTGTGGAACACTCACGGCACACAGTTCCTCAGCAAAAACCCGCCGCATACCGGACGTGTGAAAGAGCTGGTGAAAATGTTCCCTAACGCCAAATTCATCTACCTGATGCGTAACCCGTACACCGTATTTGAATCTACACGCAGCTTCTTCACCAACACCATTCAACCGCTGAAATTGCAGGACATCAGCAACGAAGAACTGCAAGAGAACATCCTTTCGGTTTATGCCAAATTGTACCACAAGTACGAAGCCGACAAGAAGTTCATTCCGGAAGGCAACCTGGTAGAAGTCCGCTTTGAAGACTACGAAACCAATGCATTTGACATGACGCAGGAAATCTATCAAAAACTGCAGATTCCAGGCTTTGAGGACGCTCGTGCCGACATCGAAGCTTACGTCAACAAAAAGAAAGGTTACAAGAAAAACAAATACCAATACAAGCCTGAGACGGTAGAACTGGTAGAAAAGAACTGGTCGTTCGCCTTAGAGCAGTGGGGGTATAAATTGTAAGACTAAACTCAATAGAACAAAAAATGCGGGACATACGTTCCGCATTTTTTGTTACACATTCTCAATCTGTTTACTTACATACGATTCGGAATCCTACAGCTGTTTTCAGATGAGCAGAATCAGGGTAAACAATATTCAGTCCATCAGCCTCTTGCTTCCACTCTATCTTATTCTTCTCTCCCAACAATTCCACAGAAGTCACCTGCTTTTGTCCTATACCCGCATCACTTCCTAAAGAGACGATTTTCAGTTTATCACCAGCCTTTGGCACAGTCATACACCAAGCATAGATGGCCCCATCTTTGCCTACTGTAAAACGAAAATCGGTGGTATAGAAGCTTTCCCCGTCGATCCAGCGTCTTATTATAAAAATCCGCTATTACCCGTTGCATGGCATCACATTTGTATCCAGTACCTGTTCCAGAGCTACTGAAAGATTGCTGGTCTGTACCGTCTGTATAAATGAAATCCGGATTGTATTTATCTACGGCATCCATCATTCTCAACGCCCACCATTTGGCATACCATTCAGCATACTCCAGATGACCGCTAAAGATACCGGCCTGAGGAGGAGACCATCTTGAGTTAGCCGCCTCAGCCACCGTTTCATACTCCCTCAAATTAATCCCATAAAGATATTTAGGGTCTAATCCTTCCCACCATTTACCTTTGCCGTCGGCCAGTGTCAGGTTTCCGTCGTATGGCACTCCTTTCTTATCACCTTTTGTATCACTTTGAAAAGCTGTCTGCCACCACCACCAAGAATACTCATGATGGAAGGTAAGGCCAAAACGGATTCCTGCCTTTCTTGCAGCTTTCTCCCATTCACCAATCAAATCACGCTTCGGGCCCAGACGCGTGGAGTTCCAAGGCTGATATTTAGAATCCCACATATCAAACTGGTCATGATGCACACCCTGGATGATAAGAAATCTTGCCCCAGCATCCCTGTATATATCCACCAAAGCCTTTGGATTAAACTTCTTCGGATTCCAGTCGCGCAATACCTCCTTATATTCCACTTCCGAAGGATGTCCATAATTTTTCAGATGATTTTCATACGCCGGTGTCCCCTCCACGTACATTTTTCGGGCATACCAGTCGCCGCTTTCTCCTGCCGACTGCGGTCCAAAATGTATCCAGATTCCGAATTTGGAATCCCGCAACCATTCCGGTGTACCCGGGTAATTAGACTCAATCGACTTCCACGTAGGTTCATACGGTCCGGAAGTTATCGGCAAATCTAATTTTACCTCTTCAAAAGTCTGGATATTCCCCATCGGAACAGAATTTTCCGCCAACGGTTTATGTGCTGACGGTATCGGTCCTAACTGATAATTCACCCCATTAGTCTGCTGCTGGGAAAAAGCCGTTGCACAAGCCCCCAACCACAAACAACCTAACATTATAAATTGGTTCATATCTATTCCTATTTTTATAAAATCACATAATTCCTTTTACAAATATAGATGGGGAATTAAGCGAAAAAATAGGATAAAAATGTAGGATTATAGGAGGAAATCGATGATTTAATATAGATAAGATATATTCAGAATCGAAACTCTTAGAAACAAATATAACCACTCCATAAATCCGACAATCTCATAATCAAGGCATACGATTAAAATCCTCCGCGTTTATAACCCATGAGCCATCTTGTGGAAAACCGGGAAACTTTCCAGCAGAACCATCCCATCCCTCGACCATCATGGCTATAGCTGTCAGCAAAGCCCCATTGGAAGGCAGATACGGGAAAGGACCTCCAGTAGCCAGTCCATGCTCATCAAACTGAAAATTAGGAGATGGGTGCAACAAATACTCTAACGCTAACTGAGGTTTTCCGCATCGAGCTGCTGCCATAGCCAACATTGGAAAATCCCATCCCCATACATGATTAAAATTCCATGAGGAAGAAACCTTCTCCAGCGTATTCAGGAAAATCTGTTTATCTGAACCGCACCCAAAAAGTTAAGCACAAAACTTTTTGAGTGCAGTTCACTTTTAGAGGTCATCACTTCAAATCAAAATGGACTTTTCTTTTATCATCTACTGTTCATTCAACAAACTGATAACTCTTTTAATATCCGAAGATGCTGTTCCTTCTTTTGCCAAATCTTGTATATTAAAAGCATTTATACATTGTTCAACTTTACGTATAAGATGTTTATTCCTTTTAAAGTCTTCTCTTAATTTTTGAAGTTTTTCATATTGTTGGATTCCTTCAATCATTTTCTCAAATCTAACAGAAGAACGAAAACCTGGATAAACTAAATATGTATCTCCAGCAGGCCATTGCCGAAATCGTGAATCTCGTAAAGGATCTTCTCCCCAACTATTATATGCCCATCTTAAGTACCCACAAAGTCCCAGCTTTATCGAATATAATGGAATCCATGCGGCTTCTGCAGGATCCGAAAATGTAAATGTGTTAGGCTTACAATCAGCACAATATGTATAATATGTGGTAACAAGATGTTGTTTCTTCCTTTTTTCTATTACATTTTTAGGTAGCACTTGATCAGTTGAAATACAATAATCATACAATTCCGGTTCTATTTCTTCATAATATAATCCAGCAAGAGCAACTTTAAACTCTTTATCTGCTTTACGTATCAAATCAAGAACTGTTTTCATTATAGGCAAAGGCCTCTCATCCATAGCAATACAAGTCTTTGAGAACCAACCTTTTTCTTTTAAGTGACTAGAGAACTGAGTCAGAAAGGCAATCCACATATCATTATACTCTTTATCACCAGGTTTAGTTTTAATATATTCCATAGAATTAGTTCGTTCATCAAAATATTTAAAAGAATAATTCCAAGGAACCATAGAATAGCAATTTATCTGTTTATCAATTCCTAAAGACATCATAAAATTCACCCACTTATCAAAGATATCAAAGCCAAATGTCCACTCTCCATCCAAAGTTCTTTTCCATGTAACCATAGACTCAAAATAATCATAGGTCTGTCCATTCCATGGTTTATGCATAATACTTGCTGTTATAACTTTCTGCCCAGCTTCTGCCAAAGCTTTCATAATAGGGCGCATAACTTCAAAGTGTTTCTCAGTCCAAACACTAACATTATAATATCGAGCTACGGCATACGGATTTTGCCACAAATCCAAATGAAATTTCCATTGAGAAACAACAGGAAGTTCACGGTCTACAATCTGAGTTTGAAGTTTCAGTCTTTTATATTCTTTTCCATCAAGGTTGACTATAATTTCACCATAATATTTACCAGCCGTAATATCACGAGGTACATTTATACTAACCCATACTGGAGTAACATGCATCTTGCGCAACAAAAAATCTTTTTTTATATCTATTACATCTGCCACTAAAGAAGAATCCCATTCTGTTTTATCATATCGAAAGCCACAGCTCGTTTTTCCTTCCCTCACAAACTCATCAGTCATCACATATCTTACAAAGCCAACAGAAAGATTCTCTTTAGAAATAATACCTCCATTTTTTTGATGCAAATCTGTTATCTCAACTGATACATTACAATCCCGTAATTTACTCCATATTAAAAATAATGCATTCAATTTCTCTCCTTTCCATCCCTTTAGTTTATGCTTCAAACAAATAGGCACATCTGGAACGTTTTGAGAAGAATAGTGTTTATTTGCATCCCCCCATGAAATACACAAATCGTCCTTTTGTTTCCTCCAAACTTCTAAATCAACATATTTACTATCTGATAATTCGTTATAATCATCCTGTCCAAACAATAAAAATGAATTTAAAACGACACAGCACAAAAATATAAATCTCATATTATTCATAATATATAAATATAAATCAGAGATGGCAGTAAGAAACCACCATCTCATTAAAACCCCACTTAAATCTCATTCTGTACAAGATTACCTTGAGCGTTAATCTGATTCAATGGAATAAGTTCAATAATATTCTTATCTGACCACTTTATTTCCTTGTAAGAATCTTTATTCACTAAATGACTTCCTGGATAATTCCGATTAAGATTTCTCTTATTTCTAAACAAATCCAAAGCTCGATGCCCTTCATATGCTAATTCTATACGTCTTTCCTCCAACAATATATCTAACAAATCAGTATATCCTCTACCACTAATAACATCATTATTATAATCAGGACAATCTCTATTAGCCCTTATAGAATTTAAAATAGTAATAGCCTCAGAGTTTCTATCCAATTTACAAAGAGCCTCAGCCTTATTTAATAAGACTTCTGAATAACGAATAATACACGGAGACCATGCATGATTCTTTTCTTCTTGTAATGAGCATTTTGTAATAAAATATAATGGATAATTACCTCTTTTTTTCATTTTTTTATCAACATATACAACATAAGTTTGACCAGCATCTTGGAATGAATATTGTACTACACCTGTAGGAGTTATAGTTTTATCCAATACGACCTCACTATTATCTTTTGTCATTACATAAGTCGAGCCATCTAACCTACAAGCTCCATATTGATAAGAAGGGATTAAAGTACCATCTTCAGCCATAATCATTGAGACCCACACACCTTCCATTTGATCACCATCTTCATACTGAGGAACGATAAACGCCTTTCTTGCATCATTGGGAAAATAAGAAACAGCATCTATATAGGTCCTTGATGCATACATTTCTCCCCATCCTAAGCCATCAATTGTACAATAAAATCCTCCTACTACGTCATTAAGAGAACCTTCTTCTATTCCTGATAAATATTTAATGGAGAAAATAGCCTCTGGATTTGCTTCCGGTAATAATGTATTCATTTTTCGATATTCATTGGCACTCAACAAATGAAAACGCTCACTATCTATTACTTTATCTGCATATTCTATACATTTCTCATTTTGCTCCATATATAAATATATACGAGACAATAAAGCATAGGCAGCCTCACGATTAGCATAAAATACCGGTTTTTGTATAGTCATCAACTTAGCAGCCTTAATTAAGTCTTTTTCAATTTGTTCAAAAACTTGCTTTACAGTTGCACGAGGAGGTTGATTATTTATATCTGTATCCAATTTTAAAGGAACGCTCAGATTTGTTTCAAGAGCTTGGTTATAAGGCTTTCCAAAAACATTTGTAAGATACAAATACATTAATGCTCTCAAATAATAAGCTTCACCAAGGAAATTATCAGTCTCAGCACTTTGCCCTTCCTTTATATTCTCAATAGCCGAATTAGTTCCATAAATAACTTGATAAGATTTTATCCAAAAGTTATTAATACGAGCCCCATTATCTATATGATGATAGTTATAAATATAAAACAAATCATCTCCCGTTGTTCCACTTAAAGACACATTATCACCATTGTATTCCATCAAGCGATGGGCCTCATTTATCCAAGAATCTGACAATTTACTTTTTAAATTCCCATAAATACCTATTAATGCATTATTCGCATAATCAGGATCATTAATTGCCTGACTACTATCAACTGCATCATAAGGTAAGCGTTCCACATCACAAGAAGCAATTGAACACAATATTGCTATAGCATATAATATTCTTTTCATATCATTTAAAAATTAATATTCAACCCAAATACAATTTTTCTAATATTAGGATAACTATATGTATCCTCTCCACTCTCGCCTACTTCAGGATCGCGACCTGGATATTTTGTAAATGTCAATAAATTATCTCCACTAACATAAATTGAAGTAGATTTTAAACCAATCTTAGATAAAAATTTATCTGGCAACCTGTATGATAATTGTATATTTCTCAATCGAATATAAGACCCATCTTCCAGATACCTAGAAGAGTTTCTTTGAGAATTCAAATTTCCACCATCAACTAAACGAGGATGGGTTGCAATATCTCCAGGTTTTTCCCATCTAACCCAATCATCCATAGGTACCATTTGATTATAAGTAGGGTAAGCTCCATTTGAATCAAAATTTTCCCGATAATGATAGACATCATTTCCAACAACAAAATTCCAATTCATAGAAAGCGTAAAATCCTTATATTGCATTGTTGAATTAATAGAGCCCGTAAAATCAGGAGTTGCTTTTCCTACAACTTGTAAGGTCGCTTCATTATAATTATTTGTCGTTGTTACTGTACCATCTTCATTTACTTTTTCCCACAAAGGGTCACCATTATCAGGATCAACTCCAGCCCACTTTCTTAAATAAAAAGTATTAATATCCTCACCCTCTCTACGAATCTGCCATGAAGATATAACATCCTTACCTTGATACAACTCTACAATTTTATTACGATTCAAACTATAATTAAATCCTAAGTTCCATTTAAATGGAGTATCTTTTAAAACCTGTGCATCCAAACTAAGTTCAAACCCTTTATTACGAACAGCACCAATATTATCCCAATAACCAGTAAAACCTGTCGTAGCTGGCAGAGTCACAAAATATACAAGCCCAGAAGTATTTTTAATATAATAATCTAAAGATACATTAACCCGATTTATAAATGTCAAATCTAAACCAATATTAGTTTCATAAGATTTTTCCCATGATAAACTAGAATTCCCTAATTGAGAAGGGAAAGCGCCATTAACCCCATTATATGTACCTTTTATATCGTATAAATTGAGATGAGGATAATAATCCTTTGGTAAATTTCCTACACCACCATAACTAATTCTCAATTTTGCCTCATTTAAAATTGATGCAAGAACCGAACGTTTATAAAAATCTTCCTGCGCAATATTCCATCCACCGCTTACAGAGAAGAAGGTACCATTCCTCTTATCCTTACCAAAACGAGAAGAGGCATCATTTCGAATAGAAGCTTGCAAAAAATATTTTGAATCATAGGCAAAATTTACATTACACAAGAAAGACGATAAAGCCCACTCCATCTTTTCTCCATTTATAGCATTTAAATTTGCAGCATTATCAAGGACAGAGGAGCCAGGGAAGAAACCTTGTTTTATAACATCAGTGGTTTCCAACGAATAATCATTAAACTCGTAGGCTGCTAATGCTATAACATTTAATTTACCAAAAGTTTTATTGTATCTCAGCATCTGATTAGAAAATCTCGATAAAGACTTAGTCCAAGTTTCTTCCATCTCACCTTTTACAGCTGAACCTGCAACAGAACGAGGATCTTCATAATTAAAATACTTCTTATTGCTAAAACGAACACTATTTGTTGAAGAGAATGTGAAATTATCATTAAATCTAATTTCAAAATCAAATCCACCTTCTGTTGTCAGAGTCTTAGTCTTGCTATAATTCCATTGAGAATCATAAAAACTATTAGTTAAATCACGGCCATACCAAGTATAACCAGATCTTAACTCACGTGGGTTTATCAATGTTCCATCCTCATAATACGGGTAATCCCATGGCATCTGCGCATACAACTCATGTAAATCAGGAGTATTATGATCTACATCATCGTCATAAGATGCTCGTATTCTAGGCTTAATTGTCAACCATTTTGCAGCCTTATAGGTAATATTTGTCAATGCCTTAAAACGCTGAATTTTTAATCCTTTTATCGTTGCATCTTCAGAATAATATCCACCAGAAATATATGCTTGAATTTTATCATTACCACCAGAAAATGAAATATTATAATCTTGAGTGAAGCTTGTCTGCGTAGCGGCATCCCACCAGTCAAAATCAACCTTTCTCGCTTGTTCCGGGACCTCAAGTCCCATCTTTTCCCACTCTGCAGCCAATTGTTCTGAATTCATCATCTTAAAGTTTCCTTCATTGATATTGCCAATGCCCCAATTAGCTGAAATATTTATATTCCTACTATTTTCTTTAGCTCTTTTGGTTGTAACCACAATAACACCACTGGTAGCTCTCGAACCGTACAAAGAAGTTGCTGCTGCATCCTTTAATACTGTTAAAGACTCTATATCTTGTGGATTAATGTCTGGATTTTCAACCTGAATAACTCCATCCACTACCCATAAAGGATCTACACTACTACCTAAAGAGCTTTTTCCTCGCACACGAATTGTAGCCTTTTCACCAGGTTTTCCTCCTGACTGATATACCTGAACACCTGCAATTTTCCCTTGAAGCATATTTTCGACATTCGGTGTTGAAACCCCTAATATCTGCTCGGATTTAATACTTTTTACAGCAGATGTAATATTAGATTTTTTTTGAGAACCATACCCCACAACAACGACTTCATCCATCACTTCTGTATCTTCCTTCAATGTAACGGCTAATGCTCCCTGCTTAATCTGAGAGGCAACAAATTCTTGACTTTTATAACCAATATAACTAATAGCTAGTATTCCATTGTCAGAAAGCTCCAGTGTATAATTTCCGTCAAAATCAGTTACAGTACCATTAGCAGTTCCTTTCTCAATAACTGTTGCTCCAATTATCGGTTCCCCATTAGAATCCTTAACCGTTCCTGTTACCTTTTTCTTCTTTTCAGAAGAAGTAACCTGCTGCTGGCTTCCTTTTTTGATTACAATATTTTTACCTTGAATTTCATACGATACATTCTGCCCCTTCAAAATCTGAGCAACCGCATCCTTCAGCTGACTGGCATTAATTGAAACCGTACGGTCTGTATCTACATCACCAGCTATATATACGAAAGAATAACCACTCTTAGTTTGAAGTTCTGTCATCGCCTTCTTCACCGATACATTGCTCATTTTCAACGATATACTCTGTGAGTATATGCTTAGATTAAGGCATAGCAAAGCCCCGGCCATTAACATGGCTTTTTTTCTGTAATTCATAAGCTTAAATTTTAAGATTAAAAATTTCTGATAAAAGGCGTTTTACAAGGAATGTTTTATTACTTTTGCCGCATCCCTTAGAAAACATCTTAAAAACTAACAAGTTAGAAAGAACTAAGGTCTTCGCCGGAGGAACTTCCCCTTCTTCCGGCTTTTTTATGTTCTTTCACCAAATGCTAAATTAAGTATCCACATTCTGCATAATTTTAAGGTCTTAGTGTATTTAACAAACGGTTAATATAAGGTTATTTCCCGGTCTTTCTGCTTATAGCGTACTTTTCCGGTTTTTTCTAATGCTTCCAAAATATCTTTAATACCTTGTTCACCCCGACCAAAACTTCCATAAAAACGGAATTCTCGAAGAGAATCTGTAGCAAAGGTTATATGTACATCATAACTGCGTTCCAGTATCTTTACAACTTCCGGCAACGGCAATTCATCAAAGAACAACTTGCCGGAAGTCCACTCCAACACATTCTTTACTTCTTTTGTTTCCTTTTTCATGTGACCTTCCGCCTTATCCAGCGTAACTTGCTCATTCGGAAGCAGAATCATCTCTGCTTCTGCCCGCAAGCGATTATCCAACACCACTTTTCCTTCCAGCAAAGACACTACTGCTTCTTCATCGTTCGGATAGTCGCGGAAATTAAACTTGGTACCCAATACTCTGACCGATAAAGAAGGAGTCTGTACATGAAAAGGAAGTTTCTCATTACGCTCTACCTCAAAATATCCTTCTCCACTTAATTCCACCTCACGGTTGTCCACTCCAAAATCCTGCGGATAGACCAGACGAGAACCAGCATTCAGGACTACCAGTGTACCATCGGGTAAACGAAGACGTGTCTGCGCACCGAGAGGAGCTTCTACCTCTACCTGGGTCAACGCATTTTGCAGGTTGCTTTCTCCCTGACGGTAAGAGAAGAAGGAAATAAGTCCTACCACCAACACAGCAGCTGCATATTTATAGATTGTTTTCCAATCTATAACTTTCTTAGATTGCTTCTGAGCTGTACTTGCAGCCACCCGTTTCCGGAAGGTTTCAAAAGCGCGGTCGGCATCGTAGCGCGTACGTTCTTCCTCCTGCACGGCAGAAAACCAGATTTCCTGCTGCTGCATGAAATAACGTCGGTTTGCTTCAGAACTGGCAATCCATGCATCCAGCTCCTCACGTGCTTCCTTGCTCAGACCTTTACTCAGAAAAGCGGCAATCAGTTCGTCGATATGTGAATTTCTTTCTTCCATTTTCAGGGTTTCTATAGGTGAGACGAAATTTTCGCCTGAGCGGGTAGGCGAAAAACGTAATTTTTTTATTTGAAAGTCGAAAAAAATAAAATCAGGATAATCAGATACTTCCCGAGTTCTGAATGAAGAGATGATAATGCGCTCTTTATGTGATACTTGACTGTATTCACAGAAATATTCAGCTCTGTAGCAATTTCTTCGTATTTTTTCCCTTCGAAACGACTTTTGATAAAAACTTTCCGGCAGACTTCCGGCAAATTCCGGATGGCATGATGAATTTCTTCCTCCAGTTCATGTTCCAGCAGACTTCCCAAAGGGTAATCGTCCGAGAGCAAATAACGCATCTCTCCTTCTTCCGGAATAGAAGAAAAAGCCACTTCCGTACGCTCTTTCTTGGAGGACAGATAATCCATGCAGTGATTCCGCACGGCACGTACTAAGTAACTGCGCAAGGAAACTTGAATGTCGAGTGCCTCATGTATCTCCCACAGATGAAAAATCACATCACCGACCAGTGTTTCGGCCAGAAAATCATCTCCCACATATTCACGCGCTATATGACACAACAAGGCATAATGATGACGGTAGAGGTATTTATAAGCCTCTTCATTTCCTCGCTTCAGTTGTTCTATGATAATCCGTTCCGTAATTTCCATCTGTTACTGCTGCGTAATTTCAAATCATTCAAACATTTTCCGATAATAAGTGGCTTTATCTGATATTTGTTTCCATTGTTCAATCCCATTGATAGAGGAAGAATGCACGCGTTCATAAAACGCAATTTCCTCCCGAAGCGGACGGAAATCATTTTGCATCAGTGACAGGTTCAGCGCTTTTTCGATTCGGGCAAAACCATACATCAGAGAATCCTGTGCTACCTGCTGAATTTTTATCGTATAGGCAGAATCAGCTCGCAGGAAATCTCTTCGGGCGGTAAGCGTATCTCCCTTGTAATCTTCGAGTACGGCTTTCAGGTGCAACAATTCGGACGACATGGAATCGCTCATACATCCATCCATTTCACGCAATAAGTCCAATACTTCCAACAGACGCCAGCTCTGCAACAAATAACGGTATTTCAACAAATAAGTCTGCTTGTCAGGACGTAAAGCCAATGCACTGTCCAGTTTCTGACGGATGAGTGAATCATGGATGCATACTTGCGGATGCGACTTGTCAATTGGCTGATTCCAAAATAAAGAATCACTTTGCATCAAGCTGTCAGCTTCGAGTACGAGTGTATGCACAGCCTGCTGAATATCAGATGCGCTATCCGATTTTTCATGCATACACGCAGAAACGATTCCAGCCAGACAACCAGCCATTAAAAAGAGTTTTGCATCCATAGTTCAAAGATTGGGTTTGCGCAAAGTTAATTTTTTTCATTTATACCAAACACAAAAATGCAAAAGAATCTAAACAAAAACAGAAATCTCCCTACGAAAAAAGTTATTCGCCAGTAACAAATTCTCTGTTTCACACTGTGGGATACAAAAACCACAGTGTGGGATATATATTTCACAGTGTGGGATACAAATCCCGCACTGTGAAACAGAGAATATAACAAGACAAAATGGAGTATTCACAGAAGCATCTGAAAACTATATCTGGTGAGATTCAGATTATTTCTTCAGACTTCTTTTTACTACTGCAGGTATGCCGGCTGCCAGAGAATCATCGGGAATATCTTTGGTTACGACACTACCTGCTGCAATGATACAGCGATTGCCAATGGTCACTCCCGGACATACTACCACATTTCCACCCAACCAGCAGTCCTCACCTATCGTAATGGGATAGGCGGTTTCTTTTTCTTCACGGCGCTCCACATAATCCATGGGATGCTGAGGTGTATAAAACTGACAATGGGGACCTATCAGAGTATGTTTCCCGATACGGATATAGCCTCCGTCGAGCATGATACAGTCATAGTTCATAAACACATTTTCCCCTAAAATGATACCTGTACCATGGTCACAATGGAAAGGCGGACAGATGGTAGTGCTTTGCGGAATACCGGGAATCAGTTCTTCTATCACCTGACGGTAGTCTTCATCGTAGATGGTCATGGAACGCAAACAGGCACAGACTTTCTTGGCGTGTACCAGACTGGCATGTATTTCAGGGTCGGAAAAATAATAGAGTTCCTGACTGCGCATTTTTTCGTATTCTGTTTTCATAGGCTTTAATTGCTAAAATTACCAGACTCAAAGGTAGAAGGATTTTTGTTTATCTGCAACGAGATTTGATACTCATTAATTTTACTACATATAGGTAAAAACAAGAAAAGCCCTGAAAATGCGAATACACACACTTCAAGGCTTATACTTATATGTTGAGAATCTTTTACAAGCTATAATATCTTTAGTAAAAACAAGAAACTCTTGCAAGTTATCACTTACAAGGGTTATTCTTTTCTTCGTACCCAAACACCACATGTCCATCCTATGTCTTTCTCTTTTCACAGGCAATCTGCCACCAAGCCGAGTTTCCAGCAGCTTGACATCGTACAGCTGTCTTCTCCTGCCCTGCTCTCTTACCTGCAGGAAAGGGGGATAAATACGGCACTGGCGAAAAGAGAATGCCGTGAGGCACACTTCACCAACAACGACAAACGGTACTTCGCCATTGCTTTTCCGAACATATCGGGCAGATATGAAATCCGCAACCGATATTTCAAGGGCTGCATCGCACCGAAAGAAATATCACATATCAGACAATCGGGAGAGCAGAGAAAAGCATGTTACGTTTTGAGGGATTCATAGATTGCCTTTCCTTTCTGACACTAAGGCTTGAAAACTGTCCGCAATCCCCCGATTTCAACAGACAGGACTACATGGTTGTGAACTCTGTTGGCAATGTTTCCAAGGCACTCTATGCTATGAGCGCATCCACTGCTTCCTTGACAATGACCGTGCAGGAATGGAAGCCCTGCAGCAAATCAAAAAGGAATATAACAATACCAGACATATACGTAACGTTTCACACATATACGGCGGATGCAAGGATTTGAACGAATACCTGCAAAAACAGGCAGCGGCAAAGAAACAGGCTCAATCCATCAAAGTGAAGACACCGCCCAATAAACCGGGAGGCTTTCGGTTATAGCCCACTATAACTACACGCTTCGCTTACGTAGTTGTGGGCTCTCCCGAGGGGATTAGGGCTTTACCCTAATGACCCACTTAAGGCGTTTCTCCCCTGAGAACCCAGAGCAAAGAGTGACCCTCTCTTTGAAATCTCCGCTTATGGGTGCACCCCTAAGCCCCCCATACGTTTACGAACTGCGGAAAAGCAAACAATAAAGTACAAACCAAAAAACAAGTATTTATGGCAACAAAATCAAGCATACATATCAAGCCCTGCAACATCGCATCGAGCGAGGCTCACAACAGGAGGACTGCCGAGTATATGCGTAATATCGGAGAGTCCAGAATCTATGTCGTTCCTGAACTCTCCACCGATAACGAACAGTGGATAAATCCCGACTTCGGCAGTCCGGATTTGCGGACGCATTATGACAATATCGACAGATGGTAAAGGAAAAGACCGGACGTGCCATGCAGGAAAAGGAACGGGAACGCAAAGGCAAGAACGGCAAAACAGTCAAGATTGCGGGATGCTCCCCCATACGTGAAGGAGTGCTGCTTGTCAGGTCGAACACCACACTGGCAGACGTGCGTAAATTCGGTGAGGAGTGTCAAAGACGGTGGGGAATCACACCGCTGCAAATCTTCCTGCACAAGGATGAAGGGCATTGGCTGAACGGTCAGCCGGAAGCGGAAGACAAGGAAAGCTTCAAGGTCGGGGACAGATGGTTCAAGCCGAACTATCATGCTCATATCGTTTTCGACTGGATGAACCACGAAACCGGAAAGAGCCGAAAGCTCAATGACGATGACATGATGCAGATGCAGACCTTGGCATCCGACATTCTGCTGATGAAACGTGGACAGTCAAAGGCTGTCACGGGTAAGGAGCATCTGGAACGGAACGATTTTATCATAGAGAAACAGAAAGCCGAGCTGCAACGCATGGATGCAGCCAAACGGCACAAAGAAGAACAGATAAATCTTGCCAAACAGGAACTAAAACAGGTAAAATCAGAAATACGCACTGACAAGCTAAAGAAGACAGCCACCACAGCAGCGACAGCCATAACAAGCGGAGTTGCTTCTCTTTTCGGAAGCGGAAAACTGAAAGAACTGGAACGTGCCAACGAAAAACTGCAAGACGAGGTTTCAAAACGGGACACCAATATTGAAAAATTGCAGAGCCAAATACAGCAGATGCAGAAACAGCATGATACGCAAATCCACAATCTCAAGGAAATGCACAGGCAGGAACTTGACATGAAAGAAAAGGAACTGTCACAGCTCGCCAGAATCATAGACAAGGCTTTCAGGTGGTTCCCGATGTTCAGGGAAATGCTTCGCATGGAAAAGTTCTGTGCCATGCTGGGGTTCTCTAAAGAAATGACCGAAAGTCTTTTGGTCAAGAAAGAAGCCTTGAAATGCAGCGGTAAAATCTATTCGGAGCAGCACAGACGGAACTTTGATATAAAGGATGATATTTTAAGGGTGGAAAATGACCCTGACGATGAAAGCAGGCTGAGCCTGACAATAAACAGGAAGCCGATTGCCGACTGGTTCAGGGAGCAATGGCACAGGCTTAGATACGGAACAAGACTGTCGCAACAGGAAGAAAAGAAAAGTAGAGGAATTAAGATGTAACTTGATAGTTTGCGACTCTAGATTCCCGATTATCAATTAAATTGTGTATCTTGCCAATGGATTGAGGAAACTCTTTCCAAGACATGTTAGAATTAGAAGAAGCGTTATGCTGGTCGTGGTATCGGAAACCTGGGAAATTTCTTAAGACATACAAACGATGATGGCATAGTGGTTCTCACGCTATAGCGTGGGCTGCTATTGTTATATCTGTTTGTATGGGTTTTCCTAGGACCTCCGACACAGGTGAACGATTTGTGGTTCACGCTTCGTGCGTTAGGAATGACAATTAACCAATAAACATAGTTCATATGAACATTAAGCAATGCATCTATTTATTTGCCACAATCGCATTTTCACTCTCATCTTGTAGCGATGACAGCGGCATGGAAAATGATTTTGAGCCTAAGACTCATCTCTAGAAAAAAGGCAAAAATGAATATTATCTTCTTAAAAGTGAATATTGCCCTATTTGGATATCCCTCTATCTTTGCAGTTGATTATGAAAGTATTGATATGAAACAACTAATATTCATTTTTACCGTTGCATGGGGTGCTGTAGTAGGCAGCCGTGCGCAAGAGGTGCTTACTTTGGATGATTGTCTTCGTTGGGGTATTGAAAATAACCTTTCTCTCCGGGGACAGCGCAATGAGATTCAAAAAAGCAAATATGCTATTTCTGAAAACCGTGCCAAGTTATTACCGCAAATTAATGGAGTGGCTAATTTTAACGACAACTTCGATCCTCCAGTGTCCGTAACAGATGGTTCTGCTTATGACAAACCTTATAATGTAACCCAGACGCTGCAGTATAATGCCGCAGCCGGATTGCAGCTTCAAATGCCACTCTATAATCAGACGGTTTATACCGCTCTTTCCATTTCGAAGGTATTGGATGAAATCAGCCGTCTGTCTTATGAAAAAGCGCGCGAGGACTTGATGATGCAGATTGCTAAGATGTACTATCTGGGACAGGCCACGGCCGAGCAGATAACGCTGGTTAAAGCCAATATTGCGCGTCTGGAGGAATTGCGTGACATTACGGTGGCTTTCTATGACAATGGCATGGCTATGGAGGTGGATGTGAAGCGTGTCAATATAAACCTGGAAAACTTGCAGGTACAGTATGACAATGCACAGGCCATGCTGGCTCAACAGCTGAATATGCTGAAATATGTGATGGATTATCCGGCAGAGAAAGATATAACGCTGGAACCGGTGAATGCTGAAACTATTGCTCCGATTGAATTGACCGGCTTGTCAGAAAATCTGTATGAGCTTCAGTTGCTTCAGTCGAAGAGCGACTTGGCAGAACGGCAGAAAAAGATGATTTCCCATGGATACATTCCTTCACTTACATTGACGGGCAACTGGATGTATACGGCTTATACGGATAAGCTTCATCATTGGTTTCATTCCGGACCCTCCAATCATTGGTATCGTTCTTATGGTTTAGGCTTGGCACTGCGTGTCCCTATTTTTGATGGATTGGATAAGAGGTATAAAATTCGCAAGGCGAAAATTGATCTGGAGAATATTCGTTTGGCGCAAGAGAATACGCGGAAGAATCTGGAGACACAATATGTCAACGCTACGAACGATTTGATGAATAACCAACGCAATTTCAAGAAACAAAAGGATAATTATCTTTTGGCAGAGGATGTCTATGAGGTAACATCTGACCGCTATCGGGAGGGTATTGCCTCCATGACAGAGGTTTTACAGGATGAAATGCGTATGAGTGAAGCGCAGAACAACTATATCAGTGCGCATTATAACTATCGTGTAACTCACCTTTCTTTGCTGAAGTTGACTGGACGTGTAGAAAGTCTGCTGAAGTAAGTTCTCAATTATTTTATTCATAGTCAATGATCAGCTATCAATTTTAAACATATGGAAACAACAGATAAAAACAGTGCTGCAATGAGCACACATCACGAACAGGCTAAGAAATTGAGAAAATTGCGCACCCGCCAGCGTGTGGTAAGCCTGATTGGTATAGCTATTTTAGTTTGGGGGATTATTCAGGTTACTTTCTTGTTTCTGGATTATAAAAATACAGAATCCAGTAATGATGCTCAAATAGAGCAATATATCTCGCCGGTTAATCTGCGTGCTTCAGGTTATATCAAGAAAATCTATTTCACCGAACATCAGGAAGTGCACAAAGGTGATACGCTGTTGGTGCTGGATGACCGTGAATACAAGATCCGTGTGATGGAAACTGAGGCTGCCTTGAAGGATGCATTGGCCGGAGCTACTGTAATTGGTGCCACACTTCAGACGACACAAACCACAGCTTCGGTGTATGATGCTTCTATTTCTGAAATTGAAATTCGTCTGGCAAAATTGGAAAAAGACCGTCAGCGTTATGAAAATCTGGTGAAACGTAATGCTGCTACGCCCATACAGCTGGAGCAGATTGAAACTGAATATTCTGCTCTACAACGCAAACTGGAAGCTACGAAACGTCAGCGCAGTGCAGCCTTGTCCGGTGTGAATGAAGTTTCGCATCGTCGTGAAAATGTGGAAGCCGGTATTCAGCGTGCCACAGCGGCGTTGGAGATGGCCAAATTGAATCTGTCTTATACTGTAGTCGTGGCTCCGTGTGACGGTAAGCTGGGACGTCGGGCTTTAGAGGAAGGTCAATACATTACTGCCGGGCAGACCATTACATATATCTTGCCGGATACTCAGAAGTGGGTGATTGCCAATTACAAAGAGACTCAAGTGGAAAATCTGGCTATCGGTCAGGAAGTAAGGATAAAGGTGGATGCAGTAAGTAATAAAGAGTTTACGGGTAAGATTACTGCTATTTCCGGTGCAACTGGAGCCAAGTATTCTTTAGTTCCTACTGATAATTCTGCCGGTAATTTTGTAAAAATTCAACAGCGTATTCCGGTTCGCATTGATTTTATCAATCTTTCTGAAGAAGACAATGATCGCCTGGCTGCAGGTATGATGGTGGTTGTGAAAGCTAAACTCTGATGTTATGTCCTCTTATCCAAGAAATTATCCGTTCTACAATTGGGTGCCCAAGTGGTTGGGCATTCTGATATTGGTGTTGATGTTCATCCCCATTCTTACTGTGGGTGGTGTGTATTCTGTGAACAGTACTGAGATGATGAGCGGGCTGGGTATCATCTCAGAACATGTCACTTTTACCAATTTTGCCACCTCCATCGGGATGGCTGCTTTTTGTCCGTTTTTATATCGGCTGGTGGTGATTCGAAGAGAAAAAATGATGTGTCTGGCCGGTTTTTCCATGATGTATGGGCTCAGCTATATTTGTGCCGAAACCGACAGTATCTTTTTGTTGGCTCTCTGTAGTGTGTTGATGGGTTTCCTTCGCATGGTACTGATGATGGTCAACCTGTTCACCTTAATCCTTTATGCAGGGCGCATTGAGGCCTATTTGAAAATTAAGCCGGGGCTGGAGCCGGTAGACGGTGAGGGCTGGGATAAGCTTGATATTGAACGAAGCATAGCGCAGCCTGGCATTTATCTGTTCTTTATGATATTAGGACAGCTGGGAACATCGCTGACTGCCTGGCTGGCTTATGAATATGAATGGCAGTATGTGTATTACTATATGATGGGGATGCTGTTGGTATGTATCCTGGTTATTTTCGTAACCATGCCATACCATCGCTTCCAAAACAAGCGTTTCCCCATTAATTTCCGTCAGTTTGGCAATGCTACCTTGTTCTGCATTCCGCTGGTGTGTTTTACATATGTCATGGTGTATGGAAAGGTGCTGGACTGGTGGGATGATTCTACTATCCGCATGGCCGCGATTACTGCAGTTCTTACGGGTGCTTTATTCTTTTATATGGAATCCACACACCGCAGTCCGTATTATCAGGTGGGCGTGCTGAAGTTGCGCACCATTCGTATGGGAGTATTGTTCTATTTTTTGCTAATGTTTCTCAATTCCAGCGCCATGTTTGTCAATGTGTTTGCCGGCATTGGCATGAAACTGGATAACTGGCAGAATGCTTCGCTGGGCAACTGGACCATGTTGGGCTATTTCATCGGGGGGATGATTACCATCTTTCTCAGCATGAAGAAGGTGCATTTCAAATATATCTTTGCAGGCGGATTTGTCATGTTGGGCTTGGCTGCTCTTTTTATGTATTTTGAGGTGCAGACGGATGGTCTGTATGAACGGATGAAATATCCGGTTATTATCCGTTCCACAGGCATGATGATGCTCTATTCACTCATTCCCACTTATGCCACTCAGCGGATGCCTTATAAATTTCTGTCATCATGGATTTGTACCATGATTACCATCCGTATGGTCATTGCTCCCAGTTTGGGCGCGGCAGTATATACCAATGCCCTGCAGGAGCGTCAGCAGAACTATGTTACCCGTTATGCACAAGATATTGATTTGCTACATCCTGACGCTTCCGCTTCTTTTATGAGTACCGTACGTGGCATGAGTTATCAGGGAAAAAGTAAGGCTGAAGCAGTGAACATGGCAGCCATGTCCGTCAAGGGACGTGTTCAGGTACAGGCCACTTTGGTTGCAGTCAAGGAAATGGCAGGCTGGACACTCTATGCCTGTCTGGCATGTGCAATATTTGTGCTGGTTGTGCCTTATTCTAAGAGAAAATTAGTATCTTAGTCGCTTGAAAGTGCCTAATGCACACGGACAAGCATGTATGAAGACAGTTCAAGAACGTATTACATTATTAGAAAAGGCTTTGTTTAGGCGAGATGACATATGCAGTTCGGAAGGAAGTATTTCCTCCTTCCCAATTCTCTTTCACACCCCATTTTTGGTCAGTGGGGTGGGAATAGTGATTTGTATGCAAGGGTTTTTTACTTTTGCCCTGAATCGTTGTGTGATGCGAGCATCTGCCGGAGAAACCTTGTTTATTCCTGATGGAGCGGAGTTTCGGGTTATGGAAGAGTCTTCTGATTTGGATGTGCATTTCCTGCTGTATCAGGTTGAACCTATCCGTGATATTTTAGGGAATCAGGTCGTATCTATGTACCTTTATTCTCAGTTAGTGCCCAAACCTTGTTATGTTTGGCAGACTGGCGAAGAGGATGAGTTACTCCGTTATATGATGCAGCTTGATGCTACCCTTCTTCAAAATGATACTTTCCGTCAGTATGAGCAGAAACTGTTGCTGCTGGCACTGACCCATCGGCTCTGTTCGCTCTATAATCGTAAGTTGATGAACAATCAGAATGCGATGGGACATCGTAATGAGGTGTTCTTAAAGCTTATTTCGCTGATTGAACAGTATTATATGCAGGAACGTGGAGTGGAGTTTTATGCCGATAAATTATGTCTCTCACCTAAATACCTTTCTGTCATATGCAAATCAATATGCGGATATACAGTAAAGGATTTGGTGTCTAAGTCCATTATACGGAAGAGTATTTCTCTTTTAAAAAATACACAGAAAAACATACAAGAAATTGCAGATATGTTCAATTTTCCTAATGCCTCTTTTTTTGGAACTTTCTTCAAAAAGCAAATGGGCATATCTCCTGGACAATATCGCAAGAACATCACTTTTTAATTCGCCTTCATTATGGCTAAGATCTGTATAAAAAAAGCAACTACTAAGTGCGAAATGGATGATTTCGTACGACTTCACCGCAAGTTATATGAGACAGCCTCTTTCTATATTAACTAACAACACAATCACAACTAAAACATAAAACTAAAAATTTTCTTTTGAGAAGTCTTAAATCGCTCAATTTCCAAAGAGAGCGATTTCTTTAATTGAACAGCCATAAAGCCCAGAAAAGGCAGATTTGTTTCTTCTTCCTGTGATTGACGTAAGGCAGAAATATACTCTTCCCTATCTTCCTTAAATATCTTAGTCGGAAAAAGGTTGTAGCAGAACTGAATATAATTCATCAGTAGGCGGGCGGTTCTTCCGTTGCCATCGACCCACGGATGAATGGTCACTAAGTTAAGATGGGCATTGAAACTTAGTTCGTATTGTTCCCGAAATGTTCCCACTGCCTTCTGTTTTTCCTGTAATAAAGCGCAAAGTTCCTCTACTTTGGCAGGGACTTTCTGATAACTCATATAAGAACGTCCATCAATACCAGCCGTCACGCCACACAAGCGAAATTCACCTTTGGAAGAATCAAAAGAGCCACCCATAACGTTATAAATACTGCCTGTCGTACGCATCAATGTCGAATTCAACTTTTGCAAGAATGCTGAATTAATTGGTTTCTTACTTTTGGCTTCCTCTTTGGCAAGCTCATATGCCTTCTTTAAGTCCTCATTCATCAAATGATACACCAAAGGTTTCCCTTTAGCTGTCAATCCCTCATCGAAAAGCATTTGTGCCTCCGCTTCGGTGAGTGTAGAACCCTCAATTGCTGTAGAATGGGTAATAAGAGAATAGAGGTAGTACTTTTCATAGTCCACCGCTTCACTAATACCAAGTTGCTGAAACTTTTGGTATAACCGTTCAATCTCTTGCCAAACACCTTGTTCCATTGACTTTTATTTAATTGGATTTATCTCTTTTCAAAGGTAGTGTATTTGTATTGCGTAGCCAAAGAAAATAATGACTTACTACTATATTTTTGCGCCTGTGGGGAAAATGTGGGGAAAAATCAGGCAAACAAAAAGGCTAAGCGATTGACAATTAATCACTTAGCCTTTCACTCAGTACCCAGACCCGGGGTCGAACCGGGATGGATATTACTCCACTGGTGTTTGAGACCAGCGCGTCTACCGATTCCGCCATCTGGGCATCATTTCTGATTGCGAGTGCAAAAGTACACATATTTTTCAATAGTGCAAGGAATACGGACAAAAAAGTTGAAAAAAAGTTTTCTAACACTATTTAGAATCCTTTTCGGGGGTTTCTTACAAAATAAACCCTATCTTAGCATCAAACTTTAATGCCAGCATTAACCATGGACAGTAAAAATTTTTATTGCATCATCATGGCCGGAGGAACCGGGCGTCGGTTCTGGCCATACAGCCGGAAAGCCTTACCCAAACAATTTCTAGACTTTTTTGGAACTGGCCAGACACTCTTGCAGCAAACTTACGAAAGATATAAGCAAATTCTTCCTGCTGAGAATATTTTCATTACGACTAACCAGCATTACAGGGAACTGGTACTTAACTCCCTTCCCGGTTTCAACGAATCTAACCTGATTGTGGAAGAAGAACACCGGAATACGGCACCTGCCATTGCATACGCATCGTATGTCATTCAAAAAATCAATCCGGATGCCAGCATCGTGGTAGCCCCTTCCGATCACTTGATTCTAAAAATGGACGAGTTCAAACAGGATATTCTGAAATCGCTGGAATTTGCATCCCACTCGGACAAGCTCCTGACATTGGGTATTAAACCCAGCTATCCGGAAACGGGTTATGGCTATATTCAGGTTTCCGAAGAAAAAGAAGAAGATTTCTACAAAGTCAAGACATTCATCGAGAAGCCGTTACGGGAGTTTGCCGAGGTATTTGTACAAAGCAATGAGTTCTACTGGAATTCCGGCATCTTTGTATGGCACGTCAAAACGATAATGAAGGCATTCCATGAAATGATGGCGGAAGTATGTCCGCAAGTGGAATGTGACATGCCGAAATTCAGTACCTGCCCCAACAGCTCCATTGATTATAGCATCATGGAAAAGGCTGACAATGTATATGTACTGCTTTGTGACTTCGGGTGGGCGGACATAGGTACATGGAATGCATTGTATGATGCTTCTCCCAAAGACGAAAATCAGAATGTGACGACGCACAGTAATGCGTTGCTATATAACTGCAAAGACAATATCATCATGACCCCCAAAGATAAATTAGTGGTTGTACAAGATTTGGAAGGGTATCTGGTGGCAGAACAGGGGAATGCCCTGCTTATTTGCAAAAAGGATGACCAAAATGCTATCCGGAAGTTTGTCAACGATGCAGAAATGAAATTTGGTGAGCTGTATTCATAAGTCACGGTAAACCTTCTCACACATAAAAAGAATGACCTGTCTTTCCACAAACAGAAAGACAGGTCATTCTTTTTATAGCGACCCAACTTAATACTCAAAGGTAATTCCCAACGTGGGGAGTAACGTGCCACTCTCCTGCCGGATGGATTTCATGACATATCGCTGCTCACTCAGCGGTGCGGAAGGATTCTCAATCTGTCCCGTACTCATCAGGGCATCGGGCTGACGCAGCTTGCTGGCTGTAATGTTCTGGATGTCGAGATAAAATCCTAACATACATTTTTTCAGATAGAAGGTTTTATCTACCCGCACATCCAGTTGTCCGAAGACCGGCAAACGCTCCTGATTATAGCGACTATAATCATAGTAAGCACGTCCCTGCACATTCCAAGCTTCCACCAGCGAAGATTTTTCCACATCGTAAGGCGTATAAGGAGAACCACCTATGCAACTGACTTTAGCTCCTAAACTCCAATGTTTGGGGAAGTTATAGGTTCCGCTCATATTCAGAATAAAACGGTTATCCCAGGCGGAAGGTACATAGCTTCCTTGCTCGCCATCCTTGAATTCACTCTTGAAAATGGTCAGTGAGGAAGAGAGATTCAGCTTTTGTGCCAGCAGCCACTTGAACATCAGTTCCACCCCGTACGAGCGACCTTTTGCTTCGGAAGAGAGTGCTTCATTTCCGATGGTTCCATAATCATTTCCTTTGCACGAAAGAGGTATCTGGTCGGACAAGGAGAAAGGCATGTGCCCATATAATTTATAGAAGCCTTCCACTGACAGCTCCATATTTTCATTGGGTGTCCATGACAATCCCAGACTTTCCTGTGACACAGAAATGTAATCCAAGTGACGGTTGACATACTCCCCTTCTTCCCCTTTGAAGCCTAAGGCGGTATAAGAAGGAAGCTGATAATACAGTCCCACATGTCCACTCAGAGTAAGCCCCTCAATCAACCGGTAGGATACTGACAAACGAGGGGAAAGCTGACGCCACAATTCCTTCATTTTATCGCTATAGTTATTTCCATCGGTACGTACGCCCATGGAGGCCGTGAAACTTTTGTCGGGAGCGGCATAATCGACTGAGGCAAACATCCCCCAACGCCAGAGAGACAAATCGGTATGGTAATCATATTCCCGCAGGGCATTGGCAAAGACCTTGCGGTATTCATTACTCTTGTAACGGGAGTAATTCAGGTCGAACCCGGCTTTTACTTTCCACACGCTCCATGAAGAGGTGTTTTCCATACGCAATTTGGTTTCCTGCTCAATAGAGCCCAGCCGCAGCGTCAGATTTTCTTCACTGCTTTCGTCATTGTCACGATATTTTACATTACGGTTGTTCAGATAGCTTTGACTTAATACGATTGACTGCACATGCCGCTGGGAATAATGACGGTACACACCTCCTACGGTATAGGTTTCCTGATTGATTTCGGGAAGATAACTGAGCATGTATTCGGCATCTTCGCCTTCAATTCCCAAATTGAGTTTCATGCGGTCAATTCCTCCAAGACCGAGCAAAGTCAGTTCGTTGTGGCTGTCAAAACGGGTTTTAATTTTAAAGGAAGCATCGGTATAGGCCGGAAGGAAAGGCAGGCCCAGGATTTTAAACAATGCCTGCAAATAAGACTGGCGTACCGACACCAAATAAGAAGTCTTGTTGCCAATATGTCCGTTGGAACTGAGTGAAACCTCTGAGGCACCTAAAGTTGCTTTCAGGGAATTGCGCTCCATGTCTCCATCGCGCAGACTGAAGTCGAGTACACTACTCAACGCATTACCTTTGTCGGCAGGAAATGCCCCGCTGTAAAACTTCACACTACGAATCAAATCGGCATCAATCAGTCCGACAGGACCTCCGGAAGCTCCTTGTGTACTGAAGTGATTGATATTCGGGATCTCTACTCCATCCAGGTAGAAACGGTTTTCGGAAGGACCACCTCCCCGCACAATCAGGTCATTGCGATAGCCTATAGGAGAAAAGGCTACTCCCGGATAATTTTGTACAACTTTTGAAATATCCCGGTTGGCACCCGGAGCTTTTTCAATCTCCTGCAAACCAATCACCCGAAGGCTGACAGGACTCTCCGGTACTTTCTGAAAAGGAGAAGCTGTCACAACCACCTCATTCAACGACGCATTTTCTTCCTCCAGTTCAATCTGTACATAAGGCGTCACGTGGTTTACCCGATATTCCGGAGTCAGTTCTGTTTTATACCCAAGGAAAGAAGCTTGCAGACGGTAAATACCCGGTGGCACCTGAGTGATGAGAAAATTTCCGTTGGCATCGGTAGAAGCACCGATACCCAGTCCCACCACAAGCACATTCACAAACTCCAACGGCTGGCGGGTGGACTTGTCAATCACCACTCCTTTTATCTGATATTCGGCTGCAAAAACATTCCAGCACAGACAGCAAAGAAGAATAAAGAAAGAAATTCGTCTAATACGCATAGGTTACAATTCTAAAAGAAAACAGGCATGGTTTTCATGGAATCTGCCCAACTGAAAACCACGCCTGAAAATACGAAGAATCCTTTATATCAAAGGTATTTTTGAGAAGAAAATTATTTGCTTTCAGCTTTCCAAGCAGAATTTATTGCATTGGCGATTTCAGTAAATTCTTCCTGAGAAAGTTTAAGTTTCGGATTAGAGAACAACATGTCTGATTCTTTCTGGATAGGAATCAGGTGAATGTGTGCATGAGGAACTTCCAGACCAATCACAGCTTCACCTACTTTCTTGCAAGGGAAAGCTTTCTGGATAGCCAGCGCCACATGCTTGGCAAACACATGCATCTGAGCCAGCTCCTCATCGCTTAAATCGTAGATATAGTCTACTTCCCGCTTGGGAACTACCAGCGTATGTCCTTTCACCAAAGGATTGATGTCAAGAAACGCATAAAAATTGGCATCTTCGGCTACCTTGTAGCTCGGAATTTCGCCCGCAATGATTTTACTGAATATTGTTGCCATATTGTTTAGATATTAAATAAGGCAAGCCCGCCAAAGCGGACCTGCCTTATACATTAAAATGATATACCCATAATTTCCAAAGAGATCTTTCCCTGTGGAATAGTGATTTCTGCTACATCGCCTACCTTCTTTCCTAACAGGCCCTGCGCAATCGGTGTATTCACTGAAATCTTACCCTGCTTCAGGTTAGCTTCACTTTCTGATACGATAGTGTAAGCCATCTTCATACCTGTTTTCACATTTTTCAGTTCCACACGGCTCAGAATCTGCACAGTGTCGGTCTTCAGTTTAGATGTATCAATAATCTTGGCATCACCGATGGTTGCCTTCAACTGGTTGATTTTCATTTCCAGCAAGCCTTGTGCCTCTTTTGCAGCATCGTATTCTGCATTCTCTGACAAATCGCCTTTATCACGTGCTTCTGCAATAGCAGCCACAATCTTCGGACGTTCCACCGATTCCAAATGTTTCAATTCAGCTACCAGCTTCTGATAGCCTTCTTCTGACATGTAAGCCATAATTTTTCTCCTTAAATATTCGTTATTAAATTATTTATTTTCAACAAAAGTAAAGGGCTGTCCAAAATAAGAACCGTTTATCACAAAAGTAAAGTCATTCTGAACGAAGAGTGAACCCTCCACAGGATGGGAAACAAACGGGTTCTTCACTTTGTTCAGAATGACAATCTGACAAATCAATTTTTATTTTGATACAGCCTCTCTTTCTCAGAGTCTTATATCTTGCGACAAAGATAAATCTTTTTACAATACCAGTCAAGTTTATCCGTACATGCTTTTCAACATGTTACAACAAATTCTTGATGGCTTCTTCCATATTTGTCTTTTCCCCCACACGCAAGCTCAACTCGTTATTACGGTTAACCAGGAATGCGGTAGGCAACCGGGTTACGCCGTACAAGTTAAGATAGGTAGAATAAGGTCCTTGCGGGTCGCGGACACATATCCAGGGAAGATTATCTGCAGCTGTCTTCCAGAAATGTTCGTCTGCATCCAAAGAAATCTGATAAATCACCAGGCCTTGAGAAGCATATTTGTTATACAATTCACGCAAAGCTAAGTTACGCGCACCCGAAGCGGCAGAAGAATAGGCTGTAAAATCAATCAAGACAACTTTACCTTTCAAGTCTGTCAGGCGATGTGTCTTTCCATTCAAGTCCTTCAGCTCAATATCAATGATAGAAGCTTCCTGAATCTTGTCAGCCGGAAGTGTCACATCTTTTACCTGGGGCGTGCGGGTATTTTTCATACCTTTTATTACCATATTATAAAGGTTGCGTGAACGGTCGGCATGAGGATACAAGTTGTTCAAACTGGTAGCTACTGCCGCAAAGCATTTCACATCTTCCTTACTGGTCAGCGGGTCAAAAATCATATAGCCGTTCAACTGCTGAAACAAAGCAAAATAAGCGTATGCCTTGTTAGGAGCTGCAAAAATATAATTGCGCTTTACCTGATCTTTATATGCATTCACCAATGAGAACAGACTGTCTTGAGCTACTCCGGCAGGAAGTCCGGACTGTCCTAATTTATTCACCTGCTCCTGCAAATTTGCCTGAAGCAGTACCAGTTCCTTTATCTTTTGGTTATTTTCTGAGCCCTCTACCTGATAAGCGGTAGCAAAACCGGAATTATCAGCTTTCACTGTTACAGTTTCAGTAGAGTCAACAGAGAAATTAATCACCTGATTATCCAGTCGAAGCCGATAAAAATCAGGAGAATCCGGACGAGCACCCGAAAAGTGAAACGTTCCACTCTCATCCAACTTGACAGAATCGACTTTTACTATACCTTCCAGGCTGGTATGCTCCAGATACAGCATCTTGTCGGCTGCACCCGACACCGTTCCCTCTACCTTGAAAGCAGGCTCATTGTGACATGCCATCAGTCCGGCCGACAGCAATGCCGTTAACAGATAAGTATTTCTTCTCATACCTGATTTTCTTTAATCTCACATTCTTATGTAAATTCTATTCGCAAAGTTACTACAAAAAAGTGAAATGCGGAAAGATATAGTGATAGAATTGAGTTACAAGGGTTTTGGTTGAAGTGGCGATAATCCGTGAAGCCATTACAATCCCTGCCGAAGCCAAATCCTGACGCCGCTACGTTACTTGTTCGTAACCATGCCCGAAAATGCGACAAACGGGTACGAATAGCGAAACAAGGCTCTAAGGAATAGTGAGTTATCCATAACTCATGCGAAAAATCAGGTTACGGAAAAAGATTGCGCCGTTCCTCCCCGTTTTGCGTACCAACACCGGACTCTTCACCAACTAATTTTGAAACCCAAAAATTAAGGACAATGAAGAGTACATTTTCAGTAATCTACTACCTCAAGCGTCAGGTAGTGAAAAAGGACGGGACAGTTCCCGTCATGGGACGCATCACGGTGGACGGCAGCCAGACACAGTTCAGCTGCAAACTGACTGTCGATCCGAAACTGTGGGACACCAAAGGTGGACGTGTCACGGGCAGAAGCACGGCGGCACTCGAAACGAACCGTATGCTTGACAAGATGCGGGTACGCATCAACAGGCATTATCAGGAAATCATGGAGCGTGACAACTTCGTCACGGCGGAGAAGGTGAAGAACGCCTTTCTCGGACTGGAACACCGCTACCACACGCTGATGCAGGTGTTCCGCCAGCACAACGAGGACTACGAGAAGCAGGTGGAGGCAGGCATGAAAGCCAAAGGCACGCTGCTGAAGTACCGCACCGTTTACAAGCACATGCAAGAGTTCCTCGACATCCGCTACCATGTGAAGGACATCGCCCTAAAAGAGCTTACCCCGGCTTTCATCTCCGACTTCGAGATGTTCCTGCGCACGGACAAGCACTGCTGCACCAATACCGTGTGGCTGTACGTCTGCCCGTTACGGACGATGGTATTCATCGCCATCAACAACGAGTGGCTGACGCGCGACCCGTTCCGCGAGTATGAAATCAAGAAGGAGGAAACAACACGCAGTTTCCTGACCAAAGATGAGATCCGCCTGCTGATGGAGGGGAAACTGAAAAACGCCAAACAGGAATTGTACCGCGACCTCTACCTGTTCTGCGCCTTCACGGGGCTGTCGTTCGCGGATATGCGCAACCTTACGGAAGAGAATATCCGCACCTACTTCGACGAACACGAGTGGATAAACATCAACCGCCAGAAAACGGGCGTGGTGTCCAACATCCGCCTGCTCGACATCGCCAACCGCATAATCGGCAAATACCGGGGACTGTGCGGGGACGGCAGGATATTTCCCGTTCCGCATTATAACACGTGCCTTGCCGGTATCCGTGCCGTCGCCAAGCGTTGCGGCATCACCAAGCATATCACGTGGCATCAGAGCCGCCACACGGCAGCCACGACGATATTCCTCTCCAACGGTGTTCCCATCGAAACGGTCAGCTCCATGCTCGGACACAAGAGCATAAAGACGACGCAGATTTACGCAAAGATAACCAAAGAGAAGCTCAATCAGGACATGGAGAACCTTGCCGCAAGATTGAACGGCGTCGAGGAATTTGCAGGTTGCACCATCTAAAAAGAAAAGCCATGAAACGTGACACAATCATCATCGAGGACAAGGCAGTCAGCGTAACCGGTAACGACGTGTGGATGACCGCCACCGAAATAGCCGGATTGTTCCATACGACCGTCCCGGCAGTGAACGCCGCCATCAGAGCCGTCCGCAAGTCGGACGTGCTGAACGACTACGAGGTGTGCCGCTACATGCAGCTTGAAAACGGGCTGCACGCGGACGTGTACGCCCTTGAAATCATCATCCCGGTCGCTTTCAGGGTGAATACCTACAACACCCACCTGTTCCGCACATGGCTGGTGGGAAAGGCACTCTCACAAGAGAAACGGCAGACATACGTGATGTTCATACAGAACGGAAAAGCCGGGTATTGCTGATTGCACATACCCCATAAGACAAGTAAACGGGTAGCACCACAAAAGGTGTCACCCGTTTACTTTTTCATGAAACCGCCTCACTCCAGCGGCTTGCGGTAGTTCGCTTCCAGTACCCCGCGCAGCCCCGTTTCCGGGTAAAGCACCTTCCCTCCCAAAAGTATGAAGGGCAACACGCGGTTGTTGCGGTATTCCTGCAAGGTGCGCCGGCTCACACGGAGCAGTTCCGACACCTCGCCGTCCGTCAGGTAACGTTCCCCGTCCAGCGGAGGACGGTAGCTTTCCAGAAATGCGGACAGCCATTTCGAGCCTTTGCGCATATCCTGCACCACAGAGGCTATCGGCTCGTCTTCCATCGTAAAAACATCGTTGTTCTCGTTCATCATAACTTCGGATTCAGTGGGTGAATAAATCAAATCATCTGCCGTGCGGATAGAGCGTGCCGACAAGCGGTATCAGCCGCTTCACCTCCTCTGGCTTGTAATAGAACCTGCGGTTTATCTGCGAGTAGCCGATAAGCCGCCTGTCACGCAGCGTCTGCAACGTGCGCGGGCTTATTCTCAACTGCCCGCAGACCTCCTCGCCCGTGAGCCATCTTTCCATGCGCCCCGTGTCGCTTTTGCGCCTCAGGGCGGCGACCTTCTCCGAGAGTGCGCCGAATGCCGCCACCATCATCTCGAAAGTCTTTTTCTCGATAGATACTATTTCCATATTCATGTCATTTAGAGTTTGCCGCAAAGGTAACGAAACGGCATACAAGACGTATCGTTTTCCGCTGAAAGGCTGCCTGTTGCGCCGTTTGACCGGGTTACGGAGCCATCTTCCGCAAAAATCTTACGTGAGTCACGTAGTGAGTTGTTAAAGCCCCTTTTGTTTATTGCCGAATTTTGTCGCAGAAACAAAAAGAAAGGACTGAACATGAAAGTGATAACAATGGAAAGTTCCGCCTACAAGGAGATGATGGCGCAGATTGCGAACATCGCAGGGTACATCCGCGAGGCAAGGGACGAGAAGAAACGGAAGCGGGAAACCGAAGACAAGCTGCTTGACACGGCACAGGCGGCGAAGATGCTCAACGTGAGCAAGCGCACCATGCAGCGTATGCGCACCGACCACCGTATCGAGTATGTGGTGGTACGCGGAAGCTGCCGCTACCGCCTTTCCGAGATACTGCGGCTATTGGAGGACAACACAGTAAGGAACGAGGAAGGGACAATAGACACCCTGTTCCACAACCACACGCTGCGCACGGGCGGCAAACCAAAAGGAAGGAGGACATAGGTCATGGAACTGCTCACACGAAACAACTTCGAGGGCTGGATGCAGAAGCTGATGGAACGGCTCGACCGTCAGGACGAACTGCTGCTGGCGATGAAGGCTGAGGGGAAACAGCCCACTATCACGGAAAGCATCCGCCTTTTCGACAATCAGGATTTGTGCATGTTGCTCCAGATAAGCAAACGCACCCTCCAACGCTACCGCAGCGTAGGCGCATTGCCCTACAAGACGCTGGGCAAGAAGACCTATTACAGCGAGGAGGACGTGCTGACATTCCTTTCCAACCATATCAAGGACTTCAAAAAGGAAGATATAGCCTTCTACAAGGCTCGTATCCATAATTTCTTTCATAAATAACCCATTAAAACATTTTTCAGATGGCAAAGAAAAAAGACGAAAAGGACGTGCTGGTAGTCCGTGACGAGAAGACAGGCGAGATCAGCGTGGTAGCCGGGCTGAACGCGGACGGCACACCCAAGCGCACCCCCGCAAAAGCGGAGAACGCGCAGAGTTTCCTGCAATTCGACCGACATGGCGACGTGCTGGACAACTTCTTCAAGAACTTCTTCCGGCAGTGCAAGGAACCCAGCCGCTTCGGTTTCTACCGCATTGCGGCAGACCAAGCTGAAAATCTCTTAGAGGTGATGAAGCAACTGCTGAAAGACCCCGAAGCGAACAAGGAGCTGCTCGCCCCTCACAAGGTGGACACCTCCGACTATGAGAAGAAGGTGCAGGAAGAGATGGCAGCACAACAGACAGAGAAACAAGAACCTCAAAAACAGGAGAACATGGAACAACGGAAAGAACAGCAACAGGACAAATCCGAACAGATGCAGGGCAAACGTGGCTACCAGCCCATCGACGAGAGTAAAATCAACTGGCAGGAGCTGGAGGACAGATGGGGCGTAAAGCGGGACAACCTTGAAAAGTCCGGCGACCTTACGAAGATGCTCAACTATGGCAAGTCCGACTTGGTAAAGGTCAAACCGACCTTCGGCGGCGAATCATTCGAGCTGGACGCCCGCCTCTCCTTCAAGAAGGACGGTGAGGGAAACATCAGCCTCGTGCCGCACTTCATCCGCAAGGAGCAGAAGCTGGATGAGTACAAGGAACACAAATTCTCCGACAATGACCGGAAGAACCTCCGCGAAACGGGCAATCTCGGTAGGGTCGTGGACATTGTGGACAGGGAAACGGGCGAGATCATCCCCTCCTACATCAGCATCGACCGCAAGACGAATGAAATCACGGACATTCCGGCAAGCAGGGTGCGCATCCCGGAGCGCATCGGCAAGACGGAAATCACCACGCAGGAGCGGGACATGCTCCGCGCCGGACTGCCCGTACGCGACAAGCTCATCGAGCGCAACGACGGCAGAAAGTTCGTCACCACCCTGCAAGTGAACGTGGAGCAGCGCGGCGTGGAGTTCGTGCCGGGAACCGGCAAGTCGCCCCGTACCGCACAGACACAGGAAACCAAAGGCGACACATCGAAAAGTCAGGCGCAGGGCGGGGAAAATGCCGCACAGACCAAGAAGGAGCAACGCCGCAACACGTGGACGAACGAGGACGGCAGCATCCGCCCCATCAGCAAATGGAGCGGCGTGAGCTTCACCGACCAGCAGAAAGCCGACTATGTGGCGGGTAAAGCCGTGAAGCTGGAGAACGTGACCGACAAGCAGGGCTTCCATGCCACGATGTATATCAAGTTCAACCCGGAGAAGGGACGCCCGTACCGCTACGACACGAACCCTGACAATGCACAGCAGGTTGCTCCGTCCAACGAGAGCCGCACGCAGGTGGCGGTGAACAACGATGGCAAGACCAACGAGGCTACAAAGAATCTGAGAGAGCCGTTGCAGAAAGGTCAGACCAACCCGAAGGACGCCCGCCAGCAACAGCAGCAGGAGAAGCCGCAGAAGAAAACGGGCAAGGGCATGAAAATGTAATCCCGTGTCCGCCACTGAATCCAAAATAAAATCCAAAGTATCAACAAAAAAGAAGAAGACATGAAGACAATCATTGCAGAAAAGCCCTCCGTGGCACGTGAAATCGCCCGCATCGTGGGCGCGACAAAGAGAGAGGAAGGATATTTCGAGGGAGGCGGTTATGCCGTGACATGGGCATTCGGACACCTCGTTCAGCTTGCCATGCCCGACGGCTACGGCGTGCGCGGATTTGTCCGTGACAACCTCCCGATTATTCCCGACACATTCACGCTCGTCCCCCGTCAGGTCAGGACGGAGAAAGGTTACAAGCCCGACAGCGGCGTGGTGTCGCAGATAAAAGTCATCAAAAGACTGTTCGACACAAGCGAACATATCATCGTGGCGACCGATGCCGGACGCGAGGGAGAGCTTATCTTCCGCTACCTCTACCACTATACGGGTTGCACCACTCCTTTCGTGCGCCTGTGGATCAGCTCTCTCACCGACAAAGCTATCCGCGAGGGACTGCGGAAACTCGAAGACGGCAGCAAATACGACAACCTCTACCTCGCCGCCAAAGCGCGGAGCGAATCCGACTGGCTCGTGGGCATCAACGGCACACAGGCGTTATCCATCGCCGCCGGACACGGCACGTATTCCGTGGGGCGGGTGCAGACACCAACGTTGGCTATGGTATGTGAACGCTACTGGGAGAACCGCCGCTTTACGTCCGAAGCATTCTGGCAGCTCCATATCGCAACGGACGGTTGCGACGGCGAAGTCGTGAAATTCTCATCCTCCGAGAAATGGAAAGAGAAAGAACCGGCGATGGAACTATATAATAAGGTAAAGGCGGCAGGTTGCGCCACTGTCACGAAAGCCGAGCGCAAGGAGAAGACGGAGGAAACTCCCTTGCTCTACGACCTGACCACGCTCCAGAAAGAAGCCAACGCCAAGCACGGCTTCACGGCGGAACAGACGCTTGAAATCGCGCAGAAACTCTACGAAAAGAAGTTGATAACCTATCCGAGAACGGGAAGCCGCTACATCCCCGAAGACGTGTTTGCCGAAATTCCCAAACTGCTCGCTTTCATCGGCACACAGCCCGAATGGAAAGACAAGGTGCGGGCAAAAGCCGCCCCGACACGCCGCAGCGTGGACGACGGTAAGGTGACAGACCACCATGCCCTGCTCGTCACGGGTGAGAAACCGCTCTTCCTCTCCAAAGAGGACAATACCATCTATCAGATGATTGCCGGGCGCATGGTCGAGGCATTCTCTGAGAAATGCGTCAAGGATGTGACCACTGTCACGGCGGAATGTGCCGGAGTGGAGTTTACCGTAAAAGGCAGCGTCGTGAAGCAAACCGGATGGCGTGCCGTCTATGGCGAGGAAAAAGAGGAAATTACCATCCCCGGCTGGCAGGAAGGCGACACGCTGACACCGAAAGGCTCGTCCATTACCGAAGGAAAGACCAAACCCAAGCCGCTGCATACCGAAGCCACCCTGCTCTCGGCAATGGAAACGGCGGGCAAGGAAATTGAGGACGACGCACTGCGGCAGGCGATGAAGGACTGTGGCATCGGTACTCCCGCCACACGCGCCTCCATCATCGAAACGCTTTTCAAGCGCGGTTACATGGAACGCTGCAAGAAGTCGCTTGTTCCCACCGAAAAAGGACTTGCCCTCAATTCCGTCGTCAAGACGATGCGCATCGCCGATGTTGCCATGACGGGCGAATGGGAAAAGGAGCTGGCGCGTATCGAGCGCGGGGAACTGTCCGACGACACCTTCCGCAAGGAGATAGAGGCGTACACACGTGAGATAACCTCCGAACTGATCTCGTGCGACAAGCTCTTCGGCAGCCGTGACTCCGGCTGCGCGTGTCCCAAGTGTGGCACGGGCAGGATGCGGTTCTACGGCAAGGTGGTACGCTGCGACAACACGGAGTGCGGACTGCCCGTGTTCCGGCTGAAAGCGGGACGCACCCTGTCCGACGATGAAATCAAAGACCTGCTCACCGAAGGGCATACCAAGCTGCTCAAAGGGTTCAAGAGCAAACAGGGCAAGAGTTTCGATGCTGTTGTCGCCTTTGACGGGGAATATAACACGACTTTTGTGTTCCCGGAGGCTAAAAAGGACAAGAAATTTTCAGGACGGAAGAAATAGTATTAACTTTGCCACTTGTTCAGAGTAATGAATTGTTCTTCGATACCGGATTACACTCATACTTTGGATTTAGTGGTGGCACTCGGAGGGATACCGAGTGCCTTTTTCTTCCTTTTTCCAACCGATTATCCCGTTAATTATCAATCCGCTAAATCCAAAGTAATGAACAACAAGAAGAAAAACGAGGGTCAGACCGACTTTTCCTATTACGGTCTGTACCTGCTGGACTATCTCCGCACGAACAAGTTTGAACAGGCTGACGACACCGCTTTCATACGGGAACGGGCCGACCGTGCCGCCGAAACGTATGAGAGGGCACGGCTTGAAGGCTATCCCGCCGATGGTGCGCAGGAACTGGCGATGGACACGCTGCTGCGCGGGCTGCATTATTCCCGTTACGCCATCCTCCGCGAAGTCGTGGAAAACGAGTTTGCCGATGAAGTGCCGGAAGAGAAGCGTGAAGCCTTTGTCCTGAAACTGCTGCCGCTTGTCGGCAACGTGTTCTCCGTCTATGACCTCTCGGATGACAATTTCGCCCTGTCTTCCGATTACGACCTGCTCTACACGGAGCTGACGGGAGCAACCGTCCTTTACTTAGACGAATATGGCGTTTAACCGCAAACAGAAACTGCGGGACAACATCGAGGCGATACGGACGGCATTCATCCTTGACAGGGAAAATAGGACAGCGACAACCGAAGAGCGTGCCATACTTCAAAGGTACTGCGGTTTCGGCGGTCTGAAATGTATCCTCAACCCTGCAAAGGAACTGACGGATGCCGTCCGGTGGGCGAAATCCGACCTCGAACTGTTCGCCCCGACGGTGGAGCTGCACAGGCTTATCCGTGAGAACAGCAAGGACGAAACAGAGTACAAGCGGTTTGTGGATTCGCTGAAAGCGTCCGTGCTGACCGCTTTCTACACCCCCAAAGAGATAACCGACACCATCGCGGACGTGCTGGCAGATTACAGCGTCCGCCCCGCCCGTATGCTCGAACCGTCGGCAGGTGTCGGCGTGTTCGTGGATTCCATGCTGCGGCACAGCCCCAATGCGGATGTGATGGCTTTCGAGAAGGATCTGCTCACGGGTACAATCTTGAGGCATCTCTATCCCGACCAGAAAATGCGCACCTGCGGTTTTGAGAAAATCGAAAGACCGTTCAACAATTATTTCGACTTGGCGGTGTCCAACATTCCGTTCGGTGACATTGCCGTGTTCGACGCGGAGTTTCAGCGGAGCGACTCTTTCGGCAGACGCTCCGCCCAGAAAACCATCCACAACTATTTCTTTCTCAAAGGACTGGATGCCGTGCGTGACGGCGGTATCGTGGCGTTCATCACCTCGCAAGGGGTATTGAATAGCACCAAGACCTCCGTGCGTAACGAGCTGTTCAGTCAGGCCAATCTGGTATCCGCGATACGCCTGCCCAACAACCTGTTCACGGACAACGCGGGCACGGAGGTGGGCAGTGACCTGATTGTCCTGCAAAAGAACCTCAGCAAGAAGGAAATGTCGCAGGACGAGCGGCTGATGACCGTGATACAGACGGACACGAAAACCGCCCTGACCGACAACGCCTATTTCATCCACCACCCGGAACGCATCGTGCATACGATGGCGAAACTTGACACAGACCCCTACGGGAAGCCCGCTATGGTTTATCTGCACGAGGGCAAGGCAGCAGGCATCGCCGGGGATTTGCGCCGTATGCTCGACGAGGATTTCCATTACAGGCTTGCCATGCGCTTGTATTCGGGTTCAATCCGGCAGGCAGGAACGGAAGAAAAAGTTGCCGTTCAAAATAAAGTAGAGCGTCCTGCCATAAAATTGGAAACAGTATCCTCGGCGCAGACGGTGGAAACTCCGACAGAAAAGCCGCAACCCGCAGATGAAAAGCCGGAGATAGAACCGCGCCCGCAATATTCCGCAGGCGTGCAGCTCACCCTGCTTGACCTCTGGGGGATGACGGAAGAGGTCAGCCAACCGAAAACCTCCAAAAAGAAAAAGACGGTGAAAAAGGCAGTTACGGCAAAGTCCACTCCGCCCAAACCGAAAGTCACGGTTACACCGACAGCTCCAACTGCAAAACCCGCAATGGAGAATAAGGAGGTGAAAGCGGAGAACACCGCCAAGCCTGCCGACCCGGACGACATCTATGCCACACTGGACTGGGATACCAATCCTCCCATCAACGGTTTCTATGAAATGATGATGGGTTTGACGCCGGAGCGTAGGAAAGAACTTCGGGAACTGGCAAGGCAGCATAACGAGAAACAAGTGGCGGAAAAGACGGAAGTGAAAGCCGTGCCGGAAACTTCCCGTGAGCAGCCACGACAGGAGGAAACACAGCCGGAGGCAGTCGCCGCACCTGCCGTTACAGATACCCCATCGGAAGCGGTGGGGACTTTCCTTTTCCCCGACATCGAAGCGGAAAAGCCGAAGGAGGAAGTCGTGGACCTTTCTCCGCGTGCCTACCACCGCACGCCGGAGATGCACCTGCGCGAAGGGTCGCTGGTGGCTGACCGGGGGCGTCATAACATCGGCTACCTGAAAGACATCACGCCATACGGGGCGACATTCCAGCCGCTCGACCTGAAAGGATACCAGAAGGAAAAGGCGTTGTTGTATGTGTCGCTGCGTGACGCCTACGAGCGTCTGTACCGTTATGAATCGCTCCGGCGCGAGGCAAATGTTCCGTGGCGAGAGCATCTGAATACCTGTTACGATGAGTTTGTCATGCGCTACGGCAACCTCAACGCCAAGCAGAACGTGAAGTTAGTGATGATGGATGCGGGCGGGCGCGACATCCTTTCGCTGGAACGGATGGAAAACGGAAAGTTCGTCAAGGCGGACATCTTCGAGCATCCTGTTTCCTTCGCGGTGGAGAGCCATGCCAACGTAGGCTCTCCCGAAGAAGCCCTGTCTGCGTCGCTCAACAAATATGGTACGGTCAATCTCGACTATATGCGGGAGATAACCGACAGCACGGCGGAGGATTTGCTCACTGCCCTGCAAGGGCGCATCTACTACAATCCGCTCGTGACCGGTTACGAAATCAAAGACCGTTTCATCGCCGGAAATGTCATAGAGAAAGCGGAACGCATAGAGGCATGGATGGGTGACAATCCCGAAAATGAGCGTATGCCGGAGGTGAAGCAGGCGTTGGAGGCTCTGAAAGATGCCGAGCCGCAGCGCATCGCCTTCGAGGATCTGGACTTCAATTTCGGGGAACGCTGGATTCCGACGGGTGTCTATGCCGCCTACATGAGCCGGCTGTTCGACACGGAGGTGAAAATCGCCTATTCCGCAAGCATGGACGAGTTTTCGGTGGTGTGCGGCTACCGCACCATGAAAATCACGGACGAGTTTCTGGTGAAGGGGTATTACCGGAACTATGACGGTATGCACCTCCTAAAACACGCCCTGCACAACACCTGCCCTGACATGATGAAGTCCATCGGCAAGGACGAGCATGGCAACGACATCAAGATGCGCGACAGCGAGGGAATACAACTCGCCAACGCCAAGATTGACGAGATACGAAACGGCTTCTCCGAATGGCTCGAAGAGCAGTCGCCGCAGTTCAAGGAGCGGCTTGTGACGATGTATAACCGCAAGTTCAACTGTTTCGTGCGCCCGCGCTACGACGGCTCCCATCAGACCTTTCCCGACCTCAACCTGAAAGGGCTGGCAAGCCGGGGTATCAAGAGCGTCTATCCCTCACAGATGGATTGCGTCTGGATGTTGAAACAGAACGGCGGCGGAATTTGCGACCACGAGGTGGGAACCGGTAAGACGCTGATAATGTGCATCGCCGCGCATGAGATGAAGCGTCTGAATTTGGCACACAAGCCGATGATTATCGGGCTGAAAGCCAACGTTGCGGAGATTGCAGCCACCTATCAGGCGGCATATCCCAACGCACGTATTCTGTACGCTTCGGAGAAGGACTTTTCGACCGCCAACCGTGTGCGCTTCTTCAATAATATAAAGAACAACGACTACGATTGCGTCATCATGTCGCACGACCAGTTCGGCAAGATACCGCAGTCGCCGGAATTGCAGCAGCGCATCCTGCAAGCAGAGCTTGACACGGTGGAGGAAAACCTCGAAGTGCTACGGCAGCAGGGAAAGAACGTGTCGCGGGCGATGCTGAAAGGATTGGAGAAGCGCAAGCACAACCTTGAAGCGAAGCTGGAGAAGGTGGAACACGCCATAAAGTCACGCACGGACGACGTGGTGGATTTCAAGCAGATGGGCATCGACCACATCTTCATAGATGAGAGCCACCAGTTCAAGAATCTGACTTTCAACACGCGCCACGACCGTGTGGCGGGATTGGGAAACAGCGAGGGAAGCCAGAAGGCACTTAACATGCTCTTTGCCATACGCACCATACAGGAGCGCACAGGAAAAGACTTGGGTGCGACCTTCCTCTCCGGCACGACTATCAGCAACTCACTGACTGAATTGTACCTGCTGTTCAAGTACCTGCGCCCGAAGGAGCTGGAACGGCAGGACATAAGGTGTTTCGACGCTTGGGCGGCGATATTTGCCAAGAAGACGACGGATTTTGAATTTAACGTGACGAACAATGTGGTCCAGAAGGAGCGTTTCCGCTACTTCATCAAAGTGCCGGAGCTTGCCGCCTTCTATAATGAAATCACGGACTACCGCACGGCGGAGGATGTGGGCGTTGACCGTCCTGCCAAGAACGAGATACTGCACCATATACCGCCCACGCCGGAACAGGAGGACTTCATACAGAAACTGATGCAGTTCGCCAAGACGGGCGATGCCACCTTGTTGGGCAGGCTGCCGCTTTCGGAAACGGAAGAAAAGGCGAAGATGCTCATCGCCACGGACTATGCCCGGAAAATGGCACTCGACATGCGCATGATAGACCCGAATTACGAAGATCATCCCGACAACAAAGCGAGTCACTGTGCCAAGATGATCGCGGAGTATTATCAAAAATACGACGCCCAGAAAGGCACGCAGTTCGTTTTCTCTGATTTGGGGACATACCAGCCGGGCGACGGGTGGAACGTCTATTCGGAAATCAAGCGCAAACTGACGGAGGACTACGGTATACCGCCAAGCGAGGTGCGCTTCATTCAGGAGTGCAAGACCGACAAGGCGCGGAAGGCGGTGATAGACGCCATGAACGCCGGGACGGTGCGTGTGCTGTTCGGCTCTACCTCTATGCTCGGAACGGGTGTGAACGCCCAGAAACGGTGTGTGGCTATCCATCATCTCGATACGCCGTGGCGACCGTCCGACTTGCAACAGCGTGACGGACGCGGAGTTAGGGCAGGTAATGAGATTGCCAAACATTTCGCCGGGAACAACGTGGATGTAATCATCTACGCGGTGGAGAAGTCACTGGACAGCTACAAGTTCAACCTCCTGCACTGCAAGCAGACTTTCATAAGCCAGCTCAAAAGCGGTGCGATGGGTGCGCGTACCATCGACGAGGGGGCAATGGACGAAAAATCGGGCATGAATTTCTCGGAATACATGGCGTTGCTCTCCGGCAATACCGACCTGTTGGACAAGGCGAAACTGGAAAAGCGGATCGCATCGCTCGAAGGGGAACGCAAGTCGTTCAACAAGGGCAAGCGTGATTCGGAGTTCAAGCTGGAGTCAAAGACCGGCGAGTTGCGCAACAACACGGCTTTCATAGATGCCATGACGGAGGACTGGAACCGCTTCCTGTCGGTGGTGCAGACCGACAAGGAGGGCAACCGCCTTAATATAATAAAGGTGGACGGAGTGGATTCCGCCGATGAGAAGGTCATCGGAAAGCGTTTGCAGGAGATAGCCAAGAATGCCACGACCGGAGGGTTGTACACGCAGGTCGGTGAACTTTACGGTTTTCCGATAAAGGTGGTGAGCGAAAGGATACTCAAAGAGGGATTGGAGTTCACCGACAACCGCTTCGTGGTCGAGGGGAACTACAAGTACACCTACAACAACGGGCATCTGGCGATGGCTGACCCGTTGGCCGCCGCCCGCAACTTCCTCAACGCGATGGAGAGGATACCCTCCATCATCGACCAGTACAAGGCGAAGAACGAGGTGCTGGAGATGGAGATACCGCAGTTACAGGAGATAGCGGGTAAGGTGTGGAAGAAGGAGGACGAGCTGAAGCAGTTGAAGTCCGAACTTGCCGCCCTTGACCGAAAAATTCAGCTGGAGCTTGCGCCACCCACGCCCGAAGTCGCAGAAAAGGAGAATGAAGGGCAACAGCTCAAGCCGGAAGCGGAAGATGTGAGGAACAGGCAGGCGCAATATCCCGAAAATGCACCGCCGCAGATACGCAGTCCGGCGGATAGTATCGTTGCCAACCATGTCATAATCGGGCGTCCGGGACTGTATGCCAAGGAGGAAACCCGGTCCAAAGGATTGAAAATATAACCTAAGGAATTTTATCTGAAGTATTAATAAGGGCTATCCCAAAAGGTCTAAAAGTAAATTTTATCCTTTCTGCAAGTATCTATAGGATGGCAACTGCATTTTTTTCTTTTTGGGCAGCCCTTATTAAAATTTATTCTTATTTTAGGTTATATACATTCATGTCCATTTATGTAAAAAATTCCTGCTGACCTTGTTTATGTCTTGTCAGTCACCATTTGCAAAACCATATTTGACCCTCAAAGAGGCTGAATTTGATAAGTAACTTGCTACATACTCATAATAAGGAGCTAAATAGAACACGAATGGGAAATACACAAATGCTAAACTAAAGAAGATATTGGCCAAAATAAACGCTATACCGAGAGAGAAACTTGATTTTTCAACTTCCTAAAACGGTGTTGTTCAAACATTTCTACTTATTTGTACTTGCCAGTTGAACCTACGCTTCCCTAATAAAATGTCTATGGTAAAAAGTTAAAAAATCCTCCCACTTTTGTTAGATATATTTTTTTGTGTAATTTTGTAATCGTTATGCGGCAGTAATAATATACATATTAATACGAGTTAGTAATCCTGTAGTTCTCATATGCTACGAGGAGGTATTAAAAGGTGCGTTTCGACAATGCATCTACTGTAGTATATTATTGCTTAATCCAAATGAATATTATAAATTTAGGAATTCTTGCTCACATTGATGCAGGAAAAACTTCCGTAACCGAGAATCTGCTGTTTGCCAGTGGAGCAACGGAAAAGTGCGGCCGTGTGGATAATGGTGACACCATAACGGACTCTATGGATATAGAGAAACGTAGAGGAATTACTGTCCGGGCTTCTACGACATCTATTATCTGGAAATACACGTTAATTTTGCACCCTAAAATTGCTATATGATTATTAAAACAAAGAATCTTATAATCAGAAACTTTCAGGAGAAGGATGCCGTGGGCTTATTGGAATACCTCTCCCATCCACGTGTTAATTGCTTTGCTGACGATCGTCTGTATTCAGAGGAATCTGCGCTGGCTTATATATCCAATACTCCAAAGGATATGTTACGCTATGCCGTATGTCTGAAGGAAGACGATTTCATCATTGGTGATGTTTTCGCCTTGCGTGAATATACTGATACATTTAGTGTGGGCTGGCACTTCAACCAACGCTTTGAGGGCAAAGGACTGGCCTACGAAGCGGCAACAGAATTTTTGGACTACCTCTTTTGTGATGCCGGTGCACGGCGTGTTTACGGATTTGTCGAAGACGATAACTTGCGGTCGAAAAGGTTGTGCAAACGCCTCGGAATGAGGTATGAGAGATGTATGAAAGAGTTCATATCGTTTGTATGTTATCCTGACGGGACACCACGGTATGAGGACACCTGCATCTATGCGATATTGAATAAAGAATGGACGGAACAGCGAGAGCAGAAGCCAAATTCACTTGGATTATGCCGAGTCGTGACGGACATGCACGAAATGAATGAAAAAAAACAATAAGGACTAATGATGAATAGACGAACATGGATTGCCGGTATCACGGCAACGATCCTGCTGGCTGCTTCATTGGCAGCCTGCAAACAGGAACAGCAAGGAGAGGAAACAGGACAGGCACTGCCCGTCATGGTGGTTTCTTCCCAACCAATTGAATTTGAAGAAACCTATTCCGCTTCGATTCGTGGGCTACAGGATGTGGACATCATACCTCAAGTATCGGGTCGCATCATCCGCCTATGCGTGAAAGAGGGAGAGCAAGTAAAAACAGGGCAAGTGCTGGCTGTCATAGACCAGCGCCCTATCAGGCTGCGCTGCGCATCGCAATCGCCAATGTCAGTGCGGCACAGGCAAAAGTGGAAACAGCGCGTATTGAACTGAACGGCAAACAGTCGCTGTTCGACGAAAAGGTCATATCCGATTACGAACTGTCAGTTGCCCAAAATCAATTAGTAGTGGCACAGGCAGAGCTGGAACAAGCAAAAGCTCAGGAAGCAAATGCCCGGAACGAGCTGTCATACACCGAAATCAAGAGTCCGAGTAACGGGGTTATAGGCACGCTCCCTTACCGCGTCGGCGCACTCGTCGGTCCCACCATCGAACAACCGTTTACAGTGGTGTCGGACAATTCGGAAATGTATGCCTATTTCTCCATTTCGGAAAACAAACTTAGGCAGTTCGAGGCCAGATATGGTTCGATTGACAGAATCATATGTGAAATGCCTCCGATTAGCCTCCAACTTAACAATGGTTCCGTCTATGGGAAACAAGGGAAAATAGAGACAATCAGCGGAACAGTCAATCCCACGACCGGTGCCGTACAGATAAAGGCCCTGTTTCCCAACATCAACAGGCATCTGCTGAGCGGGACCATCGGCAACGTCATCCTGCAAGGACTGAATGAGGATGCCATTCTGATTCCCATGACCGCCACCGTGGAGCTACAGGACAAGATTATCGCTTACCGCCTTAAAAACGGAAAGGCCGAAGCTGCCTACTTGACCGTGGACCGCCTGAACGACGGCAACCACTTCGTTGTAAAGCAAGGATTGTCCATCGGCGACACCATCATAGCCGAAGGCGTGGGGCAGGTAAAGGAAGGAATGAACGTCACACCTAAAACCGTAGCCCCATGAACCTGCGCTTCTTCATAGACCGCCCGGTGTTTTCGGGCGTTATCTCCGTGGTGATTGTCCTGATGGGAGTTATCGCCATGAAAACCCTCCCCGTGGAGCAATATCCCGACATTGCGCCTCCGACTATCAACGTGTTCGCCACCTATCCCGGTGCCAATGCAGAGACAGTGCAGAAAGCCGTGACAGTCCCTTTGGAAGAGGCCATCAACGGCGTGGAGGACATGACCTACATGACCTCCACGGCATCCAATACGGGCGATGCTTCCATCGACATCTATTTCAAGCAGGGTGCCAATGCCGACATGGCGGCGGTCAATGTGCAAAACCGCGTGAACGGCGTGTTGAGCCAGCTTCCGGCGGAAGCGACCAAGACCGGCGTCACCACCGGGAAGCAGCAGAATGCCGAGTTGCTGACATTCGCCCTCTACAGCCCCGACAACCGTTTCGACCAGACCTTTCTCAACAATTACGTGAAAATTAACGTAGAGCCGCGATTGAAACGTATCGGCGGTGTGGGAAAGGCACAACTGTTCGGTTCCAACTACAGTATGCGCCTTTGGCTTCGTCCTGACAAGATGGCGCAGTACGGACTGATTCCCGATGACATCTCCTCCGTGTTGGCGAAACAGAATATAGAGGCGGCAACCGGTTCATTCGGAGCCAATCACCCCACGGCAAATGAATACACGATGAAGTATCGCGGCCGCCTCTCCACGGCGGAAGAGTTCGGCGAACTGGTCATCAAGTCCCTGCCCGGTGGTGACGTGCTTCGGCTGAAAGATGTCGCCGACGTGGAGTTGGGCGATGAATTCTACAACTATTCCACCGAGGTGAACGGACATCCGGCTGCCATGATGCTCATCAACCAGAAAGCGGGTTCCAACGCTTTGAGCACCATCAATGAGATTCACGAGGTGCTCGATGAAATTGAACGCGACCTGCCGGAAGGTGCGGAGTTTGTGGTGCTGACCGATACCAACAAGTTCCTGTATGCCTCCATCAATTCTGTCATACGGACGCTTATCGAGGCGATACTTCTGGTTATCGTGGTGGTGTATGTGTTCTTGCAGGACATCAAGTCCACGCTCATTCCCACGGTTTCCATCTTCGTCTCCATCATCGGCACGTTTGCCGTGATGTCGCTGATAGGCTTTTCCATCAACCTGCTTACGCTTTTCGCCCTTGTGCTTGCCATCGGTACGGTGGTGGACGATGCCATTGTTGTGGTAGAGGCGGTGCAGGCGAAGTTCGACGAGGGCTATCAGTCGCCGGTGCTTGCCGCCGATGATGCCATGAAGGGCGTTTCGTCCGCCATTCTTACCTCTACCATTATCTTTATGGCGGTGTTTATCCCTGTGGCAATGATGGGCGGTACTTCCGGGGCATTCTATGCCCAGTTCGGTATCACGATGGCGGTTGCCGTGGGCATATCGGCTATTAATGCCTTTACCCTTTCACCTGCGTTATGCGCTTTGTTCCTGAAACCTTATATTGACGAGCACGGAAACATGAAGAACAATTTTGCGGCACGCTTCCGCAAGGCTTTCAATGCCGTTTTCGACCGTTTGAGCCGCCGCTATGTACGTGGTGTACTGTATATCATCCATCGCCGGTGGCTGTTGTGGGGAACGATTGCCGCCTCGTTCGGGTTGCTGGTCTTGCTGGTCAATATCACGAAGACAGGACTTATTCCGCAGGAAGACACCGGCACGGTGATGGTAAGTATGAACACAAAGCCCGGTTCCTCCATGGCGCAGACCAACAAGGTGATGGCGCGTATCAACAGCCGTCTTGACAGCATCCCTGAGATTGAGTACAGCGGAGCGGTTGGAGGATTCTCATTCAGCGGTTCCGGCCCTTCACAGGCCATGTATTTCATGACACTTACAGATTGGGACCGGCGCAAGGACGAAGGGCAATCGGTGGACGACGTGATAGGCAAGATTTATGCCGCCACCGCTGATGTTCCCGATGCCACGGTGTTTGCCATGTCGCCGCCGATGATTGCCGGCTACGGCATGGGCAACGGTTTCGAGCTTTACTTGCAGGACAAGACCGGTGGCGATGTCACTGCATTCAAGAAGGAGGCGGACCGATTCGTGGAGGCATTGTCCCGCCGTCCCGAAATCGGAGAGGTCTATTCGTCTTTTGCCGCTGACTATCCCCAGTATTGGGTGGACATCGATGCGGCGAAATGCGAGCAGTCGGGCATATCTCCCGCCGATGTGCTGTCCACGCTCTCCGGGTATTATACCGGGTCGTATGTGTCGGACTTCAACCGTTTCTCCAAACTCTATCACGTCACCATGCAGGCACCGGCGGAGTACCGCATAAATACGGAGTCGCTTAACCGGATGTACGTGCGTACTTCCGATGGCAGCATGGCACCGTTGAGCCAGTTTGTGCGCCTGACCAAGACCAACGGACCTTCCGACCTTACGCGCTTCAACCTTTTCAACGCCATCGCCATCAACGGTTCTCCGGTATCGGGCTACAGTTCCGGCCAGGTCATCAAGGCGATTGGCGAGACGGCACGTGAGGTGCTTCCCGCCACTTGCAGCTATGAGTTCGGAGGCTTGTCGCGCGAGGAGAGCAAGACCACCAACAATGCCGCATTGATATTCATCCTCTGCATGGTGCTGATATACCTGATACTTTGCGCCCTCTACGAAAGCGTGTTCATCCCCTTTGCCGTGCTACTGTCCGTGCCTTGCGGACTGATGGGCAGCTTCCTGTTCGCGTGGCTGTTCGGGCTGGAGAACAACATCTATATGCAGACCGGACTGATTATGATTATCGGACTGCTTGCCAAGACCGCCATCCTGCTGACCGAATATGCCGGCAAGCGGCGGTCGGAAGGCATGACTCTGTCACAGGCGGCATACAGCGCGGCAAAGGTTCGTCTGCGTCCCATCCTGATGACCGTCTTGTCGATGGTGTTCGGCCTTATTCCGCTGATGATGGCTCATGGCGTGGGTGCCAACGGCAGCCGCTCGCTCGCCACAGGCGTAATAGGCGGCATGATAGTGGGCACATTGGCGTTGCTGTTCCTCGTGCCGTCGCTGTTCATCACATTCCAATATATTCAAGAACAGGTTAAACGTAAATAAAATGAATAAGATAATCCTATCTATATTATCAACTCTGATGCTTACCGGCTGCGGCACATACAGCCGGTATCATCGGGCTGACCTCCCGACAGAGGGTCTGTACGGGGACATCCCGGAAAATGTTGATACAACAACCCTCGCATCCATTTCATGGCGGGAGATGTTTACAGATCGGGAACTCCAGTCTTTGATTGAGATCGGGCTTGAACGGAACACCGACCTCAACGTGGCGCGTTTGCGCGTTGAAGCGGCAGAGGCGGCTTTGATGACGGCCAAACTGTCCTATCTTCCGTCTTTGGGAATCAATGCCGAAGGTGGCATCAGCCGCTACGACGGGGCTACCGCAAAGACATACAATGTCGGAGCGAGTGCAAGTTGGGAGCTTGACATATTCGGCAAGCTTACGGCTGCGAAGCGTGGCGCGGTTGCCGCACTGCAAGGAAGCCGTGACTATCAGCAGGCCGTGCAGACACAGCTTGTCGCCACGATAGCAGACAGCTATTACACACTTGCTCATCTTGACGCGCAGATAGCGATAAACAACCGGACTTTGGAAAACTGGCGGGCTACCGTGCGCACGCTCGAGGCGTTGAAAAAGGTGGGCAAGGCAAATGAAGCCGGTGTGTTGCAGGCAAAGGCAAACGTGATGCAACTCGAATCATCGCAACTGGCTATATGCAAGAGTATCGCCGAAACGGAGAACGCCTTGTCTGCCATACTTGCCATGCCGTCACACGCGATTGAGCGGAGCGACTTGACCAAAGCCTCTTTCCCTGATACCATATCTGTCGGAGTTCCCATGCAGTTGCTTTCCAACCGCCCCGATGTGCGTCAGGCCGAAATGGAAGTGGCTCAGGCGTTTTACGCCACCCACGTAGCCCGCACAGCCTTCTACCCCAATATCACCCTTTCGGGCACATTGGGTTGGACTAACAATGGAGGTGGGGCGATTACCAATCCCGGGCAATGGCTACTCAATGCCATCGGTTCCCTGACGCAGCCATTGTTTAACCGGGGCGCGAATATCGCCAACTTGAAGATTGCCCAAACCAAACAGGAAGAAGCCAAATTATTATTCCAACAATCATTGCTGAACGCGGGGAAAGAGGTGAACGATGCCTTAACCGCATGGCAAACGGCTAAGTCGCAATATGAAATAAACACTCGGCAGGTTGAGACCTTGCGTGAAGCGGTGCGCAAGACGGAACTGCTGATGAGCCATTCCGGTACCACCTATTTGGAGATATTAACTGCCCAACAGTCACTTCTTGAAGCAGAACAATTGCAACTGCAAACCTCTTTTGAGCGCATACAGAGCATTATCAAACTTTATCATGCATTGGGAGGCGGTAGGAGTTAAGACCTAAAGTGTAAATGGATTTTATAAATATTGATATAGCCCTCAAACATAGTGCATACCTGTAACATTTGAGAAATTATCAAATATCTCTCATTAGATTATAGTGATATAGTTATTTGTACATAAGTGTGCTTTTTGAGAATATCTATGGCGTGATGACTTCCTTTTACAGGGAGCATTGCGCTATTTTCATATAAATTATTCATTAACAACATCCGAAGTATGGAGATAAATCCATTCATCCGAAAACTTATTCCTTTTTTTTACAGGGAAGTTTTCTACCCGGCCCGTAAATGGTGATGCAGGACTGAACCACCTGCGCCAACTGTTGCTGGAAGCGCACAGAGAGTATCAGGACTATGTAGCCACAGGCGTAATGACGCTGCGGGTGTTTGCCTTGCAGTTCCTCGACGGTCATCATTATGCCGAAAATGACAACGCTGCAGACAAGAACATCCACCGCAAGGCGTTGGGTGCAATCGGCATCCTCCTGTTGGAAAGAACCGACCTTGTCAAACAATTCTTCACCCGGTCTTCACTGGAAGCCCCAGATATAGATAAGGTGATATTCCTTGTCTATACGGAACGTCGTGATGACGGAAAGCAAAATCCGGGAACATCCGGAACCGCCTCTGCGAATCGGGTGCAGGAACAAAGACTCTCGTGTGCAATCCGAGCCGAGGACATGCCACTGCTTGCTGACTGCGCTAATGACTCCAGCTTCTTCCAAAAGAAAGTCACAGTCCAGGAAATGAACGGTCTGATGTACGGAACACTCACTACTCCATTGGTGGCACTAAATCTTATGGGCATCGCCTATTTTTTTGACTGTCTGAGTGCCATGAACCTTGTCAGCCGCTGCTGGCAGACTGTCCTTGAGCGTAGCGGTTCCATCCTGTTGCAAGGGAAGAATAAGCCGCAGACACGTTCCAATTTCTCGTCCGCGCTCAACCGTGCAAGGAGCAACGGCATCTTCAGCAACAAGAATGACATAGACATTCTGATGAAGCATATACGCGAGAAATATGTCCGATAGACGGCCAAAATCCTGAGTGACAGTGCTATTTTGAGTGATACTTTGCAAGTGTCACTCAAAATATTGCTTTCAATGCCCTGTCTCATTGTTACTTTGCAGCCGAAAGCTTTCAAGACACGGGGCGACGGCTCTGAAAGTTGAATCAAAAAGAACAAAGTAACAATGAATGAACAACAGATTATTACAGATACCCAATGGGGAGAACGGTGTTCCGTCAAGCTCGACAAGTTGCTGTTCAGTACTTTACAAAAGCTGCAAATCCCGACAATTATATTTATCA
>ONZV01000018.1_pt1 | contig 188629 bp, 144 predicted proteins | sample 1671561 | NCBI WGS metagenome assembly ONZV01 (sample SAMN06348169, study PRJEB24527) | human gut metagenome | reverse complement strand
CCGATGGTACTGCAATGCAATGCGGGAGAGTAGGTAGCCGCCTCCTTTTATCAAGCGCCTCAGATTTCGAAAGATTTCTGAGGCTTTTTTGGTCTTTTTATCTGCTCATGATGTTTTTTATCAGCAGATGGCGTTGATTACACGGATTTTTATTATCTTTGCAGCATGATTTGGACCGATAGAATACGACAGGTGAAGATTTTTTTGGTGATAGCGGCAGTGTTTATTGCTGTCGCCTCTCTTGTCGTGTCTCATTTTCTGGTTCGTGATCTAGCAGAAGAGGAACGCACCCGTATGGCGGTTTGGGCTGAAGCTATGCGTACGCTCAATAATGCCGATGAGAATACTGATTTGAACTTGGTATTGAAGGTTATCAATGAAAATAATTCCATTCCGGTTATTGTAATGGATTCTGAAAACCATGCTCAGACTTTTCGTAATGTTGATGTTGAAGGGAAAGATTATGCAGATTCCCTTGCTTATGCTTCTGCCATTGGTCAGCGGCTCTTGAAACAAGGCAAGAATATTAAAATTGAACTAGATGATTCAACGCATGACTATATTCAGGTTTGCTATGATGAATCCCTCATGATACGACGTCTGTCAGCTTATCCTTATATTCAGTTGGGGGTAGTCATGCTCTTTGTGGTTATTGCCATCTTTGCTTTGCTTACTTCCAAAAGAGCGGAACAGAACAAGGTGTGGGTGGGGTTGTCTAAAGAAACTGCTCATCAGTTGGGTACTCCAATTTCCAGTCTGATGGCTTGGATTGAAATTCTGAAGATGAATTATCCGGATGACGAACTCATTCCTGAAATGAACAAGGATATCCAGCGTTTGCAACTGATAGCAGACCGTTTCTCAAAGATAGGTGCCCTGCCAGAACCTGTTCCTGCAAGTTTGAACGAAGTGATGAATCATGTTATAGACTACATGGATCGTCGAACATCGAAGAATGTTAAAATGGTGAAGGAAATACCTGAACAGGATGTTATCGTTAAGATGAATGCTTCTCTCTTTGAATGGGTGATAGAAAATCTGTCGAAGAATGCTGTTGATGCTATGGGAGCAAATGGTGGACAGATTACGCTCCACGTGGAAGAAACAGATGATAAAGCTATTATAGAAGTTTCAGATACAGGAAATGGTATAAGAAAAAAGGATTTGAAGAATGTATTCCGTCCCGGTTTTACTACCAAAAAGCGAGGCTGGGGCTTAGGTTTATCACTAGCTAAACGAATCGTAGAAGAATACCATCATGGCAAAATATGGGTGAAAAGTACAGAAATTGGGCATGGAACCACCTGCAGAATCGAGTTAAAGAAAGAATAATCAATTAATAATGAGTGATTTTAGTGATTTTTACATAAAAAATTATTTTATCTCAAAAATTATTTGTAACTTTGCAGCCCGAAACAATATAGTATATATTGAATATGTGTAACATAGATTCTTTTAAGATTGATTTGAAAGCTTTACCTCAAGGGATAACCGAAAAGGAATTTAAGCTTACCAATGAATATTTTGAGGCAATCGATGCTCCTGATGTTCAGAGAGGCGAGTTGTCAAGTAGTCTGTCTGTCAATAGGACGGACGACTTCTTCGAGCTCAATTTCCATACTGAGGGAGTGGTTCACATACCATGCGACATCTGTCTGGACGATATGGATCAAACCATAGAGACTAATGACAGGCTAGTCGTAAAATTCGGAGAAGAGTACTCAGAGGATGATGATCTGGTGACTGTGGCCGAGAACGAAGGAATACTCGATGTCGCCTGGTTTATCTATGAATTTATAGATCTCAATATTCCCATCAAGCATGTGCATGCACCTGGAAAATGCAACCCTGCTATGATTGAAAAGCTCAATGAGCATTCTGCCGCCCGAAGCGGTGAGGAAGAAGAGGATACTGTAGATCCACGCTGGGAAGCTCTATTGAAATTGAAAAAATAAAAATTAAAATTTTAAACATTTAAAAATTATGGCACATCCTAAAAGAAGACAGTCAAAGACACGTACACTTAAGAGAAGAACTCATGATAAGGCAGTAGCTCCTACATTGGCAGTTTGCCCTAACTGTGGTGCATACTATGTATACCACACTGTTTGCCCTACTTGCGGTTACTATCGTGGTAAGGTTGCAATCGTTAAGGAAGCAGCTGAATAATGGGTAAAATTAATGCTGTAATTACAGGTGTTGGTGGCTACGTGCCAGACTATATCCTCAACAACGAGGAATTGTCTCGCATGGTAGATACTACAGATGAGTGGATTACCACCCGTGTGGGTATCAAAGAGCGCCGCATCCTTACAGAGGAAGGTCTCGGGACCAGCTATCTGGCGCGTAAAGCTGCCAAGCAGTTGATTCAGAAGACTGGCGTTGATCCTGATACAATCGATGCACTGATTGTAACAACCACGACACCTGACTACAAGTTCCCTTCTACAGCATCTATCGTCCTCGGTAAGCTGGGGTTGAAGAATGCTTTCGCATTTGACTTCTCTGCAGCTTGCTGTGGATTCTTGTATACCCTTGATGTTGCTGCAAGCATGATTCAGAGTGGTAGATACAAGAAGATTATTGTGATTGGTGCTGACAAGATGTCTTCATTGGTAGATTACACAGACCGTGCTACTTGTGTTCTCTTCGGAGATGGAGCAGGTGCGGTTTTGGTGGAGGCAACTGAAGAGGAGAACGTTGGTGTTCAGAACTCATACCTTCGTACAGATGGACAAGGTTTGCCTTTCCTTCACATGAAGGCTGGTGGTTCTGTTTGCCCTCCATCACATTTTACAGTTGATCATCGCCTGCACTATCTTTATCAGGAAGGTCGTACTGTATTCCGTTACGCAGTAACAGATATGAGCAACGACGTGATGAAGATCATGGAAATGAACAATCTGAAGGCTGATGATGTGAACTGGGTAATTCCTCACGAGGCTAATCTCCGTATTATCGAGGCAGTAACCAAGCGTGCTGGAATTCCACTTGATAAGGTGGTTGTAAACATCGATCATTATGGAAATACTAGTGCAGCAACAATTCCATTGGCACTTTGGGATGCTGAAAGCCAATTGAAGAAGGGCGATAACGTCATCTTCACAGCATTTGGTGCAGGATTTGTACATGGCGCTTCTTTCTATAAGTGGGCGTATGATGGCGCTGCTTACGGAAAGTAATCTATAAAAATAGGATAGAATAATAATCTATATAAGGAAACGCATCTTTCTTATTTCTCTATAAATAAGTAAGGATGCGTTTCTTTAGCTTAAAAACAATAGAGCTTAACTTCTTGATAGTAAAATTTTGCTAAATTCAATTTTTTATGCATAAAGCTGGTTTCGTAAATATAGTAGGTAACCCTAATGTGGGAAAAAGTACCTTGATGAATCAATTGGTGGGTGAACGTATTAGTATTGCAACTTTTAAGGCTCAGACAACCCGTCATCGTATCATGGGTATTGTGAATACTGATGATATGCAGATTGTATTTTCTGATACTCCTGGTGTTTTGAAGCCTAATTACAAGATGCAAGAGATGATGCTTGCCTTCTCTGAGAGTGCATTGGCGGATGCTGATGTGCTGCTTTATGTGACTGATGTGATAGAAAACCCTGAAAAGAACATGGAATTCTTGGAAAAGGTTAAGAAAATGCAGATTCCTGTACTCTTGCTCATCAACAAGATTGATCAGAGTGATCCGAAGAAGTTGGGTGATATTGTTGAAAAATGGCACTCTTTGTTGCCTAATGCAGAGATTCTTCCTATCTCAGCGAAGAATAAATTCGGAACGGATATGCTCTTGAAGCGCATTAAGGAACTCTTGCCGGAATCTCCTGCTTTCTTTGATAAGGATCAGCTGACAGACAAGCCTGCCCGTTTCTTCGTTTCAGAGATTATCCGAGAAAAGATTTTGCTCTATTATGATAAGGAAATACCTTATTCTGTAGAGGTAAGAGTGGAGCGATTTAAGGAAGATGAAAAACGTATCCACATTAATGCGGTGATTTATGTTGAACGTGATTCCCAAAAGGGTATCATCATCGGGCACCAGGGGATTGCATTGAAAAAGGTGAATACCGAGAGTCGTAAGGCTTTGGAAAAGTTCTTCGACAAGAAAATCTTCTTGGAGACTTTCGTAAAAGTTGATAAGGATTGGCGCAGTTCTCAGCGAGAACTTGATGCCTTTGGATATAATCCGGAATAATTGATCGTTAAGAGCTAATAGTTTAAAGACGCCCTTAATAACTATAAACTATCAACTAAAATAACTCCTCCCTGAATGTAATCGAGGGAGTGACTCTCGCCAAAAGAGCGAGGGCCGGAGCAAGGTCAGCTTCGGCAAAATTATTAACTTGGATGCAGAGACCACATCCTTGAATACCTCCTAAAAGGAAGGAGGATAATGACTGTTTATGGCAAATTTAGTAGCTATTGTAGGACGCCCTAATGTGGGTAAGTCTACTTTATTTAATCGTTTGACTCAATCACGTCGCGCTATCGTTAGTGATACTGCCGGTACTACTCGTGACCGTCAGTATGGTAAGTGCAGTTGGAATGGTAGAGAATTTTCGGTTGTTGATACCGGTGGTTGGGTTGTAAAATCTGATGATATTTTTGAAGATGCTATCCGCAAGCAGGTGCTTGTTGCTACCGAAGAGGCTGACCTGGTTCTCTTCCTAGTAGACGTTAACACTGGCCTTACTGATTGGGATGAAGACGTGGCGCTTATTTTGCGTCGTGCCAAATTGCCTGTTATCCTTGTTGCTAACAAGGTTGATAACAGCGCAGAGTATTATCAGGCTGCTGAGTTCTACAAGTTGGGCTTGGGGGATCCCCAGTGTATCAGTGCAGCTACAGGTGGTGGTACAGGTGATTTGCTTGATATGATTTTGGACAAACTTCAGGATAATCCTGAGGAGGCAATCGAAGAAGATATTCCTCGTTTTGCGGTAGTAGGTCGTCCGAATGCTGGTAAGAGTAGTATTATCAATGCTTTTATTGGTGAGGATCGTAATATCGTGACAGAAATTGCAGGTACTACACGTGACAGTATCTATACCAGATACGATAAGTTTGGTTTCGATTTTTACCTGGTTGATACAGCCGGTATCCGTCGTAAGAACAAGGTAAGTGAAGACTTGGAATTCTATTCTGTGATGCGTTCTATCCGTGCCATCGAGAATAGTGATGTCTGCATCCTGATGCTCGATGCTACCCGTGGTATCGAAACCCAGGATATGAACATCTTCCAGTTGATTCAGAAGAACAACAAGAGTCTAGTGGTTGTCGTAAATAAATGGGATTTGGTTGAGGAGAAGAATCAGAAGGTAATTGATACTTTTGAAAATGCAATCCGCAAGCGTATGGCTCCATTCGTAGACTTTCCTATCATCTTTGCTTCAGCCTTGACTAAGCAGCGTATTTTCCGAGTATTGGAAACTGCCAAGGAAGTTTACCAGAACCGTAAGGTTCATATTGGAACTTCTAAGTTGAATGAGGTGATGTTGCCTATTATCGAGGCATATCCTCCACAGAGCATAAAGGGTAAGTATATCAAAATTAAGTATTGCACCCAGTTGCCTAATACAACGATTCCTTCGTTTGTGTTCTATGCAAACTTGCCTCAGTATGTCAAGGAGAACTATCGCCGTTTCCTGGAGAATAAGATTCGTGAGAACTGGTCCTTACATGGCTGTCCTATCAACGTCTTCATTCGTCAGAAGTAAATAAATGAAGCGAAGAATGCAGAATCAAAGTGTATAAAAATGAAGAAACTTTTGATTTTTATGATATTCATGATGGGATTGTTTTTTTCTTCCTGTAGGGAGGAGAAATCTGATCCTGGCTATCTTGCCGGTATTGCAGCCAAGGGATATTATGATTTGCTTTTAGATGGCAAGTATAAGGAGTTTGTAGATGGTTACAATCAACCTTATCGGTTGCCAAATGGCTATCAGGATCAATTGCTGATGAATGCCAAAATGTTTGTTGAGCAGCAGCAAGATGAACATAAAGGTATGGTTAAGGTGAATGTTCTGAATGCAAAAGCTGATACAGCGCATCATGTTGCTGATGTTTTTTTACAAGTGGTGTATGGTGACAGTACTAAAGAACAGATTGTGGTACCTATGGTAGAGGTAAAGGATGCCTGGAAAATGAGATAGTATTTATTTTGTAATAAAAAAGCCATCAGCCAGTTTCTGGTCTGATGGCTTTTTTTGAACGATACTGTTTTATTTGTTTTTAGCTTCTTCCAGCTCCACCTCCTTTACTTTGCGGAAGAGATCGGAAGCAAAGACTAAATCGTTGAGTTTCTCGTTTGTTGAGATCATCACTTCATCTTTGTTGCCTTGCCATTCTTTATGACCTTGGTAGATAAAACAGATGTTTTCACCAATGCCCATCACCGAATTCATGTCGTGGGTGTTGATGATGGTAGTCATATTATAGTCTTTGGTGATGCCTGAAAGCAGTTCATCTATCACAAGTGAGGTCTTTGGATCCAAACCTGAGTTTGGCTCATCGCAGAACAAGTATTTCGGATTCATTACGATGGCACGTGCAATAGCTACTCGTTTCTGCATACCACCCGAGATTTCTCCAGGATATTTCTGCTGAGCCTCTATCAGATTGACGCGGTCAAGACATTCCTGAGCCCGTTTTACGCGCTCCCTGTAATTCAGAGTAGAGAACATATCAAGTGGAAACATGACATTCTCAAGTACATTCAGAGAGTCGAATAGGGCTGCACTTTGGAAAATCATTCCCATCTCGCGGCGCATCTGGACTTTTTCTTTTTTCGACATCCGGGTGAAGTCACGGTCATCGTAGAGAACTTCGCCACTTGTAGGCTGAAGTAATCCTACGAGATTCTTCATGAGTACGGTCTTTCCGGAACCGCTCTGTCCGATTATCAAATTAGTCTTTCCTGTTTCAAAGGTGACGTTTATATTGTCTAATACAACCTTGTCGCCAAACGACTTGGTGAGATTTCTAACTTCTATCATAGTTTACGAGAGAATTTGAGTGAGGAAAACATCTGAAAACAGAATCAAAACACTAGAACAGACAACAGCATCGGTTGACGATTTTCCAACCTCAACAGATCCACCTTCTACGGTATAACCGAAATAAGAAGATACGCTGGAAATGATGAATGCAAAGAAAAGACTCTTGATGATGCTCATCCATACAAACCATTGGTTAAATGAATGCTGCAAGCCGAGTGTCAGATCATCTGGTGGTAGGATATGCCCAATATACGCTGTTCCATAGGCGCCGATGATACCCATGCCAGAACTGAAGATAACCAGAAATGGCATGATGGTAACCAAACCGAGAATTTTAGGCAGAATGAGGTAACATGCAGAGTTCACTCCCATGATATCAAGGGCATCAATCTGTTGGGTGACACGCATCGTTCCCAACTCCGAAGCGATATTAGAGCCCACTTTGCCTGCGAGAATCAGACACATTATACTTGATGAGAACTCCAGAAGCATGATTTCTCGGGTGGTGTAGCCGGAAACCCATCGTGGCATCCAAGGGCTCTGGATGTTCAATTTCATCTGGATGCAGATAACGGCTCCAATGAAGAAGGATATCAGTAAGACGATACCTATAGAGTCAACACCCAATTGCGACATCTCCTTGATGTATTGTTTCAAGAACATGCGCATGCGCTCAGGACGGGAAAAAGAACGTCCCATCAATATGAGATATTTACCGAAGGTGGTAAGCCATTTTTCTATTAACATGCTATTATTAAAACTGAATTTTGCTGCAAAATTAACCAAAATCCTCTAAAAAACTGCAATATTATGAATAGTTTTTGATTTTATAAGCGATATTTCCTTTATTTTTAGTATTTTTGCAGCCAAATTAGCTAATTATGGACGAAATTAACAATAACGAACAGCAAAATCAGAATTCTCTGGTTTTGCGAACAGAGGGATTGGTGAAGCGCTACGGTAAACGAACGGTTGCCAATGGAGTTTCTATCAATGTGAAGCAAGGAGAAATTGTGGGATTACTGGGACCTAATGGTGCTGGTAAGACAACTTCTTTCTATATGACAACTGGACTTGTTGTGCCTAATGAGGGACATGTCTTTCTGGGAGATCAGGAAATTACTGATTTCCCTGTATACAAACGTGCCCGTGCGGGAATCGGATACCTGCCTCAGGAGGCCAGTGTTTTCCGCAAGATGAGTGTTGAGGACAATATACTTTCAGTCTTGGAAATGACAGGAAAACCACGTAGTTATCAGTTGCAGAAATTAGAGAGTCTTATTAGCGAGTTTCGTCTCAATAAGGTTCGTAAGAATAAGGGTGACCAGCTTTCCGGAGGTGAGCGCCGCCGTACAGAGATTGCCCGTTGCCTGGCTATTGACCCAAAGTTTATCATGCTCGATGAGCCATTTGCTGGTGTTGACCCTATTGCGGTAGAAGATATTCAGCATATTGTATGGCAGTTGAAGTATCGCAATATCGGTATTTTGATTACCGACCATAATGTACAGGAGACTCTGACCATTACAGACAGAGCCTATCTGCTGTTCGAAGGTAAGATTCTTTTTCAGGGCAAACCAGAGGAATTGGCAGAGAATAAGATTGTGCGCGAAAAGTATCTGAGTAACAGTTTTGTGCTCAGAAAGAAGGACTTTCAGCTCATAGATGAGCAAAAAAGAGCCAAAGAAGCAGCGACTGATGGTTAAAAAATCATTTTTTTCTCTTATATATTAGGTATATCCATTAAAAATGTGTAATTTTGCAAGCCAATTGCGGTTATACACGAAAACTGTAGAATTAAAGAAAATATTAACAATAATAAAATAACAAATATCAAGATGAAAATTTCATTTGAAAATCCTGACAAGATTAATGGTCTTTTGACCCTCGTTGTCGAAGAGGAAGATTACAAGAATGATGTCGAGAAGACATTGAAAGATTATCGTAAGAAGGCTAATGTTCCAGGTTTCCGTCCTGGTCAGGCTCCTATGGGTATGATTAAGCGTCAGTTCGGTCCATCTGTAAAAATGGAAGCTATCAACAAGCTCGTTGGTCAGCAGATTTACAAGTATGTACAGGACAACAATATCCAGATGCTTGGTGAGCCTCTCCCATCAGAGAAGCAGGAGCCAGCTGACTTGGAGAATGGTACTTCTTTCACATTTATGTTTGATATCGCTGTTGCTCCAGAGTTCAAGGTAACTCTCAATGGTCGCGACAAGGTTGATTATTATAACATCACAGTTGATGATAAGATTCTCGATCAGCAGATTGATATGTACGCTCAGCGTGCAGGTAGCTATGAGAAGGGTGAGAAGTACGAGGAGAATGACCTTTTGAAGGGTGACTTGCGTGAGCTTGATGAAAATGGCAATACCAAGGAAGGTGGTATCACTGTAGAGGGTGCTATCCTGATGCCTAGCTACATCAAGGTTGACGAGCAGAAGAATCTCTTCAACGATGCTAAGCTCGGTGATGTAATCACATTCAACCCTAAGAAGGCTTATCCAGAGAACGATACAGAGGTTTCTTCACTCCTGAAGATTGAGCGTGAAGCTGTTAAGGACTTGGAGTCAGAGTTTAGCTTCCAGATTACAGAAATCCAGCGTTTCAAGAAGCATGAAATCAACGAAGAGCTCTTTAAGCAGGTTCTCGGTGAGGATACTGACGTGAAGGACGAGGCTGCTTTCCGTGCTAAGATTGCAGAGGGCTTGCAGGCACAGCTCGTTAACGACTCAGATTATAAGTTCATCCTCGATGTTCGCGAGCACTGCGAGAAGAAGGTTGGTGAATTGCAGTTCCCAGATGCACTCTTGAAGCGTATCATGTTGGCTAACAACAAGGATAAGGGCGAGGAGTTCGTAGAGAAAAACTATGCTGAGAGCATCAAGGAGTTGACATGGCATCTTATCAAGGAGCAGCTTATCAAGGCTCAGAATATCAAGGTTGATGACAATGACCTGATGGAGACAGCTAAGGAGGCAGCTCGTGCTCAGTTCGCTCAGTATGGTATGAACAACATTCCTGAGGAGTACATTGAGAACTATGCTAAGGAAATTCTCAAGAAGGGTGACGCTACAGATGCACTTGTAGATCGCTCTATCGATCGTAAGTTGGCTGCAGCTCTGAAAACAGCTGTAAAACTCAACGAAAAGGAGATTTCTGTAGAAGATTTCAACAAGATGATGCAGGAATAACATTTTTTTGAAAAAAAACTTCAAATAAATACGAGGTTATCGACTTTTTTTATTATCTTTGTTCCACCGAACGAGAAATAAGGGTTGATAACCTCTTTTTTCGTATGATTTAAGATGTAAAATACTATATAGATATGAACGATTTTAGAAAATATGCAACCAAGCATCTTGGTATGAATGGTATGGTGCTTGATGATGTTATTAAGGCACAGGCTCAGTATATGAACCCTTACATCTTGGAGGAGCGTCAGCTGAACGTTACTCAGATGGATGTATTCTCTCGTTTAATGATGGACCGTATCATCTTCCTGGGTACACAGATTGATGATTACACAGCAAATACATTGCAGGCGCAATTGCTGTATCTTGATTCTGTAGATAGCGGCAAGGATATTTCTATCTATTTAAACAGCCCTGGTGGTAGCGTTACTGCCGGTTTGGGTATTTATGATACCATGCAGTTTATCTCTAGCGATGTAGCTACTATCTGTACAGGTATGGCTGCTTCTATGGCTGCCGTGCTGCTCGTTTCTGGTCAGGAGGGTAAGCGTTCTGCTTTGCCTCATAGCCGTGTCATGATTCACCAGCCATTAGGAGGCGTTCAGGGTCAGGCTTCTGATATTGAGATTGAGGCTCGCGAAATCTTGAAGATGAAGAAGGAATTGTATACTATCATTTCAGACCATTCTCATACTCCTTATGATAAGGTTTATGCTGATAGCGACCGTAACTATTGGATGACAGCTGAAGAAGCCAAGGAATATGGAATGATAGATAATGTGTTGGTTCGTAAATAACGAATTGTTTTAAGTAAATATGCGTATATATAGTAAGGTGCGCAAGAAGAGATAATAATTATAATATGCCAAAGAAAGTATGTAGCTTCTGTGGAAGATCAGAAAATGAAGTCAGATTACTCATCACGGGTATCAATGGCTTCATTTGCGAAGATTGTGCTAAGCAGGCCTATGAAATTATACAGTCTACAGGGGTCTTAGCTCCTAAAGCTGGGGAGGGTAAGTTTGTTCTCAAAGAGGTGCCAAAGCCTGTAGAGATCAAAAAATACCTGGATGAATATATCATCGGTCAGGATCAGGCTAAGCGCAATTTGGCTGTCGCTGTATATAACCACTACAAGCGTTTGCAGCAGCCAAAGGATGAAGATGGTGTAGAAATCGAAAAAAGTAATATCATCATGGTTGGTAGTACCGGTACAGGTAAAACCTTGTTGGCGCGTACAATAGCTAAGATGTTGGATGTTCCTTTCACCATTGTTGATGCCACTGTATTTACTGAAGCAGGTTATGTGGGTGAAGACGTAGAAAGTATCTTGTCGCGTCTGTTGCAGGTTGCTGATTATGATGTGGCTGCAGCAGAAAGGGGAATTGTGTTCATTGATGAGATTGATAAGATAGCCCGCAAGAGCGATAATCCTTCTATTACGCGTGATGTGAGTGGCGAAGGTGTACAGCAGGGATTGTTGAAACTCTTGGAAGGTACCATGGTTAATGTTCCGCCTAAGGGTGGACGCAAGCATCCTGATCAGGATTATATCCATGTAGATACCAAGAATATCCTGTTTATCTGTGGTGGTGCTTTTGACGGTATTGAGCGTAAAATAGCTCAGCGTATGAATACGCACGTAGTAGGCTATAATTCGGTTCAGAATGTAGCTAAGATAGATAAGAAGGATTTGATGCAGTATATCCTTCCACAGGATTTGAAGTCTTTTGGCTTGATACCTGAAATTATCGGCCGTTTGCCTGTGCTTACTTATCTCAATCCATTGGATAGGGAGGCTTTGCGCAAAATCTTGGTTGAACCTAAGAATTCAATTGTCAAGCAGTATCAGAAATTGTTTGAGATGGATGGCATCAAGTTGAAGTTTGATGAGGAAGCACTCGATTATATCGTAGATAAGGCGGTAGAGTATAAATTGGGTGCTCGCGGGCTTCGTTCAATTGTTGAAGCTGTGATGATGGATGCTATGTTTGAGATTCCATCAGAGAAGGTTAAATCATTCACTGTTACGCTGGAGTATACCAAGCAACAGTTGGATAAATCTCATCTCGGACAGTTGGAAACAGCATAAATCAGTTGGGCTTTTCGCCCAATTGAATGCTATTTAATCGTATATATAGACATATATAATATAATAATAGGTGGATATGACAGAACAGGTTAATCTTACAGGACAGTTGAAGCATTATTTCGGCTTCGATTCGTTTAAGGGTGATCAAGAGGCAATCATCAGAAATTTGATGAGTGGCAATGATACTTTTGTATTGATGCCTACAGGTGGCGGTAAGAGTTTGTGTTACCAGTTGCCTTCGCTCATTATGGAGGGCACTGCTATTGTAATTTCTCCTCTGATTGCTTTGATGAAGAACCAGGTAGATGTTATTAATGGTTTGAGTGAAAGTGATGGCGTGGCTCATTATCTCAATTCATCATTGAATAAGTCGGCTATTGAGAAGGTGAAGAATGATATTCTCAATGGTACGACAAAACTCCTGTATGTTGCACCTGAATCTTTGACGAAAGAAGATAATGTTGAGTTCCTTAAAACTGTAAAGATTTCGTTCTATGCCATTGATGAGGCTCACTGTATCTCTGAGTGGGGACACGATTTCAGACCAGAGTATCGTCGTATTCGCCCTATTATTAACGAAATAGGTGTTGCACCTGTGATAGCGCTTACAGCTACTGCAACAGATAAGGTACGTACTGATATCAAGAAAAACTTAGGCATCATGGATGCCAAAGAATTCAAGAGTTCTTTTAACCGCCCAAACTTGTATTATGAGGTGCGCCCGAAGAACAAGGATATCGATCGTCAGATCATCATGTTTATTCGTCAACACAAAGGAAAGAGTGGTATTATCTATTGTCTCTCCCGTAAGAAAGTAGAGGAATTGGCAGAGGTGTTGAAAGCCAATGAAATCAAAGCGGCTCCTTATCATGCCGGTCTTGATTCGGCTACCCGTTCTCAAACCCAGGATGATTTTCTGATGGAGCGTATTGATGTCATTGTTGCTACTATCGCCTTCGGAATGGGTATCGATAAACCTGATGTCCGTTTTGTTATTCATTATGATATACCCAAGAGCTTGGAAGGTTATTATCAGGAAACGGGTAGAGCTGGCCGTGATGGCGGTGAGGGCATCTGTATCGCCTTTTATGCCCGTAAAGACCTCAGAAAACTGGAGAAGTTTATGGAGAACAAACCTGTAGCAGAACAGGATATCGGCAGACAGCTGTTGCAGGAAACGGCTGCCTATGCAGAATCGTCTGTCTGTCGCAGAAAAATGTTGCTTCATTATTTTGGTGAGGAATATCATGAAGAAAACTGCCATACCTGCGACAACTGCCTGCATCCTACAGAAAAATTCGAGGCTAAGGATGCGCTGCTCGTTGTTTTGGAGTCTGTTGCTGCGGTGAAGGAGAATTTCCGCCAGGAATATATCATCGATTTTGTAAAGGGACGTGCTACTGATGATATCGTTTCTCACAAGCATGATGAACTGGAGGAGTTTGGAGCAGGAGAAGATATGGATGCTAAAGTTTGGAATCCTGTTATCCGTCAGGCGTTGATAGCCGGTTATCTCAAGAAAGATGTAGAGAACTATGGCCTTTTGAAGTTGGCAGCTGCGGGTAAGCGTTTCATTAAGAATCCTGAATCATTCATGATCGTTGCCGATAAGGAATTCTCTGATGATTTTGATGGAGCGCCTCTGAGCGAGCATAATACAGGTGCTTTGGATCAGACACTTTTCTCCATGTTGAAAGACTTGCGTAAGACAGTAGCAAAGAAGCATAAATTGCCGCCTTATGTTATTTTCCAGGATATTTCTCTGGAACAGATGGCAACGATGTATCCTGTAGATATGCAGGAATTGCAGAACATACAGGGAGTTGGAGCCGGTAAGGCAAAGAGGTATGGTAAGGAGTTCTGTAAATTGATCAATCAGTATTGTGAAGAGAATCTGATAGAGCGTCCTGAGGAATTACGTGTCAGGACAGTTGCCAAGAAATCAGTCTTGAAGGTAAGCATCATTCAGAGCATAGACCGCCAGATAGATCTTGATGATTTGGCAGAAGCAAAAGGTTTGGATTTCTCAGAATTGCTTGACGAAATAGAGGCAATCGTTTACAGCGGTACCAAGCTGAATATCGATTATTTCATAGAGGAAGTTGTGGATGATGACCATGTAGATGACATCTACGATTACTTCATGGAGAGCGATACTGATGATTTGAATGTGGCTCAAGATGAATTGGGTGAAGACTACAATGAAGACGAAATTCGACTCGTCAGAATCAAGTTTTTGTCCGAACAAGCCAACTAATCACGTTAAATAGCATTAATAAGGTAAGATTTTCGTGAAAAGCGAACTCTATCTGAGAAATTATTGCTAAATTTGCACGCAATAAATTTTTAAAGGTTACAATATGTCATCATTTGTTGCAGATAAAATTGTAATGGACGGTCTCACTTACGACGACGTCCTTCTTATCCCTGCGTATTCAGAGGTACTACCAAAACAGGTAGAGTTGAAAACCAAGTTCTCTCGTAACATCGAGTTGAACGTTCCATTCGTTACAGCAGCGATGGACACCGTTACCGAGGCTTCAATGGCGATAGCTATCGCTCGTGAAGGTGGTATCGGTGTAATTCACAAGAACATGACCATTGAGGAGCAAGCTCGTCAGGTTGCTATTGTGAAGCGTGCTGAGAATGGTATGATTTATGACCCTGTCACCATCCGTCGTGGCAGTACAGTGAAGGATGCTCTTGATATGATGCATGATTATCATATCGGTGGTATTCCTGTGGTAGATGATGAAAATCATCTTGTAGGTATTGTTACCAACCGTGATCTTCGTTTTGAGCGCCACATGGACAAGAAGATTGATGAGGTAATGACTAGCGAGAATTTGGTTACCACTCACATCCAGACCGACTTGGTTGCTGCTGCTGCCATCCTGCAGGAGAATAAGATTGAGAAACTCCCTGTAGTTGACAACGAGAATCACCTGGTAGGTTTGATTACTTACAAGGACATCACAAAGGCTAAGGACAAACCTATGGCTTGCAAGGATGCCAAGGGACGTCTTCGTGTGGCTGCCGGTGTGGGTGTTACTGTAGATACATTGGATCGTGCCAAGGCTTTGGTTGAGGCTGGTGCTGATGCTATCGTTATCGATACTGCTCATGGTCACTCTAAGGGTGTAATTGAGAAACTCAAGCAAGTTAAGGCTGCCTTCCCACAGGTTGATGTTGTGGTAGGTAATGTGGCTACTGGTGAGGCTGCCAAGTATTTGGTAGAGAATGGTGCTGATGGTGTTAAGGTAGGTATCGGTCCTGGTTCTATCTGTACTACTCGTGTGGTTGCCGGTGTTGGTGTTCCACAGTTGAGTGCTGTTTATGATGTATATTCTGCTCTTAAGGGTACTGGTGTGCCTTTGATAGCTGATGGCGGTCTTCGTTACTCAGGTGATGTTGTGAAGGCTTTGGCTGCTGGTGGTAGCTGCGTCATGATCGGTTCTTTGGTTGCTGGTACCGAGGAGAGTCCTGGTGATACCATTATCTTCAATGGCCGTAAGTTTAAGAGCTATCGTGGTATGGGTTCTTTGGAGGCTATGGAACAGAAGAATGGTTCTAAGGACCGTTACTTCCAGGGTGATACCAAGGATGTCAAGAAATTGGTTCCAGAGGGTATCGCTGGTCGTGTGCCTTATAAGGGAACTGTCCAGGAGGTCATCTACCAGCTGATTGGTGGTTTGCGTTCTGGTATGGGATATTGTGGTGCTGCTACCATCGAGAACTTACACAATGCCAAGTTCGCTCGTATCACAAATGCAGGTGTGTTGGAGAGTCATCCACATGATATCACTATCACTAGTGAGGCTCCTAACTATAGCCGTCCTGAATAATATAATTAGGAAATATGAAGTTTTATGCACTTATAGCGGCAATGCTCCTTTCGGGGAGCATTGCTTTTGCTCATTCCGACCCAATTGTTATGATTATTGATGGTCAATCTGTCAAGAAGTCGGAATTTGAGTACTTTTATCAGAAAAATCATTTGGGAAATACGGTTGATTCTAAAAGTGTCAAGGTGTTTGCCGATGGCTTTGTTAATTATAAGCTGAAAGTGCAAGCTGCTAAGGATGCTCATCTCGATACTTTGCCTAATATCAGGCGTGTGTTGAAACGATATGATGATGTCGAGTCATGCGAGTTGATGCCCGATAAAGGCAGTGTTCATGTTGCACATATCCTCTTGAGATTGGGACAGAAAGCATCTTACCACGAACAGGAGGTGGTGGAAAGAAGAATCGATTCTATTTATCAGGCTCTTTGCAAAGGTGCAGATTTTGCAGACCTGGCAAAAAAGTGTTCTGATGATAAAGGGTCTGCGGTCAATGGGGGTACTTTGGCATGGTTTACAAAAGGTCAGACTGTGCAGGCTTTTGAGAAAGTAGCTTTCTCTCTGCGAAAGGGTGAGATTAGTAGACCGTTTATGTCAGAGTTTGGTTATCACATCGTCAAGTTGCTGGATAAGCATGATGATGGTAATCAGAAAAAATATGTTGCTGATGCTAAGGTAGAAAATTGGCGGGGAACCTACCAGCAGCAGGAGGAAGTAGAAAACCTTTTGCTGAATGAAATCTGCCAGCGTAATATTTGGTATAAGGCTGCTGCTGATAAAAAAGGTCTGGCTGCCTTCTATGCCAAGAATAAGAAAAAATACAAATGGGAAATGAAGCGCCTGAAGAAGATGAAGGTTAATCTGCCCCGGAATGGCGAATACCCGGATGTGGTACTTGCTGACTATCAAGACTCGTTAGAGAAACAATGGGTCGCACAATTGAAGAAGAAATATAAAGTGGTGGTTTTCCATAGCATGTTGACCACTCTCAATATACATTAATATATTATAGAAACAATACATGAATACTGGATATAAAATGACAATGGCATTTATAGCCCTGCTGATGATAGTAGGAATAAGTGCTAGTGCAACTAGAGCAAGCCGTAGTGCTTTGGCTCATGAGGCTGATTCTGCAAATATCAAGCAACAAGCTGCTGCTGATTCTCAGAAAATCAATGAGGGTAGTGTGGTTGATGAGGTAATTTGGGTTGTCGGCGATGAGGCTATCCTGAAGTCAGACGTCGAGGTAACCCGTTTGCAGGCTGAGGCTGAAGGTATTAAATATACTGGTGACCCAGACTGCTCTATTCCTGAGCAGATTGCCGTTCAGAAACTGTTTCTCCATCAAGCAGCTATCGATAGTATCGAAGTATCTGAGTCAGAAGTCATGAATGGTATCGACGAGCAGATCAACAGTTGGGTTTCCATGATTGGTTCTCGTGAAAAACTGGAGGAGTATCGCAAGCAAAGTATCACCCAGATGCGCCAGCAGATGCATGATGATTTCAAAAACCAACAGCTGATTCAGAAGATGAAGCAGGAACTGGTGAAGGATATCAAGGTGTCTCCAGCTCAGGTACGTAAATACTTTAAGGATTTACCTGCCGACAGTATCCCTTTTGTTCCTACAGAGGTAGAGGTTGAGATTCTTACCATGCAGCCACGTATTCCTCTTGAGGAGATTAATCGTGTGAAAAATCAGTTGCGTGAGTTTACTGACCGTGTGAATAAGGGTGAGACTTCTTTTGCTACTTTGGCTCGTCTTTATTCTGAGGATCCGGGTTCAGCCCGTATGGGTGGCGAGATGGATTATATCGGTAGAGGTATGTTGGATCCTGCGTTTGCAAATGTAGCATTCAATCTTACCGATCCTAAGAAAATCTCAAAGATTGTTGAGTCTGAGTTTGGTTATCATATCATCCAGTTGATTGATAAGCGTGGTGATAAGATTAAGTGTCGCCATATCCTACTCAAGCCTCAGGTTTCTCAGGATGCTATTGATAAGTCTATCGGCCGTCTGGATTCTATCGGTAATGATATCCGTGCTGCTAAGTTTACCTTTGAGCAGGCTGTTGAAGCATTGTCTGATGATAAGGATACCCGCAACAACAAGGGGTTGATGGCCAATGTTACTCCTGACCAGTCAAGAACTTCCCGCTTCCAGATGAAGGATCTGCCTACCGAGGTTGCCCGTACGGTAGATACTATGAAGGTAGGTGAGGTTTCTGCACCTTTCACGATGGTGAATTCCAAGGGTAAAACCACTTGTGCTTTGGTAAAACTGGTAAGCCGTGTTGACGGACATAGAGCTACTATTACTGAAGATTTTCAGGTGATGAAGGATGTTGTGTTGGCTAAGGAGCGTGCCCAGACCTTGCACGATTGGGTAGTCAATAAAATCAAGCAGACTTATGTTCGTATGAACGATCGCTATAAGGATTGTAAGTTTGAATATCAAGGTTGGATTAAATGATAAATAAAAGATTAAATAATCATATCAGAGGGCATAGAATCATATCGGTTATGGTTCTATGCCTGTTTGGGTTTTGTCTGATGCAAGCCATGCAGGCTCCAAAGAAGCATGCCAGAAAACGCCCTCATGGTGACCGCGTATATCTTTTGCATGCAGATGAATTGTACTATGATATGTTCGGAAATAATCCTGATGCCCAAATATTGAAAGGTAAGGTCTCTTTCTTGCATCAGGGCAGTCATCTTACCTGTGACAGCGCGTATTTCTATCAGGCTTCTAATTCCGTGAAAGCTTTCGGACATGTTCATTACCGGCAGGGAGACACCTTGTCACTCACTTGTGATAGAGCAGAGTATGATGGGCAGATGCAGATGATGAGAGCACGCAAGAATGTGGTCTTGCATCATCGTCGGCAGACTTTGCGTACTGATAGCTTGGATTTCGACCGCTTGTATAATATGGCAAACTTCTTTGACGGCGGAACGCTGATTGATGGTAAAGATAAGCTGGTTGCCGATTGGGGTGAGTATCATACCGAAACGCGTGAGGCTAAGTTTGTCTATAATGTTAAGTTGCGCAGCGGCAAGGAGGTTGTTACTACTGATACTTTGTATTACGATGTCCGTAAGTCAAAGGCTCACATGGTAGGACCTTCTAAGATTGTTTCTGGTGCAAGTGTTGTCAAGACAGAAGACGGATATTATGATACCAAGACCGATAGAGCACAGCTTTACGGCCGTTCTACGGTTATAGATAAAGACAAGACACTTACGGGTGATACGCTCTATTATGTAAAGGATGGAGAGAGTACCGGATATGGTAATGTGGTTTATGTAGATAAGAAGAGCAAGAATTCCCTTACTTGCAATTATCTGCGTTACAACGAGAAAACCGGTAATGGCTTTGCCACCCGCAATCCTGTAGCGATCGACTATTCGCAGAAAGATACCCTTTGGGTTCATTCTGATACCATGCGTATCAATACCTTCCATATCAATACCGATTCGGTATACCGTAAGGTGCATGCTTATCCTAAGGTCCGTGCCTATCGCCTGGATATGCAGGCTATTTGCGATTCCCTGGTTTTCAATTCTCAGGATTCCTGCATGACCATGTATAAGGATCCTATCGTCTGGAATGGAAACCGTCAGTTGCTGGGCGAGAAGATTCTAGTCTTCATGAACGACTCTACCGTTCGTTTTGCCCATGTCATCGGACAGGCGCTGTCTGTAGAGCAGATGCCGGATAGTGTTCATTTCAATCAGATCAGTTCTTCTGAGATGAAATCTTACTTTGAAAAAGGTGAGATTAAACAAGGAGAGTCTATCGGTAATGTGCAGACCATCTATTATATGACGGATGATAAGGACAGTTCGCTCATTGGCTTGAATTTTCTGGAGACCGATACTATGCGCATGTATATGGGACCGGGCAGGAAGATGGAGAAAATCTGGACCAATAAGTTTACATCTACCATGTATCCTATGACGCAGATTCCGCCGGCAAAATATAAACTTAACAATTTTGCCTGGTTCGAGGACTTGCGTCCTAAAGATAAGAATGATATCTTTGTATGGCGTGGTAAATCCAAGGGCTCCGAACTCAAGAACATTAAGCGTCATGAAGCTCCACTTCAGAAACTGACTGACTGATTATAATGAAGCATCATTTTCTTATATGATTAATATTTAGAGATGAGTGATATTATTCAACTTTTACCCGATTCTGTTGCCAATCAGATAGCAGCAGGTGAGGTTATACAGCGTCCGGCTTCAGTTATCAAGGAGCTGGTCGAAAATGCAGTCGATGCGGGTGCCAGGAATATCCATGTCACAGTTACCGATGCTGGCCGTACCAACATCCAGGTGATAGATGATGGAAAAGGTATGTCTGAAACAGATGCTCGTTTGGCTTTCGAACGTCATTCTACTTCCAAAATCCGTAAGGCTGATGATTTGTTTGCACTTCGCACCATGGGCTTCCGTGGCGAAGCTTTGGCGTCTATAGCTGCTGTGGCTCAGGTAGAACTGAAGTCACGACAGGCTACCGATGAGATAGGAACCCTGATACAGATTTCTGGTTCCCGATATGAGAAACAGGAACCATGCTCCTGTGCTGTGGGAAGCATCTTCTCTGTCAGCAATATCTTTTATAATGTACCCGCGCGAAGGAAGTTCCTGAAGTCCAATTCTACAGAGTTGAACAATATTCTGACGGCTTTCGAGCGGATTGCATTGGTAAATCCTCAAATCACCTTTACTTTACATAGCAATGGTACCGAAGTATTCAATTTGCGTGCCGCTAATTTGCGTCAGCGCATTCTCGATGTCTTCGGCAAGCGTTTCAATCAGGAACTCCTGCCGGTAAATGTAGAAACCACTATGTGTAAGGTGTCTGGATTTGTGGGCAAACCGGAATCTGCCAGAAAGAAAGGTGTGCATCAGTTCTTCTTTGTCAACGGGAGATACATGAAACATCCTTATTTCAATAAGGCTGTGATGGCTGCTTATGACCGTCTGGTTCCTCAGGGTGAACAGGTGCCTTACTTCCTGTATTTTGATGTAGATCCGAAGGATATTGATGTGAATATCCATCCTACGAAGACTGAAATCAAATTCGAGAATGAGCAGGCTATCTGGCAAATCCTCTCGGCTTCGGTCAAGGAGTCCATCGGTATGTTCAATGATGTACCTACCATTGATTTCGATACCGAGGATAAACCGGACATCCCTGTTTATAATCCTGAGATGAGCACTGCTGCGGCACCGAAGATCAGTTTGAATCCTGGTTATAATCCGTTCAAGTCTTCCTCTTCCACAGGAGCAGTTCCTATGGGAGCAGGCTTCTCTGTTCCTAAGTCAAAGCCTCAGGTGGATGAAAAATGGGAACAGCTTTATGAAGGACTCAAAGATCAGGATGATGTGCAGGGGATGGAACAGACCATGGTGTTTTCCGATGATTCTAGTCAGGATAATACGCCAGACAGTATCATTGCAGAGAAATCGCCAGCCCATTATCAGTATAAAGGTAAGTATATCATGACTGCGGTAAAATCGGGATTGATGATTATCGACCAGCATCGTGCCCATGTGCGTGTCTTGTTCGAACAGTATTTGCGCCAGTTGGCTGACCGGACCTTTCATTCACAGAAAGTCCTCTTTCCTGAGGTTGTGCAGTTCCCGATGTCTGAGAAGGTAATCTTTGAAAAGATCCTGCCAGAAATGGAATCGATGGGCTTTGAACTGGAAGATCTTGGAGGCGGAAGCTATGCCGTTAATTCAGTTCCTGGCGGACTTGAAGGATTGAATCCTCTTAAACTGGTACGGGACATGGTTTCTTCTGCAGTAGAAAAGGGCGTATCAGCCATTGATGAAATCAATCAGACTTTGGCTTTGAGTCTGGCTCGCCAGGCTGCAATACCTCAGGGGCAGATATTGAGTAATGAAGAGATGGAGGGGCTGGTGAATGATCTTTTTGCCTGCCAGAATGTCAATTATACGCCCGACGGAAAGTCGGTACTTTGTATCCTCCGTCAGCAGGAAATTGAGCATCTTTTAGGTTAAAAGCGGGGAAAAATCCCGTTTTTCTTAAAAAAGTTAACGAAAAATGCTATTTTTTTTAGAAAATGAAGGTTATTTCAAAAAATAGTATTATCTTTGCTCCGTCATTCAGAAGATATATATATAAATTGATTTTTAAATTATAAAGTTATGAAAAAGTTATTAGCAGTGCTAGCATTGGCTAGCGTAACAATGGGCAGTATGGCTCAGGATGCAGCAACTACTGAGAAGTATAGCGTTGCAACAAATTCTTTCTGGAGCAATTGGTTTGTTCAGGCAAACGTTGCTGGTTCTGCATTCTGGGGCAACCAGGAAGAGGGCAATGGTTTCTCTAAGAGCCCACTCAAGGGTTTCAGAAACAATCTCGGTTTCTCTGTTGCTGTAGGTAAGTGGTTCACACCAGGTCTCGGTCTCCGTACCAAGTTCAATGGCGCTTGGGGCCGTACAGTAGTTTCTGAGAATAAGTCAACAAATGCAAATAAGTATTGGACTTTGAATGAGCAGGTTTTGTTCAATGTTAGCAATATGTTGTGTGGTTACAACGAGGCTCGTGTTTGGGATTGCATCCCTTATGCAGGTTTTGGTATTAACCGTAACATGAGCGCTAACTGCTATGCTCCTGTAGTTGGTGTTGGTATCTTGAACGAGTTCAAGATCAATAAGAAGTGGGCTGTCAACCTCGATGTAAACTATGCATTAGGTGCTAGCGACTATGATGGTTACACAGGTGTATTGGCAGGTGCTAAGCCTAGCACATCTCGCTCTATCGACAAGGTGATAGCAAGACACGACCGTTCTTTGAATGTTGAGGTCGGTGTTACATACAACTTGGGTAAGGCTACTTGGAACAAGGTTCCAGATGTTGATGCTATCAACGCTCTTCATCAGTCAGAACTCGACGCTCTCAATGCTAAGTTGAACGATGCTAATGCAGAGAACGACCGTTTGAAGAATCTCTTGAACAACCAGAAGCCTGTAGAGGATAAGGCAGTTAAGGAGTATGTTGCTACTCCAGTTTCTGTATTCTTCAACATCGGCAAGTCTAAGGTTGCTTCTAAGAAGGATCTCGTAAACGTACAGGCTCTCGCTCAGTATGCTAAGGACAACAACGCTAAGTTGGTAGTTAACGGTTATGCTGACAGCGCTACTGGTTCTGCAGCTGTTAACCAGAAGATTTCTAAGGCTCGTGCTGAGAAGGTAGCTGATGAGCTCGTTAAGTTGGGTGTCGCTAAGGAGAACATCGTAGTTAAGGCTAATGGTGGTGTTAAGGATTTAACTCCTGCTTCTTACAACCGTCGTGCAACTGTTCAGGTTGGTGAGTAATTATACAGTATATATAATATAAGGTATAAAAATAGAATAGGGCATTCTTCCTCGTGAAGAATGCCTTTTTTGTTTCTTTGAATTTCTTAAAAAGAACTTTTCTTTCTCAATAAGTACCTTTTGGGGTTGAAATAGGTTTTGCAGTCCCATCGTAAGTTCTTTCTCTTGGTTTGCTGTTTTTGGCAATTGAAATGCAAAAACTGACCGTTTTTACCCTAAAAATTGAGGAAAAACACTAGAAAATGCACTTTTTTGAAGAAAAAACGAAAAAAGTTGCTGAAAAATTTGGTGGAACCAAAAAATAGTCGTACCTTTGCAACCGCTTACGAAAAGTAAGGGCGCTTAGCTCAGCTGGTTTAGAGCATCTGCCTTACAAGCAGAGGGTCGGCGGTTCGAATCCGTCAACGCCCACAAAATCTTGGACAAAACCTTGTTGAGCGAAAGCTCAAGAAAACAAGGGCGTTTAGCTCAGCTGGTTTAGAGCATCTGCCTTACAAGCAGAGGGTCGGCGGTTCGAATCCGTCAACGCCCACAATGGTGAAGGTCTCTCAACAAATGTTGAGAGACTTTTTTTTATGCTTTTAAATTTATTTATCACTATTTTCTCTGTTTTCTCACGATAATTCATTAATTTTGCACCCTATATATAATACGTATTGTTATGAATTTAGATTTATTGACTGCCATATCACCAATTGATGGTCGTTATAGGGGAAAAACAGAGCAGCTCGCTAACTACTTCTCAGAGTATGCTCTCATTCGTTATCGTGTACGCGTAGAGATTGAATACTTCATTACTCTATGCGAGTTACCTTTGCCACAGCTTGCTTCTTTCGACAAGTCGCTGTTCGAACGTCTGCGTGACATTTATCGTAATTTTGACGAAAATGAAGCACAGCGCGTAAAAGACATCGAGAAGATTACCAATCACGATGTAAAGGCTGTAGAGTATTTTATCAAGGAAGAATTCGATAAGATCGGAGGCTTGGATGCTTACAAGGAGTTTATCCATTTTGGTTTGACATCTCAGGATATCAACAACACAAGTGTGCCTCTCTCTGTAAAAGAGGCTTTGGAAGAGTGCTTCAATCCGCAGGTTGAAGAGCTGATTGCACAGCTCCAGACTTATGCTGATGAGTGGAAGGATGTGCCTATGCTGGCTAAGACTCACGGACAGCCTGCTTCACCTACCCGCCTGGGCAAGGAAATCATGGTTTATGTTTACCGTCTTACCGAGCAGCTTAATTCGCTCAAGGCTTGCAAGATTACAGCTAAGTTCGGTGGTGCTACCGGTAACTACAATGCTCACCATGTAGCTTATCCACAGTATGACTGGAAAGTATTCGGTAACAAGTTCGTCAGCGAAAAACTCGGTTTGGAACGCGAGCAGTATACCACACAGATCAGTAACTATGACTACCTTGGCGCTATCTTTGACGCCATCCGTCGTATCAACACCATTATCATCGACTTAGACCGTGACTTCTGGATGTATATCTCTATGGATTACTTCAAGCAGAAGATCAAGGCAGGTGAGGTAGGCTCAAGTGCGATGCCTCACAAGGTGAATCCTATCGATTATGAGAACAGTGAAGGTAACCTGGGCATAGCCAATGCCATTCTTCAGTTCCTGGCACAGAAACTTCCAGTTAGCCGCTTGCAGCGCGACCTTACTGACAGTACCGTACTCCGTAACATCGGTGTGCCTCTCGGTCATAGCGTCATTGCTATCCAGAGTACATTGAAGGGCTTGCGTAAACTGATTCTTCACGAGGAGAAACTGCAGGAAGATTTGAATAATACATGGGCAGTTGTAGCTGAGGCTATCCAGACTATTCTTCGCCGTGAGGCATATCCACATCCTTACGAGGCATTGAAGGCGTTGACACGTACCAATCAGCACATGACTGAGGAAACTATTCATGAGTTTATCCAGGGATTGAATGTGAGTGATAGTGTTAAGGCAGAACTGATGGCAATCACACCAAGCAATTATACAGGTATCTAATATGCACAAAGGAATTTTGTAGTTTTAGTACATATATATAAAAGTAAAAATTAGATTTATTAACCCAGCCGTGAGGCTATTAAGTATTTTAAGAAAATGGATTCAGAATTTGAAAACAAACCTCAAGATCAGTCTTCTGAGAATGAGAGAACCCGTGAGGGCTACAACCCAGCAGGTGGTTATCAGAAGAGTTATCGACCAGTAGGTCGCACACAGCGTCCTCGTATCAATTCACATCGCGCATACAGCAGCGACAGAAGTAGCAGTAACAGCGAAGGCGGTTTCCGTCCTGAAGGTTTCGGTGCTGGCTTGCAGAGTACAGGCAGCAGCGAGCGTCCACAGCGCAGCAGCTATCAGAGCCGTGGTGGTTATGGTAACAGCAACCGTGGTGGCTACCAGCCACGTCAGCAGGGAGGCTATCAGTCTCGTCCTCAGCAGGGTGGCTATCGTCCTCGTTACAACAATAATGATGAGCAGAGTGGTTATCAGCCTCGTCAGCAGGGTGGCTACCAGCCACGTCAGCAGGGCGGCTACCAGTCTCGTTCTCAGCAGGGTGGTTATGGCAACAACCGTGGTGGTTATGGTCGTCCCCAGGGTGGCGGCTATGGCAACAACCGTGGTGGTTATGGTCGTCCTCAGCAGGGTGGTTATGGCAACAACCGTGGCGGTTATGGCCGTCCACAGGGTGGTGGCTATGGCAACAACCGTGGTGGCGGTTTCCGTCAGCATACTCCTGGTTACGATCCAAATGCTAAGTATAGCATGAAGAAGCGTATCGAATATAAGGAGGAAAACATCGACCCAACAGAGCCATTGCGCTTGAACAAGTTCCTCGCCAATGCTGGTGTATGCTCTCGCCGTGAGGCTGATGAGTTTATCCAGGCTGGTCTGGTAACTGTCAATGGTGAGGTAGTTACCGAGTTGGGTACCAAGATCCTTCGTACCGATGAGGTGAAATTCCACGACGCTCCTGTATCTTTGGAGAAGAAGGTATACGTATTGCTCAACAAACCAAAGGATTATGTTACAACCAGCGATGATCCTCAGCAGCGCAAGACTGTGATGGACCTCGTAAAGGATGTTTGTCCTGAGCGTATCTATCCTGTAGGCCGTCTCGACCGTAATACAACAGGTGTACTTCTCTTGACCAACGATGGTGACCTGGCTTCTAAGCTTACTCACCCTAAGTTCCTGAAGAAGAAGGTTTATCACGTTCATCTCGATAAGAATCTGACTGCTCACGATATGGATCAGATCCGTGAGGGTATCACCTTGGAAGATGGTGAGATCAAGGCAGATGCTGTAGAGTATGCTGATGATCGCGACAAGGCACAGGTTGGCATCGAGATTCATAGTGGCAAGAACCGTATCGTGCGCCGTATCTTCGAGAGCCTCGGCTATCGTGTTACCAAGCTCGACCGTGTACAGTTCGCAGGTTTGACTAAGAAAAATCTCCGTCGCGGTGACTGGCGCTTCCTTACTGAGAAGGAGGTAGACATGCTCCGCATGGGTGCTTTTGAATAAGGATAATAAGATATAATAAGAAAGGAGACTATCTGTTTAGTCTCCTTTTTAACCTATTAATTAACAATGGAAAAAGTAAAAAGAACTAAAGTTGTAGACTTGCTCAAGAGTACAGCCTACGGCTCAATCGTGAATGTCAAGGGATGGGTTCGTACCCATCGTAGTAGCAAAGCAGTCGATTTTATCGCTCTTAACGATGGTTCTACTATTAATAATATTCAGATAGTAGTCGACCCATCAAAGGTCGATGAGAATCAGCTCCGTCAGATTACTACCGGTGCTTGTATCAGCGCCGTAGGTACGCTGGTAGAAAGCCAGGGTGCCGGACAGAGTGTTGAGATTCAGTGCGAGAGCATCGAGATTTACGGTCTCTGCGGCAGCGACTATCCTATGCAGAAGAAGGGACAGAGCTTCGAGTACATGCGTCAGTATGCTCACCTCCGTCTCCGTACCAATACCTTTGGTGCCGTGATGCGTATCCGCCACAACATGGCGATGGCTATCCACACCTACTTCCACGAGCATGGATATTTCTATTTCAATACTCCGCTCATCACAGCCAGCGACTGCGAGGGTGCTGGTCAGATGTTCCAGGTAACTACCAAGAACCTCTACAACCTGAAGAAGACCGAGGATGGCAAGATTGACTATTCTGATGATTTCTTCGGCAAGCAGACTTCATTGACCGTTTCCGGTCAGTTGGAGGGTGAGCTCGGTGCTACAGCACTCGGCGCCATCTATACCTTCGGTCCAACCTTCCGTGCAGAGAACAGTAATACTCCTCGCCACCTGGCTGAGTTCTGGATGGTAGAGCCAGAGGTTGCTTTCCTGGATATGGACGGTTTGATGGAGTTGGAGGAAGACTTCATCAAGTATTGTATCCGTTGGGCACTTGAGCATTGCAAGGATGATCTTGCTTTCTTGAACAAGATGATAGACAAGGGTCTGATTGCCCGTCTGGAAGGCGTATTGAATTCCGACTTCGTTCATCTTCCATATACCGAGGGTATCCGTATCCTTCAGGAGGCTATTGCCAACGGCAAGAAGTTTGAGTTCCCATGCGAGTGGGGTGATGACCTGGCTTCAGAGCATGAGCGCTTCCTCGTAGAGGAGCACTTCAAGCGCCCGGTTATCATGACCAACTATCCTAAGGCTATCAAGGCATTCTATATGAAGATAGACGAGGAGGAGAGTGGTTTCGGCGGCAAGAGCGGTCAGACCGTTCAGGGTACCGACGTACTGTTCCCACAGATTGGTGAGATTATCGGTGGTTCTGTCCGTGAGGAGAGCTATGACAAGCTGATGGGTGAGATTGAGGCTCGCAACATCCCTATGAAGGATATGAACTGGTATCTCGATACCCGTAAGTATGGTTCATGCCCACACGCAGGTTTCGGTCTCGGTTTTGAGCGTCTGATTCTCTTCGTAACCGGTATGCAGAATATCCGCGACGTGATTCCATTCCCACGTACACCAAAGAACGCAGAATTCTAGAATAAAAAAATGAAGCCTGTTTCGATGCCCTTCGAAACAGGCTTCATTGTTCTATTCATTGGAACGCTTGGTGCATTGACTGAACAAAACAAGGGTTTTACGTTCAATATAGCCCCTTTTTTTCGTCTTTTTATCACCAAAAATGGAAATGAGGCTTACTTGATAATGGGCAGGATGCTCCTGAAACTGCGTCCCGACGTAGCTGTCACTGCGTCGGGACGTAGTTGTTGTTATGTCGTGACGTAATTTCTCCTGCATCGTTGGCGGAATAACTCTACCTCCCTCTCATATGCTGATAGCTTTGATAAGCATATCGTTGTATCTGTCTATCACATCGTCATTGATACTTTTCCGATATTCACATCAATGCCAGTATATATGATAAGGTGGTAATGGGCTGCCAGCCAGTTTTAGTAAGTAGATGAAATCATGTACGTCATTTAACAAGTTTATACGCTTCATTGAGTCGATAGATGCGACTGCGTTGGGTTAAAGATACGACTGCGCTGGGCAGAAGATTCGATTTCGTTGGGTTAAAGATTCGACTTCGTTGGGTGGAAGAGTCAATTTCGTTGGCTGAATAATATGGCTGCGTTGGCTGAACGAAGTAGCTCAGTGAGCTGAATGAAGCACTTGAGTTATCAGAATGAGGCGGCTTGGTGTAATACGATTTACTCATACATTCGCATCTAGATGGTCCCTATATATAATAAGGTGTAGGACCGCCAATCTCCCCTATATATAATACGGTGTAGGTTTTATATCGGCAAAATGGAGGAAAACAGGGAAAATGGACGGGTTAGAAGCCCAAAATGGGGGCTATTTTATAAAAAACATAAGAAAATTAGCCTTTTTTGAAAAAAAAATGCTCAAAAACTTGCAAGTTTCGAAAAATATACTTATATTTGCAACATGAAAAATCTCCTGGCTGGAGATATTCCATATACAACAAGAACTGAGTGGCGACAAAAAGCCACGACATTTAAGAACAATAAGAACTGAGTGGCGATAAAAAGCCACACGATATATAAGAACGATAAAATAACTTTTCTAAGAGGACCTTTGAAAGAGAACAATAAACTTTTCTAAGAGTGTAGACTCTTTTCATCAAACGGAACTCTTAATTCGATATAGAGAATTAATTAATAACTTCCTTCCGAAAGGCTAGGAAAATCGTATAACTTTATAAATTATTACCGTATGAAAAGAACGTATTTTAGCGCGCTGCTTATGGGTGCATTGACAATTGCCTCGGTAAGCACATTTACTTCTTGTAAGGACTACGATGATGACATCAGCGGTTTGCAGAGTCAGATTGACCAATTGAAGAAGACCATTGATGAAATCAATTCTCAGATTACAGCTGGTAGTGTTCTCACAGATGTAGTAAAGAACGACAATGGTATTACAGTCAAATTGAGCAATGGTAAAACTTATGACATTACAAATGGTAAGGATGGTAAGGCTGGCTCAGTTGTTAAAATCGTTGACGGAGTTTGGTACATTGATGATGTAAGCACAGGCTTGAATGCTAAGGGTGACAAGGGTGATCCTGGTACACCGGGTACTAATGGTACTGATGGTACTAATGGTAAGGACGGTGCTTACTACTTGCCAAAGGAAGATGGCTATTTCTACAAGGTTGATGGCAATACAGAAACCAAGACCGACATTATGTGGAAGACAGCTTCTAATGATGCTATCACAGCAGTTATGGGCGAGGAAGACTTGAAGTTGAGTCACGTACTCAAGTCTGATGGTACTTATGGTGAGTATACTATCTCTTTGAGCAGTAATCTCCGTGGTATCGTATTCATGAAGGATGGTGACTCTCGTGCTTACGTTGATGGCGTTCCTGCCATCCGCATCTCTTCGTTCGAGTACAAGGCATTGAGTGCTGGTGCAACTAAGGACACTGAGACTGAGAAATGGACAGAAGGTGCTGCAAAGGTTATCAATCCTGAAACATACGCTTACTATCACGTGAATCCTGCCAATGCTTCTGAAGAGCAGTTGAAGAACTTGATATTTGCACTTGAGGCTAATGGTGACTTTATCAAATCTCGAGCTAACGCTTCTGCTGATTTCGCAGCAAAGCCTGAGTTTGTTGAGTTCAAGGATGGTATTCTGAAGGTTAAGGTTAATGTAACTGGTACTCCAGCTACTGCTGAAAAAATTACAACCGTAGCTTTGCAGGCTCAGAGAAAGAATGGAGAAACAGTGACATCCGACTATGTTACTATCTTCAAGAAAGATATGGATCCATTGTACCTCGCTGATGTAGAAAAGATTAATAGGTCTACTCCAGAGGATTATCACTATCGCCGTGGTACTGTAGGTATCAATCAAAAGGATACTGAGGCTGGTGCTAAGGTTAAGAACTACCTTGTTTGGAGCGAAGATGCTCAGAAGAAGGAAGTTGTTGATACTGTAGTTGCTTACAATGGTCAGCTCGACTTGTCTACATTCGTAGGTGTTCACCAGAAGAGTTCTACAGGTTGCTCTGTTGTGAAAGACCTTACTCCACTTGGTATGAGCATTAAGTACGAGGTTGTGAAAAACTATATACTTGGTGACAACAAGACAGACCAGAAGGACTTCGTAACAGTTACTGAGGATGGTATCGTAACTCCTAAGGTATTCAATACAACAGGACAAGCTGCTATTGATCGTACGCCTATCGTACGTGTAAGCTTGATGAATGGTAGCAATGTAGTTCGGGTTGCTTACGTAAAGATCAAGATTGTTAAGCCAAGTGAGATTAAACCAGCTAAGGATCCTATTCCATTGACTGTTGACGAATTCAAATTCGTTTGTGGTCAGGATGGAAAGTCTGAAACGACTGTTGAGCAGATCAACGTTCAGTTGTATAACAAACTTGGTATGAGTAAGAATGAGTTCCATAAAGCTTATCCATACTTTACCGATTGCACTCATGTTAAGGGCGATGTAGGTACTGTAGTTGATAAGCCAGAGGCCGATGCAGAAGGTGGAATGACCTATTTGTATACTTGGAAGATTAAGAATGAAGATTTGTGGAAGCATGCAGGTGAAGAGGTTTCTAACGAAATCGTATTCAAGAACGCAGCAACAAATGCAACAGACTCTGTAGTCGTAGTTTTGAAGTCTAAGATTAAGGGCGTCAAGAAGACATACAATGTTTGGAAGACTAAGGGCGAGGTTCCTGCTGGTGAAAATGCTCATTACTACGCTGAGTATTGGAACACTACTAAGGAGTATGCTAAGCTGAATGTACAGACTCCTAATGAAAGCGAGACTGATGCAAATAAGTGCTTGTTCGTAAGTGATTTGAATGCTCCATTCTATAATAAGAATGGTCAGTTGTATCTCGATGAGAGCATTACTAATCTCCAGTATTTCTTCTGTACTGGTAAAGATGGTGTTGCAGCTATCAAGGATATCAACGGTACAAAGGTTACATTCACTGTAAGTGCAAATGGTCTTGAGTTGCATGCTTCTGCTAAGGTAGGTAACGTAACTTATACAGATGAGAAGATTGCTACAATTAATAATGCAGAAACAACAGGTGTTTATGATGTTAAGCGTAAGAACTCTATCGAATTGAATAAGGAGAGTGATCTCGCTAAGTTCTTGTTGAATACCAATAAGTTGTACACTTTCATCGGTGCAAAGGCAAATGTTTGTGGCGAAACAACCAAGGAAGTTTCTATTACATTTGATGGAAAGGATCACTTCCAGGCTAACTTCATCCGTCCAATCAACATTACAACAAATGCAAATGACAACTTCATTGATGGTGTTGACTTCGGTGAGAAGGGTTCATTCATCACAATTGAGGATTTGATTTCTCCATCTGATTGGCGTATTGATGCTAAGACCGGAAAGAACCGTCTCTTCAAGGATCATAAGACATATTGGGACTTCTATGGTCCATTCGATGTTGAGGCTCTTATCGATGAGGCTAAGTGTGATTTGAATGGTGAACTTCAGGATGTACCTGCAACTATCGTTCTTGCCCAGAGCGATGCTACATCAATGGGAGGTGCTAACTCTAAGTATGGCTTCATCACTTACCGTAACAATGGTGCAGGTGTTCAGAATGCATTCAACTTGTACATCCCTGTTAAGGTTAAGTATGGTTGGGGTGAGATTGTAACAGATCCTATCAAGGTTAATGTTGCTACAACTATTCAGGCTAATGCCAGAAAGAAGTAAGTATATCTCAAGATAACATAAAATTAAGGGTGTCTTCCTCAGAGGGCACCCTTTTTTAAAACAAAAACAGAAAAAATGAAAAGATTTTTAGTTTTTATATGTCTGGCAGTTACATTCGTCTTCATGTCATGCGGTGGAGGCAGTAAGCAAGAGAACCATGGTTTTGCAGGCTCTTTTACTGACGAATTTGAGAACAAGTTCGTTCTGAACGAAGACTATACCGGTACAATTCAGTTTGCCGGTAATGAGAAGAAAGAGCAAATCACCTGGAGTGATGGAGATGATCACAAGCGTCCATTTGCCACTATAAAATGGAATGGTGATCCTGCCTATTATTATCTGAGAGACGGAGCACTTTATCGTCAGGAAACTGATATGAATGAAGGTAGAGCTGCCATCAAGATAACTTATGATGAGTAAGAAAGTTCTGTTCTTTCTTATGTGCTGTGCTATATTCACAGCCAGTTGCTCCGAAAAGAAAAAAGAACTGACTCCTGGAGAACGGATGGAGGCTGAATACAAATATGATAAACTGCCCGATTCGAAAAAGTCGAAAATAAAGTTTCTGAAATATGAACATGATTTCGGCAAGGTTGGTTCAAAAAAACTGCAGAAGGTTAGGTTCGATTTTCAAAATTTAGGAAAATCTCCATTAATACTCCATGATGTACATGGTTATTGCGGCTGTATTGAAGCTAGTTTCAGTAAAACTCCCATCATGCCAGGCAAAAAAGGATCTATCATCATTACTTATGATGGGAAAGGATCTGTTATCGGGAGTTTTAATAAAGAAATTGTAGTTAATTCAAATGCTTCAAACAAATACATAAGTTTGTTTGTCAAAGGAGTGAATCAATAACAAAACAATTAAATTATGATGAAATCTATTAAGTGTTTATATGCAGCTTCTTTGTTAGCCATCGGCTCTACAGCCGCTATGGCGCAAGCATCCTACACAGACAAGGATGGAAACGAATATCAGTTTAAGCGTCACTGGTTCCTGGATGTTCAGGCTGGTGGGCAATATACTGTAGGTGAGGCAAGCTTCTCCGACTTGCTTTCTCCTAACTTCCAGGGTGCCATCGGCTACCAGTTCTCTCCTGTTTTCGGACTCCGTGGTCAGATAAACGGTATCTGGAGCAAGGGCGGATGGAACGGATACAAGGCTACCAAGGTCGGTACTCCGTATACCGCCAGCTACAAATGGAAATATGTAGCTCCGGGTGTGGACTTCATGTTCAACCTCTCTAACCTCTTCTGTGGCTGGAACCCGAACCGCGTGTTCAACGCTACTGCCTTCGTTGGTGGTGGTATCAACTGGGCAGGAGCTAACCAGGAGGTAAACGACCTGGCTGCCAACATCAAGAATCAGAGCAACTATCTGCTGGAATATCTCTGGCAGGGAAAGAAGGTTCGCCCATACGGCAGAGCCGGTATCGATCTGGAATTCAAGGTAAGCAAGGCTGTGAGCATCATGCTCGAAGGTAATGCCAACATGATTTCTGACAAGTACAACTCTAAGAAGGCAGATAACCCTGACTGGTATTTCAATGCACTGGCTGGTGTACGCATCAACCTGGGCAAGAGCTATACCAAGAAGGCTAAGCCGGTAGAGGAACCTGCTCCGGCACCAGCTCCTAAGCAGGAATATGTAGCTCCTAAGCCAGAGCCTAAGCCAGCTCCTGTAGAGAAGAAGATAGAGGAGATTCGCCGTGACATCTTCTTCACCATCAATTCTTACAAGATTGCTCCTGCTGAGGATGCTAAGATCCGTGAGGTGGTTGACTTCCTGAACAAGAACACAGAGGCAAAGGTTGTAGTAACCGGCTATGCTGACAAGGGTACAGGCAATGACGTCATCAACGACCGCATCGCTGCCAAGCGAGCAGCAGCTGTGGTTTGGATGCTGACAAAGAAATATAATATACCTTCTGAGCGCATTACAGAAAAATCTAAGGGTGCACGTGTGCAGCCTTTTGCAGAAAACGCAGAGAACCGTGTAACGATCATGATCGCTAAGTAGTACGGTAAGTTTATAATGCGACAATCAATTATTTTAATTGGTGGCGGGGCATCCTCAAGGGTGCCCCGTTTTTCGTTCAGATATCCCTTCCTTCTCCCGCTCATTTTGTTATTTTTTCACCATTTCTTGCAGTTTCTCAATATTTTGTTGTACCTTTGCACAAAAATAATAATAAATTGCAAGAAAATGGGAAAGATTATATTGACGGGCGACCGTCCTACAGGTAAACTTCACCTGGGTCATTACATCGGCTCTCTGCAGCGCCGAGTACAACTTCAGAACGCTGGCGACTTTGACAGAATGTTCGTTTTCATGGCAGATGTTCAGGCTTTGACTGATAATGCCGACAATCCTGAGAAGATTCGACAGAACATCACAGAGGTGGCTCTTGACTATCTCTCTGCGGGTCTCGACCCACAGAAGTGTACACTCTATATCCAGAGTATGATTCCAGAGTTGGCTGAGTTGACTACCTATCTGATGAACCTCATCAGCGTATCTCGTGTTCAGCGTAACCCAACCGTGAAGACTGAGATCAAGATGCGTAACTTCGAGGCAAACATTCCGCTCGGTTTCTTCTGCTATCCTGTGAGTCAGGCTGCCGACATCACCGCTTTCAAGGCTACAACCGTGCCTGCCGGTGAGGACCAGGAGCCTATGCTGGAGGTAACTCGCGAGTTGGTTCGCCGTTTCAACCAGACTTATGCACCTGTTTTGGTAGAGCCAGAGATTCTGCTTCCTGAGATTGCCTGCTGCCGTCGTCTTCCTGGAACTGACGGTAAGGAGAAGATGAGTAAGAGTCTCGGCAACTGTATCTACATGAGCGACGATGAGAAGACCGTTTGGAAGAAGGTGAAGAAGATGTCTAACGGTGAGCCACGTATGAGCATGGAAGAGCCGGGACATCTGGAGGGCAATGCCGTGTTCACTTATCTGGAGGCATTCTCTACTCCTGAGGACTTCGCTGAATTCTGGCCTGAGTTCAAGACTTTGGATGAGTTGAAGGAGCAGTATGTGAAGGGTGGTATTGGTGACGGTACCTGCAAGAAGTTCCTGAACAGCGTCATCAACAAGATGCTTGACCCAATCCGTGCCCGCCGTCATGAGTTTGAGCAGGATATTCCTGAGGTATTCAATATCCTGAAGAAGGGTAGCGAGGATGCCCGCGAGTTTGCAGCCCAGACCATGGATGAGGTTCGCAAGGCTATGCGTATCGACTATTTCAGCGATGCTGCCTATATTGAGGAGCAGGCTGCGAAATATAGAGTATAGTGATTATTTATTAGTGATTAATGATAATCATTAAAGTACGTGAATAAACGAATATTACAATTAGCGGTGCCGTCGATAATATCCAATATCACGGTACCGCTTTTGGGTTTGGTTGATGTCGCTATCGTCGGGCATATCGGCGATGCGGCTTACATCGGAGCCATTGCCGTAGGGTCGATGCTCTTCAATGTCATCTACTGGCTTTTCGGATTCCTGAGAATGGGAACCAGCGGAATGACTTCGCAGGCTTTGGGAAGGAGAAATCTGGCTGAGGTGCTGAGGCTCCTGGTGCGCTCTCTGAGTATCGGTGTGGGGATAGGAGTGCTGTTCTTCGTTCTTCAGAAATGGCTGATAGGCTGCGGACTGTGGGCGATGTCGCCGGAAGCTGATGTCGTGGAACTGGCACGGAGATACTGTTATGTCTGTATCTGGGGAGCCCCGGCAGTGCTCGGACTCTACGGATTTACGGGCTGGTTTATCGGTATGCAGAACACGCGCATTCCGATGATGGTATCGCTGACGCAGAATGTGGTGAACATCATAGCCTCCCTGCTGCTGGTCTTTGTCGGCGGTATGACGGTAGAAGGTGTGGCGCTCGGAACAGTCATTGCCCAATGGTGGGGATTCCTGATGGCATGTCTGTTTTATCGCATCTGTTATCGCCGGTTAAGCAAGTATGACTATCGCCGGCATCTCTTTGCTGCCGAACCGCTGAAGCAGTTTTTCTCGCTCAATAAGGATATCTTTCTCCGCACCCTCTGTCTGGTGGCGGTCAACCTCTTCTTTACGGCGGCAGGTTCCAGGGAGAGTACCATCGTGCTGGCTGTGAATACGCTGCTGATGGCGCTCTTTACCATCTTCTCTTATTTTATGGATGGTTTTGCCTATGCGGCAGAGGCGTTGAGCGGCAAGTATTATGGAGCTCGAAACATGGGAGCATTCCGCGAGGTGGTTAGAAGAACGATGGGTTTTGGAGCTGTCGTGGCTGTAGGTTTCACCTTATTATATATAGTGGGTGGCGAGAATTTCCTCTCTTTGCTCACGAGCGATAAGCAGGTGATAACTGCATCGGGCGAATATTTCTGGTGGGCTGTGCTGATTCCGCTGTCTGGCATGTCGGCATTCGTCTTCGATGGCATCTTTGTAGGCATTACCCAGTCTAAGTCTATGCTCTGTTCTACCGCCGTAGCCTCGGCTTCGTTCTTCGGTCTGTTCTTCGGCTTGCATCCTTTCCTGGGCAATCATGCCCTGTGGTTGGCCTTCATTCTCTACCTTCTGTTGAGGGGAATCGTACTGTTCGTCATTTACCGTAAAAAACTGCGGTAAATGACGAATAGTGTTTTTATAGAATATTTTAGTAGAAATAATGTACATCTTTCATAAAAATTGCACACTGAATTATAGTGTGCGCATTTTTGTGAAAAACTACATTAATATAGTTTAAATCTTAGGCTTATATTCTTTTTCTTAGCCGAAAATTAGTAATTTCGCAGAGCAAAACTTAAAAAGAAAAGAGTAAATGACAGCAGAAGAATATTATCAGCAAGGTAACGCCTGGCGCAAGCAGGGTGACTTTAAGCGTGCCCTCGACTGCTATATGGAGGCCATTGCCCTCGATCCGGAGAGCCCTGCCGTAGCAGCCAAGGAGATGTTGGATGATATCATGAGCTTTTATTGCAAAGACTACTACAATCCATAACAACCGACATGTGGACAGCAGGAGCTTTGTTTACTCCAATGGTAAAGATAATTAGTAAGAAATTAGAATATGAGTAAGATTAAAGGGGCTATTGTAGTCGACACCGGGCGTTGCAAGGGATGCTCGCTCTGTGTGGAGGCTTGTCCTCAGCATGTCATCGCATTGGCAGAGAAAAAAGTCAATGTGCATGGTTACCGTTATGTAGAGGCAGCTGTACCTGATGCGTGTGTTGGTTGCACTTCGTGCGCCATCGTGTGTCCGGACGGCTGTATCACTGTTTATCGTAAGAAGGAGGACTAAATAATGGCAAATCAGAAAGTTACATTAATGAAAGGCAATGAGGCGATAGCCCATGCCTGTATCAGATGTGGTGCGGATGGTTTCTTCGGCTATCCTATCACACCTCAAAGTGAGATTATAGAGACGCTGGCTCTGCTCAAGCCATGGGAAACATCAGGTATGGTGGTTCTGCAGGCTGAGAGTGAGGTGGCGGCTATCAACATGGTTTATGGTGGCGCTGGTGCCGGTAAGCGTGTCATTACCACTTCTTCAAGTCCGGGTGTGGCTTTGATGCAAGAGGGTATCTCTTACATGGCTGGTGCTGAGATTCCGGGCGTTATCGTCAATGTGCAGCGTGGCGGTCCGGGTCTGGGTACCATCCAGCCATCCCAGAGTGATTATTTCCAGGCTACCCGCGGTGGTGGTAACGGCGACTATAATGTGATTGTGCTGGCTCCTGCTTCTGTTCAGGAGATGGCAGATTTCGTTGATCTCGCCTTTACGCTTGCCTTTAAGTATCGCAATCCTGCGATGATTCTGAGCGATGGTGTCATTGGTCAGATGATGGAGAAGGTGGTTCTGCCTCCTGTCAAGCCTCGTCGTACCGAGGAGGAGATTGCGAAGGAATGTCCTTGGGCTACCATCGGCCGTCCGAAGAGTCGTCCTGTCAACATCATGACCTCTCTGGAACTCAAGCCTGAGGTGATGGAGGAGCGCAATATTGCTCTTCAGGAGAAATACAGAAAAATCCGTGAAACCGAGGTTCGTTATGAAACCGAGCAGATGGATGATGCCGACTATGTTATCGTAGCCTTCGGTAGCGCGGCACGTATTGCCGAGAAGAGCATCGAGAGTGCGCGTGAGCAGGACATCAAGGTAGGATTGTTCCGTCCTATCACCCTCTGGCCTTTCCCTGAAAAGGAGATTCACGAACTCGCCAAGACCAAGAAGGGCATTCTGGTTGTAGAAATCAATGCCGGTCAGATGGTTCAGGATGTGCGACTGGCAGTGAATGGTCAGACTCCTGTGGAGCACTTTGGTCGTCTGGGCGGTATCGTACCGGAGCCGGAGGAAATCGTTGAAGCATTAAAGAAGTTAATAAAATGAATGATATAATTTCACCAGAGAATCTGGTATATAAGAAGCCTACGCTGATGAACGATACCCCGATGCACTATTGCCCGGGGTGTTCGCATGGCGTAGTTCATAAGCTCGTTGCCGAGGTTATCGAGGAGATGGGCATGGAGGATAAGACGGTAGGCGTATGTCCGGTGGGCTGCGCTGTCTTTGCTTATCGCTATTTGGATATTGACTGGCAGGAGGCTGCTCATGGTCGTGCACCTGCTGTAGCTACGGGCATCAAGCGCTTGTGGCCTGATCGTCTTGTCTTCACTTATCAGGGCGATGGCGATTTGGCGTGCATCGGTACCTGCGAAACTATCCACGCCCTGAACCGTGGTGAGCACATCGCCATCATCTTCATCAATAATGCCATCTATGGTATGACCGGCGGACAGATGGCGCCAACCACCCTGTTGGGTCAGAAGACTGCTACCTGTCCTTATGGTAGAGATGCTGATCTTCATGGTTATCCACTCAATATTACCGAGTTGGCAAGCCATCTGCAGGGTACTTGTTATGTAACCCGCCAGAGTGTGGAGACCGTGGCAAGCATCAAGAAGGCAAAGAAGGCTATCCGCAAGGCGTTCGAGGCAAGCATGCAGGGCAAGGGCTCCAGCCTGGTAGAGATTGTTTCTACCTGCAACAGCGGTTGGAAACTCTCCCCTGTTGAGGCTAACAAGTGGATGGAAGAGAACATGTTTAAGCAGTATCCTAAGGGTGACCTGAAGGATACAACGAACATGTAATGTTGAATGTTGAATGTTGAATTTTGAATTTGGCATTTACAAAAGATTAGAACAATGAAGACAGAAATCATTATATCCGGTTTTGGCGGTCAGGGCGTTCTCTCTATGGGAAAGATTCTGGCTTATTCAGGACTGATGGAGGATAAGGAGGTAACCTGGATGCCTGCTTACGGACCAGAGCAGCGTGGCGGTACAGCCAATGTAACGGTCATTGTGAGCGACAGTCGCATCTCTTCGCCTATCCTGAGCCATTATGATGTAGCCATCGTGCTCAACCAGCCGTCGCTCGACAAGTTTGAGCCGAAGATTAAGCCAGGCGGCATCCTGATTTATGATGGCTATGGTGTGATGAATCCTCCACTGCGCAAGGACATCACCATTTATCGCATTGATGCGATGGACAAGGCTGCCGAGATGAAAAACTCCAAGGTGTTCAATATGATTGTTTTGGGCGGACTGCTGAAGGTTTGTCCTGTAGTAAGTACCGATGGTTTGAACAAGGCGCTTTACAAGTCATTGCCAGAGCGCCATCATGGTTTGATTCCGCTGAACATGCAGGCAGTGGAAGAGGGAATGAAGATTATCGAAAAGGTAGATTAAATTCAATCATCTGTATAGATAAGGGAGCGGGCTGCGTTGCGATGCAGTTCGCTCCCTTGTTTTATTAGGCTGGGTTGAAAAGGAAAATAAAAGAATGATGCAAATAGCACGATGCAGATTACATGATCCAATTTGCATCATATCGTGTACTGCATTCAAAATCTGGTATTGATAGTTTTTTTCGTATCTTAAACTAAAGAAAGTTGTTCTTTTCCTTGGCATTTCCAATTCTTTTCCTTAATTTTGTGGCGTTAATTTAAAAGAAAGGAATAATATGGAAACGATTAATATTCAGTTTCAAGTACCTTCTACAGGTCAATATACGCTTGACGAATTTGTCGCTAAGCTCAAAGACTATGCTGAAAAATTAGCCAGTTCTATCTCCAAATCAGGAAACAGTTACCAGGAAACTGATATGAGCCAGGCAGAGCAGGAAGCCTATGTGGCAGAAAGCCTTAACCGTGCTCTTGATGAAATGGAAGCTCATAAGAAGAATGGGACTAAGCCGATGGATGCTCGTGATTTGTTGAGAATACTTCGGGAAGAGGAGGCGTAGTATGAAGGTTAAAATTTATACGGAAAAAGAATTTGAGCGACAACTTAGAAAGCTTTCCAAGAAATATCGTTCAATGCTTGATGATTACGATGCTTTTCTTACAGGCTTAGAACAGGATCCTTTTCAAGGTACTAGTCTTGGCAAAGGTGTTAGAAAGGTAAGAATGGCAATAGCTAGTAAGGGTAAAGGCAAAAGTGGTGGTGCAAGGGTCATCACTTATAATCTTTATCAGGAAGGAGATTCTATTATCATTGATTTGTTGACAATCTATGATAAAGGAGAAATCTCTAACATCTCTGATGAGTTTATCAGTTTTTTGCTTGATAAACGCAAAAATGGATAATACGCAGAATTTGTAGATTGTGTAATTTCGGAACTTCATAGTATTTCATAACGTATAGTTATGAATATTGTTTTGGATACCAATTGCCTTGTTATTGCAATTTCAAGGCAAAGCGAATACCATCAAGTATGGTAAGATTTTCTTGCTGGTAAATTGATTATCAAGGATCATACGATGGCTGCCCTTGGTTTGGGTGGTAAACCGTATAAGAAAATAAAGGTGACGCATCTTATTTGATGCGCCACCTTTTTAAATGATATGCCTTGTTGCCCCTGATTTGCGACAAGCTTTGGTCTAGTTGCCCCTGATTTGCAACAAAAACGACCTTTTTTGCCACTGATTTGCAACAAATGCGTATGAATAATGCAAATACCTTATTATATATACATCTAATCTGCTTTATTCCGCCAATCGGATGCTCATCGGACTTACGGTGATGAGGCGCTTTTTGTATAGATCGCCCACGGCACGCTTGTAAACCTTCTTGCTCACGTGGAAACGCTCGTAGATGTCGTCGGCTTCGCTCTTGTCGCCAAGGTTACACTCGCCGTCGTTGTCCAGGAGATACTGGTAGAGGGTTTCGGCGAAATCGGCTGTCTGCTGGATGCCGGTCTTCTGCAGGGTGACATCTATCTTTCCGTCAGGACGGACTCTTCCGATGTAGCCCTTCATCTTGTCACCGGTATGGATGTACTGGAAGATCTGGTCCTGATAGAGGAGACCCGGATACTGGTTGTCGATGATAACCTTGAAGCCGAGGTCGGTCTTCTGCCAGATAAGGAGATCCACCTCTTCGCCATGCTTGTAGTGAGGATGGTCTTCGTTGAGATAACGCTCAATCTTGGCAGAGGCAACGATGCGGTAGCTCTCCTCGTCGATGTGGATATGCACGATGTAGGAGTTGCCGAGCACCATACGTTTCTTCTGCTCGCGGAATGGGCAGAAGATGTCCTTCATCAGCCCCCAGCCCAGAAAGGCTCCGTATTCGTTGACCCATTTTACTTCGAGATAGGCGAAATCGCCCACCTTTGCCAAAGGGGTTTCGGTGGTTGCTATGAGGCGCTCTTCCTGGTCGAGATAGATGAAGACATCCAGCTCGTCGCCGATGCCTGCGTCTTCAGGTACGTAGCGGGATGGAAGGAGGATCTCTCCCTCGTCACCACCATCGAGATACAGACCGAAATCAACTTTCTTTACGATGCGAAGGCGATTGTAATCGCCGAGTTTTATCTTTTTGCTCATATAATATTATCTTCAGTTTTTTCTTCTATTGTTGGGGCTTTTACAACCTCTTCAGTTTCTTTCTTGCTATCAGCTGTTCCTGCCTCCACCGTCTTCTCAATCATTCCATCCTTGAGGTGGATGGTGCGGTCGGTGATGGCAGCAAGGCCCTCATCATGAGTTACGATGACGAAAGTCTGACCGAACTTGTCTCTGAGGTCGAAGAAGAGCTGGTGAAGCTCAGCCTTGTTCTTGGTGTCGAGACTTCCTGATGGCTCATCGGCAAGGATGACGGCAGGATTATTGACCAAAGCTCTCGCCACGGCTACACGCTGTTTCTCACCACCGGATAACTCGGCAGGCTTGTGACTGGCTCTATCGCTCAAGCCCATGAACGCCAATAACTCCTCGGCACGCTCCTTGGCTTCTTTTCGGCTCTTGCCTGCAATGAAGGCAGGAATCATGATGTTCTCCAGGGCGGTGAACTCAGGGAGAAGCTGGTGGAACTGGAAGACGAAACCGAGATGCTGGTTGCGGAAATCGCTCAGTTTCTTGGTGCTGAGGCTGCTTACATCGATGCCATCAACCATGATGCTGCCACTATCAGGCTTGTCGAGGGTACCGATAATCTGGAGGAGTGTAGTCTTGCCGGCACCACTAGGACCGACGATACTTACCACCTCGCCCTTGTCAATATGCAGGTCGATGCCCTTAAGCACCTGCAGGGAGCCGAAGCTCTTGGTTATACCTTTTATATCAATCATTTTCTAACTCAAAATTATTTTGCAGGCAAAATTAAGCAAAATATTTGGAAATGCCTAATTTTAAGAGATAAAAAGAAATAAGGAGGGATATAAAAAAACAAAACGAGCCTTATTCTTGCAAATAAAGCTCGTTTCAGTACTCAATTCTGTATTACTTTCTATAAAATGTATGTGTTATTTCAACCCATCGGCATCACCGGTGGTCTTCAATCCGTTGCTCTTTTCCCTAGGGGTGATGTTCACCTTCTTTGCCACGGTATTCTCAATAAGGTTGGCATCAAAAGCCATCTTCTTGTCGGTACAGTTGATGTTCTCGAAGGTGAAATCTACCAGGCGGTATTTCTCGCTCTTGCCCACATCGAAGAAGTTGTCGCAATCCATCTGGATATTCTTCATCGTGATGTTGTTGCACTGGCTCAGCGGCATGTCCTTGCGATCGCCTAGTTTGAAGAACTGCTTCCATGGGCGGATGACGAGGAAGCTGCCTGTGGTGCCCTGGATGTTATCCACCGTTACGTACTCGTAATGCTGAGGAGTATCAGGGCGCATCTTCAGCCAGAGTACGCGCTGTGCATTGCCCACCTTGATGTTGCGTAATACGATGTTGCGGTCTTTCACGCTCTCGCTGCCAAGGGTTAAGCATCCGTGCACTCTTCCGTAGTTACAGTTCTGGATGAGCACGTTATATACAGGACCATTCTCCGGTGCCTGGTCTGCCCAGGTGCCCTTACCGCCCTTGATGGCGATGGCATCATCGTTTACGCTCATGTAGCAGCCATCCACCAGCACATCGTGACAAACATCAATGTCGATGGCATCGCTGCTTGGTGCCCGCATGCCACTGGTTGGGGCGAAGATGGTGCAGCCAAGGAAGCGGACATGGTCGCAACGGTAGATGTGGTTGGTCCAGAACGGACTGTTCTGGATATGTACATCCTGCAAGGTTACGTTGCTTGAGTTGCTGATATAGACGAGGCGGGGACGCTGTGCATCCTTGTTGGTGCATTCACGGTTCCAGGTGCGACGAATCCAGAACTCCTCCCAATAGTGATAACCGTTGCCATCGATGGTACCCGGACCGGCGATGGTAAAGCCATCACATTTGTCGGCATTGATGAATGCCGAGAAGTATTTGCAGGTCTCGCCCTCGATGCGGGTTTCTACCACTGGGAAGTTGGCGATGCGGTCGCTGCCTTTCAGTTTTCCGCCTTCCGAAACATAGAGATGAGTCTTTGGACGGAAGAAGAGAGCACCGCTCTGATAGGTTCCGGCAGGTACTACGATAACGCCGCCGCCATCTTGGGCTGCACGGTCGATGACAGCCTGGATAGCCTTGGTTTGAATCAGAGTGCTATCCGTTTTTACGCCATAATCGGTGAGGACGTATTTCTTGCCTAAGGTATCTACGTTCACCTTCTGGGCGTTGCTGAACCAGGCATCCATCTTTGTGCCGTCGGGCCAGAGTTCGGTTTGTGCCTTCTTGGCTTTCTTCTGTTTCTTTGCGGTGTTGGCGCTTAGTGGCGAAAACGCCACTAGGCAAGCCATCAGCCAGATATATTTCTTCATGATTTTTTTTACCTTTTTACTTTTTTACCTTTAAAAGCTTGTAATACTCTGCAGCACCAAGCAGGAGGCAGCCTGTGCCGTAGTCCTCGAAGTCAGGAACAGAGGTGAAGGTGACAGGCTGACCGGCTGCAGGATCCTTTCCTGTGCCCTGGTTATAGCCGATGAAACCATCCTCGTGAACAGATGCGGAAAGCGCCTTCCATGCCTTGTCCATCGCCTTCTGATAGGTGGCTCTAGGAAGAATGCCCTGCTGAACACCCCATGCCATGCCATAGAGGAAGAGACCTGTACCGGTCATTTCAGGACCGCCATAGTTGGCAGGACAAACGAGGCTTACGTTCCAGTAGCCATCTTCGCGCTGGCATTTCAGGATAGCCTGGCTCATAGAGATGAAATCCTTCTTCAGATACTGATAGTACTTGTCGGTCTTTGGCAAAGTCTCCATCACGCGGACCAGGGCTGCATATACCCAGCCGTTGCCACGGCTCCAGTAGCAGTTGCTGCCATCCTTCTCCTTGTAAGGTGGTACGTAGTTCTTATCTCTCCACCAGAGTCCTTCTTTCTTGTTGAAGAGACCGTTAGCCAGGGTATCACGGCTCCATTTATAGGAATTCATCGCATAATCCAGATACTTGCGTTCGCCGGTAATCTTGGCATACTTGGCGTAGGCTGGCATCGCCATCTGGATAGCGTCAATCCAAGTCCAGTAGTTTACTCGGTTGGTGCTCATCTGATGGTCGAGGTTCTCCTTCACCTTGCTCAAGTCCTTCTTGCCGCCGGTCTGAACGTAGCGGTCCATGTAAGTCTGCTGGCAGCACTGGTTGTCGGCATCGGTATCATTTACGCTGCCACGGGCTGTCCACTTGTGATAATCTGCCCACTTGTCGGTATAGTCGAGATAGCGCTGCTGAGGGTCAATCTCGTAAAGCGCCATCAATCCCTCGTAATACACGGCACGGGTCCAGAGGTTGCTGGTACGTTTTTTCTTCACGAAAGTGTCGATGGTTGGGTCACTGTACTTCGTCATGAAATAGTTGTTGGTGCGATGGGCTACCTCCAGGATTTCATTTTGCAATGCGGTCTGGGCAGACATTGAGGTCAAGCCCATGAGCATGCAGAGCGATGATAAGATCAGTTTCTTCATTTGTCTTGTTATTAATGTTATGATTATTTACTTGATTTCCACGAGTTTCACGGTACTGTTCAGTCCGCTTGGCACAGGAGTCCAGTTCTCGTAGGTGGTCTTCTTGTAGTTGATATCCACCACGTTGATTTCCTTCATCTTGCGCCACTTTACACCCTGACGGTCCATTTCTGCGATGCGGTTGGCTGGCAGGTTGGTTACCTCGATACGGATGGTGTTCTTGCCCTTGTTGAGCGCATCCTTGCAGTTGAGAATATATGGTACAGCCCAGGCGCAACCTACATATTTATTATTGATATAGACACGGGCACTCTCTCGTACATCTCCCAGGTCGATGGTCCACTGCTTCTTGGCATCATCCTTCGATAGCTTGATGGTGGTTTCGTAAACACCTGTTCCCATCATCACCTTCGCCTTTTCACTGAGATCTTCCCAAGACTTTACGCCCTTCAGGTTGAAGGTTTCGCCCACCTTAGGAGCATCTTCGGTGAATGACAGCTTCCAGGCATTCTCTGTCAGGTCGATGGTCTTGCTATCCGCAGCAGCGATGGCTTCCTTTTCGTTCACCTTCACCTTGGAACCGAGTTTCCACTCACCCACGGGTTTATTCGATGTGATGAGGATGCGGCTCTCGCCACTCTTCAGGTTCAGCTGGATACCCTTGTCGCTGATGGTAGCCTCGTGGTATTTGCCCGTCATAGGGTTGTACCAGATGCCATGCTTCTCGTTTACGGCCAAAGCCACGCTAGAAGCGATGTCCTTGCTGGTGAGATTAGCAATGAAGTAATGATGGCCGATGCTGTTGGCACGGCGAATCATCTTCAAGCCCAGGTTCTTTCTCATCAGTTCCGGTTTTGCCGCCTGTTCCATTGCCTTGATGTTGTCGCCTTTGATAATCTTGGCGCCTTGTGCCTTGAGAGCAGAGATGTGCTGAATCACGTCGCTTGGCATGATGTTGTTGCCAGGGATGATGATACCCTTGTATCGGGTTCCGACAGCAGTCTCTACCATTCCATTCTTAAAGGTACACGTGCGGAGATACTTGTCGCTGATGTAATCGCAGTCGAATCCTGCCTTGTCGATGTCGAGAATTACCTTGATAAACTCCGGTGCCTTTTTCGCCATGCTGTGGATATCGAATTGCATCAGCCAGTTCTTGGTATCCTTGCGCCACATATCTCTTACTGGCAGATAAACCAGGAAATCATTGTCTGGCTGTCCCCACTGCAGATAGGTCTGGCAGTTGGTGATGTATTTCATCAGTTCCGGAGCATCGCGCCAGATGCTGTTGGTAGGGCTCATATCTACCGAAGCATAGAATTTCCAGCCTGGCCATGTATCGTTCTTAGGCGAATAGGCGGTGCCATGGAAGAACATGTGGTTTACGCCGGCGCAGAACATCAGGTCCATATCCGGTTTCATCTGGCTCAGGGATGTGCGGAAGTGCTCGGTGAGCCAGGTGAAGGTTTCGCTGGATGTATATTTCTTTCCGGTGATGTGCGCAGCCGATGGAGCATATTTCAGCATACTGAGGTCGCTGAAGTTAGGACGGGTCATTCCCGGATCCTTGCGCAGTCCCTTTATGCCGAAGTCGGTCAGTCCGAAGCCTTCAATTTCTGGAATGTCAACGGCTGCATAGCAGTCGATGAGGTTGGCTGGTGAACCGTGTGCCTGGTTTCGGGTGATGGCACCACGCTTGTTTGCCCATTTGGTCCACTGTTCGGTGAAGTTATGGAGCAGCATGTCGCCTAGGGTTTCACGGTAATCGCTTACCACCACAGCATCGCCATCCAGGAACTCTGGGAACTTATCCTGCAGTTTGTATCCGTGAAATTTCTCGAATTCTGTCAGGAGGTTAGGAGTCCAGTTGGCGCCATACACCTCGTAGCTGTCATTGAAGAAGGTATGCGGATATGGAGTCTTCGATGCTACGAAGGCGCTGTCGATGTGCTGCAGATAATTGGCCACAGCAGTAGAGTCGAAGTGGTCGATAACGTATCCCTCTCCTCCTGGAGCGGCACGCTTTACCTTCTGTCGGGTACGGCTCTCATAGAGGGCGATGACTCGTTTCTTATATTTTTCTCCTTCCACAGGGAAAGCCTTGATGAGTTTCAGCTTGGCGAAATCACGCTCTTTCTTCGGCACGTTGAACTCAATCTCCATCAGTTTCTGCTTCACATCTACGATGGTATCTACGAATACCGCCTTGCATGCCGCTTCATTGATTGGTACCCAAGGACCACCGAAAGGCCATCCTGTACCGGTTGCCATATCGGTTTCGATGCCCACCTGTTTGTTTTCCTTTTCCACGAACTTGAGCATATCCATCCATTTTGGCGAGAGATAAGGGATATCATTCTTGTCGTTGCCTTGCACACCATAGAGCGGTGTGATTTCCACGGCACCGATGCCCGCCTTGGCGTATTCGCCAAGGTTCCACTTCAGATTCTCTTGATCCACGGCAGATCCCATCCACCACCATCTTACGCCCGGTTTGGCTTCCTGCGTAGGGGTAGGGAGGAACTGAGCCTGGCAATTGAGTGACGACAACAATGCCAAAGCAAAGGATAATCCTATGAATTTATGATTTCTTTTATTGTTCATCATATTGGGTTTATTAAGTTGCTCTTAATTGTTTATTCTTTGTTTGCAAAGATAGTGAAAAATACTCAATTATATCTGTGTTATAGTCCTTAAAAATGTAAAATCGTACAAATATGCTAGGTATTTTGCCAAAAAGTCAAGGAGATACATAAAAAAGAGCATAAATCTCAACTCATCAATAGAGTATGCATTCTCTATTGACTGTAGAATGAAAAAGGGCGGTTTTCTTGCGTGATGCAAGGAACCGCCTTCTGCATTTTTCTGGAATTTGAGGATTATGCCAAATGCTATAGCCCAAATATCAAAAGAATAGGGTGGATATGGGCGGAAATGATTACTTTTGCAGCAGAAATTTTAAACAAGCTAATAACAAGATTAATATGAATAGTGTTTTAGAAGGTCGTCCTGCCTTGAAAAAGGAGGTCGAGAAGATTGCTGAAGTTGCCGGTTATCTCTGGCAGAATGGTTGGGCTGAGCGTAATGGTGGTAACATCACTGTAAACGTTACCGACTTGGTTGATGACGAAATCAAGGCTTTGCCAGCTATCAGCGAAGTAAAGCAGATTGGTACAGCATTGCCTGCATTGAAGGGCTGCTACTTCTTCTGCAAGGGTACAGGCAAGCGCATGCGCGACTTGGCTCGCTGGCCTATGGAGAATGGTTCTATCATCCGCATCCTGGACGATTGCGCCAGCTATGTTATCATCGCAGATAATCCTGTAATGCCAACATCTGAGTTGCCAAGCCACTTGAGCGTTCATGCCCGTCTCATCGAGAAGGGTTCTAACTATAAGGCTACTGTTCATACTCACCCTATCGAGCTTATCGCCATGAGCCACAATAAGAAGTTCATGGGCAAGGACGTGTTGAGCAACCTGCTCTGGAGCATGATTCCAGAGACCAAGGCTTTCTGTCCACTCGGTTTGGGTATCGTTCCTTATCAGTTGCCAGGCAGTTTGAAACTTGCTGAGGAGACCTTGAAGGAGTTGGAGGATTATGATGTAGTGATGTGGGAGAAGCATGGTGTCTTTGCCAAGGGCTTGGACGTGATGGATGCCTTCGACCAGATTGACGTACTCTCTAAGAGCGCCAAGATTTACATCGATTCCAAGTGCATGGGATTCGAGCCTGATGGTATGAGCCAGGAGGAAATGGCTGAGATGACCAAGGCATTTAATTTGCCAAGATAATATAGGCTTTAGATAAAGAAATAAGTTTTAAAGATTGTTTTCTATAAGAATTTTTGGTATAGATAATTAAGTTTAGTAAAAAGACCCCGAGCATTGTGAAATACTCGGGGTTCCTTTTTTGTTATATAAGTTGTGGCAAGAAGCTTGAGATAATCAAGACGATGATGCCGACAATTAATACGGAGATGGTCTTCTTTGAGCAGCCTTTCCATTCCTTTAGGATGATGCCCCATACATTCGAGAATACTACGTTGAGCGCCATCAGAATGCAGAACGATAGGGTCATGAGGGTAGGAGATTCGGTGAGGAACCCCTTGCCCAGTGACAGTCCGAAGAACTGGCTGTACCACAAGGCACCAGCCAAGGCACAATAGAGAATGTTATTGCTCCAAACCTCCTGGTTCTTGTAATCGCTCCAAGTATGATTCTTGGTGTTCTGATAGAAACAGTAGATGGCATTGGTGATGAAACCACCTAGGGTAACCAGGAAGGTGGCTGGCAAGGTCTTGTACATATCAGGAGTGAAACTGCCGAAATGGATATCGGAACCGAAGGCGAGACCCACATTGAAGCAGCCGCTCATGAAACCAGCCAGCAAGGCGATAGCAAGTCCCTTAGGGAAGTTGAAGTCCTTTACTGCCGCCTTCTTCTCTTCTTCTGAGAGCGATGCCGCCTTCATACTACCTGCCACACCGATGATGGCGATACCGAGAAGAGTGACTACCACGCCGAGAATTACGCTGAAGGTAAGCGATGAGAGGGCGTCCATCTCCGGGAAGAAGATGTTGAGCAATACAGGTCCCATGATGGTGCCGAGACCTGCACAGGTTCCCAAGGCGATGCTCTGTCCCAATGCTACTCCCAGATAGCGCATGGAAAGACCGAAGGTCAGTCCGCCTACGCCCCAGAGTACACCGAAGAGCATGGTCATTGCTACGTTGAATCCATAACCGTCGAATAATTCAAAGAAGGAATGGCCGCTTGGAACAGCGAGCATTGCGCCTAAGAAAGGCAAAATAAGCCATGCGAACACACCCTGAACTACCCAGTAGGATTCCCAACTCCAATCCTTAATCTTGTTGATTGGAACGTAACAGCTGGACTGGCAGAATGCGCCGATGGCTATGATTAAAAGTCCTATTAATATTTCCATATTGTTTAGTAATTAAGTGAAGAGCGATTTTGAGTGAAGAACGAAGAGTGAAGAATTCATGTGTTTTTTAAGCCATAAGACTATTGAATTCTTCGTTCTTCACTCTTCACTTAAATCGTTCTTAAACTCGCTTTGCGAGTACCTCAGCCTCGTACTTCTCGATGTCTGCGATGTACTCTTCGCCAACAGGGATGTTGTTCTTCAAGTTGAAGTAATCATATACTGCACCGAATGGCAATGTCTTCTCTTCTTCGAGGAGAGCCAGGCGCTGGAAGAGCTTGCCCTCGTCCTCGTACTTGCGGAGGGTATCAAGTGGCTCAAGGAATGCCTGCAACAATGACTTCTGGGCAGCACGAACACCGATGATGTAAGCACCGATGCGGTTGATAGAACCGTCGAAGTAGTCGAGACCGATGTGAGCACGGTCGAGTGCGTTGGCACGAACCAACTCTGAGAAGAGGTTGCGTGTGTTGTCATCGAAGAGGGTTACGTGGTCTGAATCCCAGTGCATTGGGCGAGATACGTGGAGCATCAGCTCAGGAACGAAGAGCAGGAGTGCAGAAACTGCATCAGATACGTTCTCTGTTGGCTCATAGTGACCTGTATCGAGAGTGTACATCACGTTGTTCTTAGCGCAGTAGCCAGCGTAGAAGTCGTGAGAACCTACAGTGTAAGCCTCCAAGCCAATACCGAAGAGCTTAGCTTCGAGACAAGACTTCATGTTAGGCAACTCCTCTGCCAGAATCTCATCAAGAGAGTTTTTCAAGATCTCGCGATAGCGACCCTTCTCTACGGTGATGTCCTTAGAACCATCATGTACCCAGATGTTCATGATACATGGGTCGTTCTGGAACTTACCCATAGCGTCTGCAATGCGGCGGCAACGCTTGGTGTGCTCTATCCAGAACTCGCGGATAGCTGGGTCAGGATTTGACAATGAGAGGCTGCCACTCTTAGGGTGAGAGAAAGAAGTAGAGTTGAAGTCGAGCTTCATGTTCTGCTCCTTAGCCCACTGCATCCAGCCTGTAAACTGGTCTACGGTTACCTCGTTACGGTCAATCTGCTTGCCACCAAACTCACCATAAATCTCATGAAGGTTGAGACGGAAAGTACCAGCCAGGAGAGAGTTCACCTTCTCGATGTCCTGACGGAGTTCGTCGATGTTGCGAGCCTTGCCAGGATAGTTACCAGTGCTCTGGATACCACCAGAAGCAGCCTCACCGCGCTCGAAGCCAACTACATCGTCAGCCTGCCAGCAGTGCAGAGAGATAGGAGTTTTCTCCAAAGTCTCAATAGCCTTGTCTGTATCTACACCCAGAGCTGCATAGCGCTCCTTTGCAATCTCGTAATTCTTTAAAATCAAATCTGCTTTCATTGTTTTTATGTATTTTGTTATTATTGTTTATTTTTACCTTTTTACCCTTTTACTTTTTTACCTTTACAAACTTCTCGTAAGCCGCATCCCATGCTTCCTTGTTCTGTGGCTCGAATGTCTTAAGCTCCAGCGAGTTGGCGATAATCTGGCGCATTTCCCAAATATCCTTTACCAAGCCCGATGCCTTTGCCTGGAGCATGATGTTGCCGATGGCGGTGCCTTCCTGAGGACCTGCCAATACGGTTACACCACAACTGTTGGCAGTAAACTGGTTGAGATATTGGTTGAGCGAACCTCCACCGATGATGTGGAGCACATTGAGGTCGATGTCGGCGAAATCCTTGAGCCATGTGAATACCTGGCGATAGCGGAGGGCAAGACTCTCGAAGATGCAGCGGCAGAATTCGCCATAGCTCTGAGGAACATGCTGACCGGTCTTTTCGCAATACTGCTTGATGGCTTCTACCATGCTCGATGGGTTGGCAAAACAGGTATCATCCGGGTTGATGATGCTTTGGAAGGCTGGCTGCTTCATGGCTTCAGCTATAAGTTCTGCATGACCCAGGCAAGTCATATCTTTCTGGTTGGCAGCAGCCTCGTCTTTCCATTCCTTGCGGCAACGCTCGTAAATCCACATGCCGCAGATGTTCTTCAGGAATCGGGTAGTGCCCTCAATGCCGCCCTCGTTGGTGAAGTTGAGCTCATAGCTCTTCTCGTTGATGATGGCGTTCTTGGTCTCGATGCCCATCAGGCTCCAGGTTCCTGAACTCAAATAGGCAAACTCCTCGTTCTTGGCAGGAACGGCTGCTACGGCACTGGCTGTATCATGACCTGCTACTGCGATGACGGGAACGGCATTCAGTCCTGTTATCTTCTGTACCTCTTCGGTCAGTGTGCCGATGATGGTAGCAGGATGGGTCATCTTGCCAAACTGTTCTCTCTTCAATCCGATACTTTCCACGAGGTCGATGTCGAAATCGCCGGTCATTGGATTCAGAATCTGAGAAGTAGATGCTACGGTATATTCGCAGATGGCGTTGCCGGTGAGCATATAGCTCAGTGCATCAGGGATGAAGAGAATCTTGTCGGCATTCTCCAGAGCCACGTTTCCTGCCTTGCGCATGGCATACATCTGGAACAATGAGTTGAAATTCATAAACTGGATGCCGGTCTTTTCGTAAACCTTCTCCTTGCTGATTTTCTCATCAAAGTATTTCTCCATGATGCCCATGGTATGAGGGTCGCGATACGCCATCGGGTTGCGTAGGATATCTCCGTTCTTGTCTACATACACAAAGTCGCATCCCCAGGTATCAATACCGATGCTCTGGATGTGGATGCCACGCTGTGCTACGAGTTTCAATCCTTTGATAATCTCAAAGTAGAGGGCGTAGATATCCCAATAGAAGTGACCGCCTGTTTCGATCAGGTTGTTGTCGAAACGGGTCAGCTCCTCTAAGTCAAACTTGCCGTCTGACAAGCTTCCTACTATGGTTCTTCCGCTGGTAGCACCTAAGTCTACCGCGAAGAAGTATTTCTTTTGTTCCATTATGAATTTTGTCTTTAAGTTGCTGTTATTTGTTCACGTTTGCAAAGGTAGACCAAAAAAGGGATATGGAACAAGAGAAATTGATTTTAGAGCCTTATTTTTTGACTATCTCGTCATATTTCTGAAATCTGATGGCTTCATGCCCGTCTGAATTTTGAATTTGGCAGAGAAATAGTCAGGCGATTCGAAATTGAGCCGGTATGCAATCTCCTTGATGCTCTCGTCGGTGGTAGACAGCAGTTCTTTGGCTCTCTGCAGTTTCAGATTCTGCTGATAGAGGGCGGGAGCGAATCCGGTATGCTCCTTGAAGAGCTTGCGGAAAGAAGAGTAGCTGATGCCCAGTTCCTGCGCAATCTCCTGGATGGTGAGCGTATCTTCAAGCGATTCTCGGATACGCAAACGGGCTTTATTGATCATGTCAACATGCTTGGTATCCTTGCTCAACACGATATTTCTCTCCAGAGAATACATTTTGCCTATCAGATGGTTTACGATACCCGCCATAGTCTGTTGTGCAAAAGCAACCTCTTCCTGTGCGGTTTTGTAAGCCTCTTCGTAGAGAGCGATAATCTCGTTACTGTAACCTACATGGTAGATTGGCTTTTCAGGAGAAAGAAACCCTGCTTTCACGCGGTCGTCGATGTTCTTGCCCTTGAAGCCGATCCAATAGCTTTTCCAACCCTTGGTGCCTGATGGATGATAGCTATGCCATTCACCGGGAAAGAGCAGGAAGATGTCTCCAGCCTTGATCTTTGTTTCCGGGAGATGGGCAGAACAGAACACTCCTTCACCTTCTGGCTGGTAAAGCAGTTGGTATTCGTCGAGTATTCTTCCCTTCTGAAGATCGAAGTAATATCCGTCAGCATGTCCTTTTGTTGGATAGGCTTCTCCTGGGGCGATTTCTTCTCGTCCCACGGTGCTGATGGTGAGTCCCCATTCGGCATCTCTTTTTGTTGCTAAAAGGTATTTACTGGTTTGCATAATGCTTTGTTTTGTTTCTGGATTTTGCCTCCTGGCTCATCTTCTGGTGCTATTGCTTCCAGAGCCATTTAGCTTATTCATCGGCAAAATTACGCAAAAAAATCCACTATACCTTATTATATATGCAAAAAAGTATGTACTTTGTGCTGAAATGTATAAAAAAACAAATATTCGGATAATAATAATGATACTTGAACGATTTTATTATATGAAAAACAAGGTTATTTGATAGTTTTGCAGCAGAAATCCTTTTAGAATAGGATTTGCAACTAACAAAGCGAGATCATCAATCGCAAAGCAAGATAATTGAAATCCTAAAAAACAACATTATTCTAAAGCTGGAAGCAAGATGGTCGAACCGAAAAAAGAAAATAAAATCTTAACTTCATAATAAACAAAATGAATAACAAGCTATTTATGAAAAGTTCGGCAGTGCCTGCAACTTTGTTTTGCACGGCATTGATGCTTGCCCCTCTTTGCGGAGGCGCAGGTTCTGCTAAAGCGACTACGGCTATAGCTCAGCAAACAGGTATCGTAAAAGGTACAGTGGTTGATGCCAATGGTGAAGCCGTTATTGGAGCTAGTGTTATCATCGAGGGACAGAAAGTTACCCAGGGTACAGTAACAGACTTTGATGGTAACTTCTCTCTCAACGTGAAGCCAGGTGCCAAGTTAAAGATCAGTTACATTGGATTCGTATCCCAGACTGTGGTTGCCAAAAACGGCATGCAGGTGGTCTTGAAAGAAGAGGCTACTTCCCTCAAGGCTGTAGAAGTGGTTGCCTATGGTGTACAGAAGAAGGTTACGGTTACCGGTGCCCTCTCCAGCGTGAAGAGCGAAGATCTGGTCCGCACCCCTGTTGGTAATGTCAACAATGTGCTCGGTGGTCAGCTTTCGGGTGTTACCACCGTACAGTATTCCGGTGAGCCGGGTTCAGATGCTGCGAGCGTATTTGTTCGTGGTAAGGCATCTTTCAATGGTGCCGACCCTTTGGTTCAGGTGGATGGTGTAGAGCGAAGCATGAGCGATGTGGATCCTGAGGAAATCGAGAGCATCACCGTTTTGAAGGATGCTTCTGCCACAGCCGTATTCGGTGTGCGTGGTGCCAACGGTGTGATCCTGATTACCACCAAGCGTGGTCAGGAGGGTAAGACCAAGATCAGCGGTTCTACTTCATGGGGAATCCTGACTCCTACCAAGATGGTAGAGCAGGCAAACAGCTACGAGTATGCTACCTTCCATAATATGATGCGCCAGAATTCGCATGGCAAGAATGGTGATCCGTTGAGTCCTCAGTTCTCTGATGTCGTTATCCAGAAGTTCAAGGATGGAAGTGATCCTGTCCGTTTCCCTAGCACCTTGTGGGCTGAATACATTATGAAGGATGCTACCATGCAGAGTAAACACAATCTGAATATCAGCGGTGGTACCAAAACGGCACGCTACTTCATCAATGTTGGTTACTATACTCAGGGTGGTCTGTTCAAGGAGTTTGGTCAGGATTACGATTTCGGTTATCAGTATAACAGTTTCAACTACCGTGCCAACCTCGACCTGGATGTTACCAAGACAACCACCATCTCCTTCAATCTGGCAGGTAAGGTAGATAATGCCAACAAGCCATATTCTGGTCAGGGATCATCTGGTCTGATCAACGAGGCTTATCAGGCTACTCCATTCTCGAGTCCTGGTATCATCAATGGAAGATACATCTCTACCGAGACCCAGTATGAGGATTGCGGTACCGACCAGCTTCCTTTCGTGGGGGGTAGCGGTATTACCTATTTCGGCAATAATGATGTGAATGGCGGTTTCATGAAGACTACCAACAACAAGCTTCAGTTCGACCTCCAGTTGAAGCAGAAGCTCGATATGATTACCAAGGGTCTTTCTTTCAAGATGAAGGCTTCCTATAACGGAGCCTACGCCATCAATAAGAATGCTTACGCTAAAAAGGCTACCTATACCCCTGTACTCCAGGACGACGGTACCTATAAATATAAGAAATATGGTAACGAAGAGCAGTTGAAGTATGAAGAGAAGACCGGTCGTAGCCGTTACTGGTATTTTGAGGCAGGTCTCAACTACAACCGTTCCTTCGGTTTGAACAATGTGGGTGCCATCCTGCTCTACAATCAGGACAGCAGCTATTATCCGAGCACCTATACCAATGTGCCTCACCGCCAGGTAGGTCTGGTAGGTCGTGTTACCTACGACTGGAACAACCGCTATATGGCAGAGTTCAACGTGGGTTACAATGGTTCCGAGAACTTTGCTCCGGGCAAGCGTTACGGAACCTTCCCAGCAATGTCTGTGGGTTGGGTAGTCAGCGATGAGCCATTCTTCAAGCCGCTCACCAAGGCAGTAAGCTTCCTGAAGCTTCGTGCCAGCTACGGTCTGGTAGGTAATGCTAATCTGAACGGTAATCGCTTTATGTACACCGCCGATCCTTTCGCCATCAATAATGGCAATGTTTCTACCCGTGATGGATATGGATACATCTTCGGTGTTAACAACACTACCGTATGGAAGGGAGCCTACGAGATGGCGCGCCACAATGCCGACATCACCTGGGAGCACGCCTATAAGCAGGACTATGGTATCGACATCAACTTCCTGAAGGATAAGCTCCGTGGTAACTTCGATTACTACTACGAGCACCGTACCGACATCATGATGATTGACAACAATGTACCTACCATCATCGGTTTCAAGATGCCTTACACCAACGATGGTGAGGTGAACAGCTGGGGATGGGAAGCATCCCTGAAGTGGCAGGACAAGATAGGCAAGAACTTCAGATATTGGGCAGGTGTCAACCTCTCTTACAACCAGAATGAGCTGATCAACAATGGTGAGGCTCTGCAGCCAGAGGCTTATCAGATGGCAAAGAACCATCGTCTGGGTGCCCGCAGCATGTATCAGTTCTGGCGTTATTACGACGAGCAGACACCGGCACTCTATGAGAAGACTTTCGGCGAGAAATTCCCTACCCAGCTGGTAGAGAACATCCAGCCTGGTGATGCTGTGTATGTGGATTTGAACCACGATGGAAAGATAGACCACAACGATAAGACCCGCGACCTGGGCTATACCGATGATCCAGAGTATATGGTTGGTCTGAATCTAGGATTCAGCTACAAGGGTTGGTCTGTCAATACCCAGTGGACGGGTGCCTGGAACGTAAGCCGTATGCTGGATGGTGTGTTCCGCATGCCATTCTACAACAAGACCTCTCACGAGATGGGTGGACTCCTGAAGTATGTGGTAGAGAACAGCTGGACAGCCGATAATCCATCCCAGAGTGCGAAGTATCCACGTGCATCATGGGATGCCTGGGACAACAACTACGCCACTTCTACCCTCTATGAGAAGGATGCGAAGTATCTGCGTCTGAAGACCTTGCAGATTTCCTACGATTTCAACGCTCCGTTCATGAAGCGCATGGGTATGAATCAGCTGCAGCTGGCATTCAGCGGTTACAACCTCCTTACCTTCACTCCTTATATCTGGGGTGATCCTGAGGCACGTGCTACCACGGCACCATCCTATCCATTGCAGCGTACTTATATGTTGTCTTTGAAGGTGGGCTTCTAATATATTACACATTATATATAAATAAGGTAAATACAATGAAACTTAACAATATATTCAGAGGAATCGTTCTTACAGCCGTTATCGGTTCTGCGGTGACGGGGTGTACTGAGCAGATCAAGTTTGGAGATTCCTTCATAGAAAAGACTCCGGGTGGCGATGTTACCATTGATACCATCTTCAATAGTGCAGAATATACCCAGCAGTTCTTGACCGGTATTTATAAGAACCAGTACTACGGTCTGCCTTTCAAGGCGGGTGACGGTAACTCCCACAGTTACTTCAGTGGTCAGATTGAGGCGATGTCAGACTGCTGGCACAATCCTACAGCGTCAGTTGCTATGTATAATCTGGTGTATGAAGATTACATGACAGCAGCCAGCAGTAATTCCATCTATGGTTTTGACAAGGAGAATATCTGGGAGATGGTGCATGCCTGCTACCTCCTGATGGAGAATATCAGCCGTGTGCCTGATATGGATGAGGATACCAAAAATCAGTATGTGGCTGAGGCGAAGTGCCTGATAGCATCTTCCTACTTCAACCTCTTCCGCATGTACGGCGGTCTGCCTCTGGTTACTCACTCATACGATGTAAACGGAGACAAGTTGGATGCGCCACGTGCTTCGGTAGAGAAGACACTCAATTTCATTCTCAAGCTTTATGATGAGGCTATCAATTCAGGAGCCCTTCCTTTTGCTTATTCTGATGATGATGTCACTACCATGAAGGCACACTGGACCAAGGCAGCTGCCATGGCGATGAAGTGCCGTGTACTGCAGTTTGCTGCTTCTCCATTGTTCAACGACGACCAGCCATATTACAGCGGCAAGTATTCCATGGAGAATGCGAGTCAGGACAGTCTGGCTTGGATGGGTGGCAAGAAGCCTGAGTTGTGGCAGCAGTGCAAGAAGGCATGTGAAGACTTCTTCAATGAGAATGCCAACAACGGCAATCCTTACCATCTCGTAGAACCTACAGCCCAGACTACCGAGGCTTATCGCTTTGCCTATCGCTTTGCGTATATCAGCCAGGCTAGTCCGGAGGTCATCTTTGAGACCCGCGTTACCGACAACAACCACAACTCCAAGTATTGCTGGGCGGCACGTCAGTATATGCGTACCCTCGACCGCCAGGCTTATTGCCCTACCCAGGAGTTCGTAGAGATGTTCCCTTGGGCTGATGGCAAGCCATTCAACTGGGAGGAGACCGAGCAGGCTGGCGAATTGGACCACATGTTCATCAAGGGTGATAGAAAGGTAGGCAAGCAGGAACTGCAGAATGTGAAATATACCCGCGACCCTCGTCTTTATGAAACTGTAAGTGTGAACGGACAGCGCGACAAGGTGAATGTAGGCGACGGCAAGTCAACCGGTCAGAATGTAGAGTTGTACGTGGGCGGTACCAATGCCGGTACAGATCCAGACAATTGTGTGGGTGCTTTTGCTACAGGCTATTTCCACAACAAGTACATTGCCGACGGAATCACCGGTTCTGCCTACGAGCGCGAGAAGCCACACTGGGTAGAGATGCGTCTTTCCGACCTCTATCTCATCTATGCCGAGGCTCTGCTTCAGGCTGACGGCAACAATGTCAAGGCTTTGGAATATATCGACAAAATCCGTGCCCGTGTAGGTTTGAAGGGACTTGCGGAATGTAACCCATCAGAGAATCTTACCACCAACAAGGATAATCTCCTGGAAGAGTTGCTGCGCGAGCGTGCCTGCGAGCTGGGATTCGAGAACACCCGTTTCTTCGATATGAAGCGCTATAAGAGAGCCGACCTCTTCAGCCGCACGCTCCATCGTCTGGTCATCTATCGCCAGGTGAAGGATGATGCTACGGGCAAGTGGGAGACCACTACCAACAAATGGTATAATGGCGACAGAACCAACAAGAAGCTGAATAAGAACAATGATGCCTGGTATGAGCCATCTCATTTTGAGTATAAGCGCCTGCCTATCACCACGGGAGCTCGTGCATGGTGGAATGGATTCGATGTTAAGTGGTACCTGTTCCCATTCCCACAGACCGAGGTATTGAAGGGTTATCTCGTTCAGAACCCAGGCTGGTAATCCCGCCGGAGGTTATCTCTTGAGTAAAGGTTACTTGATTAAAGTTACAGATTAAAAAAGTAAATTCGATGAAAAATAATAAGAATGCTGTACTGATGGCGATGGCTCTCCTGAGCCTGCCAGCTTCAGCACAAGTCAAAATAGATACCATTGCTCCTCATCGCTATGCGGCTCAGAGCATCGATGTGGGTGCCAATGTGAACTTCTCCCGCGAGCAGTCAACTTCAGCAGTGTCTGTCATCACCAGCGAGAGTACCAACAAGCGCAGCGCCAAGAATATCGGCAACTCTATCCTGGGACAGGGTTCCGGCCTGATTTCACTGCAGAATTCCGGTAACTATGCCGGAATCAATCCTACCTTCTACATCCGCGGCATGCAGAGCCTGGATGGCAATACCCCACTTTTCGTGGTAGATGGTATCGAGCGTGATATCCAGTATATCTCTGCCGAGGAAGTAGAGAGCGTATCCGTATTGAAGGATGCTGCTGCCACTGCACTCTATGGCTACAAGGGTGCCAACGGCGTGGTGCTCATCACTACCAAACGCGGTAAGTTCAATTCCAAGGAAATCAAGGTGAATCTGGACCATGCCATCAATTTCATGGCTCACAAGCCTAAGTTCGTGGATGCGCAGACCTATGCCAAGGCGATGAACGAGGCTTATGCCAACGACGGCTTCGAGAACCCTAGATATACCCAGGAAGAGGTGGATGCCTTCGGATCAGGCAAATATCCTTATCTCTATCCTAACGTTAACTGGGTGGATGAAACCTTCCGCAACCACAGCGTTACCAATATGCTCAACGCTTCGTTTACGGGCGGTGGCGAGAAGTTCAAGTACTATGCCTTGCTCGACCTGCAGTATGACAATGGTTTCGTGAAGAATCCGGATACCCACGAGGGATATTCTACCAATAATAAATATGTGAAGGGCAACCTGCGCATGAATATGGATATGATTCTCTCGAAGAATACTACCATGAAGGTGAACCTCCTGGGTGTGCTCGCCGAGTCGAATGCTCCAGGCAATTCTGCCAAGTTGTGGGATATGGTCTATGGCCTGCCTTCTGCTGCCTTCGCCGTGAAGGGCGAGGATGGCAAGTGGGGTGGTAACTCTACCTGGGCGGGTACCGTTAACCCTGTGGCGCAGTCGCAGGATGCCGGTTACTCCAGAAATCACAACCGTGGTATCTATACCGACCTCACTATCCGCCAGGAACTCCCTGCTGTATTGAAGGGTCTGGCTGTTCAGGGCCGCATCGCTTACGACCATTTCTCCAACATCTACGAGAATTATAGCAAGACATACGTATATGGAAGTCCTACGGTAGTCGACTGGTTGGATGGCGAACCTCAGTTGGGCAAGGCATTCACGGGTGGTTCTGAGAGCGATCTCGGTGCCTCTATCTCCACCAACAGCTTCACCCGCCGTTTCCATGCCGATGCCAGTGCCGACTATCAGAATACCTTCGGCGTCCACAGCATCTACAGCCAGTTGAAGTACGATTACGAGTTCAGCGATGAGTTTGCCATCAACAGTACGCTCTATCGCCAGAACATCAGCTGGTACACCCACTATGGTCTGCTCAATCGCTACTTCCTCGACCTTGCCCTAGTAGAATCCGGTTCCAACCGTCTGGCTCCTGGCAGCAAGTGGGCATTGTCGCCTACGGTATCAGCAGCCTGGGTTCTCTCCAAGGAGAATTTCATGAAGAATCTCAACTGGGTGGATTTTCTCAAGCTCCGTGCTTCCTACGGCATTATCCAGACCGACATCCTGCCTGAGAGCGGATGGATGTACTATATGCAGCAGTATCAGACAACTGGTGAAACCTATCCGTTCAACAGCGGTTTCCAGAGCGATTTCGGCAGAACCTATCTTGATGCCATTGCCACTTCCGGTCTGACCCGTGAGAAGGCAGCCAAGTTCAATGCCGGTGTAGATGCCACCCTCTTCGGTGGTCTCGATTTCAGCTTTGATGGTTTCTACCAGCGCCGTTCCAACATCTGGGTATCTACCGCAGGCAAGTATTCTTCAGAGTTGGGTGTGGATGCTCCATACGAGGGCGATGGTATCGTGGATAGCTGGGGTTGGGAGGCAAGTCTCGACTACAACAAGCAGATTGGCGACGTGAAGTTCAACATCGGTGCCAACATCGATTACTATCGCAGCCAGATCAAGGAGCAGGATGAGGCTCCTAAGCTCTATCCTAACCTGGTAAGCACCGGCCATCGCGTAAGCCAGCTCTTCGGCTACAAGGCTATCGGCTTCTTCAAGGACCAGGCTGACATCGATGCTTCCAAGCCACAGCTTCTGGGTAGCACTCCTCGTCCGGGCGACATCAAGTATGAGGATGTGAACGGTGACGGACAGATTGATACCAACGACAAGACTGCCATCGGATATTCTACCGTGGCTCCTGAAATCTACTACAATATCCATTTGGGAGTAGAGTGGAAGGGACTGGGTATTGATGCGATGTTCCAGGGCACTGGCAGATACACCGGCGTACTTTCTACCAAGAGTATGTACAAGCCGCTGGTGGGCAACACCACCATCTCTCAGTACTACTACGACAACCGCTGGACTCCTGAGACAGCCAGCACAGCCAAGTTCCCGGCGCTGAGCTCAACCAGCAATGCCAACAACTACAATACAAACACCCTCTGGATGTTTGACCGCTCATTCTTCAAGCTTCGCAACATCGAGGTTTATTACAACTTCCCTAAGGCGTTGCTCGCCAAGACCAAGCTCCTGAATGCAGCCAAGTTGTATGTACGTGGTGTAGATTTGTTTAGCTTCGACCATCTCGATGAGTCAGATCCTGAGGTATTCGGTGCAACCAATCCTCTGAATCGCAGCATCGTGGCTGGTTTGTCAGTAACATTCTAATTATCTTAAAGTAGAACAATAATGAAAACAAATAAATTAGTATATGGTCTGTTCGGACTCATGGCGCTGGCATCATGCAGCGATAAGATGGATTACAGCGAGACGGTAGTCAAGGATAAGGATTATGTGATTCAGACCTTTGAGAAGGTGGGTGGTTTCATGACCGATATCTACAATTATGCAGACTATGATTATGGTCAGAACTTTGGTGGAGGCATGCTTGCCTCTGCCACCGACGAGAGTGTTTACTCCGTGAGCGGTACCAGCATCGAGACCTTCTATAACGGCAGCTGGAGCCCATCCAACGCCCAGGGCTCGCTCTGGAGCAATATGTATAAGGGCATCAAGACCTGCAATGTAGTATTGAAGGATTTCCAGGACTTGAAGTTCGAGGATTTTGAACTCAATGCCGACTATCAGCAGCAGATGTTCCGTTACGAGAACTATAAGTGGGAGGCCCGCTTCTGGCGTGCTTACTTCTATTTCAATCTCGTTCGCCAGTATGGTGGTGTGCCTGTCATCGACCCTGAGATGGCGGCAGCTGATGTCAACAACCAGCCTCGCAAGTCATCTGACGAGGTGTTCCAGTATATCTTTGATGAATGTGACGCCGTGAAGGACAGCATCATAAAGGATTACTCTGACTTGGGAAGCATGGCTCTGAGTACAGCTGAGGATGGACGTGCCAACAACCTGACCGTCCTTGCCCTCAAGGCTCGTGCAGCACTCTATTGGGCAAGTCCGCTCTTTAATCCTTCTGGCGATAAGGAGCGTTACCACAAGGCAGCTCTCTATACCAAGGAATTGCTGGATGCCTGTGAGGCAAGAGGCATGAAGCTCGCTGCCAAGTATGCTGATCTCTGGTCAACCAATAATTACAAGGATGCCGACAAGAAGTGTGAGATCATCTTCGGTCGCCGTATCTATGGTACCAAGATTTCATCTACCGATCCATCAGATAATGTGGTAGAGAGCTACAACTATCCGTTCGGTATCGATATGGCAAAGGCTAGTTATTCAGCTTCCGGTAGAAACTGCCCATCCCAGAACCTGGTGGATGCCTACGAGATGAAGGCTACGGGTAAGGGTATCAACGAGGCTGGCAGCGGCTATGATGAGCAGAATCCATACGCTGGCCGTGACCCTCGCTTCGAGCTGACCATCGCCAAGAATGGTGATCTGTGGCCTACTGCAGCCAACTATAAGAAGGCTAAGCTGCAGACCTATTATGGCGGCGTGAATGCCGAGCCATTGGTGGGTGCTACTCCTACGGGCTACTATCTGAAGAAGTTGCTGCATGGTGATATCGACCTTACTTCAAAGACCAAGAAGCAGGGCGACTATCATACTTGGGTTACCTATCGTCTAGGTGAGTTCTATCTCAACTATGCTGAGGCTGCATTCAAGTATCTGGGCAGCGCCACTGCTACGAGTGCCGATCTCCCTATGTCGGCAGACGAGGCTGTGGACAAGATTCGTCAGCGTGCCGGAATGCCTGATTTCCCTACTTCGTTGAGCAATGAGGAGTGGTGGAGCAAGTATCAGAACGAACGCATGGTAGAACTTGCCTTCGAGGGTCATCGCTTCTGGGATGTACGCCGCTGGAAGGAGGCTAACAAGTTCTTCAAGAACATTCAGGAGATGAAGATTACCAGGAACGATGATGGTTCCTTCACCTATACCCGTGAAACCGTACAGCGCCAGTGGGATGACAAGATGTATCTCTTCCCAATCCCTAACGACGTGATGCTGAAGCACGAGAAGTATGGACAGAAGTGGGAGCAGAATCCAGGCTGGTAATTTATAATTATAAGAATAAAAAAACTCGTTGGTAAAGAAGCCAACGAGTTTTTTTGTAATCTATTTGGCAGGCAATCTTTACTTGCCATACTTGCTAGGCGCTATTCCATACTTGTTCTTGAAGCACTTATAGAAATAGGTGGAATCGGAGAAGCCAACCTTTTCGCTGATTTCTGATACCGTGTATTCGCCTTCCAGCAGGAACTTGGCGGCAATGCGCAGACGCTCGTTCTGGATATAGATGTTTGGCGAAACACCCATGATGCTCTTCGTGCGGTTATATACCGTGGTACGGCCCAGGCAGAGCAGCTCGGCAAGGCGGTCTACATTGAAGTTGTTGTCGCCGATATGCTGTGCCACGATTGCCTCCAGCTTGTCCTTGAACTTCTTGTCCAGGGTTGACATCAGGAGGGTTGGCTCATTCTTCTTGAGCTCCTTCACAGGCTTGATCAGGATGGCTTCTCCGCCTGACGTCTGCTCTGGGTTCTCTTGCGGAGCATTCTCTTGCAGGGTCTCTTCCTGAAGCTTCGCCTTCTCCTCAGCCTGCTGCTTCGCCTTCAGGTCCATAGCCACAAACTGCAGGGCTCGGGCGATGAAGAGCTTGAAGTTGCAAGGCTTCACCATATAGTCATCTACGAAGTTCTTGTATGCCTTCAGTATATGGCTGGTATCATCAAAGGCGGTCAGCATGATGACCGGGATATTCTGCGTCTCCGGATCCGCCTTCATGTTGCTTACAATCTCGTAGCCGCTCATTTCCGGCAGCTGGATGTCGCTGATGAGCAGGGCTGGCTTAATCTTCCGGATATTCTCGTAACCCGTCTTGCCATTCATGAATGTTTCTACATGGAAATAGACAGACAACTCCGATTTGATCTGTTCCAGCATGTCCGGATCATCTTCTATCACCATCACGGTAACGTTGTTGATGGCTTTTGGAGTCATCTCCTTCACAATCATCTCTATTTCGTCCTTGTCGATGCTGTGGTCATCCAGCGCCTTCTTCTCGATGATATCCTCCGGCTGATACCCTCCGGCATCATTTGGCAGGGCAAGGCAGAAATGGCTGCCTCCTAGATTCAGGGAACGCTCATAGGTGAGCGAACCCTTGTGGATTTCTGCCATCTGATGCGCCGTATAGAGACCGATGCCCATACCGCCCTTGGAAGCATAGCCGTGCATGAATGGCTTGAAGAGATCAGCCTCTCTTTCCGGCTTGATACCCGGACCGTTGTCTTCTACCGAGAAGAATACGATGTTGTTCTCCAGATAGAGTTTCACGCTGATAATACCCTTGTCTGGGGTATATTTCACGGCATTGCTCAGCAGGTTATAGACGATGGTTTCCACCTTTTCCTGGTCGAAGAGCATCTCGTGGTTGCTGGTCCACGGAGTGAAGCTCATGCTGATGTCCTTCTGCTTGGCTACAGTATAGAAATCATTGTAGATGCTTCGCACGAAACCGATGATTTCGCCCTTTTCTACATTCAGCTTCATATTGCTCGTATTGATCTTGCGGAACTCCATCAGCTGGTTGATGAGTCGCTGCAGTCGCTTGGTTCCTCTGGAGAGAGTATAGATGGTGTTCTTGGAAGCATAGCCTTCTCCCTTGGTCATCATCTTTTCCACGGCACTCTGGATGATGGCGAGCGGGGTGCGGAACTCATGAGAGATATGGGTGAAGAAGTTGATTCGGAAATCAGACATCTGTTTCTCCAAAGCAATCTGCTGGTTCAGCTCGAAGTTTCTCAGCCATGATCGGTAATAGAGCACTCCGGCTCCGCTGATGATGAGCAGATAGATGCACCACGCCCATACCGTATTGTACCAAGGCTGGCAGATGGTGATGTGCAGCAGGGTTTCCTCGCTCCACTGGTTGCTGCCTATACGGGTACGGATATGTAGGGTGTAGCTGCCAGGGTTCAGGTCGCTGAACTCGGCATGGTTGATGCTGGTCATCGGGCGCCAGGTATTGTCTATTCCTTCCATATAGTACTGGTATATCGCATCCTGGATGTGCGGATAATCGAAGTTGGAGAAGTGGATGTTGAACGAATTCTTGTCGTGTGGCAGGCTGATTTCCCGTGTATAGTTCAGCGCCTTGGTTAGGAATTGTTCGTTTTCTGCTTCGTATATCGAGATACCGTTGATGGTGAGGTCGGTGATGACTGCCTTCATGTGGGCTGGCGGTATACTGATGGTGCGGGATGGCTGGATGAAGATCATACCGTCGGATACACCGAATACCAGTCTGCCATCATTCAGCTTGGTGGCGCAGTTCTCCGTAAAGTTGTTGCTGAAGATGGTGCGTCCTATCTGGAACGAACGGATATCATTAGTCTTGGCGTTGAGACGGGAGATTCCTTCCTCTGTACCAATCCAGATATTGCCGTAGTTGTCTTCCTCCAGCGAGCGGGTATTGTTGTCGGTGAGTCCTTTGCTGGTATCAAACAGCTCGTATTTCAGTTCCCCGGTCTTCTCGTTGTAGCTGCATTTCAGTATACCTCCTGTTGCTGCAAACCACAGTTTTCCGTCATGTGCCTCGATGCCGCAATTGATTTCGCTTACCGGCAGCTTTCCGTTTTCATCGCTGAAGCGGAGGAACTTCTGGGCTGTAATCTTCTTTTCTACAGTATTCACCATCAGGATGCCATTGTTGCTGCATATCCAGAGTCTGCCTTTGTGGTCCAGAAGCAGATCATGGATTTGGGCTTCCTTGCCGTTTGCATTCAGAAACTGCTCGAATTTCCGTGGCTGCTGCCCCGTAGTCTGTGGAGTGATGAGCAGACCTTCTCCCCAGGTGGCAATCCAGGCTCTTCCCTGCTTGTCGAAGATGGTCTTGTAGAAGGATGCGCTTGGAGCATAGTGGTTCTTCTCATATTTCCAATATCTTACATTGTCAATGTAGATGCCGTCGCCCTTGGTGGCTATCCATTTCTTGCCCTGCGGGTCGATGGCATAGTCATAGACGCAGGCGTCGGTCTGCATTTCCAACGTACGCTGTTGGGTTCTGGCATCATAGATGTAAGTCATGTTGGCGCGGGTAGTAACGGCGAGCCTGTCATTACCTATGTTGCTGACATGGCGCACGTAGTTGCTCCATTCCCGGTTGATATTTGGTTCTATCTTGACATGCTCTGTGTTGAGATCCTTCAGTTCACGGCAGCAATATACGCCATCTCCGGTACAGATCCAGATGCATCCGCTGCGGTCGATGAATATGTTCAGCAGGAAGTCGGAATGGAAGAGCGGGTCCTTGTCTGCTGCAGAGAAGTGCTGGAGTTCATCTTCCTTCGGGTTGTAGATGAAGAGTCCGTTGCCATAAGATACGATGTATACATTTCCGAGGGCATCTTCGGCAGCCACGAAGTTCTTGTCTCTACCGTTGATGTAAGCCTTGTCGTCCAGCAGATGGAATTTTCTGAAGAGGTTTCCCTTCTTGCTGAACAGGTAGGCGTTTCCCTTCTTGTCGTAAAGAAACTCATAGGATTTGAGAAAGGTTTTCGACATGGCATTCGGTATCTGGATGGCTGGCTTGTGGAAGATGCCGGTCTTCAGGTTCATGGCAAAAGTTTCTTCCTGGGTAAAGATATACCATTCTCCCTGCCAGAAGAAGGAGGCGCGCGATTTACCCACATATCCCACCATGGATGGAAGATGGGATTTCCGGACGAGTTTGCCCGATTTGTCATAAAGGAAGGCATCGCCCTTGTCGGTCAGCACGGCGATATGATTGCCGTCAGTAGTCAGGGTGATGATATGTTGGTTCTTGAGCATCAGATGACTCTTGCCATCAGGGGTGATGCGGTTAAGACCTTTACCGGATGCTATCCATACATTCTGTTTGGCGTCTTCTATCATCTGTAGCTGATTGTCGCCTATCAGTTTGCCGTTCTTTGTAGTATAATCTGTGGCTTGAAACTTTCCGTTGCTATAAGTCAGGTATCTGGCTCCGAAATCCCCGGAAAAGAGCCACATGCCATTCTGGCTCTTGAATCGGTTTTTCAAGAGCGTAGCATTCTCCTTATCGAAATAATCGGAAAAATGAGCAGTTTCCAGGTCGAAGCAGCAGAGGATATTAGATGGATTGTAGCCCCAGATGAGTCCGTGTTTCTCGTCGTTGATGAGCTGGGAGATGGAGTGGTGACTCTTTTGCCCGGAGTTCTTGCTGAGATTGGTGAAGTTGATAAACTGATAGCCATCATATCGGCTCATACCGTTCGGGGTACCGAGCCAGATAAATCCATCTCTATCCTGGATGATATCGTTCACCGTATTGCACGACAAGCCATCCTTAGCCGAGAGACGCTTCCCGTCTAATTTGATGCTGCCGAATGCCTGCAGAGGCAGCAGCCAAATACTGATGATTCCTGCTATATATAATAAGGTGTAGAATGTCTTTTTGTTTCTTTTCATTTGATAGGTCGTTTGATTCTTCTGCAAAAATACGATAAAATCCTTAGACTGCAAAACAAAAAGAAAGAGAAAATGTAATGTGAAAAACAAAAAATGGGCAAAAGTCAAAAAATAAAGGTGAATGGTCAAAATATAAAGTATAGTCGGCAAGAATAAGTGGTATTTTTGCTTTGACATCTCCTGGTAGAAGGTATCGCTTTTTTCTTCTCATACAGAAAACTGTAAGAATGGAATAATGGAGAATTGTATGATAGTTCTCTTCTTTGGATAATATTACTAGGTAGATGAAGCGGATTATGTGTACTTTTGTAACAGAATTATAAAACAATAAACAACTATCATCATGCAAGTCAAACAAATGTTATTTCCGATGATGAGTATGGTGCTGAGTATGGCTCCCTGCTCTCATCTCCATGCACAAGGACAGACTCCGGTATCGCAGATGGAGAAGCTGGACCGTGGCTTGGTGGCTTTGCCTGCCCAAAACCAGGGAATCTTCCTCAGTTGGCGATTGCTGGGTACGGATAGCAAACACGTATGCTTCGATATGGAGAGGGATGGAAAGATTATCGCCCATCAGGTGAAGCTGACCAATTATACAGACCGGAAAGGTTCCTCTGCCAATACCTATCGGATCATCACTTATCAGAAAGAACCCAGGATGGATGCTCCGGCTGAAAGAGAAGTTTCGAAGGCGGTGAAGCCATGGAACAATCTCTATCGCTCCCTGCCCATCAACCGTCCTGCCGGCGGTGTCACTCCCGATGGAAAATCCTACGAATATACCCCCAACGACTGTAGCGTGGGCGATGTGGATGGGGATGGAGAATACGAAATCATCCTGAAATGGGACCCAACCAATTCGCATGACAATTCGCACAATGGATATACGGGAGAGGTCATCTTCGACTGCTATAAGCTGGATGGAACCCAACTCTGGCGCATCAATCTGGGTAAGAATATCCGTGCCGGTGCTCACTATACCCAGTTCCTGGTCTATGATTTCGATGGCGATGGCAAGGCGGAGATGATCTGCAAGACATCGACGGGTTCGGTAGATGCCAAGGGAAAGTTTGTGAGCGATGCGGCTATGGATGCCGGAATCCGAGAACTGGACAATGCTGCCGATTATCGCAATTCGAGAGGTCGCATTATGGCAGGTCCCGAACTGCTTACAGTCTTTAATGGCGAAACCGGAAAGGCGATGCATACCATCTGGTATCAGCCCAACCGAGCCTTCGATACAGGTCGGCAGGTGGAAGAGGGAGAGCATCTGGAGAACGGATTCCCTGCCTATTCTTCAGTCTGGGGCGATAAGAACAACTATGGCAACCGTGGCGAGCGATACCTTGCCGGTGTGGCTTTTCTGGAGGGTGCCGACAAGCAGCCAAGTGCCGTGATGTGCCGTGGCTATTATACCCGTTCTTATCTCTGGGCGGTAGATTTCGACGGAAAGGAACTCAAAACCAAATGGCTCCATGCTTCGCTGACTCCCAACGACTGGAAGGTAACCGATGCCGATGGAAAGGTACAGAAGGAGGCTCATGGATGTAAGAATACGGCTTATGCCCAGGGTGCTCACAGTCTGGCTGTGGGCGATGTGGATGGGGATGGATGTGACGAGATTACCTACGGATCTGCAGCCATCAACCATGATGGAACCTTGTTGTATTCTACCGGATTGGGACATGGCGATGCGCAGCATCTTGCTGATCAGGATCCCGACCGACAGGGATTGGAATATTATATGGTACACGAAGAATATCCCTACGGTTCTGATCTGCGGGATGCACGAACAGGCGAAATCCTGTTCCGTACACTCGATAAGGATGATACCGGAAGAGGATTGGCTGCTGATATCGATGCCCAGCATCGGGGATATGAACTTTGGTGTTCGGATGCTCCTGTTGTAAGAGACATCAAGGGTAAGACTGTTTCGGCAGAAACATCTTTATCCTATAAGAAGAATCATGAAGCTGATCATTTCAGAAGTAATGAGAAAACGAGTTTCAAAGCTGTTTCCAGAATGTCGGCAATGAACTTCCGGATCTATTGGGATGGCGACTTGCAGGATGAACTTCTGGCAAACGGCCGTCCTCCTCATTTCCCTCCTTATCTCCAGAAATGGAACGGAAAGGAAGCGGTGGCGTTGCCTTTGAGCAATGGCAAGCAACTGTATGAGATGGGCAACTCGGTGAGTTGCAACTGGTCGAAGGCGACTCCTAATCTACAGGCTGATCTCTTCGGCGACTGGCGAGAGGAAGTCATCTATTGGGATAAGAGCGATGCCTCGCATCTCAATATCTTCACCACCAATATCCCTACGGACTATCGGGTTCCAACCCTGATGCACGACCATATCTATCGGATGGGAGTGGCCTGGCAGAATGTAGGCTATAACCAGCCTCCGCATCTGGGGTATTATCTGCCCGATCATGCTGAGAAGATTCAGAAATAAGAATTTGAAATAAAAAAAGAGATTCTGACAAAATAGAGATGTATCTGATACGTTTATTAAGATATAAGGAAATACAGAGAATATAAGATATAAAGCGATAAAGGATATGAAAAGAATATTATTCGCCCTATCATTGATGGCGGCAACTACCGCTTCCTTTGCCCAGGTGGCAAAACCAATGGAAGATGTCAACAAAGTTATCGACAATACCGCGGATAGTCTGAACAAGGCGATGACCGCACGAATCCAACCGGGAACCAGTCGCAAGGGCAACAACCCGGTACTCTTCCTGATTGGTAACTCAACCATGCGCAATGGTACTCTGGGTAATGGAAACAATGGTCAGTGGGGCTGGGGTTACTACGAGCACGAGTTCTTCGATGCCAATAAGATTACGGTAGAAAACCAGGCGCTCGGAGGTATGAGCAGCCGCACCTTCTACAACCGTCTCTGGCCGGATGTGCGCAAGGGTATCAAGGCAGGCGACTGGGTAATTATCTCCATCGGTCATAACGACAATGGACCGTATGATAGTGGCAGGGCACGTGCCAGCATCCCTGGCATCGGCAAGGATTCGCTCAATGTCACCATCAGGGAGACTGGTGTCAAGGAAACCGTTTATACTTATGGTGAATACATGCGCAAATACATCAACGACTGTAAGTCGCTGGGTGCTCATCCTATTCTGATGTCTCTCACTCCATGTGATGCCTATGATGAGAATGATAAGATAGTTCGTGTCAATAAAACCTTCGGATTGTGGGCAAAGCAGGTGGCTGAGCAGGAGCATGTACCTTTTGTTGATTTGAATGAGATTTCTGCAGCTAAGCTTGATAGCTATGGTCATTGGAAGGAGAAGTATCATTTCTTCAAGGATCATATCCATACCTCCCGCTTCGGAGCAATGATGAATGCCCGTTCGGCTGCAGAGGGATTGGCAGAGAGCAAAGACCCAAATCTGGCTCCTTTGCAGGCGATGATGATCAATGTAGCTTTGCCTACAGAGGATTTCAAGCGCGAGCCTGGCAAACCAGTTGTCTTCTTCACAGGCGACAGCACCGTGAAGAATGCCGATAAGGATGAAGACGGCATGTGGGGCTGGGCATCTCAGGCTTACACCATCTTCAATCCAAAGAAGATCACCTGTGTGAATGCAGCCAAGGCGGGTCGCAGTTCCCGTTCTTATCTCAATGAGGGAAGATGGGATAAAGTATATAACAGTCTTCAGCCGGGCGACTACGTGCTCATCGAGTTCGGTCACAACGACATCTGTTCCTTGACCGATAAGAAGATGCGTGGTTCCATTCCTTGTGCCAAGGATACCTGTCATGTTTATCAGATGGAAGAGAGCAAGCAGTATGAGGTGGTTTATTCTTTCGGCTGGTACCTGAAGAAGTTTATCCAGGATGTGCGAGAGAAGGGAGCTACCCCAATCCTCGTTTCCCTGACTCCTCGTAACGAGTGGCCTAACGGAAAGATGGAGCGCCGCAACGATAGCTATGGAAAATGGTATCGTGAGGTGGTAGCTGAGACGGGCGTTGCCTTCCTCGACCTCCACAACATCGCTGCCGATTCATACGATAAGATAGGCAAGGAAAAGGTGAAGGCATATTACAAGAAGGATCATACCCACACCAGTCTGAAGGGTGCCCAGCACAATGCCAAGTGCGTGGCGAAGGGCTTGAAGAAGATGAAGAGCCCATTGGCTAAGTATCTGAAGTAAAATGATAATTTACAATCAATAAAGATATCATCAGATGAAGACAAAATATATTTTAGTAACAGCTCTTTTGGCTCTGGCCTCTATGGTTGGAACCAATGCCCAGAGTTTTGATATTGATATGACCAAGGTGCAGCCTGTTTATTCCGCAGAGAATGGACAGGGATATGATATCGTGGCTGCACCAAAAGCTAAGAGTAATGCCCCTTTCTTCTATTCTGTGAAGGTGGCAGATGGCAACTATAAGGTCACCGTGGTGCTCGGTTCTAAGAAGAAAGCAGGCAAGACTGTGGTTCGTGCCGAGAACCGAAGACTGATGCTCGATGAGGTGAGTACCAGGAAGGGGGAGTTCAAGACTTTCTCCTTCGTCGTGAACAAGCGTTCTCCTTATATTACCGATAAAATGAACGTAAAAATCAAACCTCGCGAGAAGGAGACGTTTACCTGGGATGAGAAGCTGACCTTGGAGTTTACGGGTGCTGCCCCAGCTGTAAAGAGCATCAAGGTGGAACCGGCTCCTGCTGAAACCACCACCGTTTTACTCTGTGGCAACTCTACGGTAGTAGATCAGTTTACAGAGCCATACGCTTCCTGGGGGCAGATGATTACCCGTTGGTTCGGTCCGGAGGTGGCTATCTCAAACCATGCCGAAAGCGGATTGACAGCAGGTTCTTTCCTCGCTTCCAACCGTCTGGACAAGGTATTGGCGATGATGAAGAAGGGCGATTATGTCATCTGTGAGTTCGGACACAATGACCAGAAGGAGAAGTATGCAGGCAGTGGTGCTTGGTATAATTTCTCTTTCAATCTGAAGAAATTCATCGACGAGGTTCGCAAGAAGGGTGGCAACATCATCTTCGTAACTCCTACCCAGCGCCGCCGTTTTGATGATGCTACCCATAGCAAGATTCTGGAAACTCATGGCGATTATCCTGATGCCATGAGAGCTGTGGCTAAGAGAGAGGATGTTCCTGTCATAGAACTCCACGATATGACCCGCACTTTCTTCGAGACTTTGGGTTATGAGAACAGCAAGAAATCGCTGGTTCACTATCCGGCAAATACTTATCCCAAACAGACTAAGGCTCTGGAGGATAACACCCACTTCAATCCATACGGAGCCTACGAGGTGGCAAAGATGGTGGTGATGGGAATGAAGCAGCTCAAACTGCCTATCGTGAAGTATCTACGCAGTGACTGGAAGGACTACAATCCTGCCCAGCCAGATGATTTCAATCAATTCGTGTGGTATCCATCCGTGAATCAGGATGTAACCAAGCCGGACGGAAATTAATAAAATGAATTTGAAATGAATAAAAAAACAATACTTTTCGCCTCGTTGCTATTGGGCGGTTTGCCTTTGATGGGAACCCTTTCGACTGATGCAGCGGTGCGCGATACAATCAGTATCAACCAGGGATGGCAGTTCCATCGCGGAGATGTGAAGAATATAGATGAGTTGAAAACAACTCAGGGGGATGATGACGTGGTAAATCTGCCTCATGATTTCCTGATCGGTCAGGACTGGGTGGCTCCTGATGCCAGCGAACGTCCTGACAATAGTGATGCCGGAAGCAATGTGCGCAGCCGATTGAGTCCGCGTGGCTTTAAGGAGATGGGCATCGGCTGGTATCGCTATCAGTTGACTCCGAAGGATGAATGGAAGGGAAAGCGCATCGTGCTCGATTTCCAGGGCATCATGCTGGTGGGAGATGTCTATCTAAATGGAAAGCGTATCGGAGGTACCGATTATGGGTACCTCGGTTTCGATATCGATCTGAGCAAGCTCCTGAAATGGGGCGAGGCTAACGAGATAACCGTTAAGGCAGATACCCGCAATCCTAATAATTCCCGTTGGTTTACGGGTGCCGGTCTCTATCGTGATGTCAATCTCATCATCACCGACAAGGATCTGTACTTCCCTCGCCATCCTCTCTTTATCCGCACCCAGGATAACAAAGAGGTGAAAATCAAGGCAGAGATTATCAACCAGCAGAAGCTGGCAAAAGGACAGGGAAAGGCTGTTATTCCTGTAGAGGTTCGTATTCTGGATGCCGATGGCAAGGTGGTGGCTCAACAGAAGAATAACATCGATTTCAATGCCAAATGGCGTGACAGAGAATATGAGTTGCCTGCCATCTCTCTGGAGAACGCCCAACTGTGGTCGCCAGATACACCTTATTTATATACTGCCGAGGTGACACTCTATAATCAGGATGGAAAGGTGGCTGATCAGATTAAAGAACAGTTTGGCGTGCGCACCATCGAAATCGTTCCGCAGAAGGGTTTGCTGGTGAATGGCAAGAAGGTCTTGCTGAAGGGCTATGCCAACCATCATACCCTCGGTGCCCTGGGTGCAGCTGCCTATCCTCGTGCCATCGAGAAGCGACTCAAGCTGATCAAGGAGTTCGGCATGAACCATATCCGCACCTCTCATAATCCATACAGCGAGGATTTTCTGAAGCTCTGCGATAAGTATGGCATCCTGGTGGTGGATGAACTTTACGACAAATGGCTTACTCAGTATGCCGGCGGCAGAGTGGAGTGGGAGAGCCTTTGGCAGAAAGACATTCCGGAATGGGTAAAGCGGGATAGAAACCATCCTTCGGTTATCCTTTGGAGCCTGGGAAATGAATTGCAGCAATACAGCAATCTGCCTTTCAATGATTGGGGTGTGACGGCTTATAAACTCCAGGAGGAATTGCTGCACCGTTATGACGATACCCGACTCACCACCGTGGCGATGCATCCCCGCTATCGTAACCTGGAGACGGATTCCATCCCAGCCGATCTGGCAATAGAGACAGAGGTGAATTCATATAACTATCGTTACATGTATTTCCCTGGCGACAGCAAGCGCTATCCTGAGAAAACCTTCTATCAGAGTGAGGCAAGTGTGGCTGCCATGGGACCTAACTTCTATGAGATGGATCTCGACAAGGTGATAGGTCTTGCCTATTGGGGCGCCATCGATTACCTGGGCGAGAGCATGGGATGGCCTATCAAGGGTTGGAATCAGGGTGTGTTCGACCTTTCTCTCCAGCCAAAGCCGGATGCTTATTTCGTGAAGAGTATGTTCTCTGAAGAACCTGTCGTGCATATCGGAATCATCGAAAAGTCGGGTGGTAACATCCAGTGGAATGGCATCAATGTTTCTGCCGGAAAGCTTTCAGAAAACTGGAACCGTGAGGCAGGCGAGCAGGTTTCGCTCTATACCTATACCAATGGCGACGAGGTGGAACTCTTCCTCAATGGCAAGAGTCTGGGTGTGAAGAAGAACAGCAACGACCCTAAGCTCCGTGCCCGCATCAAGTGGGACAACATCGCCTATGCACCGGGTGTGCTTCTGGCTGTAGCTAGAAAGAACGGCAAGGTGGTGGCTCGCCATCAGATAGAGACTACGGGCGAGGCTGTGGCTCTGAAGCTGGTTCCGGATATAGAGACCTGGCATGCTGATGGTAAGGATCTGATGCATGTTCGCATCTATGTCGTGGATAAAAAGGGCAGAAGAGTGCTGAACGTGAAGGATGCCAAGGCATTCGACAAGTTAACCTTCACCGTGAAGGGCGATGCGAATATCGTGGCGGTGGATAATGGAAACATCGCATCTGATGAGCTTCATATCGGAAAGACCCAGTTGGAGAAGTCCATCCAGCGTCATCTCTTTCAGGGATCCGCCCTCGTGATATTGCGCGCCGGTGATAAGCCGGGAAAGATAGAACTCTCGGTAGCGGGAGAAAAGATGAAAGCCAAGAAACTGGTTCTGAATACGAAATAAATATGATACTAAAAAAGGTCGCCAGCATTTTGGCGACCTTTTTTAGTAGTATTCTTTGTTTTCTCTTTATTTTCTGAACTTCTTCTTAAACCATTGCAGGAATGATTCGTAAGCACTGATCTCTTCCTGATGCTGAGGCTCAGCGAAGGTAAGCTGGTCGCCGTAGGAATCACCATGCTGGTCGGGGAAGATAATCATCAGGTTGGTACCTGAGAAGTATTTCGTTATTTCTTCCGGCAGACGCTCCAGTGCTGTCTTGTAAGATACGGTTCCCTTACGGGCGGTTACTACCACGAACAGGTGGTCTGGAGATATCTGCGAAGCCAGCTGTGGCAACTCGTTCCAGTGAATCATCTGGGTATAATCAGCACGCACTTCCGGATGCCGGTTCTTGATATATTCATTGATGAGCGCCAGACTCTCTTCTCTGCCATGAAACTGGATGCGGCAGTCGAGGTTGCCGGCAAGTCGGGCTAGTCGTTCCAGCCAGCGGTAGAAACCCGGCTCAAACTCTGCTCTCGAAGGTACGGCTACCTGTATTCTTCTCAATGTATTCAACGGCTGTCTGATGCGTGCCATGATAATCTGTCGGCTCAATCCGTTGAAAAGACTCTGGTGGAATTCTCCCCAGAACTTCGGCGAAACCTCAGGATGCATGTGCATTCCGATGATAATCTCAGAACATTGGAACTCGTTGAAGGCATGCTTGATGCCGTTGGCGATGTTGGCGGCAATACGAACCTGGGTCTGCGTCATCACATCGGTGGCAGCAGCCAGCTGACTGCAATGTTCCAGAATCCGTCTTCCCTGTTCCTGGTTGTATCGCATGTCCTTGTCTTCATATACCACATTCAGGCAGATGAGTCCCCGGTTCAGTTTCTGGTTTCTCACCAGAAACGCCAGACTCATCAGGTTGTCGGCATATTCAGGATATTTCACCGGAACCAGAATCTTCTCATCGCTCACCTTCTTGTCGTCTTCCGCATCAGGCAGTTCCTTGTCTCTCAGGATAATCTTCTGCGAAGACCGGTCGGTAAGGATGGATGAGATGATGCAGGTAATCAGAATCATCATAACCACACCGTTGAGCATATCATCGTTTACGAGATAAGTGTCCGGTGCTACGAGCAGATGCATACCCACCATCACCATGGCGATACTTCCGGCAGCATGAGCCGAAGTGAGTCCGAACATCATGTGACCCGAAGAAAGTGGCAACCTGAAACCCAGACAGGCGATATAGGCTGCGATGGCTTTGCCCAGGGTTCCGAAGAAGGCGATGCAGAACACGACCCATAGAATATGACTGCCCTGAAACAGCAGATTGATATTGATCAGCATGCCCACACCTATCAGGAAATAAGGAATGAAGAGGGCATTGCCGATAAACTCGAGGCGGTTCATCAGTGGCGAAACATGCGGAATATATCTGTTTAATATCAGACCGGCGAAGAAAGCACCGAAAACGCCCTCGATGCCCACTATCTGCGAAAGTGCCGCACTCATAAAGAGCATCGAAAGTATGAAGATAAACTGCATCACCGCATCGCTGTATCTTCGCAAAAACCATCTTGTAAGTCGGGGAATCAGCATGATCATCACGCCACAATAGGCGGCAAACTTGAGGGTGAAGAATACCCAGAACAGTACGCCGTCATGCTTGCTGAACGATGCTACCAGTCCGGCAAGCATTATCAGGGCTATGAGCAGCGAAATCATGCTCGACCCCACACTCAGCGTAACGCTCGGTTTCTGTTGCAGTCCGTATCTCGAAACGATAGGATAGGCAATCAGCGTATTGGATGCCATGATGCAGCTCAGCAGGAAGGAAGCCTTGGCAGAGTAGTGGAGCAGCCAGATGCTCATGCCATAGGTGAGGAAGAACGGTATAAAACAGGTGAGCAGGCCATAGATAAGCAGTCGCGACTTGTTCTTTTTCATGCCTTCCATATCCATCTCTAGTGCAGCGAGGAACATGATGTAATAGAGTCCCACCTTTCCGAAGAGTTCAAACGAAGAGTCGCGCTCCAGGATATTCAGTCCGTATTTGCCTATGAGCACACCTGCCAGCACCATTCCGATGATGTGCGGGATACGGAGTTTACCCATGATGATAGGGGCAAAGAGGATGATGAGGAGCACTACGAAGAATATCAACGTAGGGTCAGTGATAGGGAAGTATTGAGCGATATGGAACATAGGCTTTCTTCTTTTTTGTTATACTTAAAGAGGGATTTCTGCATCAGCATTCATCCCTCCCTTTCTATTTTTGACTGCAAAAGTACGAATAAATCTTGAAAGCACAAAGTTTTTCTGTCCTTATCCTACAATCATGGTGATATTTTTGCATGCTCACTATTGTTTCTATCTTTTCAAATCCCTATCCACCATGGCACAGACACAGGAATCAGACCATACATTCTCTGCTGTTTCAATCATGTCGATGATGGTATAGATTGGCAGGATGATGCCCATGATGCCGATAGGAGCATTGATACCGGACATCAGAGATAGGGTAAGAAAATAACATCCCATCGGTACTCCTGCATTACCCACTGCTGAGATAACTGAAATGAAGAGCCAGAGAATCATCGTAGTCCAAGGTAAAGGCATTCCTCCATTCTGCATCAGGAATAAGGAGGTTACGAGGATAAACGCAGCGCAACCATTCATGTTGATGGTAGTACAGATAGGTAATACGAAGCGGGAAACCTGATTGGAAACTCCCAGCCTATCTTCTGCTGTCTGCATCGTCACCGGCAACGTAGCAGCAGAACTCTTTGTAAACAGAGCCATTAATACTGCCGGCATCATCTTGCCCAAAGTGCGCACTGGATTCAAGCCTCTTGCCAAGAGAAAGAGCGGAAGGATGATGAAGAATTGAATGACATTACCTCCCAGGATAACAGCTACGTACTTTCCTAGAGAAGCCATCACGATACCCGCAGAGAACTGAGCTGAGAGTTGTGCTGCAAAGGCAACGATACCCAGAGGCAGAGCCCAGATTAATCCATGAATCAGCATGAAAAGCAGATCCTGTAATCCAAACAATCCCTTCATCACGACTTCTTTTTTATCGCTTGATGGCATTTTGGTTAAAGCAATACCTGCTGCTGCCGCCAAAATCAATATAGAGAGTACATTTCCTTCGGCAAACGGCTTGATGATGTTGTTGGGTATTACTCCAAGAATATGGTCATAATAGCTGGTTTCTCCCAGCTTTTGGGGAACATCTGCCATACCGCTCTGCACCAAGGCTGTAGGTAAATTGCCTGGAGAAACGATGTTGTAGAGCACCAGTCCCACTGCTGCAGCTGCTATCGTCGTGAGCAGGGTGTAGGTGATGGCGTGGCGGAATATCTTACCGGTATCTGCCTGGTTACCCAAGGATGCCAGGGTTGTGATAACTGCCAAGGCTATGGTTGGTACTGCCAGAAGCTGGAATAAGCGGGTATAGACCGTGGCTATGAAGTTCATCAGACCATCCAGCCAGCTGATGCCGAATATCCCCAAGACGGCGCCTACTATCAAAGCGCCAATCCATAGTACCAGCTGCCGGGTTTGCTTATTCTTCACTCCTTTTTGCTTACTGCAGCCAGCATTGCTATCCGGCTGTCTATTTCCAATATTATTCATTGTTTCTACCATGATTTTAAACTATTATTTTCAAAAGGCAAAGGTATTATTTTTTTTCCTTGTCAACAATCCCACAAATATGGTATTTTGCAATCTCGTTATTTTTTTCGGAATATTCTTTTGCTTGTATCATTATTTTTTGTAACTTTGCCGAAAGAATTTAAAAAGGCAGCAATATGAAATATCCTATAGGAATACAAGACTTCGAACAAATCATAGAAGGTGATTATGTTTATCTTGATAAGACGGCATTGGTCTATGACTTAGTGACTAATGGTAAAATATACTTTCTGTGTCGTCCTAGACGATTCGGAAAGTCGTTGCTCGTATCTACCTTGAAATACTATTTTGAGGGAAAAAAGGAGTTGTTCAAGGGGCTTGCCATCGACAAGCTGGAGAAGGAATGGAAGCAATATCCTGTGTTCCATTTAGACTTCAATGGCATTAATTTTACTGATGCAGGAATGTTGGATAAAACTCTGTTAGGTTTTGTTGAACGACAGGAAAAAATATATGGGAGGGATGAGTTTGCTGAAGGATTGGGAAGCCGATTTGTATCTGTCCTCAAAGCTGCCCATGAGAAAACTGGTCTTCGTGCTGTTGTCTTGATTGATGAATACGACAAGCCTTTGCTAGATGTCTTGGACCAAGATTTGAATATTACAATCAATGGTCAGAAGAGAAAGTTGGAGGAATGGAATAGAGAAGTTTTGAAAGGTTTTTATTCAGTTTTCAAGGCAGCCGATGCCGATTTGCAGTTCGTTTTGTTGACTGGCGTTACCAAGTTCTCTCAGGTGAGTGTGTTCAGTGGTTTTAACCAACCTGATGACATCAGTATGGATGAGCATTACGAGGCACTTTGCGGTATTACGGAAGAAGAGCTGTATTCCACATTCGAGGAACAGATTAAAGTGATGGCTGTGAGATATAAGACTACAGAGGAGGGGATGAAATACAAGTTGAAACGTAAGTTCGACGGTTATCATTTTAGCTCAGACATGCTCGATATCTATAATCCGTTTAGTATCTTGAATTCTTTGAGCAAGAAGAGACTAAGTGACTTTTGGTTTCGTACTGGTACACCAACTTATTTGGTTCGCTTGCTTTCCCATTTTAAGGAGAATTTGAATGAATTGACAGGCAAGTATTATCCAACAAGTAGTTTCGTGGATTATCGAGCAGATGTAGAAGCGCCATTGCCTATGATTTATCAGAGTGGCTATCTTACGATAAAGGATTGGAACATGAATATGGATTCCTATCTTTTGGATTTTCCGAATGATGAGGTGAAAAATGGATTCCTTACTTTGGTGGCTACTAGCTATTTGCAGCCAAAAGAATCGACAGATGCTTTTGTTTTACAAGTGGTGAGTGCTATGGACGTGGGAGATTGCCATCAGTTGGAGAATCTGATGACTTCCTTCTTTGCCAGCATTCCTTATAACCAGCGTCGTAAGGACGATGAACGCGAGAAGGAACGTTACTTCCAATACACCTTCTATCTCGTATTGAGAATGATCAGCTGTTTCACGGTGTTCATCGAAAAGCAGCAAAGCGAAGGTAGGGTAGATTGTGTGGTTGAGACTCCGAACTATATCTACATCTTCGAGTTCAAGCGTGATGGTTCGGCAGAGGAAGCTCTGAAGCAGATAGAGGATATGGGCTATGCCAGGGAATATGCAGCAGATGGCAGAAAGATTTATCAGATAGGCTGCAACTTCTCATCGAAGACGGGAACCATTGATGGGTGGAAAATGAAGTAAGTAATCCGTAAGAATATGCCGAAGATGTAGTGATGTGGCGTTGTTAAGAATGAAACTTTTTTACATTAGCTTGCCTGAGATTCTCGTATTTTCAGCCGCTTATTGTTTCTTTGAGAATATCGCAAATATGAAGAGGAATAAGAACTTGTTGATAATCAGATATTTGTGATTTCTTGACAAGATGATGCCGTTGAGGAAAATCTATAGTTGTACGACTATAACCCCTATAGTTGTACAACCATAACTCTACAGTTGTACAACCATAGCATGTATAGTCGTACAACTGTAACTTTATAGTCGTACAACTATAGGTCTTATTCTTAATAGAGAGCAGAAAACAAGGAATCCCAGCCTCTTAATCCTCTTGTTTTTATCGCTAGATTCCAAACTTGTAGGTATATGAATTTTGGTTATAAATATTACGGGAGGTATTTTTGCAATTGTAATTTGAACTAAAAAAAGGAGGAATAAGGCCTTGTGGAAAATAGAGAAGATGTTCCCGGATGGCTGAAGAATGGCGATTATGAGTTTGTGTATAATATTATAAGGTAAGATCAATTGTGCGTCTGATTTAGCAAAGAGGGTGTGTCATAAGTAAATGATTCACCCTTTTTTGTTTGTTGGAATGTTACTGATATGTTGTTGGAAAACATAGTATAAGTTGTTAGAAAAGATAGTATATGTTTTTGAGTTAGTTAGTATCTCCGGTCGCACAACAGCTGTTGTGCGCTTGCATATCAGCTGATATGCGCTTGCACAACAGGTGATGTGCATGCGTAGGTCAACTGTTATGCGCCAACTGTAATTTAGACTTATGACGCATTCTCTTTGTCATTTGGTACATACAGAATGGTATTTCATACAAGGTAGGTTTAGATATTTGGCTGATAGAAATAATATTCTTACTTTTGCGCTCGTAATCGGGAAGCGATAGAAGAGAAAAAATCGTGGAACGGGGAACATGAAGTATAACCCTTTTTATATATAATAAGGTATGAAGAAGATTATGATTTCGTTGATGATGGTAGTAGCTGTCACCACAACCAGTTTTGCAAAGAGTAACAATACCGATGTGGCAAATGCCGTAAAGAGTGTAGCCGAGCAGGTAAAGCAGGCTCCATCCGGTACAGTGTATGGTGTAGTTGAGAACACCAAGCACCACATCATCGTAGTTACTCCTTTTGGAAAGTATACTCTCGAGAAGAAGGATGGCGGCGTCAGCTTTATGGGAATGTCGGCAAAGCTGGTGTCATCGAAGAATGGCGTTTATAAAGTCAAGACATCCCTTGGTAATTTTACGGTGAATGCCAGAAAGGGGACTGTGGTGAAGAACTAAACGGAAAAGGAAGATAGGAAAGTTTGGGGTATTATATAGGCATCGGAGCTGTCTTGGAATAGGAATGTGGAAGTTTTATCTTTTCTGCAGTGATGGCATCCGATGCCTTTTTCTTATCCTTTTTAGAAAAATAGAGCATTTTAGAAAAAAAGTGGCTAAAAGTTTGGCAGTATCAAGAATATTGCTTACTTTTGCGGTCAGAGTTGGAGCAGACGGAAAAGAACGGCTGCGATGAAGACTCGAAAGAATGAGCGTATTGAGCGTTATCTTGCGAGATAGGAATGTGGAAGTTTCAAAGTCTGCAATGATAATATGCAATTCGGCTCACGCATATGGATTATTGTACCTTTCACTCAAGGGAAAGGTACCGATATATCTTATGGCGTGGGCTATTGCTATATTACTTGCAGACGGGTCCTTCCACAACCTCTATCCCAGTAATAGGCAATAGTCCCACGCCTCTTTTTTGCTTGTTCTTGAATGTTGAATAAAAAAAGAATAAGTATGATGTACAATGGGTTACAGAATGATATGACATCCTTTGCAAAGTTTGCCTTTATTTTTGAACAAGAAATAAAAGTAAACGTGAAGAATGAGGAGTTTAAGAGCCGTTTTAAAACAGCTTTTGAACTTTATGAGCATAAGGTGAAGTGTCATGTAAAGTATGTAAAACAAAAAGACATAGCCACAATCACTGACTATGCCAAGTTTACATTGTTCTTTACCAAGAAACATTCACAGGTTTTAGACTTTTGTCGCCATTTACGAAACTCATTCGTACATGGTATTCTTATTAAAGAGGATAAGTTTTTGGTTATCAATGACAAGAATAATCGACAGAAAGTTTCTTCTAAAGGATATTTGGAATATAGACTTGTGAAGGAATTTGTAAAGGAAATAGTAAATGTGTATGAACATAACAAATAAATTGAAATGATATGGAAATGCTGGAAAAATTAGAAAAGGTAGGCTGTTCCTTTTACAAGGTGGAGGGGACGGATATACAAGTTTGTATTACTTTTGGTAAAGATTGGAAAGATATTGTAGTCTTTAAGTATGAGGACGGAAAAGTTGTGTTGCTTCCTGTGGAAAGTAATGAGTTTCGCGGAGAGCGTCTCAACCGAGCAACTTGGTCTCAGCTAGAGTGGTTGAAGTCTTTTGGAGTCAATAAGGCTGTGCCTATTGATGAGAAAGATGCAAATTTTTTGCTGAAAGAGTATTTAGCAGATTATTTATCTAATCATTAAAAATGAACTTATGAAAAGGTTAGCATCTTTGTTGCTTGCGTTATGGATTACTTCTATCTGTTTCGCAAAATCAGCCCTCCCAAACTACGAATACGATATAGTAGGAGTAGCGATAGCGAAGGAAGGATATTACTTAGTAGAGGTATCTGCATTGGTAGATAAAAAGAAGGAAGCAACGATTGATGTTGCGAAGAAGTGCGCTATCCTCGGTTGCTTGTTTAAAGGATTTGCTGTGGAACGATTTTTCCAAAAGCCAATCATTTCTTCTCCGTCTCAAGCAGAAGAACATTGTGAATACTTTGACAAACTGATAAGCGAACAGTTCGATACATATACGAACACAACTCAACCCATTCAGATAGTTAAAGTGGGTAAGCGTTTTCGTGTAAAGGCTATTGTTGTAGTCGCCAAGGAAGCGTTAAGAAAAAATCTCGAAAATGCTGGTATTGTAAGAAAGTTAGGTTTATAAAAAACTAGGAAATATGAAATTAAGACTCATTTATACATTCTTAATGTTCGTAGTGGCATGCACTGTTTTTGCCCAAGGTAAGAACCCGAAAATCATGGTCGTTCCAATGGATACATGGTGTCAAGAGCGCGGTTTTTGGAATGTGTATGAAAATCAAGGAGAAATTAAAGGAGCACCTAATTATGAGCAAGCCGTGCAGGATAGCAGGGAACTCATGTTGGTAATCTCTAAAATCAACTCTCTCATGTCTGATCGTGGTTTCCCTCTTGCGGATTTGTCACAAACAATCAAGAATAATATAAGACGGACTGCAAGGAATACTCTTACAACATCGAAAACTTCAGGTAGTTCTTTGGCTGTTACGGCTCTTGATGAGCTTAACCGACAGGCAAAAGCAGATATTCTTATCGAAGTTGATTTTTCCTACAATACTGTAGGACCGAAGCATAGCGTAACATACAATTTACGAGCACTAGATGCTTATACGGGCAAACAAGTTGCGGGTGTAGATGGTACTGGTACTCCAACATTTACCTCGGAAATCCCCGTATTGCTGGAGGAGGCAGTAGTGGGTCATATGGACAACTTTATTTCAAGGTTGCAAGCTTATTTTGACGACTGTAGAGAAAATGGACGAGAGGTCGTTATTGAAATTGGAGTATTTGATAACGGATCTGGGATTAATCTTGAGAGCGAATATGGTGGTTCTGAACTTTCAGAAGTTATTGAAAATTGGATGGCTGAGAATACTGTTAAACATCAATACCTTACATCTGAATCAACTGAGTCAACCATGCTTTTTGAAAATGTAAGGATTCCTCTTGTAAAAGAAAACGGGATGCCAAAAGATGCAGGTAGCTTTGCAAATGAATTACGCAAGTTTCTAAAAACAAAATACGGCATAGAGTCAAAGAATAATTCACCTTCACTAGGCTATGCCCAAATAATAATAGGAGAAAAGTAATTATGAAGAAGTATATATTTTCTTTCATATTATGCAGCATGTCAATGTTAATGCATGCTCAGAATTGCGATATAGTGCTTCGTCCTCTGATAACACAATCCACCAACGAAGATGGAAGTCGTTACCCTCAAGTAGTTGACTATTTGACAAATCGGTTGCGTGTGCTTACATCTGAAGCTGGTGGTGTTGGAGGAATGGAAAACTCGCAATTCGCTCTGGCTTTTGATTATGATGTTATTGACAAGCAGATTGTCAGTGGAGTTCTCACAAAGATAGTCTATAAGGTAAATGTCTCAATGCATATTGTTGACTTGAAAGCTCAAAAGGTCTATGCAACCTATTCCAAAGAAATGAAGGGCATAGGAGACAACGAGACGAAGGCTCTTGTTAATACTTTCCAAAAAATAAATGTTTCGAATATTGAAATACGAAACTTCGTACAACAAGGGAAGCGAAAGATAATAGACTATTATGATAATAACTATCAGAATATCATAAAAGTGGCCCAGTCTCTGGCTGTCATGAAGAATTTTGATGCAGCCATTTACAATCTTATGTTGGTGCCAGAATGTTGCAAAGGTTATGAAGCTGTCAATAAAGAATTGATGAAGGTTTATCAACAATTTGTTAATCAGCATTGTAATGAAAATCTAGCACAGGCTCGTGCTGCATGGATTGCTGCGCCTAATAGTGAAGGAGCTGCAACCGCGAGTGTTTATCTCTCTGAAATTTATCCAGATGCAGCATGCTATGGTGATGCCGTGGAACTTGCTGACGAGATTAAGAAGAAGATGGGAGAAGAGTTGAAATTCATGATGCGACAATGGGCAAACAATATATCCTTAGAGAGACAACGTATCAATGCAATGCGGGATATTAGTATAGCCTATGCCAACTCTCATCCCAAAACAGAAGTAACTAATGTATTTTGGAAATAAATATCATAATAAATATACAATGAAAAAAATATTATTAATGATGATTGTTGCTGTTATTGGCACAATCAGTGCAAATGCACAGTTCAAAATTGGTGACATCTACAATCAAAGCAATCTAAAGGGTTTGGTGGTTGATGTAGATGCAAGTGGAAAGCATGGTCTTATCCTTTCATTAAGTGAAAGTGACAAGGATTGGCTGGCAGACAAATCTTTGGAGTTGGAAACAAACGCCTTCTTCGAAGATGATGGAATGAAAAACATGGAGGCTATTGCCAAATATGTTTCAGAAAAGAATCTCTCATGGGAGAAATTCCCTCTTTTTGCTTGGGCTCGCAGTCTTGGAGAGGGGTGGTATATCCCTTCTCGTGGTGAACTGAATACAATCTGGAAGAATCTCAATGGTGGTAACCTTGATTTAAACAAAAAGGGGTGCAAACTATGGAAGGCTTATAATAAGATAGTTGAAAGAAATGGTGGAGATAGTTTCTTCTGTTCAAATGCAAGTACTATGGGATTTAAAATGTTGGCTGGAATGATTTCTTCTACTGAGGCAGAAGGTGGTAAAGTTTATACTATCAATACCGAGAAGGGGAAGAATCTGGTTAATCACCCAATGGGAGCACCTAATGTTAAGATTCTGGAGTATCAGTTGAAAAAGGACGCACATCGCTCAGAAGGTGATGCTCTTGGTATGAAGCGTGTTCTTCATTTCGATGCACGTGCAGTACATAAATTCTAAAAATAATGCGCCAAATAATTACAATTCTTATTGCGTGTTTTACTTCCCTCATTTGTTCGGCACAAGTCAAAAATGTGAAGAAGGGCGATGTGCTACAAGTAAATGGAGTAAAAGGTATAGTCTTTAATGTAAATGAAGATGGTACCCATGGACAAATGATGAGCGTTAAGGCTTTTAGAGGAAAACAGAATTTGTATTGTGTCAAATCTGCATACCTTAAAGGTATTTCAATGCTTGACGAAAATGATGGAAAGGCAAATACCGATGAACTTTTTGCCTATGCATCTGCAAAAGGAATCTCACTTACCAACTATCCAGTTTATAATTGGTGTAAGTCATTAGGTGACGGATGGTATGTTCCTTCTATTAATCAGCTAAAAGCATTTGTAAATTATTGGTTAGGTAATACAGATGTAGAAGTTGATTGGGAGGAAGATGAGAATGTCAACTCTGTAGATGATTCTATGCCGCATACTAAAGTTGTAAATAACATCTTGCTTGAAGCTGGAGGTATTCCTTTCTTAAATGGTGTCTTTACATCAACATTGGATGCCAGTAAGAAAGTGGATGTGTTTGAATACAACAAAGATGATGGCAAGTGGAAGTTTTACAAAATCAATCCCATGAAGCTTGATGCCTTTTGTGTAGGTCGGGCCTTTTATGATTTTTAGTTATGAATAAAAGACTAATGTTATTATATATATGTCTTTGGGTGGTATCGAATGTTACCGCCCAGGACGTATTCAAATATCACAAGGGTTCAATGTACTCTATCATGCTGAAACATGAGAACCAGGAATATTGCAAAGAAATGGTTGATGTATTCGAGAAAATACCAATACAGGATAATTTCTATGAATTCAACCTGTCAAAGCGAGTGTTCAAGGCAGGAGTACTTGAGGAAAGTGATACTACCAAGGCCAACGATCAGAAGCCTCATATTGATATGCTTCTTCGAGATAATGCGATCGGTCGTCGCCTTGTAGCAAAGTGGTTTAATCAAGCCAAGGATGGAACATTTAATCCTAATCTGATTTTGGAAAGAGGGTACTACAATGTGAATGCTTCTGATATTCAGACAGCATTATATTCTCATAAAACTCAGGAGGGTATCGTTTATGATGCAGGTGAAGAGCTAATAGGTAATACTTATGTTCTTGTGAATGATATCCAATATGGTGACAAACGTCGCGACAGGGAAAAACGTATGTCTGGTGCTATTGCATTGTCTGCAATTCCTTTAGTCGGTATGGTTGCTATGCCTGTGGCTGGTGTTCTTGCAAATGATTATTCTGGTTTTAATGTGACGGTAACTTCTTATCTGTATCGACTTGATTGGACCAAGGAAATCTCTGACGGATTCTATAATGCATATTATACTGCTACTCAAGATGCCAACAAGAAAGAGGCATTCAAGAAACAGAAGACTCTTTTCACTGTGAGCTATCTCGGTAGCCAGACTGTGCATAGCCAGAATTCCAACTTCAAAGGAGTAAATGATAGGGAAAGCCAAATTCGACTGGTGTGTACCCGTGCCATAGACAAGGCTATTGCACAATTACAAAAAGAGCATCCGGAGTTCCGTGTAAGAACGCCTCTTCTGAGCAGTAGTCCTATTACAGCCCATATAGGTATTCGTGAAGATGTTACCGAGAATTCAAGGTTTGAAGTATTGGAAGTAGGTGAAACATCCGATGGCAGAACTACTTATAAACGAGTTGCTGTAATAAAACCGAAAAAAGGTAAGATTTGGGATAATCGATATATGGCTGAGTTCGAAGAACATAAAAATGGTATTTTGAAGTCTACTGAATTTGAACTTGTATCTGGCAGTATTTCTCAAACTGCATGTTTGATAAGAGAAATAGATAAGTAATATAGTGTTAAATTAAAAATTAAACAAACAATGAAAAAAACAATTAAGTATTTGATGCTTACACTTGTAGCAGTGTTCGCATGTGTGGCAATTTCTTCTTGTAGCAAGGACGATGATGATCCTAACAAGGGTATTGGCAACTATTATGTCCAGTTGACAGGTGTTGAGACAAATTGTATTGATGCAACTGGTAACAACCTAGCTGATATTTTTAAGTCTGGCTGGATTACTGAAAACAAGGCAGATTCTCAAGGCAAAAAGACCATAGGTAAGACAGACAATGAAACAGCACGTACGTGGTTTAATCAGTATATTAATGCCCTGGTTCAAAATGTAGATGAGGAGTTCCGCGGTAAAAATCTCCTTCCCGAAAATGGCTATGTACGTTATTATTTCAGTTTAGGAAGTGATGCTTCATATGGAGGTGCAAATGAAAATGCAATAATTGAAGTCTCAAATTCTGGAGCAATTAAACGATAGGTAGAATGAATCCTCTAAAGGGTATTGTGCTGTTGCTATTAGCACTTATTTCTGCAATAGAAATTAATGCACAGCATACGTATGTTGTATCTGTTGGTATTGCTGATTATCAGAATATTAATGATCTTACGTTTACAGAAGCAGATGTAGCAACATTCAATCAAATTATGGCACAACATGATGCAGTCATAACAACATTAACAGGTGCTCAGGCAACACACTCTAATATTATTAAGACAGTTCGTTCTGTTTTTGCCAAGGCAATGCCTTCTGATGCTGTAATATTCTTTTTCAGTGGACATGGTTATGAAGGTGGTTTTTGTAGCTATGATATGCAAGCGAACTCTCATCTTGGCGGAATGAGTTATCAAGAAATGCAGATACTATTTCGTAATTGTCGTGCAGGGCGAAAGATGGTTTTTGCGGATGCATGTTTTAGTGGAGGTCTTGGCAAACAGCGTACACAATTGCAGGTACAAGCTGTTGCAAACAATGAGGTAATGTTCTTTCTGTCATCTAGATTGGATGAAACTTCGTTGGAATTACCACAAGGACCAAATGGTCTTTATACATATTTCCTTGCAAAAGGATTAGATGGTGCGGCAGATATAAATAATGACAGAGTTATTTCTGTTAACGAGATTTACAATTTTGTTAGTAAGAACGTCTCATCGTGGGCAAACCAGATTCCTCACAATCAGCATCCAACTATTTGGGGAAATTTTAATCAAGGCATGTCTGTTTTAGATTTGAGATGATGAACATTCTACATAAATTGGGTGGTATTTTATTAAAAATAATGTTTGTCAGTGAAGAATATTTCCTTCACTGACTTGAAAAGTAAATTAAAAAGTTATGAAGAAATTTTTTATGATGGCAGTTATGACTGTGCTTACAATGACAGCATCTGCCCAAGTAGAAAAAGGAATGCGTTATGGCATAACCTTTACAGGAACTATGAGTAAATACTCAGAGTTACCTGATGCAGGGAATACATTCGGTTATGGAGGTGGCTTTATTTTGGAGTACAATTTTACTCCAAATGTTTATCTGGGTTCTGGATTGGAGTTCGGGTTAAGAGGGACAAAGGTACAAACACTTGATGTCGCAGGTAAGACTTTCTTAGTTGACTACTCCTTGAAGTCATACAATCTCATTATACCTGTCAATATCGGCGGACGAGTTAATCTGTCAAAAAACGTAGCGTTATTTGCCCAAGTCGGTCCTTATGCTTCGTATGCTATAAAAAAGGCAGAACTTGAGATTTTAGGTTATTCTACAATAAGTGGAGAAAACTTTGACTGGGGATTTAATGGTAAGATAGGTATTGAATTTAGTCAAATTCAACTGTTTGGTGGATACGAACTTGGTATGAAAGAGGTTTGGCCAGAAGAGGCAAAGAACCGTTCAATTGTGTTTGGTGTCGGTTATACATTCTAACCAGTATCAAGGTCTTCTGCAATGTATTGTAGATGGTCTTCGTAAAATAGAATCAGATTTACAAGCAGTTATGTGTCTCTGATTTTGCAAAGAGGGTGTGTCATAAGTAAATGATTCACCCTTTTTTGTTGAAAGGCTACTGATATGTTGCCGGAAAAGATAGTATATGTTTTTGAGTTAGTTAGTATCTCCGGTCGCACAACAGGTTTCAAGAACAGCCTGTTTACTTTGTTTTTGGAACGTGGCTTGCGAGGTGGTGCTGATACAAACAAGGATAGAGTTATCACGGCTAAGGAAATTTATAACTTCGTACATCAGGGAGTAGTAGAAGCATCAGGGAATCGTCAACATCCCGTAATGTGGGGTAAGTTTGATGGGAATATGGTGGCGATGAAATGGTGAGAGATAAAATACTCGTATCTTTACCATTCGAATTCGTTTTTGAAATCAGCCATCATTTCTAGAAAATCAACGGCGTAGCCTGTTCTTGCATATTCTTCTTCACGACCTAAGACATGATTCACCAACTCGTCATTATTGCATGATGTCATAAAAGGATATTCTCCGGATTCGTTATGAGCCTCTGTTGCATATTCGTGACGATAGGTAACTGTTGGTTCTTGAACAGTACAGCTATCCTCGAAAAAGCGTTGGGCTTTATCGTTTAGTCGTTCTTTTGAGTTTGACATTATTTTAGTCATATTGTAATCCTCCTTAATTTTGGTTACTCTTATTTGTTGCAAAATTACGATTAATATTTGAAAGTACCAAAGTTTTTTTCGCTTTTCTTATGAATAATCCTAAAGAATTTGAGTTTCGTACTTCCAGGCCTCCATTTCATACATTTATCCCCCAACTTTCTATGCTGTTTCAAATAAATTCATTATCTTTGCCCCCTGAAGACAACTAAAAAATAAAATGTAATGAAGAAAGGATTGAAATATACTTTGGTTTCCTTAGGCAGCCTGGTCGTTTTGGCTGGTATTGGTCTGGGAATCATATATGTGGTTTCACCATATAAGGTGAAGCGATGGTTGGGCATCGCTTCATCTTATTCTGATGTGTTCGTTGATAGATTGAAAGGGCAACCTTATACTTATGGCGGGTATGACGGCATTGATGTTTCGAAACACAATGGAGTTATCAAGTGGAAGGAAATAGCGAAGAACAAGCGAATCAAGTTTGTTTATATCAGAGCTACACATGGTAAAGGATATGTGGATCGGCATTATCGCCGAAATATCAGACTGGCTCGTAAATATGGGTTGAAAGTAGGATCTTATCATCTGATGTCTGCCGGCTCTTCAGTAACAGCTCAGTTCCGGGATTTCCAAAAGATGGTGAAGAAGAGTGAGCAGGACTTGATTCCTGTATTGGATGTGGAGGAGAAAGGCATCCAGGGAAGATGGAAGGGACGACAGCTGCAGGATAGCATACAGGTGTTTGCTGATTTAGTGAAGAAACACTATGGCAAGTATCCTGTCATCTATAGCAACGAGAGCTTCTATAATAAGGAGATGGGGGCGAAGTTCTATCGCTATTATCTCTTCATCGCCAATTATAACTCCAGACAACCCTCTATCGACGGCAGAGGAAAGTGCAATATCTGGCAGTATTCAGAAACCGGACATTTGCATGGTATTGGAGAAAGGGTAGATTTAAGCAGATTCATGAATGGTACAACCATCAAGGATTTGATGCTATAGGCATTGATGATTTCATACACATAAGCGAGTATTTGATACAATCCACGTATGGATAGCATCATTACTTGCTTATTTTTTTCTACTTTTGCACTATTATGAAGAAGTTATTGATTATATTGGGAATACTGGTTCTGCTTGTCATCGGTGTTCTTTTCGTTCCACCTATTTATAATAGGTTCACAAAATCGTTTTTTAAGAATACGGTGGATGCTAAAGAGTGGTATCATCAGGTGGATTGTGAGAACCTGACGCAAGTAAGAGATTATTGCGACAGACGAGGATACAGTACGGATTACTATATCCTAGTGGATTTCTCCAAACCATCTGGCAAGAAGAGGTTCTTTATCTATGATTTGCAGCGTGGCAAAAGACTGATGAGCAGCTATTGCATGCATGGAAGCGGTAAAGGGAATACGGATGCCCAACCAAAGTTCAGTAATAACCCTGGAAGTGGATGCACGAGTCTTGGAAGATATGTCATGATAGGAAAAGGTGGAATGAAGTTCAAGAACTGCGTTCGCCTTCGAGGGCTCGACAAGAGCAATTATCTGGCAGAAGCCCGTGGCATCCTGATTCATTCTGCTGGCAAGGTGACAAGATTCTCTGGTGAGAAGGAGTATATTCCGCTGGGAACAGAGAGCCGTGGCTGCTTTACTTTTTTATGAGGATGCTTGCATCCTTCTTTTGAACTACCAAACGTAATTGCAACTATTTTTCTCCAATTTTCTGCATATTCTTGCAGAAAAGTAAGCAAAAATGATAAATTTGCAGCAAAAAGCAATAATTTTTGGGAATTTATGCTTGATATTGTAGAAAAAGTCTTAACTTTGCAGCGGATTTGAGAAAATAAGCAGTTTCCAGCTATCAGAGAATGAGAAATCATGAAGCTATCTGAAAATGAGAAATCATGAAGATGATAAGGAGGCTGGCTTTCTCTTCCACAGTTTACACTTATAACAACTTTATAAATTAAAAGATTCGATTATGAAAGTAGCAATTGTTGGTGCAAGTGGCGCAGTAGGACAGGAATTCCTGCGTATCCTTGCTGAGAGAAATTTCCCTATGGATGATTTGGTGTTGTTTGGTTCTGAGCGTTCTGCCGGACGAAAATACAACTTCAAGGGAAAGGACTATGAGGTCAAACTTTTGCAGCATAACGATGACTTTAAAGATGTCGATATTGCTTTCACATCTGCTGGTGGCGGCACTTCAGAGGAGTTTGCCGAGACTATCACCAAGTATGGTGCCGTGATGATTGATAACTCTAGCGCATTCCGTATGTGCGACGACGTGCCTCTGGTTGTGCCTGAGGTAAATGCAGAGGATGCCCTGAACCGCCCTCGCAACATCATCGCCAACCCTAACTGTACCACCATCATGATGGTTGTAGTGTTGAAGCCTATCGATAACTTGAGCCATATCAAGAAGATTCATATCTCTTCTTACCAGAGTGCTTCAGGTGCTGGTGCTGCTGCCATGGCTGAACTTGAGCAGCAGTATAAGGATATCCTCGAGACCGGTAAGACTGAGCATATCAATAAGTTCCCTCATCAGTTGGCATACAATGTCATTCCACAGATTGACAAGATGACTCCTAACGATTACACCAAGGAGGAGATGAAGATGTATAACGAGACCCGCAAGATTATGCACTCTGATGTTCGCACCAGTGCTACTTGCGTTCGCGTTTCTTCACTCCGTTCTCACTCAGAGAGTGTTTGGTTCGAGACAGAGAAGCCATTGGCAGTTGAGGACATCCGCAAGGCTTTGGAGGCTGCTCCAGGTGTAACCGTAAAGGATGATGCCCAGAACTACGTTTATCCAATGCCATTGGAGAGCGCCGGCAAGGACGATGTATATGTAGGTCGTATCCGCAAGGATTTGGCTGATGACAATGGTAACACATTGTGGTTGACTGGCGACCAGATTCGTAAGGGTGCTGCCCTGAACGCTGTTCAGATTGCTGAGTACTTGATTAAGGTGGGCAACGTAAAGTAAGCCATACCTTATTTATATAAAAGAATATGAGGAAGTTAAGGGATAATGAATTTTATCTCTTAACTTCTTTTCGTCTTTATACGATTCTGAATAGAAAAGTAAGAATATGCTTGAAAGATTCAAACAATTACTCGGTGAGATGAACCGGGGCATTTATGAGAAGGAGACGGAGATATCGCTCTCGCTCCTGGCAGCTCTGGCAGGTGAGAGTATCATCCTGCTGGGACCTCCGGGTGTGGCAAAGAGTATGGTGGCCAGACAGTTGAAGACGGCATTCAGGGAGACTCAGAGCTTTGAGTATCTGATGTCGCGATTCTCTACACCCGATGAAATCTTCGGTCCGGTGAGCATTCAGAAACTGAAGACTTCGGATACTTACGAGCGTGCGGTGGAGGGTTATCTGCCTACTGCCGATGTGGTTTTCCTGGATGAAATCTGGAAGGCGGGACCTGCTATCCAGAACACGCTCCTTACGGTGATTAACGAGAAAATCTTCCGTAACGGCAATCGGGAAATGCATCTTCCTCTGAAGCTTCTCGTGGCGGCAAGTAATGAGTTGCCGGCTAAGGGAGAAGGACTGGAGGCGCTCTGGGACCGATTCGTTATCAGAATAGAAAGCCGACCGATTAAGCTGGAGAAGAATTTCCGGGCGATGCTGCTGGAGGCTCCCACGGATTTCTTAGGTCCCACAGATTTCACAGATTCCACAGATTCTTCTGGTTCTATGGGGAAATCTGATTCCGCAGATTTTTCTGATTTGAAGATTACTGCTGAGGAGTATGCTGAATGGGCGGAGAAAATCTGTAAGATTGGCGTGAAGGAGGAGGTGCTTGATGCAATTTCCGCCATCCGTAAATCTCTGAGAGCCGTGAATGTGGATGAGGCTGCCGAGCGCAGAAACATCTATGTGAGTGACCGAAGATGGAAGAATATCGTCCGCCTGCTTCGCACTTCTGCCTTTATGCAGGATAGGGAAAAGGTGGATATCTGCGATTTGCTTCCTATCTACCATTGTCTGTGGCAGGAACCGGAAGAGCGGGATGCTATCCGAAACATCGTGATCCGTGCCCTCTTTTCTCCTTTTGCAGATAAACTCGTGGAGATGAAGAATGCGCTTGCAGAGGATATTAAGTATCATCGTGTACGCAGGAATCCGGAGGATGGAAGGGATTACGAGGGGGAGATAGAAACTCTTTCGGATGGCTTGACCTCGTTGGAAAAGCAGTTGGGCGAGAATCTCTTCGCGTCTGCTGATGATAAGGCGGAAATATCGGCTTATCTCCGTGATTTCTATAAGGAGCTGGCGTTTACCCGTCAGGATACGATGAAACTTTATGAGGTTTTATCGCCTCCTATTACATTATTATATATAGAAGAATCAAAACATGATGAATGAACAGAAAATATTGACTCCAGAGTTGGAGGCGCGTGTTCACCAGGCTGTAGATAACTTTATGCAGGGCTATGGCTGCTGCCAGTCGGTAGTGGCTGCCTTTGCCGATTTATATGGTCTTGATGATGAGATGGCGAAGCGCATTGGTGCCGGCTTCGGTGGTGGAGTAGGCAGAATGAGAATGATGTGCGGTGCCGTTTCGGGCATCGTGGTGCTCGTTGGCTTGGATTGCGGACAGACCGAGGGGGATGACCGTGAGGGCAAGTCGGCATGCTATAAGGTGGTGCAGGATTTGCTTGCTAAATCGAAGGAGCAGAACGGCAGTATCATCTGTGCCGAAATCCTCGGCTTGAAGGGCCACGAGAAAGCGCAGTCCAGCTATGTGGCTTCGGCAAGAACGGCAGAATATTACAAGTCTCGCCCTTGCGCAGCCAAAGTAGAGAGTGCTGCAAGAATCTTCGCAGAATATCTGATGGAGAAAAAATAAGGATTTACTCCTATGAAATACCAGAATAACAAGGATTTGGCGGAGGCACAGTATTACTTGAAGATGCTGGATGACTTCTGCAAGTCGGGACAGGTGAAGATTCCTGATCCGACAGGCACCGCCATGCCTTGGAATTTGAAGGAAGACCCGCTGAAGGATTATCTCATTCATCTCTTTACCCTGAAAGTAACCATAGAAGCAACTGGCGAAGAGATGCAGAAATTCGTGCGACAGGTGGTGAACAGCAAGATTAAGAGCAAGGTGTTCTATGATAGTGTGGGAAAATTCATCGTGGAATGCGTCCACCACATGCGGTTCCAGCGCCAGCGTGCCTGGACCGAGAGTCATCGGGCTGATGATGTGCTCGATTGGGCTCCCTTCAAGCGGATGGATGAACTGGTGTGGCTCCCTTTGCTCGACCAGCTGGAACAGGAACATGCTGAAGATGGGTTCGATAAGCCTTTCTTCCTCAAGCTGATGACTGGAGACGGGGCTTCGAAACCCGAAAACTGGGAAAGGCTGGTAAGAGACTGGAAGGTCTGCATCGACCATCAGGTATTGAACAAGCTGAAGGACTTCATCTCCCTGCGTCAGAACAACTTCGAAACAGGACTGGTGCGCATGATGGACCAGATAACCCGCAACATGAAGACGAAGGGCGTTTCGGAACAGCGCGCCGTACAAGCCTGGGAACTGATGACGAACGGATGGACCGAAACGGAGTTTGAACGCCGTCTGAACCAGGTGAAGATTCAGGACAAATATCCCGAAATCAAGGAAATTGTGGCGAAGATGGGACGAGTAGCCGATGCCAACGGCAAAGACCGGCTCACCATCGCATCGGGCGTAGAGATGAAGATGGAGCATTCAGCGGGTAGCGATATCGAGGGCATTACCGTGGGCGATGATCTCAACTCCCTTCTCCCGCTCGAACTGGCACAGTACAGTGACGAGGATATGGAGGGCCTCTTTATCTATAAGTATCGCACGCGAAGACTCCAGACCTTCCGTTATAAGAGCGAAATGTCGAAACCATCCCGCAAACTCGGCTTTACCCATGCCTCCCGCAAGGGTCCGATGATCGTCTGTCTGGACACCTCAGCCAGTATGTATGGCACGCCCGAGAGGATATCCTCTACACTCATCTCTCTGCTGGAAGAAACGGCAGAAGATTTGGAGCGAGACTGCTTCCTGATAGATTTCTCCGTCAGTACCTGTGCCATCGACCTGATGGCGAAGCGCAAGGCAGAGCGCCTGAAGAGAATAGGAATCACTATGATGGAATCAGCCGAAGCAGATGCAGCTCCGTCCGTTGGAGACGGGCAGGCGCATACCGGGCGAGGCATCCGGCGGCAGCCTACCACAACCCACCTTCCATTTATCGGCGGCGGAACATCGGCAAAGAAGATGATGACCCAGATGTTCGACCTTCTCGACAACGACGGACTCCATTACGTGAATGCTGATGTGCTTTGGATTACCGACTTCCTGATTCCAGATCCGCCACAGCAGCTGTTGTCGAGATTCCGGGAATACAAGGAGACGGGTACCCGATTCTACGGCATCCGTATCGTGCGTGATGATGACAAGGAGCCGAACAGCTGGAAGGAGTACTTCAATCAGATTTACACCATCCGGTACCGCCCGCTGCGAAGATATTAAAGAAGATGTTAAGGCAGAAAAGGGGTATCAGATGATAATAGAGACATGTATGAAATGTATCAAGAACTTTATCATATGTTACATTTGGCGCAGAATTTCGGTTTTGCGCCATTTTTTTGAATTAAAAATTCCTTAAAACGCTTGGTGATACAAAATATATTTGTACCTTTGTGCTCGGAACAATGAATAATTGTCAGCCGAACAATTAGAAAAGAATCAATAAATATAAGCAATTTATACAAAAACTTAAGTAATAAACTAATTATGGTAAGCAACAACATTCCACAAGTAAAGCTCGGTATTATTGCCGTTAGCCGTGACTGTTTTCCAATCGCGCTTTCTACTCAGCGCCGTGAGAACATCGTAAAAGAGTACAAGGGTGAAATCTTCAACTGCCAGACTACAGTTGAGAACGAGAAAGATATGCTCAAGGCTTTGGGCGAAGTGAAAGAGCAGGGCTGCAACGCTTTGGTTGTATTCCTCGGTAACTTCGGTCCTGAGACTCCTGAGACTTTGATTGCAAAGAACTTCGATGGTCCTTGTATGTTTGTTGCAGCTGCAGAGGGTGACGGCGACATGATCAATGGTCGTGGCGACGCTTACTGCGGTATGCTCAACTGCTCTTACAACCTCGGCATGCGCCACCTGAAGGGTTACATCCCTGAGTATCCTGTAGGTACAGCAGAGGACGTAGCTAAGATGATTCAGGATTTCGTACCAGTAGCTCGCGTTATCCTCGGTTTGAAGGGTTTGAAGATTATCACCTTCGGTCCACGTCCACAGGACTTCTTCGCTTGCAACGCTCCAATCAAGGGCTTGTACGAACTCGGTGTAGAGATTGAGGAGAACTCAGAGCTTGACCTTCTCGTAGCTTACAAGGAGCACGAGAACGACCCACGTATCGACGAGGTTTGCGCTGATATGGCCAAGGAGATGGGCGAAGGCTGCTACTATCCTGACCTCAGTCGCAGAATGGCACAGTTTGAGTTGACATTGCTCGACTGGGCAGAGGCTCACAAGGGTTCTCGCCAGTATGTAGCATTCGCTGACAAGTGCTGGCCTGCATTCCCAAGCCAGTTCGGTTTCGAGCCTTGCTATGTAAACAGCCGTCTCGTTAGCCGCGGTATTCCTGTAGCTTGCGAGGTTGATGTCTATGGTGCATTGTCTGAGTACATCGGTATGTGTGCTTCTGACGATACCGTTACATTGCTCGATATCAATAACTCTGTTCCTCAGTATATCTATGATGAGGACATCAAGGGCAAGTATGATTATAAGTTGACTGATACCTTCATGGGCTTCCACTGCGGTAACACTCCACAGTGCAAGATGTGCTCAAGCCGTAAGATTAAGTATCAGCTCATCCAGAACCGTTTGTTGGAGAATGGTGGTAAACCAGACTTCACCCGTGGTACTTTGGAGGGTGATATCGCAGCTTCTGACATCACATTCTACCGTCTGCAGTGCGATTCTGAGGGCAACCTCCGCAGCTACATCGCAGAGGGTGAGGTTCTCGATGTTCCTACCCGTTCATTCGGTGGTATCGGTATCTTCGCCATCAACGAGATGGGCCGCTTCTATCGTCACGTATTGATTCAGAAGGGTTATCCACACCACGGAGCCGTAGCATTCTCTCACGTAGGTAAGACCTTGTTCGAGGTATTCAAGTATCTCGGCATCAAGGATATCGCTTACAACCAGCCAGCTAGCCTGCCTTACCCAACAGAGAATCCTTGGAAGTAAATTGAGTGAAGAGAGAAGAGTGAAGAAACAAAGTTCGGCGGCCGAAGGGAAAGCCAATTCATTTGCTCTTCTTTCTAAACTAAGTTCATAAAAGATAAGGGCGATTGCTTATCCCTTGCGTGGGGAATAGCAATCGCCCTTTTTATGTTTTCCTGGAAGGAGATTACCTGATGATAATCTCCTTTACGAATGGTTTGCTTATTTCGTATTTTCCAACGCTTCCTGTTTCTGCGGAATCACCACCGAAGCCCCGATGCTGACGAGCAGTACGAGGATGATGAATACCAGCGAACTGACAGCATCAATTTCGAAGAAATCGTGGATGAGCATCTTCACACCGATGAACACCAGCAGCACACTCACACCCACCTTCAGATAGCGGAACTTATCTGCTATCGCTGCCAGCAGGAAGAAGAGGGCACGCAAGCCCAGGATGGCGAAGATATTCGAGAAGAACACCACGAACGGGTCGAGCGATACCGAGAATACCGCTGGGATGCTGTCGAAGGCGAAAATCAGGTCGCAGAACTCGATGAACACCACCGTCATCACCAGCGGACCCAGATGCAGGCGCTTCTGCATGAACTTCACTACCGGATGCTCCAGGGCATTGATCTCTTCCTTCTTGTTTCTGTTGAGGAACATCTTGGCACCGCTGTAAACCAGGAATCCTCCGAATACGAGTAATATCCAGGCGAACCGGCTGATGAGCGCAGCACCCGCGAAGATGAAGACGAAGCGCAGCACGATGGCTCCCAGAATACCCCAGTTCAGTACGTGCTGGTAATCTTTCTTGTTTACTCCGAACGAGGTGAAAATCATCATCATCACGAAGAGATTATCTACCGAGAGCGTTTTCTCTATCAGATAACCCGAGATGTAGGAGATGGTCATATAGTGCCGGTATTGCTGCAGACTCCCCTCATAGTCGTTCGGGTCCAGTTTGAGATGCGAAGCATAGCGCGAGGCTATCAGCTTCAGGTCGTCGAAGTTCTCTATGCCGTGCACCATGTCGCCATGAAAATAGATGAATACGGCGAAGGCGAGCGCGAGAATAATCCATACAGCCGTCCATGAACCGGCTTCCTTGATAGAAACCACATGCGCCTTTCGGTCGATGACCAGCATGTCTAATACGAGTATGGCGGCGATGAAAATCACGAATCCCACCAAAAACATCGATTCTGTAAAAACATGTTCCATTTTTCTTTTTCCTTAATCTATTCAGTATATAACACCTTATTTATCGTTGAATCTTACCAATCATTTCATCCTTTAGAAATGTGGGCGCAAAATTAGGAAAAATATCTGGAATAGCGAAGGTTCCGGTGCAAAACTTAATTGATTTTAACTTGAAAGGCAGGAATGTAACAGGTTTGTAATAATGGCGCTGTGAGAACCGACAAAACAGGCGTTTTAAAGATAAAAGGGTAAAAAGGTAAAAAAGTAAAAAGGTAAAAAGAGCCTAGCGGAATGTTAAGCTAGGGGGCTCTTTTTACCCTTTTACCTTTTAAAGGCTCTTTTACCTTTTCTTAGTCAGCACATAGTGCTTAGCCATGGCGCCTTCAGGCTCATTGCCCAGCGAATCGGTCATGATGAGGCTGTTGGCATCCTTTACCTTGTAGTAAGATGTCTCGCCGCTCGATGGACGGGTGATTTCTACCACGTTGTTAGCCAATACCTTGAAGATACCGCTCGCTTCGTCGTGACCATCCTTGCGCTCCAGATAGTCGGCTGAGTACTGATAGGTGCTGTCGGCGTTGAGCGTCAAAACGGTCTTGATGCCCGGACAGTCGGCAGCAGGGAGAGTTCCCTCGTAGGTGCCGGCGATGGAATCGAGAATGACATCGTTGGAATTGAGCGAATCATTTTCTGCATAGCTGAGGCTATCCTGATCAGCCCCCTGGCTATTTGTCTTCTTGCCATTGCAAGAGACAACTGACAATGCAGCGATAACGGCTGCTGTCAAAACTAATTTCTTTTTCATACTATACTGCTTTTTAATTGTTACTTATTTACGGAATGAATCTCTTCTCTTAGGGAGCACTTTCCCCGAGAAGGATTTCTCTTCGCAAAAATAGTGTTTTATTCTGTTATCCGCAAGTTTTACACAGAAAATTATAGAATATTATACTATTTTCTTAATTGATGATGACTGGCACAATCTCTTCTTCGCTAGGCCAATGAGGCAGATAGAAGAGCGGGCGAGGGGTGCCGCCCAAGCCCGTCCAGTCTATCTGTTTCACAAAGTCGAAATCGGGAGGACCGAAGTCGAAACTTCTGCCGTAGAGCACGATGGCGCCTCTGCCTTCATCTATCTTCCACAAACCGCCCCCGTAGGTGCATTGCTCGCCGGGTGACAGCATGTCACGGTGCAGGTAGACACGCCCGAACTTCAGTACTCCGTCTCTGTTGATAATGAATTTCTGAAACATCTCTATTTTTGGTTTATTCAATGAAATCTGTATTCCGATTGATTCAATGTAATTAGAGAATTATTTCTTCTCCCAAAATAGTTTGTCTATGAAATCATAGCGCTTCTCCATCTGGGCATCAGTTTTTACGACGGTATTTACGTCTATCTGAAGCACAGGGGCTACTGCCTTGCCGTTGGTGGATGGCCACTCAGGCAGACCCAGACCATTCGGATTGCCGGTTTTTACGAAATTGACGTAATACTGGCTGAAGATGTCGCTGATCATATAATCTTCCGGCTGCCAGTTGAACACGCGGTTGGTTGGCAATGTACCCATTGCATACTCGATGTCGGCAGAATGAACGGCTCCCTTGTCTTGTGGCGCAGGAGCCGCATCTTCCTTGGCATCTACCACGCCGCCAGCCAATGCAGCCACCTTACCCTTGATGGCCATAGCAGGACGAGGATGGCAATAGCGGTAGCGGTAAACAGGCTGTCCGCCGGTCAGCTTGTGCATGTTGCCCCACTTCCATGTAGAATAATCCAGGAAGATATCCGAAGCTAGGTTCACACCCGGCTGCTCCAATACATCCTTATCGCTGTTGATGCCGTAGAGGCGGAAGAGTTCATCGATGTTCTCTTCCCCAAAAGTAGCCTTGGCGCCAGCTTTCAGATTCTCAACGGTTGGCTGCTTGCCCATCAATACGGCTGCAGGAGTCATCTCCTGGTTGTTGCCGCCGATAAGCAGAGGCACCTTGGTCTGTTCGCCCTTGGCAAATACCTCTACAGGCTGTTCTTTCATAAAATATCCGTCGATATTATAGACAGGAACCGCTCTTACTTCCGCCAGCTTCATCAATTTCTCGGCAGGCAGGGCACGAAGCTCGTTGAGATTCTTCATTCCTACGTTCTTTTTCACCTTCTTGCCCGTTTCCTTACCCATCTTCTCTGCTATTTTCTGGGCAAGCTGCACGCCTTTCTCCTCGGCCTCCTTCTGGGTAGCCACCTTCTTGAATCCCATTACAGAACCGCTGGAACCCATTGCCTGGGCAAAGAGTCCCTGGCAGAGAGGGGAAGCCATCAGGGCGCTGACCGACATGGAACCTGCCGATTCGCCTACGATGGTGATGCGGTTAGGGTCGCCGCCGAAAGCCTCGATGTTATCCTTTACCCACTGGATGGCAGCCACCTGGTCCATGAATCCATAGTTGCCGGAACCCTTGTAGGATGTTTCCTTAGAGAGCTGTGGGTGGGCGAAGAATCCGAAGATGCCCTCACGATAGTTGGCTGTGATGGAGATGATGCCCTTGCGTGCCATCGCATCGCCCGCATATCGAGGTTCGCTTCCGCTACCCGCCATCAGTCCTCCGCCGTTGAAATAAATGAGTACCGGCAGATGCTCCTTCATGGTCTTTGCCGGTGTCCATATATTAAGGTAGAGGCAATCCTCGCTGTTGGTCTTCGCACCGAAGTTCATATCGCCGAAGAGAGGTTCCTGCATCGGGTTCGGTCCGAACTCCTTGGCCTCGCGAACGCCCTGCCATTTCTGTACAGGCTGCGGAGCCTTCCAGCGGAGATTTCCTACCGGAGGGGCAGCGAACGGAATACCCTTGAATACTGTGATGCCTGAGAGATCTTTTCCTTCGAGGATACCTTCGGCAGTCGTAACCTGAGTCTGCGCCATCATTCCCATACCAGGGAGCAGAAAGGCGATGGATAAGAGTAGTTTTTTCATATCGTAAATCTGTTAGTTTTGCAATAATACTGCAAATATAATAAAAATATCGTTACCTTGTCTTATTCAGTCCCATTTTTAAAATCTTTTTGTAAAAAGGCAATGCTTTCACTCTTCTTTCATTTCTTTGTAACACGATGGCAACATCCTTTAAATACCTTTGCAGCGGTAAAAAGTATTACAGTATTTTTGAAGAAAGAAATGAATAAGGTATTTAGTTTTATTGCGTTGGCATTTCTGGGATGCGGCTCTGCTGCTGCCCAACAGGTGAATGTTTCTAACGTTCAGCGCCCCAAACTGGTAGTGGGCATCGTGGTTGACCAAATGCGATGGGATTATCTCTATCGCTATCAGAAGCGCTATGGTGAAGGTGGATTCAAGCGACTGCTCAACGAGGGCTTCTCTTGTGAAAACACCCGTATTCCGTATGTTCCATCGGTTACCGCCATCGGTCATACTTGTCTCTATACAGGCAGTGTGCCTTCTATCCACGGAATCGCCGGAAACAATTTTGTGAAGAATGGCAAGAAGGTGTATTGCACGGATGATGAAACCGTGAAGCCGGTGGGTTCCAACAGCAAGGCGGGCTTGATGTCGCCTAGAAACCTCTGGGTTACGACTCTCGGAGATGAGATGAAGATTGCATCCAACGGCAGAGCCAAGGTAGTGGGAGTGGCATTGAAAGACCGTGCTTCCATTCTTCCTGCAGGTCATAATCCGAACGGTGCCTACTGGTTTGATGATGAGAGCGGAAAGTTTATCACCAGTTCTTATTATATAAACCAGTTGCCGAAGTGGGTGGACGCGTTCAACAACCAGCATCTGCCAGAGCGTTATCTCTCGGAAAAATGGAACACACTCTATCCTGAGAATACTTACGTTGAAAGTACGGAAGATGAGAACGAGTATGAGGATGGCATCCGCAAGGGCATGAAGGCTACGCTGCCGCTCAATCTTCCAGCCCTTTATAAGAAATATGGTTACAGCATTATCCGCAAAACTCCTTTCGGCAATTCGCTGACGATTGAATTGGCAAAGGCGGCGATAGACGGCGAGCAGTTGGGTGCAGATGATGAAACCGACTTGCTGGCAGTAAGCTGCTCAAGCACGGATTATATCGGTCATCAGGTGGGAACTCATGCGGTAGAGACCGAGGATACTTATCTGCGTCTGGACAAGGCGATAGCCGATTTCCTTTCTTATCTCGATGAGAAGGTGGGCAAAGGAAATTATCTGGTTTTCTTGAGTGCCGACCATGGAGCGATGAACAACGCCCGTTTCCTGCAAGACTGCCGCATTCCAGCGGGTAATTGGGATGGTGATGCGGTGGCTGAGAAACTGAATCAGACCCTGGCTCAGGAGTATCCTAACGTGGGCAATCTGGTGAAGACCGTGATGAACTATCAGGTGTTTTTCAACCGTAACATCATCAAGAAAAACAAGTTGGATTTCGCCAAGATCAAGCAGAGCGTGGTGGACGTGTTGAAGGAAGACTGTTGCGTGCAGTATGCCTGCGATATGGAGAAGACGATGACCGAGAGCATTCCTGAGGATGTGAAGATGCGCATCGTGAATGGTTACAACCGTGAGCGAAGCGGTGATGTGGCTATCGTATTGAAGCCGAATTTCTATGCCCACGGCATGAAGGGAACCGATCATGGTGAGTGGAACCCATACGACACCCACATTCCTTTGATTTTCATGGGTTGTGGAATCCAGCACGGTGCAACCACCAGGCAGACATTCATGACCGATATTGTGCCAACCATCGCCGCCCTGCTTCATGTGCAGGCGCCAAATGGTTGCGTAGGTCAGCCGATATTCTAGATTTTGATTTTATGTTTCTGAGCCCTATTCCGAGATTCCGATTTTGGAATAGGGCTCTAATCGTATTCTAACATCATTATTCTAATCGTATTCTAATATGCTCTTATCGGAAAAATGATTACCTTCTTCGGAAGTATGCAATCTCGGGAGTTGATGCAGATGAACTATACGGCAGCCGCGGAGACTCTGGTGTGCTCTTGGAATGACATAGTTGTAGAAGTTTTGGATAGATATCAATATTTAATTGACAGACAACAAAATAGATTAGCCATTTAATCGTTATATTATATAATAAGGTATAGTTTTATTTTGAGAGTAATATGAAAAAATGGCATTTATGGTTGGCGGCTTCCATCGGACTGGTGGTCATCGTTGGAATGATGATTCGGGAGTTTGATGTGGAAGTTCTGAGCAGGATAGATTTGTCTCCCAGGTTCTTTCTGGGGGTAGTAATGGGCGTGTTGCTCTTTGCGGTCCAGAATCTGATGCTCACCCTCCGTTTCCGTCATCTCTGCCAGCGTAAGTTATCCGTAGCCGAGGCGTTCCGCATCAATGTGCTCTGCGAGTTTACTTCTGCCGTCACTCCTTCGGCGGTGGGGGGAAGTGGTTTGGCTTTTGTCTATCTCAATCGCGAGGGAGTTTCTATGGGCAGAAGTATCTTCACCATGTTTGCAGCCCTGCTGGCTGATGAGGCTTTTCTTGCCATCAGTTGCGTGTTGCTCTATTTCTGTGTTCCATCGCATCTCTTGTTCAGCTTGGCTGATGGAGTGGGGATTTCTGTGGATGCTACGAACGAATGGATTAAGGGCGGAGTGCAGGTTATCTTCATCGTCAGCACCTTTATCGTTGCTGTCTGGACGGCCATCCTCTACTTCTTATTGTTGCATCGTCCTCAGATTCTGGGCTGGGTATTGAAGGGATGCTGCAAGATTCCTTTCCTTCGCAGATTCCTGCCCAAGGTAGAGAAGTTTTCCGAGGAGATGACGATGGCTTCGGAGGAGGCAAAGCTGGAGGGCGGAAGATTCTGGCTGCAGCTGATGGGTTATACTTCCCTGGCGTGGCTGTCGAGATTCGCCATCGTGGTAGCTATTCTCATTGCCTTCCATTGTCAGGGCAACATGCTGGTGGCTTGGTGCCGCCAATGGGTGATGTGGATGATTTCCATTCTGAGTCCTACGCCTGGCGGAAGTGGCGTGGCAGAGTTGATGTTCCGCCTTTATTATGCTGATTTCCTGTCCGATGCCTCAGTAGCCATCCTTGCCGCCATGCTCTGGCGCGCCATCTTCTATTACCCTTTCCTGGTGATGGGCACCCTGGTCTTGCCGAAATGGATTGCTAGAAACTGACATAGAGTCGGGCACTAAGAGCCGTGAAATCTCCATTGTCGTTTTTGATGTATTGGAACGATGGCTGAAGGGATATGGATTCTGTCAGCTGTCTTTTCCAGGTTACTTCCAGCGAATATTCCGAACCCTGCTGGAAGCGGGCGTACTGGCCTGACAAGCCGCACTCGTTCTTCTCGTCCTGATAGGCGCCGCCCAGTTCAGCGTATCGGTAGCAGGCATTCTGATGACTGGTGTTCTCGGAATACTGTACCATGCACGAAATGTTCTTGTCGCCAGCCTTCCAAACGCTCTGCTCTCCGTAAATCCACCAGCCACAGGTTGTTTTGCCCTTGGATTCATCGGCAGAAGCCATTTCGCCATCCTCGTTGATTGGATATTGACGGGTATGGACGGCAGCACCCGCAAAATATTTTCCACCTTTATGTTCATACTCCAACTGCGACATGTTGAAGATTCCATCCTTCTTCGGGCGAACCAGGAAAGGATTGTCGTGGGCTTTCCAGCCATTATATCCTACGCCGTTATACAGACTGTTTCTGAAAGTCCATCCCCCCTTGGTTACATCAAAATAAAGGGTCAAGCCCGAATACGGATAGTTGGCTATCGGATAGCTTGAAGCAACCGTAGGAAAAATTCCTTCAGAACTGTTTTGGAAAAGTGCCGTAACATCAGAGGTAAAGAAATCCTCGTTTACATTCCTCACACCCACAAACAGATGGCCCGAATTCCACTCGTGCATGTAGCCCAGCACGGCAAGCATGGCGAAGTTATTGTCTGCATCTATGTTCGAAAATCCCTGCCAGTCATCAATAATGCCATCGTTGGTCTTTGCCACATGCAGCGTAGCCGCCTCGAACGAATCCTTTCCTTTTCCTATCGGAACACTCAGTTCCAATCTCAGCTGGTTAGTCAGATTGGTATTCTTGTTCATGTCCCATTGCCATTCAGAAATATATTGTCCGTTAAAGCTCTGTGCATAAGCAAGGCAGATATGGATGCAGCCTAAAATAATAAAAATAATTCTCTTCATTTCTTAATGTTTTGTATAATTTCTTGTTCACTTGCCCGCCGTCTGCGAGCATCTTTCTAATTCACGCTGCAAAGATACTTGATATTTTAAAATCCTGCAATACTTAATAATTAGTATTTTTATTTAGTCTAAATAGATGAGTGCTCTTTGTTATCCCCATTTATAGGTATTGTGGTTCTCTTATATGGATGGAAGGTTCTGTTCTGTTCTTATTTTTAGGTATTAAACGGCTACCAACAATAATATTTTTTAAAAACTTTGTCTTATCAGATATTATTCGTACCTTTGCATTGTTTAAAAAAGTTAGAAAATGAAGAAGATATTAAATCCATATTTGAACAAGGAGGGTTACAACTGCGTTTGCTGTGCCCCAAACAATCCTGTAGGATTGCATCTTGAGTTTTGGGAAGAGGGTGAGGATGTACTTACCATCTGGAATCCCGGCGAGAATTACCAGGGCTGGATCAACACCCTGCATGGCGGAATCATCAGTATGCTGATGGATGAAGTGGCAGGCTGGGTTATCAACCGCAAACTGCAGACAACGGGTGTGACGATGCAGCTCAACGTGAAGTACAAGAAGCCTGTGATGACCACCGATTCGCAGATTACGGTGCGTGGTCACATCGCCAGTCAGCGCCGTAACATCGTCACCATCCACCTGACTCTGGAGAACTCTAAAGGCGAGGTTTGTGATGAGGGCGAAGCCATCTACTTCACCTTCGGTCCTGACAAAGCCAAGGAGATGGGGTTCGACAGCTGCAAGGTAGAGGGGGAGGTTATGGGGTAAAATCCATTTTCTATCATTTTACGCTAATCTCAGTCTCAGCGAATTAAGCACTACGCTTACGCTGGAGAAGGCCATCAGGGCACTTGCCCACATCGGGGTTATTTGGAAATCAATGCCGAAGATATGAAGGACGCCGGCTGCCAACGGGATGCAGATGATGTTGTAGATGAACGCCCAGAAGAGATTCTGCCAAATCATGTGAACCGTCTTCTTGCTCAGTTTTACGGCTTCCGGAAGCGCCAAGAGGTCGTCGCTCATCAGCGTAATCTGCGCCACATCCATCGCCACATCCGTTCCCTTTCCTATCGCCATGCTCACGTTGGCAAGGGCCAAAGCCTGGGTGTCGTTGATTCCGTCGCCCACCATCGCTACCTGCTTGCCTTCATCCTGAAGTTTCTTTACCAATGCCTGCTTGTCGCCAGGCAGCACCTTGCTCTGGTAATGCTTGATGCCGGCTTTCTCAGCCCAGTAGTGAGCCGCTTCCTCCTTGTCGCCACTCATCATATAGACCTCTATTCCCCTTTCCTGCAACTGCTTCATCGCTTCCTGGGCATGAGGCTTGAGGGTCTCTCTTGTCTCCAGATCCAAATCCTCCTGTTTGGTGAAATCGATGTTCTGGTTAGGAATGGTGAGGGTGCCGGTCTTGTCGATGACGAGGGCGTTGATCTTGTGGAGATTCTCCAGCGCTGACGCATCCTTGATAAGGATTTGCTTCTGCGCCGCCTTGCCGATGCCCACCATCAGGGCGGTAGGAGTAGCTAAGCCCATGGCGCAAGGGCAGGCGATGACTAATACGGCTACGGCTGAAAGAATGGCCTGCGGAAGAGCAGCGTTGCCGCCTATCAGCCACCATATTAAAAAGGTGATGAGGGCGATGGCTGTCACGGCTGGAACGAAAATCAGAGCCGCCTTATCCACGATGCGCTGCACGGGTGCCTTACTGCCCTGCGCCTCCTGAACCATGCGGATGATGTGTGCCAGGGCGGTGTTCTCGCCAATCTGCTTGGCTCTCATGCGGAGCTTTCCCTGACTCGGAATGGTGCCAGCCAGCACGTTGTCGCCTGCTTTTTTCATCGCCGGAGTCGGTTCGCCGCTGATCATCGCTTCATCTACATAGGCAGCATCGGGAGTCATGAAACTCTCTGCCTGGGTAACCACGCCATCCACCGGAATCTTCTCGCCGGCTCTTACCTCTATCATGTCGCCTATCTGAATGGTGGAAATCGGCACTTCCTCCATCTTGTAGTCGTTGGTGCCTTCTATCTTCTCGTAAGTCACCAGTCGGGCGGTTTTCGGCTGCATTCCCATCAGTTGTCGGATGCTGCTCGCCGTACTGTCCTTCGCTTTTTCTTCCAGACATCTGCCGGTCAGCACGAAGGTGATGATCATCACGGAAGCATCAAAATAAGTGTGCCATTCTATGCCTCTCGCTCCCCATACCATTTCTCCGAAGAAGGTGTTGAAGGTGCTGAAGAGGAAGGCGATGAGGGTGCTGAGTGCTACGAGCGAATCCATGTTTGCCGTATGATGTAAGAGCTGCTTCCAGGCGGAAACATAAAACTGTTTGCCGCAGTAGAGCAGGTTGGCGAATGCCAGGAGCAGACAGATCTGGTTGGCGAAGGAACTGGTATGATGAGCCGAAGCAACGCCATCTGAAATCATATTCTGTTCCATACCCAGGGAAATCCAGCCCATGGAGAAACACATGGTCAGGATGGCGAAGAGCCAGGAAGCCAGGGTTCGGCGGCGCAGGAGGGTGAACTCACGTCGGTTGATTTCCTCCACGCTTCTGTCGTTTTCGATAACGAGGTCGTAGCCGGCGTTGCTGATTTCCCGTTTCATATCTTCCAGAGAGATGATGTCGGGGTCATAATCTACCAGGGCAGTTCGACTCGCCAGGGAAACCGAGGCGGAGTTGATGCCTTCTAGCGACTGCAGCTTCTTTTCTACATTGGCAGAGCATACGCTGCAAGCCATGCCTATTACTGGAATTGTTTTCTTCATTTTTGTTCTATTCTAAATTCTTTTCTTATTTCTTACATTTTAAAGTGGGCTCAGTGTTCTAATCATTTGTATTCAATTCTTTGAGCGACTGGGCTATATCGCCAGCAATGCCCACGCTCTTTTCTGCTATCTCCTCAGGAATATAGAGCTCTTGAGGCATGTTGAGCGTGATATATTTAGCATTCGGCTCACGATAAGCCAACTGCATGATAGGTAGCTTGATGAGTCGGTTGCGCGAACCAATACCCAACTCTAAGATAACGAGTTTTTTGCCAGAATATTTTGTAAGAAAGTGATGAAAGAGTGTTTTTTTCTTGGGGTCTGGCGCTGCCGAAAGGTCGGTCATGACACCTTCTATCTCGAAGATGCGTTTTTCATCAAACCCTGATTTCTCCAGATGCAAGTCGCCATTGCTGGTAAGGATGAAGTAATCCTTCTGTCCAATCACTTTCATGAGGTTATGCATTACCTGTGAAGGTTGGTAATCTTCTACCCAAAACTTCACCAATTGTCTGTGGAACTCTAAGCGTGCTTCAGCAGTAGGATACTGAAAGTAAAGACCTTCCACAACATTTCTGAAACCATATTGCTGCTGCATGTCGCCAAACTGCCTTCGAAACATCTCGTTGTTGGCAAAGATATGATAGCCCTCGGCGATAGAGAGTCCGTTGCTGGCTCCTATGAGAATGGCATCTGCCTGGGCAATCCATTCTTGGGCTAGAGTGATATTTGCATTCATATTTAATATATTCTTCCTGGTTCGAAATTTGTATCTGATAAGATATGATCTGCCGGTTTGTCCAACAGTTTCTTTAATGTCACAGCGATATCTTCCTTAATGGCAATACTCTTTTTGGCAATCTCCTTTGGAACATAGGCATCTTTTGGATTGATGACTGCATAAGTGGCATTGGGCCAGCGATATACCATGTTCATAAATGGCTCCTTGATAAACATTGGAGTCATCATACCCACACCAAGTTCGAGGAAAAGTACTTTCTTGTTCATGTTCTTCTTGAGAAAATCCATATAACGTTGCATCTCTTTTCGGTAATAGCTGCCCTCCAGAAACTCGCGACTGCGCCACCATGGAACCATCTCCGTACCGCAATGTGGACAACGGGGAATCAGGTCGTCGGGCAGTCTGTCACCTTCTATCTTGTCCAGCAACTCATACACCTTCTCCTTGTTGGGATAGATTTCGTCTGTACAAGTATGCTTACACTGCCAGTAGCGGAAATCGCCCTGAATGCGAGTGATTTTCTCGGCAGGGAAGGTGCGGAAAAACTGCGCATCCTGATTGGTGGTGGCAATATAATAGTTCTTGCCTTTGAGTAGTTCAGCCAGATCCTCGTATGGCTCACCAGTATAACACTCATACAAGTATTTGTACTCGCGGAGCAATGCTGCCCATAGCTCCCCTTTCTTGATTTGCGGATGATAAAACAGTGGGAAAAAACCATCAGCATGATATTTCTCGCCCAACTGTCCGGCTATCTGTTTGAATGTGGCATCGTTCATATAGTAAAAGCGGAAACCTGCCGCTGCCGATAATCCTGAGGCACCACCCACGATGATGGCTTCTGCCTCCTGAATATTTTTTTTCAGTATTTCTATCTGTGTCATAATGTTTAGCATACTTATGCGAATTTTAATTTCATTATATATTTACCTTCATTATTACGACTGCAAAAGTATGAAAAAATACAGATGTATCAGATACCAGAAAACCGCCCAAAACTACCAAAATGATAAATCATTCTCATTCATATACCCCATTCTTATAGGCCTCCTGGAATTCTCTGCATGTTTTGCCCTATACCAAATAAACAATCTGGTAATCAAAATGGTAGTATTATATGAAATATTGGTAGTTAATAAGTGAGCTGAACCGTTTACCTTTGTACTCAAAAAATATATTGAGATAAATCGTAAAAAATGCACAAATTAGCATGATGTTGCTCTGTTTATAAAGGGCAGAAATATGCAGATTTAGGCAGAAATACAGTTACCAGAGTGTTACCCTGGTTTGATGTAGGTAACGATGGTGCAGTATTCGGTAACAGAAGTATTTTAGCTCGTGTGGCTGTTGCTTTGGTCGGCAGTTTTCTGCGTAAGTAAGGAACGCTTTAATTCGGGTAATTTTGCCCACAAATATTAAAGCGTATGAAAACAGAGAAAATGAAGGTATTGTTCTACCTTAAAAAGAGCGGTTTGGACAAGTTGGGGAAAGCCCCGATTATGGGGCGGATAACACTTGGAAGGACTATTGCGCAGTTCAGTTGTAAACTTTCCTGCAATCCCGATTTGTGGAATCCCCGTGAGAGCAGGATGGACGGCAAGAGCCGTGAGGCGGTGGAGATTAACGGAAGGTTGGAGAACCTGTTACTTTCCATTCAATCTGCCTATCAGTCGTTGATTGCCAAAGGACAGCCATTTGATGCAACCGATGTAAAGGAACTGTTTCAAGGCAGTGTGCAGGCACGATGCAGGCTCATCGAAAGATTGGATATGCTCATCAGGGAGAAAGAAAGCCATATCGGTATAGACATCAAGGAAGTACACTTGTTCAGGAAATACATCTGTCGCGAACTGCAACGCCCTATACCTGTGAGGAGCAGATATTCCTATATGGAAGTGGTAGTATCAATTGATATGCTTTTCTCTTTCACCGATATTATCTTACTACATAACTACAAGGAAAGATAATACAGTGAAAGAGAAAGGGTTGGTATTGTAGTCAGAAAGTAGGAATGGTTATTACCACCGTCTAACTACACACAACTATGTTTTTGAGGCCTTCAAGTATACCGAAAGCCTTATAAGTAGTTAGTCTATCAACAGTAGAGATACGCATCTGTTTTATTGCATAACATTCCTTTTACCCGTATTTCCTGACCCTCTGATTTCTTCGTGATAAAGATAATTCACTATCGAGGGATGTCCTTTGGGACTTCGTTCGTAAGGCAATTCATTATCCACATACTTACATTGAGCCTCCTGCGCCATTTTTGCAGCCTCTTGCTCCAATTGCTTCCAATATGTTCGGTCTTTATGCAAATAGATTTCTTCATAAAGTGGGAACAAATGGGGATAGTATGATTTGATATAACCCATAATGTTGGCCTTAAAACCACCCCGCAGATTGAGGTTCTCAAGCCAAAAGAGGTCGCAAATATCTTTCACTTTATGAAAAATAGTTTTGAAATTGGTGATGCCAGGGAAGATGGGCGACACAAAACAAACGGTTCGGATGCCCGCCTCGTAGACCTTTCGCATGGCTGCGATGCGCCGCTCTATGCTCACGGCCTTGTCCATGTCGGCACGAAATGTCTCATCAAGCGTGTTGATTGACCACGATACGGTGACTTTCTTCATTTGCCGGAGCAGGTCAAGGTCGCGCAACACGAGGTCGCTCTTTGTACAAATGAGTATTTCTGCATCGCTGTCTTTGAGCTCTTCAAGCAGTTTACGTGTCCTGCGGAACGTTGCTTCTTCGGGATTATACCCATCGGTCACTGATCCAATAACCACCCGTTGTCCGGCATATTTCTTCGGATTCTCGATTGCAGGCCAATGCTTCACGTCTAAGAAAGTGCCCCATTCTTCTTTATGTCCTGTGAAGCGCTTCATGAATGAGGCGTAACAATACTTGCAAGCATGGGTGCAACCCACGTATGGATTCACCGAATAGCCACCAACAGGGAGGTTGGACTTGGTCATGATGCCACGCACCTCTTTCGTTTTAATGAGTGTTTTTACCATATTTCTTCCTTTATTCTTTATAAATACTCTACCGTTTCACCGTCTTCAGGAATAAAGACGCGGTTTAAAATTCCTGCCACTTCCGCACGCTTTCTCACCATTTCACGCGTCACGCTATTATGGTTCACGCCTTCAAGATGCGTCACAAATAACTTTGCATCAGGTGCAGCTGCAGCAACTTTTACCACATCTTCATCGTTCATAATAACGCGTCCACCCAAGCGAAAGCCATTGCCACCTGCATTAAGGGTGATAACCTTGGGGCGAAAACGCTTCAAATTGCGCTTCACACCAGCATACCAGATGGTATCTCCGGCGTGATAGAGCGTCTTTTCTTGTGGATGAGTGAATACATAACCCGCTGTATGTCCGGCAGGATACTTCATGATGAAATTACCATGCTGGCTTTCGGCCTTTTGTATGCTCACTTCCCCAACCCTTGTATTGTCGCCGACAACTTCCACATGATTAAATCCATGCGACATCACCACCTGCCGATTGTTTTCGTCTTGCACAAAAAATCGCATATCTTTAGGTATCATTTCATAGGCCGCCTCATCGATATGGTCATCGTGTAGATGTGTAAGCAACACCGCATCCACACCTTTTAGCATCTCTTCTACAGGAAAAGGTAGTTCATGAAGTGGGTTGCGCAGGTGTTGATTTCTACTAAAGGGGAAAGGAGGCATGCTGCCTTTCTTTCCCAACATGGGGTCGACCAGAATTTTCTTTCCCCCATATTCAACGATTATCGTTGCGTTTCTTACTTGCTGGATATTCATTGTTTATTAAAATTAAAGTTTAACATTGGCTTCCAACATAATACCATCCTTCAGAGGTTCATCATCATCAGAGAACGAATTTGCCTTATATTGTACGCAAAGCACGAGCATTTCGCTGCTGCCTGTGTTCTTGAAAGCACGTTTGCCATTGGGCGCAATTCTCACGATGCTTCCTTCTGAAACGGGAAATCGTTTGCCGTCTACATCGAAAATGCCTTCACCTTTAAGAATGAAATAAAGCTCTTCGTGGGTTTTATGGGTATGGCGTGTGCCATAATCCTGCCCAGCTGCAAGACTTTGGAAAGACAATTCTGCGCCTGTTGCTTGTAGTGCATGTCCGGCAAACATCTTTCCCGGGATAGAGAAATTGCCTATAGCCAACTCATATTCCTTAATTTCATTCAACGTACCTACGTTCACCGTGGTGAAGTTCTCACCTTTTTCTACAATTTTAATTTCTTTCATAATGCTATTTGTTTTGATAACGAGTGCAAAGGTAGTGCAAAAAGCAAAGACACATTATACCATTAATAATATATGTTCTACCATTTTGATAAACCATTAATTATTCGTACATTTGTTGCATGAAATTAGAGAGTCACCCCCCAAGAACTTACACAAGTTCCTTTCAGCAAAACGGAATGTGGTGTATATTTCAACATCAATACTGATGATTATCTTTGCAGATAGAATAATAAGCGTTCAAGACGATATTTGTGGAAGTTATTTCTAAGGATGAAGCCTCCGATTCATCTTTGCAAATGGGTTGCATTGGAGATTGCGTAATTTTGCACCCAGAAAACAAAATTATAAAAGATTATGAGAAAAAAATTATCGATTTCCTTAGCAACAGCCTTCCTGATGATTTCAGGAAGTGCGTATGCCGATGGCAACATCACAGGTACAGTTTTTAATAAGACGACATCCGAACCTCTTGACTTCGCTACAGTCGTTCTTGTGAACCCGAAAACGGGTGCGCCGCTGCCTATTGGCATCACAACCGATGAGAACGGAGTGTTTATTATCCCCAATGCACCTTCGGGCAAATATATTGTCCGTGTCAGCATGATTGGTAATGTCACAAAGGAACGTGAAATCACAATAGGGGATTCGGAGATAAATCTTGGAAAAATAGAACTTGCAGAGGACACCAAGTTGCTTCAGGAAGTGGTCGTCACTGGGCAGAAAAGCCAGTTTTCGGTCAATGCGGAGCGCAGGATTTTCAATGTAAGCTCAAACATAGCCGCCATCGGTGCATCTGCCGATGAACTTCTTGCCGCTGTCCCGTCGGTAGATGTAAACAGCGAGGGAGAAATATCATTGCGTGGCAATGCCGATGTCCTTGTGTGGATAAATGGCAAAAAGATGGGGATGAACGATGACAACCGCGCTCAGATACTTCGTCAGCTTCCTGCTGAAGCTATTGAGAGCATTGAGGTCATGACGAATCCGTCTTCCAAGCATAGCACGGAGGGAACTGCCGGAATCATCAGTATACGGTTGAAGGAAGATCACCGTCACGGTTACTTTGGCAACGCCGAGTCTAATGTGGATACACGCGGGACGGCAAACGTGAATCTTAATTTCAATTACAACGAAGGCAAGTTTGAATCATTCGCTGGAATCGGACTTAAAACTCAACATATACCCGGAGGTTCGGCATTGCGCCGCAGTTATGACAATGAAACATATCTCAACTCTGACGGCGATAGCAAGAAGCATGAAAACAGCATGTTCCTTCGCCTGGGTACGAATTTCAGACCTGATGACAGGAATGATGTTTACCTGAGTGCAATCGGAACGCTCGGACACAAATGGGGACGTACTACAACCACTCACCTTAGCAATGTGCCGGGGCAATGGATTGGAAATGTCAATAATATGCGTGAAAGTGGCGATACCCGTGGCGCAAACGTCATGCTTGGTTACAAGCACACGTTCAATCCCAACCATTTTATCGACATGAACGTGAGCTATAATATATGGAGGGGTCCCAACGACAACCGGTTTCATGAAAATGAGACTTGGGCCGACGGCGCGGAGGAATCCATCTGGCAAAGCCAGCATCAGAATGTAAAAATCAGCAACTGGGAAGCTGCGTTTGATTATTCATTACAGGCATTGCCGTGGCTGCGCTTCGAAGCCGGTTATAAAGGCAACTACAACCACGAGAACAGTCCGGCATCGTATGCAGGAGGTCCTGTCGAGAACGGCCTTTTACCTCTTGACGAGCTCTATAATCGTTTCAAATACGACACGGACATTTCCGCCCTGTATGTAAACTTTTCAGGTAGCTATGAACACCTGACCTTCTCTGCCGGACTTCGTGGAGAAATGTGGCAGATACGGACACGTTCTTTGGGCTACGGCCAGACAGATGCGGATGTGGCTCTCTTCAAAAAAAATGATTTCGCGTTATTCCCATCGGCTTCAATAGGCTGGTCTTTTCTTGGCAACAATGAGCTGAAGTTGAAGTATTCCCGCCGCATACGCCGTCCTTTCGGCCCCCAGCTCAATACTTTTGAGAATATTTCTGACCCTTCGGAAGTACATCTTGGAAACCCGCTTATCCTGCCCGAGTACAGCAATGCTGTGGAATTGTCGTACATCAAGAATTGGACTGGCCACATGCTTTCCGTGTCAGGCTATCTACGTACTAACAACGATATGATAAGTCATGTCAGTTTTCTCGCGCCTATGGCTTCAGACCCCAATGTAAACACGATGTATTATGGTCACGCCAACGTGGGCAACATGGTAAACTCTGGGGTGGAGATTATATCCCGCAACCTGCTGTTCAGACGGCTGACACTCACCACGACATTGAACCTTTACAATAGTCATCTCAAGGCTTGGAGTGCAGACTATCCGTTGCACGACAGCTTCTATGCCGTACATGGTGACAAACAGAACCGTTTTGTGTGGGATGTGCACTGTATGGCATCGGTACGTCTGCCGTGGGACATGACTTTCCAAGCCACAGCCCGTTATAACTCGCGCCGTATCACTGCGCAGGGCACGCTGGAATCCGATTGGGATGTAGAAGCCGGGGTACGCAAAAATATCGGTTCTTGGGGCATATCGCTTCTCTGCAAGGATATTTTCAACTCAAAAGAGACGAACAAAGTCCTTTATGGGAACGGCTACACGCAGTCAATCCGCAAATGGTCGGGAGGTCGCACATTACGTCTGGCCATCACCTATACCTTCGGCAAATCCGACAGTCGTGAGCATAATCGCCACAACCACATCGACACCGGTGGCTACGGAGAAGAGCATCATCATTAAATTAATTCCGCCAACAGGTAGGGGCTAAGCTATATTGCTAAAAATCCCAGCAAGAGAATAGCTGAATGCTATCTCCTGCCGGGATTTATTATTTTATGAATATAAATCATTCTCATTCATACACACCATTCTTATAGTCCTCCTGGAATTCTCTGCATGTCTTGCCCGTCTGCTGCTTGAAAAAACGCATCAGGTGGGGTGGTTCGGAGAAGTTGAATGCATAGGCTATCTCACTTATAGATTTGCCGGTGAACAGAAGTTCGTTTTTGATTTCTGACAGCAGTCGCTGTTTCAGCAGATAGGTGGCCGACACTCCATACTGCGCCATCACGCTATGGTTCAAGGTGATGCGGCTAATCTTGAGCAGCGAGGCGTAGTCCTGCACACGCTGTAACTTGTGGATGTGGGTTTCCATCAATTCCACAAACTGAAAGGCGTAATAATTCTTAGGAGCAGCCTGAGGCAATTGATGCTTACGGACATAATGGCGATTCATAATTGCCAGCAGGTAGTAGAGCACGCTGACGATGATGTTGTAGCTGTCGGCTTGAGGCTGCCGAAGCTCTGCCCGTATTTTCTTGAGCAGCCGCTGATATTCTTCGCATTCATTTCCTGAACACATCAAATAGGGCGGTGTTTCGGTCTGCTGGCAGTATTGCAGACGATAGACAAAGAATTTGTCGGCAATGAAGGTTCGCATAAAATCTTCACGGAATATCAGAAATTCGTACTCGAGAGCCGCCTCATCAATGTGCCATTCCTGCTGCTGGTGTGGCTTAACAATGAGCACCATGCCGTCTTTCAGGTTTATCTTCCTGTAGTCTATCAGCACGTAGCCATTGGCTTTCTTGATGAAAAATATTTCGAAGAAGTCGGTCTTGAACACTTCATGCTCCGTAAGCACCCAAGGGCACTCGCCGCCATAAGCTGTGTTGATGTAGAAATCTACGCCGCAATCCGTCTTGTTGAACGGCACTTCTACCAGACGCTGTCTTTGCTTTGTCATAATCTTAATCTTTATCAGAAGTTTCACAAGTGAATAAATACCAACTTGCTTGTTTATAAATATACATTTTCGTAGCGTATGGGCAACAGGAAATGATAGCCCATATCTTGTCCGTTACGGATAAGCAGAAGCATTTATATCTGCTCTTCAGCCTGCAAAATTACATATTAATTATGAACCCCGCAAGATTTATGGAAGAAATATCCCGATGGATAGAAAAAATCATGATAATAAGGTAGATGAAAAATGCGATGTTTCAGGTAAGGGCACAAAAAAAAGGCAGGTTCCAAATTGCTTTGAAATCTGCCTCCATCATTTATGGGAGATGATTATTTGACTTCGATGTTCTTTGTAGTCTTAGCCTCCTCCTTAGGAGTAAGCTTTGGAATCTCGACCTCGAGTATACCATCAGCTACCTTTGCTGAAATCTTCTCACGATCAGCATCCTCAGGCAGAGTATAACACTGCTGGTAGTTGCCGTAAGAGAATTCGCGGCGCAGATAGTGCTCGTGCTTGTCTTCATCCTTGTGTTCCATCTTGTTCTCGATGGCGATGTTCAGATTACCATCGTTATCGATGTTTACACGAACCCACTCTTTCTTCAAACCAGGAGCTGCAACCTCCATGATGTAATTCTTATCTGTCTCCTTGATGTTAATGGCAGGAGCAGTAGCATTCATACGTGGCATTACTTCGGTATTGAATAAAGTATCATCAAAAAAGTTACTCAACCAATCTGAATCATTATTTCTACGTGCTAACAACATAATTAAAACCTCCAAATTTTATTTTACTCGTCCTCTCGGTTCCTTACGGCTCCGTCGGGATTTCTGCTTGTTAATATTCTTGTTATTTTTTTGCTTTCGCCTCGAAACTCCGTCATTCTTCCGAACTCCTTTATCTTTTGGCTTCAGCTTTCACTCTCTGTTTTTGCAACTTATGTGCCAGCGGACTGAAAGTGGTAATGTTGGCACGAAAGGATAAATATTTTAAACTTTTCTGCCAGATAATGCGGTTATCTCAACAAAAAAGTGTAACTTTGTCACCAACTTAAAAATCAAAGCATAAATCGAATAAATAATATAAGATCAATGAAGAAACAACTATTTTTTATGGCGATGCTGATGGCGATGTCGCTTTCTGCCAGCGCACAGCAGCTTCTTCCTTATCAGAATGCCAACCTTTCTGCTGAGGCTAGAGCCAACGATTTGCTTTCCCGTCTTACCCTGGAGGAGAAGACGAAGTTGATGATGGATACTTCTCCGGCTATCGCCCGATTGGGCATTCCGCAGTTTCAATGGTGGAACGAGGCGCTGCACGGAGTGGGGCGAAACGGATTTGTTACTGTTTTTCCTATCACGATGCACATGGCGGCTTCGTGGGACGATACCTTATTATATAAGGTGTTTACTGCCGTGAGCGATGAGGCAAGAGCCAAGGCGCAGGAGGCGAAGAAGAGCGGCAACATCAAGCGCTACCAGAGTCTGAGCTTCTGGACTCCGAACATCAATATCTTCCGCGACCCACGATGGGGACGTGGACAGGAAACTTATGGAGAAGATCCTTATCTGACCACAAGAATGGGACTTGCTGTGGTGAATGGATTGCAGGGACAGACCTTCGATGGTAAACCGATGTCGGCTCCGGGAGTTCTGGCTACGCCTTCCTCACAGGCTCCCCAATACGTCAAGCTCCTAGCATGTGCCAAGCATTTTGCCGTACATAGCGGTCCGGAGTGGAACAGACACAGTTTCAATGTAGAGGATTTGCCTGAGCGGGATTTGTGGGAGACTTATCTGCCTGCCTTCAAATCGCTGGTGCAGGATGGAAATGTGGCAGAGGTGATGTGCGCCTATCAGCGGATTGACGGAGCGCCATGCTGCAGCAATGCCAGGTATGAACGACAGATTCTTCGTGATGAATGGGGATTCAAGGGATTGATTACTTCCGATTGCGGAGCCATCAACGACTTTTATGTGCCTGGCCGACATGGTACTGCGAAGACTCCGGCTGAGGCTACGGCGCAGGCAATTGGTGCCGGAACCGACGTGGAATGCGGAAGCGTTTACCGTTCGCTTCCTGAGGCGGTGAAGATGGGAATGATCAGCGAGGAAAAGGTGAACGAGAGTTTGAAGCGCCTGCTGAAAGCCCGTTTCCGTCTGGGTGATTTCGATCAGGACGAGCAGGTGGCGTGGACTCAGATTCCTTCTTCCGTCATCGCCAGCAAGGCGCATAAGGATTTGGCAGAGAAGATGGCAGAAGAGGGAATCGTGCTTCTTCAGAACCGGAACAATCTCCTGCCGCTGAAATCAGCAGGAATGAAGATAGTCGTGATGGGACCGAATGCCAACGATTCCATCATGCAGTGGGGCAACTATTCGGGTTATCCTACTTCTACCACCACCATCCTGCAGGGCATCAGAAAATATGTGAAGGACGCCAAGTATATTCCTGCCTGCACGTTGACCAGAAATGAGGTGACGGAAAGTAAGTTCAATCTCCTGACTTCTACCGATGGCAGCAAGGGGATGAAGGCTACTTATTGGAACAATGCTGAGATGAAGGGTGAGCCTGTGGCTACTGCCGTGATGACTTCGCCTATCAATCAGAGTAATGGTGGAAATACCGTCTTTGCTCCGGGAGTGAACCTTACCAACTTCTCAGCCCGATACGAGGGCGTATTTACTCCGGAAAAGGATGAAACCTTGAACGTCAGAATGGGATGCGATGATGGTTACCGACTCATTATTGATGGCGATACGGTGGCGAATGTATGGAAGGGACGTGCCCGTGTACAGATGCTCAACAAGCCAATCTCCGTGAAGGCAGGAAAGTCGGTGAAGATTCAGGTGGATTATTTTCAGAAGACCGATATGGCGGTGATGCAGTTTGACATTGTGAAGAACTATACGCCAACCGAGTCTCAGCTTCTGGCAGAGGTTGGTGATGCTGATGTGGTGGTATTTGTAGGCGGCATTTCTCCTAGTCTTGAGGGTGAGGAGATGAAGGTCTCCGAACCGGGATTCAAGGGTGGCGACAGAACCGATATCGAATTGCCTCAGGCTCAGCGTAAAGTGATGGAGATGCTGCATCGGGCTGGCAAGCGAGTGGTGTTCGTCAACTGTTCGGGCAGTGCCATTGCCATGGTTCCTGAAACCGAAAATGCGGAGTCTATCCTTCAGGCTTGGTATCCGGGCGAACGGGGTGGCGAAGCCGTGGCAAAGGTTCTTTTCGGCGAGGTGAATCCATCGGGCAAGCTTCCGGTAACCTTCTATAAGAGTACTTCCGATCTTCCTGATTTCCTCGATTATACGATGAAGAATCGCACCTACCGTTATTTCAAGGGTGAGGCTCTCTTCCCATTCGGTCATGGATTGAGCTATACATCTTATGAATATGGAAAGCCGACATTGAAGAAAGTGAAGAATGAAGAACGAAAAGTGAAGAATTCTTCGGCTTATTCCTTGAGTTTCTCTTTATCTAATAAAGGTAATAGGGAAGGAACGGAAGTGGCGCAGGTTTACATCCGTAGAATGGATGATGCTGAGGGTCCTATCAAGACCCTGAAAGCCTTCAAGCGCATTACTTTGAAGGCGGGCGAGAAGCAGCAGGTAACCATCAGTCTGCCTCGCCAGAGTTTCGAGGGTTGGGATTCCCAGACCAATACCATGCGTGTGGTTCCCGGCAAATATCAGATTTTCGTAGGTGGTTCGAGTGCTGAGGCTGCGAAGAATGTGATAGAAGTGAAAGTGAAATAAAATACTGATATAAAGAGAAAGCTCGTTAAGATTTTGAACGTCTTGGCGAGCTTTTCTTCTGTCTTAACTCTTAAGCCTGCGTTTTTTTTGAAGTTTTTTCACGGAAATGGACTTTGAATCACTCTTTTTTATTATATTTGCAATCGAAAATCGATTTGAACCTTGACTAAACGATGAAATAGTTATGGAACAGAACTTAAAAAACATATTTTATGCGATGGGTGCGATGATTCTTGCACCCCAAACCCTCTGTGCTCAGTCTGTGAACATCGAAGGCCTAGACTCCTTGCGCTTATCAGGTTCGGTGAGTGTAGTGGAGCCTGAACTTCTGAAGAAGGGTGTGCTCAATAATGCCCTGGATGCCTTGAGCGGACAGACGGCAGGTGTTAACGTCACTACCAATGGTCTTGACCGTATTGCTATGTTGAACTCCGTCCGGGTTCGCGGTACAACTTCTATCATGGGCGGAAATGATCCTCTGGTGATTATTGATGGTGTTACTTCTGATGTGGCGACGCTTGCTACAATCTATCCCGCCGATATAGAGAGCTTTACTGTACTGAAGAATGCCAGCGAAACGGCACTCTATGGTTCCCGTGGTGCTTCGGGCGTTATCCAGGTAAAGACCAAGAAGGGTACGGGTAAGGGATTTCAGATTTCTTACGAGGGAAACTATGGTATAGAGGCGATGTACAAAAGTATGGAGATGCTCAATGCCGCCGAATACATTGCTGCTGCACAGAAGTATGGGCTGGAGTATAACAATAAGGGATATGATACCAATTTCCGCAAGGCGATTACCCGAACCGGAAATATTCAGAACCATTATCTGGCCTTCAGCGGTGGCACTCCGCAGAGCAACTACCGCGCTTCTTTTGGCTATATCGACCATAACACGATTATTCGGAGCAAGGGCTATCGTAATCTGGTGGCTAAGATTGATGTCACCCAGAAGGCGTTTGGCGATAAACTGACGGGAGATTTCGGCGTGTTCGGTTCGTCTTTCAAGAACAATGATATCTTCGACAGTCAGGCGCTTTTCTATTCTGCCGATGCCATGAATCCTACTTATCCTTATGATAAGCTGAACGGCAGTTGGGTAAAGAATGGGGCTGCATCTCAGGTGAATCCTCCCGGTGCCTTGCTCAAGGAGCTTAATGATACGAAGAACATGAACTTCAATGCTCATCTGAAGTTGAACTATGATATGACAAATTCTCTGAGTGTTTCTGCCTTCGGAGCATATAGTTATGCTTCCAACGAGAACAATCAGTTCTGTCCTACCTGGGTTTGGGCGCAGGGCAATCTCTATCGTGGGGAGTTCAAGAGCGAGGACTGGCTTGCCAATGTATCGTTTAACTATCAGCATTCGTGGGGAATCCACAATCTGAAGGCAATGGTGGGTGCAGAATATCAGAAGGATATCCGAACGGGATTCTGGACTTCTGCTAAGGGAATCACCAACAACGACATGTATTACCATAATATAGGTGCTGCTGCATCACGGCCTTTCGGTGGGACAGACAGCAACTACGAAGATCCGACCCTGGCTTCTGTGATGGGCAATGTCGACTACACCTTATATAATAAGTATAGTCTTTCGGTTTCCATGCGTGGCGACGGTTCTTCGATGGTGGGCAATGACCATACCTGGGGTTTCTTCCCATCCGTCTCTCTTTCCTGGGATATGAAGCAGGAGAAATGGCTCCGTTCTCTCAAGGAAATTACCATGCTGAAACTGCGTACGGGCTATGGACGCTCAGGTAATCTTGGCGGAATATCTTCTTATACCACTTTGAATACGGTGCGGCAGAATGGTATTGTTTCGGTGAACAGTTCTCCTACGGTTACGATGGGAATGATTAGCAATAACAATCCTGATCTGAAGTGGGAAACCCGCGCTACCTGGAATATCGGAGCTGATTTGGGAGTGTGGAACAACCGGCTGGTTCTGACGGCAGAATATTACTATTCCAAGACCACCGACATGCTCTATGCCTATGATGTGCCGGTTCCGCCTTTTGCCTATGATAAACTGTTGGCAAACCTGGGTTCTATGAGCAACCAGGGCTTGGAGGTCGGCATTTCCTTCACTCCTATCCAGAAGAAGGACATGGAACTGAATATCAATATGAATCTCTCCTGGCAGAAGAACAAACTCCTCTCGCTGAGTGGTGAATATGACGGAATGCAGATGTCGGCAGCCGATATTACTGCGATGGGTGCCTTGTCGGGTGCCGGTCAGCATGGTGGTTACAACAATGTGGTCTATCAGATAGTTGGTCAGCCTTTGGGGGTATTCTATCTTCCACATTGCAAGGGGATTATAGAAGATGGAAATGGGCATTACCGCTATGATATCGAAGATTTGGACAAGAACGGAACCGTAGATTTGAGTGATGGCGGTGACAGATATATTGCCGGTCAGGCTACTCCTAAGGTAACGTTGGGTTCCAATATCAGTTTCCGTTATCGCGACTGGTATCTTTCATTGCAGATGAATGGAGCCTTCGGGCATAAGATATTCAATGGTACGGGTTTAGCCTACACCAATATGTCGAGTTTCCCGGATTATAATGTGCTGAAGGGAGCTCCTGAGAAGAATATCGTTGACCAGAATGTTTCTGATTATTGGCTGGAGAAGGGCGATTATCTCAACTTTGAGAATCTCACGCTGGGCTATGATATCCCTATCCGAAAGGGCGTGGTGCAGTCGCTCAGAGTTTCGGCGAGTGTCAACAATCTTGCCACCATCAGCAGTTACAGCGGCTTGACTCCGATGATTAACAGCTACGTGGTGAATAGTACGATGGGTATTGATGATAAGCGGACTTATCCTGTTTACAGAACCTTCTCATTGGGTTTAAGTGTTCAATTCTAAAATCAGAAAGTTATGAAACGATATAGATTTTTATTTCTGCTGTTGGCGGCATTGTCTATGACATCCTGCCTGGACGAACATCCTAAGGATCAGTTGGACGAGGATGCCATCTATGGCTCTGCATCTGATATTTATATCAATGCAGTGGCTTCTCTCTATAATTATATAGGTGGAGCTAACGAGAGTGAGAGCATCCAGGGCACCTGCCGTGGCATTTACGATTATAATACGCTGACCACCGATGAGGCGATGATTCCGATTCGAGGCGGCGACTGGTATGATGGTGGCCTCTGGAATGCCATGTACCAGCATCGGTGGAGTGCCGATGACCAGTCTCTTTATGATACGTGGAAGTACCTTTATAAGGTTATCGTGCTGGCTAATAAGTCTTTGGATATTATCAGCAACAAGTCGGCCCTGCTTTCTGCCGCACAGCAGGAGGAATATCGGGCTGAGATAAGAGCCATCCGGGCTATGTTCTATTACTATGCTATGGACATGTTCGGTCGGGTTCCATTGGTCCTTTCCAGTGCAGAACAGCTCCATTCCAGCCTGTTCCAAGGTCAGACAGATCGCAGTTCTATCTTCCAGTTTGTCTTTCAGGAGTTGCAGCAGGTATTGCCTTCACTTCCCGACCAGCACAGCAATAAGGAAGGCAATTATTATGGTCGCATCACCCAGCCGGTAGTCAACTTTCTGTTGGCGAAGTTGGCTTTGAATGCAGAAATCTATATGTATGATGACTGGACCCAGGGTTATGCGAGCCGTCCGAAGGGAAGTGCCATTCATTTCTCTGTGCCGGTTTCTGATGCCTCTTTGCGTAATGGCGATAAGGTGGACTGCAGGAAGTTGAATGCCTGGGAAACCTGCATTTATTATTGTGATAAACTGGCAGAAGAAGGCTATGTCCTGGAGTCGGATGATTCATTCAATTTCTCTACGCATAATGAGACATCGAAGGAGAATATCTTCACGATTCCGATGGATAAGAATATCTATACCAACCAGTTCCATTATCTCTTCCGCTCTTACCATTATACGCATGGCGGTGTCTTGGGATGGGGAAGTGAGAATGGTACCTGTGCCACGATTTCTACGATGAAAGCCAATCATTATGGCGAGGCTGATGAAGATGCCCGTTGCAAGATGAACTTTGTGGCGGGAGTGGTAAAGGTAGATGGTCATGAACTGCTGATGGATAACGGAAAGCCGTTGGAGTATCAGCCTTTTGAAGTGGCTCAAAACCTGACTAACAGTAAGTTTGTCAAGACGGCTGGAGCGAGGATGGCGAAGTATGAGGTGGATAGAACCTCTTATATGGACGGCAAGTTGCAGAGTAACGACATAGTTCTTTTCCGATATGCAGATGCTTTATTGATGAAGGCAGAGGCAAAGGTCCGAAACGGAGAGAATGGCGATGAGGAGTTGAATAGGATTCGTGCCCGTGTGGGAATGTCTCATCGTAAGGCTACGCTCGATAACATTTTGGAAGAGCGGTTGCTGGAGTTGGTATGGGAAGGATGGCGTCGTCAGGATCTCATCCGTTTCGGCAAATTCACCGGTGCCTACGATCTCCGTACGCCTCTTCAGGGTGAATCCTCCGGCTACACCACCGTCTTCCCGATTCCTCAGAAATGCATCGATTTAAATTCTGAATTGGTACAGAATAAGGGATATGTCAATATTTTGAAGTAAAGAAACTTGAATAGAGTATATGAAAAGAGATCAGCTCTTATCAGAAGCATCTGTTTTTGAAAGTTTTTCCCAAAAAGGTTTGTGGTTTCAGGAATAATGGCTAATTTTGCGGGCTGAAAGGGGAATCGCTTGATAGGCGATGATTCTTGGAATGATATAATATAAATAGGATATGGATAGGAAAAATGATGGCCTCAGACTGATGGCTGGGGCTGGATATAAGAAGATAATAATTGCTTGCGACTCTTATAAGGGCTGCCTTTCGAGCAGAGAGGTAAATGAGGCGATTGCTTCGGGAGTAAAGGAATGGAATGCGGATGCTGCTTCTCCCGAAATTATTACCCTGGAAATGAGTGATGGGGGAGAGGGAATGCTCGATGCTTTTCTTTCGGCGATGAAGGGAGAGCGAGTGAAGATTCATGCCCATGATGCGCTGATGAGATGGATTGAGGCGGAATACGGAATCGTGGATGATACGGCGATTATCGAGATTGCGCAGACCGCCGGACTGGCTCTGATTGAGCCTGAACAGCGCAACCCGATGAAGGCTACTTCCTGGGGCGTGGGCGAGATGATAATGAATGCTTATCGCCGGGGCGTGCGCCGTTTCATCGTGGGCTTGGGCGGCAGCGCCACATCCGATTGCGGCATCGGAATGCTTAAGGCGATGGGCGATGACTGGAAGAAAATCCGACAGGAATGCAGTTTTGTGCTGGCTTCGGATGTTACCAATCCGCTCTGTGGCGAAAACGGGGCGGCTCACGTCTTTGCGCCTCAGAAGGGAGCTGATGCTAAGATGGTGCAGATGCTGGATGATAGGGCAAGGAAGTTTGCCGAGGTAAGCGCCAAGCATTTCGGATATGATAGAAGTGAGGCTCCTGGGGCTGGTGCAGCCGGAGGTTTGGGCTATGCTTTCCTGCAATATTTCAATGCTGAGGCACGACCAGGGGCTGAACTGCTTTTAGAGAAAATAGAGGTTGATGTGCTCATTCAGGATACTGATCTTGTGATTACGGGCGAAGGTCATAGCGACCGTCAGACCTTGATGGGGAAGTTGCCGCAAAGAATTCTTGAGCATGTTACCAATCAGAATATATGGCTAGTATCGGGCGGAGTTAGCGATAGAAAGGCTATGCTGGATGCAGGATTTGATAGAGTTGTTCAGGTTACTCCAGAAGAAATGCCATTGGATGAGGCGATGAAGCCAGAAGTGGCTCGTAATAACATAATAAAGGTAATTCGTGAGCAATTTGCTTTGTAGTTTCAGCTATTATCTGTACCTTTGTGACCGTTTTCAAATAAGGTAAGAATAATGAAGTATATAATTTTTGATTTTGATGGAACCATCGGCGATTCGCAGAGTCTCATTGTGAAAACCCTGCAGGATACGATGCGTGCAAGAAAGCTGGAAGTGAAATCGGATGAGGCTTGTGCCAAGACCATCGGTCTTCGATTGGATGAGGCCTTCGTTTCGCTCTTCGGAATGAGTGCTGAGGAGGGAATGGAATGCGCAGCAACCTATCGCGAAATCTTCCTGGATAACAAGAAGACGATGATCGTGCAGCCCTTCCCTCATGTAATAGAAACCCTGAGAGAGTTGCATCGCTGTGGGTTTGTATTGGGTATGGCCAGCAGTCGAAACCATTGCTCGCTGGATGGATACGTGCATCAGATGCAGCTGGAAGATATTTTCTCTTCCATTGTTGCAGGCGATGATGTGGAGCATGCGAAGCCGGCACCCGATATGGTCTTCAAGGCATTGAAGGAGATGAAGGGAACGGCAGATGAAACCCTTGTAGTGGGCGATATGAATTTCGATGTGGATATGGCGCATCATGCCGGCTGCAAGGCCTGTGCCGTGACTTATGGCAACGGAACCCGCCAACAGCTCGCCTCTGCCGAATGGATCATCGATGATTTCGCAGAACTCCTGGAAATCGTAAAAGAATAAACTGAACTCTGAATAAAAAGATATTTTTATCCTTGCTGGAATAAAAAAGCGGATAAAGTTATCTTTTTATTCATTTTTTTATAGTACCTTTGCACCCGCAATTGGTTCGCTGCCACCTTCTGCCGCCTCAGGCAGGATGAGTGCGTAGTGATTAAAAGGGAATCGGGTGAGAAGCCCGGACAGTCCCGCTGCTGTAAGCGTCTTATTGCGGCAAGCACCATGGTCACTGACATTTTTTCGGGAAGATCGCTTGCCATGAGTTTTGCATCTTAAAAGAAGATGCTGGGAGGATGCAAGTCAGAAGACCTGCCGTTGCCATCGGAAACAATATGATGAAAGAGTGTCTTTAGGATAAGAGATTCCGATGATTCTATCCAACCCCGTGGGATGGGTTCGTGATGGAGACACAGATAATAATATAAAAGATAGAATGAATGAAGGCATTGAGGATATTTTGTCTCGGTGGCTTGCTACTGTTGTATGCACAAGTGGGTATGGGGCAAGATTCCATTCGTACCGAGCATTTGCAGGAAGTAAAAGTGAATGCTCGGCAGCACCGGATACTTACGAGCACATCGCCTCTCCAGCTTTTGGACAATGGGGATATGTTAAGGCTTGGCGTTACGGATATGGCCGACGCTTTGCACCGCATGCCAGGCATCAATCTGCGCGACTATGGTGGAGCTGGAGGAATGAAGACGGTAGCTGTGCGTGGATTCGGAGCGGGACACACGGGCGTGAGTTACGATGGTGTGCTGCTCAGCGAATGTCAGGGCGGCGAAATTGATGTGTCCCGTTATTCGCTCGACCAAGTGCAGACATTGCGACTCACCATTGGTGACAACGACGACATTTTCATTTCGGCCCGGCAAGCCTCGGTGGCAGCTTTGCTTGCCATCGAGACTATGAGCGAGATTCCCATCGACCAGCAGCCTCACCTCTCTACTCAGTTGCAGGTGGGGTCCTTCGGATATGTCTCGCCTTATCTGCGCTATGTGCAGAGATTGTCAGATAGGTTCACTCTCCAGGCGATGGGTGAGTACACCTATGCCGAAAACGACTATCCTTTCATTTTGCACAATGGTAAATATACTACCCATGAGCGAAGAACCAACAGTCGTATGAACTCGGGGCATGGCGAACTGAATATGCACTGGATGATGGGCAGACGAGCCGATGGTATGAGCCGGAACCAATTGTGGGCAAAGATTTACTATTATGACAACGACCGACAGTTGCCTGGCATCGTGAGATATTATACCAATGTAACAGCCGAACAGTTGCACGACCGCAACGCCTTTGCTCAGGCGAGATGGCAAGCCAGAAGTCTCGATGACCGTTGGATGCTGAAGGTGCAAGCCAAGATGAACTGGGCGAGCTCTGCCTATCAGGACACGCTCGTGGCAAATCGGCGCAATGATGCTACCTACTGGCAGAGGGAATTTTATACTTCGGCAGCACTGATGTGGATGCCGGGGGACGGCTGGGCGGTGGATTACTCTGCCGACTGGATGATGAACTCGCTCAACAGCACTCTCGCCACCGACCTGCGACCTCATCGACATGGCATCCTGCAGTCGCTCTCCGTCCGATATGCGAAGGGAAGATGGGTAGCTCTTGCCAGAATGCTGGCTTCGGTTTACCTCAACAGCGTGGGGCGCAAGATAGAGACTCAGCCAGGCAGCGCCAATCCTACCAAGGCAGGACAGGCTGCCAAGGATGCACGCCGGCTTTCGCCATCGCTTTCGCTTTCCTATCGGCTCTTTGGAAATGGTACTGCCAGCGATGAGCTTTATCTCAGGGCTTCGTACAAGGACATCTTCCGGGTTCCTACTTTCAACGAGAACTATTTCTTCCATTATGGAAGTTCTGATCTGAAGCCTGAGAAAACCCGACAGTTGAATATCGGGCTTACGTGGAAAAAAACTTCTTCAGGAGATGGGGGGAACGGCGAATTCCTACGTTATAAGGGATGGAATGTTCAAGCAACGCTGGACGGCTATTGCAATCGGGTGACCGACAAGATTGTGGGCGTTCCTTACAATATGTTCGTTTGGCGTACTGTGAACATGGCACGTGTTGATGTCGTTGGCGCGGATGCCTCTTTGCGTAGTACCTGGCAGATGGCTCCGGGGCAGCAACTCTCGCTGCAAGGGTCGTATAGCTACCAGCACGTGGTGAATCATACCGATCGCTCGTCCAAATATTATGGCAATCAAGTAGCCTATATCCCTCTGCACTCGGGCAGTATTGCCTTGGGGTGGGAGAATCCTTGGGTGAATGTCTCGCTCCATGGACAGGGAATGAGCAAGCGATGGGCCAACAATGAACATTATGAAGGCACCGAAGTGGAGGGTTACTGGGACATGGGACTGACGCTCTATCGTCAGCTCGACGACCTACACCTCTTTGGCAAATCCCTGCGAGGCGTGAAGGTAAGGATGGATGTGAAGAACCTGCTGGCGAAGCAGTATGAACTCGTAGGGCATTATCCGATGCCTCGCCGCAGCTGGATGTTCAGCATCGGGTATAACTTCTAGATAGTAACAAATTAGATTCAAATATAAACAGAAAAAAGAAAAATGAAAAAGTATTTATTAGGTTTGGCGGTGCTCTTGATGGGCACTGCAGTGATGACATCATGCGATCCTGCCGAAGACTATCCTGAGACTTATCTCCAGGTGTATAGTACGGGCGCTTACGTTGTGAATTCTGGTAACATGTATAGCAAGATCGAGAGCTCTCTCACAGCCATCGACTATGCTTCAAGCACAGCTACACAGAATGTATTCAAGACTGCTAACGGTCGTTCGCTCGGTAATACTGCCAATGATGGCATCGTATATGGCAACAAGATTTATCTCGCCGTAGATCAGAGCAACACCATCGAGGTAATCGACAAGAAAACCAAGCAGAGTATCAAGCAAATCAAGACCACAGAGTTGCTGGGCAATGCCGAGGGCGCCGAGCCTCGCCATATTATCGCTGATGGTGGCAAGGTTTATTTTACCACATACGGTGGATATGTGGCTGCCGTGGACACCACAAGCTTTGCTCTTCAAAAGAAGTGGCAGGTGGGCAGCTATCCTGAGAGCTTGGTCATCGGCAATGGCAATCTCTATGTAGCTAACAGCAACTACGGTTATGGTGGTGGCAACATCTCTTGCATCAATCTTTCCAACGACAATGTTGAGACTAAGAATATCGAGGGCGTGAACAATCCTACCAGCATCTATTATGCATCTAATGTTTTGTATGTTCTCGACAACCCAGTATATGGACCTGCTCCTGACTATGCGACCACTGGCGAGAATGCCCTACGTGCAGTGAGTTTCGCCGAGGGCAAGTCGCAGAAGGTGGCAGATGGCAACTATGCTGTATGCGTAACCCCTGGTACTACAACACGTACGCCGCAGTTGGTTCGTTCTTATTTCTTTGTGCTCAATGCACCTTATGGCGGCACTCCTAGCGTGAGCGTGCTTGCAGCAGGAAGTACACAACCACAGGCGCTGACGCTCTCTGAGATGCCTGTGAGCCCATGCGGAATCTTTGCCGACCCATTGAACGGTCATATCTTCGTGCTCTCTTATAAAATGGGCGATAAAGGTACTCCCGACTATAATGGCAATGGCTACGTAGTGGAGTATGACAGAGCTGGTCAGAAGCAGCATGAGTATGAGACTGGCGTAGGTTCTTGCGCTATGTTCTTTGACTCTGCCTACAAGACTGCATACGCAGAATAAGATGTCGCGAGACAGATGATTATATAACTCATCCAATCCATGGGGAAGTGTCGTTTCGGCGCTTCCCTTTTTTATGTGTGTCGGGCATGCTGTTTTATATATATATTTTTTTGCGCCAAAGAATTGCCATATTGCCATATAGATAGGTTATCTCTTTGATTACGAATGTGTTATGTGTATGGCAATTCTCTGTTCTTCGGTTTTATCTGCCATATATTGCCATAAAAAACAGCGAAATATAGGTGTTTTAGAGGGATTTTGGGGTGAAAACTAAGAGAGCATTGAGCAAAAATCCTTTTTTTCGGTTCAATGCTTGGCTTTTTCATTTGTTTTTTTGCAATTTAACTGACGACATAGAAGAAATTACGTCCCGACGTAGCATCTGATACGTCCCGACGTAATAATCATTATGTCGCGACGTACAGCCAGATACGTCGCGACGCAGTTTCCTGAACGTCCTGATTGCATCTGGTAAAGCTTTTGAAAACGGCTGCATAGAAACAAAAAAGGTGTGTCTTAAGGCAAAGACACACCTTTTCTTTTGTTTTTTATTGTTTCAGAACCGAGTTCTTCTTTATCTTTTACGAATCCTTATTCCTCCATCAACTTGCGGTAGCGACCCTTCTTGATCTCTGTATCTCCAAGACGGCGCGCCTTGTTGATTTCATACTCCGAATAGCTGCCCTCAAAGAAGAAGACCTCACCATTGCCCTCGAAGGCAAGGATGTGGGTACAGATTCGGTCGAGGAACCAGCGGTCGTGGCTGATTACCACCGCACAACCGGCAAACGCCTCCAAACCTTCCTCCAAGGCACGCAGCGTGTTCACGTCGATATCGTTGGTTGGCTCATCGAGGAGCAATACGTTGCCCTCCTGCTTCAATGCCAATGCCAACTGCAGGCGGTTGCGCTCACCACCCGAGAGAACGCTGCAGAGCTTGCTCTGGTCGGTGCCCGAGAAGTTGAAGCGGCTGATGTAAGCACGTGCATTCACATCTCTGCCACCCAGACGCAAGGTTTCGTTGCCCTGAGAAATCACCTCGTAAACAGTCTTTTGTGGGTCGATGTCCTTGTGCTGCTGGTCAACATAAGCCAGCTTCACGGTTTCACCCACCTCGAATGTTCCGCCGTCTGCCTGATCCAATCCCATGATGAGGCGGAAGAGGGTAGTCTTGCCGGCTCCGTTAGGACCAATCACACCTACGATGCCGTTAGGAGGAAGCATGAAGTTGAGGTCGTTGAAGAGAACCTTCTCGCCGAACGCCTTCTTTACATGCTGAGCCTCGATCACCTTGTTGCCCAGACGAGGACCGTTAGGGATGAAGATTTCAAGTTTCTCCTCGCGCTCCTTCTGCTCCTGGTTGAGCATCTGCTCGTAAGAGTTCAGACGAGCCTTACCCTTAGCCTGACGTGCCTTAGGTGCCATGCGAACCCATTCCAACTCGCGCTCCAATGTCTTGCGACGCTTAGAGGCAGTCTTTTCCTCCTGAATCATTCGCTTGGTCTTCTGGTCGAGCCATGAAGAGTAGTTGCCCTTCCATGGAATACCCTCACCACGGTCCAATTCCAGAATCCACTCGCTCACGTCGTCGAGGAAGTAGCGGTCGTGGGTTACGGCGATGACGGTACCCTCATACTGCTGCAGGTGTTGCTCCAGCCAGTCGATGCTCTCAGCATCCAGGTGGTTGGTAGGCTCATCGAGCAGGAGCACGTCCGGCTTCTGCAAGAGCAGACGGCAGAGAGCCACGCGGCGGCGCTCACCACCCGAGAGATTGGTAACAGGTCTATCGCCAGGAGGACAGTGCAGGGCAGCCATCGCACGCTCCAGCTTGGAGTCGATGTTCCAGGCATCGGTAGCATCAATGATATCCTGCACCTCAGCCTGACGCTGCATCAGCTTGTCCATCTTATCAGGGTCTCCGTAATATTCTTCGAGACCGAACTTGTTGTTGATGTCCTCGTATTCAGCGAGTGCATCATAGATTTTCTGCACACCCTCCATCACGTTTTCCTTCACGGTCTTGTTCTCGTCGAGCGGAGGATCCTGAGGCAAGTAGCCCACAGAGTAGCCTGGGCTCCAAACCACCTCACCCTGGGTAGGTTGCTCAAGTCCTGCGATGATTTTCATCAACGTAGATTTACCGGCACCATTCAAACCGATGATACCGATTTTTGCTCCGTAGAAGAACGATAGGTAGATGTTCTTCAGAATCTGCTTCTGGTTTTGTGGGATAATCTTAGATACGCCCACCATTGAGAAGATAATCTTCTTGTCGTCAACTGTTGCCATGTATATAAATAAATGTGTATTTGTGAATAAATTGCCGAAATAGGCACTAACAGTTGCAAAGATACATTATTTTTTTGAAATTCTCGCCTTTCTTTCAAAGAAAAGTTGTATATTTGCATTGATAACATCAAATAGAGGCATTTTGTGATGCTTCTTTCATCTTTTAAAAAGAAAGGATATTTATGGATGCAACCTATATAGACCTGACTGTTCGCCTGTCTCTGGCTCTCATTTTGGGAGGAGCGATAGGAATCGAAAGAGAATACCGTGCCAAGGAGGCGGGGTTCCGCACTCACTTCCTAGTAGCCCTGGGTAGTGCGCTTTTCTGTGTAGTTTCCCAGTATGGATTTGGCTTTGATCTGAAGGATTCCTCGCGCGTTGCTGCCCAGGTGGTTTCGGGTATCGGATTCCTGGGTGCCGGTACCATCATCTTCCAGAAGAATGTGGTCAGGGGCTTGACTACTGCTGCAGGCTTGTGGGTGACGGCAGCCATCGGTCTGGCGTGCGGTACGGGAATGTATGTGGCTGCAGCTATTACCACGGCGATGGTGCTGCTGGGACTGGAAGTATTGAACTACTGGATTCCGCAGTTGGGAACAACTACCATCGACTTGACCTTCACCGCGCCATCTCGTGAAAGCGTGAAGGAGTTTATCAGGCAAATCAAGCAGAAAGGCCTGGAAGTTCATTCCTATGAGCTGAAAGAGCGCCGCTTCTCGAAGGAGGAATTCCTGGAAGCGAACATAGAAATCAAGGCAAAGCGCGATTTCCACACTATGGAGATTCTTGATTACATGAACGAGTTTTCAGATGTCACGATTTCAACGATAAGATAAAATAGGTTAGGAGGAAAAAAGTGAAGGAGCCAAGAACATTTGTCTTAGCTCCTTCACTTTTTTATGGTGTTTTTTAGAAAATCCTTTTATGAAATTTCAAAAATCTTTTGAAATAATTAGAAAATCCTCGCCAGATAGTCGTAGTGCTCGCCTTCTGCCACGAGTTCACCATGCAACCCGCAGGTTTCGGCAATGGACTTGAGTAATGGGAAATCCACGTAGAGCCAGTCGAAGCGGTCGCCCTTTACATCCTTGTAGATCATCTGATAATCTACTTCTCCGTAATAGGCTCCATTCAGATTGATGTCGAAACTTCCATCCTCATTCTCGTAAATATATTTCAAATCAGAGGAATCGATGAGAATCTGTCCGCCTGGATTCAGCAACGCCTTCAGGCGCTGGAAGAGGGCAGGGAGATGTTCTATCTTTCCGGCGATACCCGTTCCGTTCATCAGGAGGAGGATGGTATTGAACCCTGTTTCCAGATGTTCATCGAAAAGATTGATGCATTCCGCATCCATCACTCCTCTCAGTTCCATCGCTTCGCAGCTCAGAGGAGAAATATCAATGGCTTTTACCTCCAAGCCCTTCTCCTGTAAGGCGAGCGTATGGCAGCCGCTGCCGGCTCCGATATCCAGTACACGCCCTTTTGTGAGTTGCAAGGCCTTCTGCTCCAGCATCGGCATCTCCTCAACTTTTCTGAAGAGATGTTTCACCGGCATTTCGTCCTCTTCGAACATAGAAGAGAGCACACGTAATCTTCCTGCTCTTCCCGATTTCTGATAATCAAGGATAGCGGCGCCCATTGGGTCTTTGTCTTTTGATAGTATCTTTGTATTCATTTATTTTGCAATTTTTGAGTGCAAAATTAATGTTTTTTCATTGAATATGCAAGTTTTGAGGAGATATTCTGCTGCTTCTTAATATTTCTCCTACCTTTTGCTTTTCGCTTTCAAAACTGAATTGCTGATAGATGATAATGGCATTCTGCAAATCTATGATATGAGGAGCCATCAGTCTGAGGGCTTTCATCTTGCTGTCACCAAAAGTGAATATATTCATCATGCTGACGGCTTGGACACAAGAATAGTAACAGCCGAGGCTAGCCACTTCTATCAGATCGAACTTGTTGTCATCAAAGCTTGCCTTCTTCACCTTATTATATAGTTTAGAGAAGGAAGCATCATCGAGACAATAGCCGTAATCCATTCTGCCATCTGGATCACATCTTCCATCGTAGATGGGTGGGGTAGGGTGTTGTGGCTGCTGTACATTCGATGTTTGGCTGTTTAGTTCTATGATTTTTGTATCGTACTGCACAACCTTTCCGTTTCTGTCGAAGAAGACCGTGATGTACTTGGAATCTCCAGACAGATAATTATATTTGTCATATTCCCATTTGTCCCCATACATGTCGAAACTGGTGAGCTTAGGTTTTCCAAGAATGGCAATTACTTCCTGCTTGGTCATTCCCCGCTCCACGTTTCTTTTTCCTTTAGCCGAAGCCGAGAGGCATACGGCAAACATCAATATGGTTGTGGCGATGAGCGCCATCCAATCATTCCTTTTCATAAGCTAAACTGTTTTTGAAAGTTATTATATTGTTTTATGGTTGCAAAAGTACAGCTTTCTTTTGAAATAAAAAGAGAAGAATTCCCTAAAGTAGAAGGGAAAATCCCTATCTTTGTATAGAAAAGAAAAATCCGTGGACAAGAAAAATTTCCTGCCCACGGACTTTTTATATAATATTTGTAATGATAATCTTATGCCTTGAAGCTCTCCAAGTCTTCTGCCTTGAAGTTCTGGATGTATGCTGAATGACCGAGAACTTCCTCCTCTGCCATGCGAACATATACATTGGCACTCTTCTGGAACATTTCTGGTGCCTTGGTTGCATCATCGAGGATGAGGAGAGACATTACGATGTCGCCAGTCATGTTGTAGAGACGGCGAGCCAGGAAGTCGTGAACAGCCTGATCGTTTGCCTCCTTCACCTTGTTGATGGCAGCCTCGTAAAGATCTACGAGCTTAGCTACACGCTCCTTCAATGGCTTCAAGTCATCTGATACCTCATTCTCCAACATCTCCTTGATGATACTGAGATAAGTACCGTTGGTGATGTAGCGGATAGCTGCTACTACTTGAAGCTGGGTGGTTCCCTCGTAGATAGAGAAGATGCGGGCATCACGGAACAGGCGCTGGCACTTGTACTCCATGATGAAACCAGAACCACCGTGGATACTGATGGCATCGTATGCATTCTGGTTAGCATACTCTGAGTTCATACCCTTAGCCAATGGAGTGAATGCATCAGCCAAGCGGGTGTATTTCTTCATCTCCTGGCGCTCCTCTGGAGTGAGCTTAGTGTCGCGGGCGATGTCTTCCAAAGCCTTGTAGATATCTACGTAGCGAGCGCAGCAGTAGAGGAGTGAACGGCCTGCATCCAACTTAGCCTTCATTCTTGAAAGCATGTCATAAACAGCTGGGAAGTTGATGATCTTCTCACCAAACTGAGCACGCTCCTTGGCATAAGCCAAGCCCTCGTTGTAAGCCTCCTGCTCAACACCTACACTCTGAGCTGCAATACCCAGACGGGCACCATTCATCAGAGCCATCACGTACTTAATCAAACCGAGACGGGTGTTACCGCAAAGCTCAGCCTTGGCATTCTTGTAAACCAACTCGCAGGTAGGAGAACCGTGAATACCCAACTTGTGCTCGATGTGACGAACGGTTACGCCACCATCACGCTTGTCGTAGATGAACATAGAAAGACCACGACCGTCCTTGGTGCCTTCTTCAGAACGAGCCAGAACCAGGTGGATGTCTGAGTCACCATTGGTGATGAAACGCTTCACACCATTCAGACGCCATGTGCCGTCCTCATCCTGTGTAGCCTTCAGCATTACGCGCTGCAAGTCAGAACCTGCATCAGGCTCAGTCAAGTCCATACTCATGGTCTCGCCAGCGCAGATGCGAGGGATGTACTTCTGGCGCTGCTCCTCAGAACCGAACTCATAGAGTGTATCGATACAGCTCTGGAGCGACCAGATGTTCTGGAAACCGGCATCGGCAGCAGCAATGATTTCAGAAGCCATAGAGAAGATGGCGTTAGGCAGGTTCAAGCCGCCGTAACGACGAGGCATTGACAAGCCCCAGAGGCCAGCCTTGCGGGTAGCATCGAGGTTCTCGAATGTCTTGCTGGCATAGATCATGCGACCATTCTCCAAGTGTGGACCTTCGAGGTCAACATCCTCAGAGTTTGGTTCGATGATGTTAGCAGCTACATCGCCGGTAATATCCAGCAATCGCTTGTAGTTCTCGATGGCATCCTCGTAGTTTACTGGAGCATCTTCAAACTGGTCTTTTTCTGCGTAATTTCTTTCCTTCAAGTCCACAACACGCTTCATGAGCGGATGATTCAAGTGGAACTCTATTTCAGGATGGTCTGTATAATAATTAGCCATTTTGCTTTTCTTATTTAAATAATGTGTAATGCAGATTACTTAGAATTCTGCTTGTAGTACTTGATGAGCTTAGGAACCACATCCTCAACATTGCCGTTGATAACGTAGTCGGCAATCTTGTTGATTGGAGCATCAGGATCGTTGTTTACAGAGATGATGATGCCTGAATCCTGCATACCGGCAATGTGCTGAATCTGACCAGAGATTCCGCAAGCGATATATACCTTAGGATGAACGGTAACACCAGTCTGACCAATCTGACGGTCGTGATCTACCCAACCTGCATCTACTGCAGCACGGGAAGCACCTACCTCACCATGGAGGAGATGAGCCAATTCGAAGAGCTGGTCGAAGCCTTCCTTGCTTCCTACGCCATAACCGCCGGCTACGACGATGGCAGAACCCTTCAGGTTGTGCTTGGCAGCCTCTACGTGGTGGTCGAGTACCTTTACTACGAAGTCCTCAGCAGGAACATACTTGCTTACCTCAGGGTAAACTACTTCCTTCTTGCACTCACCCTCGTAGATGCTCTTCTGCATCACGCCAGAGCGGACTGTAGCCATCTGTGGACGGTGGTCTGGGTTTACGATAGTAGCCACGATGTTACCACCGAAGGCAGGACGAATCTGATAGAGCAGACCCTCATAGTGCTTACCACTCTTCTTATCGTCGTAATCACCGATTTCAAGTTCTGTACAGTCGGCGGTAAGACCGCTGGTCAATGAAGAAGAAACACGAGGACCGAGGTCGCGACCGATAACGGTAGCACCCATCAATGCAATCTGAGGCTTCTCCTCCTTGAAGAGGTTGACGAGAATGTCTGTATGAGGAGCTGAAGTGTATGGGAACAATCCCTCAGCATCGAAAACAAATAATTTATCTACACCATAAGGGAGAATCTGATCCTCTACCTGACCCTTGATGCCGGTACCTGCTACGATGGCATGGAGCTCCACGCCCTGCTGGTTAGCGAGCTTACGACCCTTGGTGAGCAATTCCTGAGATACTTCGGCAACGGTTGTGCCTTCTACCTCGCAATATACAAATACGTTGTTCATTGTCTTTTCAAAATTATCCGATAATACTTTCGTTCAACAATTCCTTCATCAGTCCGTCGATGTCTTCATCGCTGCTGGTCAAGGTCTTGCTTTCCTTAGCCTGGAACACGATGTTCTTCACGGCCTTCACCTTGGTAGGTGAACCGCTCAAACCGCACTGTGCAGGGTCGCCGTCAACATCGGCAACACTCCACTGGTTCAGAGTGAGGTAAGGGCGCTCTTCATAGAGGTTGGCCCAAGGCTCATCACCCTTGCGCTCCATAGGGCAGGTAGCGTATTTATATTTCATTACGAGCTTCACGTTGCATGGGCGACATGGAGCAGCACTTCCGTTTACGGTGATAACCAATGGCAATGGAGCCTCAACAGTCTCCACACCACCATCAATGAGGCGGCGTATAGTAGCCTTGCCATCCTCTACCTTGAGGATTTCCTCTGCGTAGGTTACCTGGTTCAATCCCAACTTCTGAGCCACCTGCGGACCTACCTGAGCTGTATCACCATCGATAGCCTGGCGACCACCGATCACGATGTCAACGTCACCAATCTTCTGGATACCAGTAGCAAGGGCATAGGAAGTAGCCAATGTGTCAGCACCGGCAAAGAGACGGTCGGTAAGCAACCAACCCGTATCAGCACCACGATAAAGACCCTGGCGGATGATTTCGCCAGCACGTGGAGGACCCATAGTCAAAATACCAACTGTAGAACCTGGATTCTGCTCTTTCAATCGGAGAGCCTGCTCCAATGCGTTCAAATCTTCAGGATTGAAGATTGCAGGAAGGGCAGCGCGATTTACTGTGCCTTCGGCGGTCATCGCATCCTTACCCACATTTCTTGTGTCAGGTACTTGCTTGGCAAGTACTACGATTTTTAAACTCATATTTTTAAAAATGGTTATTGTTATAATTTCCTAAGTTTGTTAGTGCTCAGTACTCAAGTTGTACGTCGTCTAGTGCGATTGTCAGACTTGCTATCGTCCAATAAGTTACTGTCCAATGTTCAATTTGGGACAAAACACGGGGGCAAAAGTAACACTTTTTTATGGCTTACGCAAATATTTTATAAAAAAAATGCCCATTTAGTCTTGCTTTGTGCGCAAAACGCAAGAAATGTGCATGTTTTTTAGAACGTCCGTACTTAACTTTGCTGGCTTATTCAAAGCTCTTGAGTCGAGCGATATATTTGCCCAGAATGTCGAATTCGATATTCACTACCGTTCCCACTTCGATGTCGCAGAAGTTGGTATTCTCTCTGGTATAAGGAATGATAGCAACGGTAAATGTGTTGTCTGTAGGATTACAAACGGTGAGCGAAACGCCGTTAACGGTAACGCTGCCCTTGTCGACCGTGAAATAGCCTTTTCTTGCCATTTCCTTGTTGAGCTCATATTCGAAAGTAAAATAAGTAGAGCCATCAGCGTCTTTCATTGCGATACATTTGGCAGTCTCGTCCACGTGTCCCTGTACGATATGACCATCCAGACGGCCGTTCATCACCATCGAACGTTCCACGTTCACCTTGTCGCCCACCTTGAGCAGTCCCAGGTTGCTGCGGTCCAGGGTTTCCTTCATGGCGGTAACGATATACGTGCCATCTTTTATTTCCACTACGGTGAGGCACACACCATTATGAGCCACGCTCTGGTCGATGCCGAGTTCATCAACAAAAGAGCATCTCAATGTGAAGTCGATGTTCTCCTTATCATACTTGATAGCTACTACGGTAGCCATTTCTTCTACGATTCCACTAAACATATATTCTATTTTTATTTGGTTTCATTATTATTTAGAATGCAAAGATATTGCATTAGCTAGAAACAGACAAATTATTTAAGTTCTTTTGATAAAATAAGCAAGATATATTTGTTTAATTGCCATATTTTTTATATTTTTGCACATCATAATATATGCACATGATAAATGTGATATACATGTCTTTTCAAAACTCCACCGAATATGAAGAATAATGAAGACTATATAATAAGGTATAGGAGCAGCAAAATTAGATAACACAGTTTAGGTAACAATAAAAACATTTGAAGACAATGGAAATCAAGGAAGGATATATGCCCTTCATGGGCTATCAAACATATTATCGTATCGTAGGTAAAACAGAGGAGGGCAAGAGCCCTATCATCCTCTTGCATGGTGGACCAGGCAGTACCCACAACTATTTCGAGCTATTGGATAGGGTAGCGGAATCAGGTAGAGCTGTCATCATGTACGACCAGTTGGGCTGTGGCAACTCATTTGTGGAGGGACATCCCGAACTCTGGACTCCTGAGACTTGGCTCAACGAACTCTGTGTGCTCATCGACTATCTCCACATCGACCATTTTCATCTCTTGGGACAGTCGTGGGGTGGCATGCTCGCCATCATCTATCTGATAGAGAAGCAAGCAAAGGGCGTGAAGTCAGCCATCCTCAGCAGCACTCTTTCGAGCAGCAAGCTTTGGGCAAGTGAGCAACATCGCATGATTAAGTTTATGTCGGAGGAAGACCAGCGTGCCATCGCTGAGGCTGAGGCGAAGGATGACTTTTCGAGCGAGGCGTATGCCAAGGCGAATGAACACTTCATGCTCCTGCATTGTGCCGGTGAGGTGACGGAGGATAGTCCAGAGTGTCTTCGCCGGAAGAAGCGTGCAGGTGCTGAGGCTTATCTCTATGGATGGGGACCAAACGAATACACTCCTACAGGTACGCTCCGTGATTATGATTACACCGACCGCTTGGGCGAGATACAAGTACCATGCCTTGTGATGAGTGGAACCAATGACCTCTGCACTCCATTGGTAGCAAAGACGCTTTATGATGGTATCCAAGATTCCAAGTGGCATCTCTTCGTAGGAGCCCGACACATGCCATTTGCCGAGCAAAACGATGAATATTGCAAGGTGTTGGAAGAATGGATGGAGGAGAAAGAGGGAAAGTGATTTGGCACTTTCCCCTTTTATTTCATGATTCCATTGTCAGTATCAGAGAGGTTGACTCTCTTATTGTCCAATTGATTGGATAAAATAAGCATAAAACCGTCCAATTGATTGGATGAAATCAATGGAAAAAGTGCTGACAGTGGTGCCAAAAGTGCTTTAAAAAACGACTTTTGGCACCACTATCGGCACTTTTATAGAGAAACTATTGTTTCTTGAGAGTTAAGTTGGGTTCAATTCCATTGATACCAAGTCCTAAAATATCGGTTACTTCTCTACATCCACAATCACAATGCTGGTTAGTTGAACAATCATTGCAGAAGGTAGGTTGATAAGAGCGGGATGTAAATTTGTTCCAATAATCTGTATCCTTAATCCAAGGTTCTTCGCATACATTTCCTACGATGTGAGGAGAATGATTGCAGGTTCTTATTTGTCCTGCTGGATCAATAACGAAGAATCCTTTTGCCGCAGCGCATAGATACCCTACATGTATTCTTTTGTATGAATTAGCAGAAGCTATGATGCACTTTGGTATTTCTGTACCCACATTTCCATAGCGATTAGCTAGTGTTAGTACTTCTTCTGCAGTATCAAGCATTCCGTTGATTTGCTCTGTGGAAAGGCAAAGTTTATTCATATTTTTTAAACCACGTCCACCAGGCAGAAAACGGTTGAGAAGAATATCGGATGCACCATTGATGATGGCAAGCGATATGGTCTCGAACAATTCATAATAGTTCTTTCTCGTAACAGTAATGTTTGCTGTGCATTCTAAGCCGATTTCTTTAGCTTTCGAAAAGCATTCTAACACGTAGTCTGCATTATCAACTCCAGTATGCTCTTCAAATGATAGGTAACCAGGAAGGCTCATGCTAAGATGAACATTCATTTCCTTGAAGAATTTGAGATGTTCTTCATTCATGAGTCTTCCATTGGAGATGAGTATGATGGGATAATCTATTTTCCTTTGATTGCCAATCATTCGGATGTGTCCAATGATTTCATGAAGATCATCTCTTAGCAATGCTTCTCCGCCAGACAAAGAGAAAGTCTTTACCCCATAGTCATATAGTTTTTCTATTACCCATTTCCATTGAGTGGTGGATAGTTCCTTTCCTAATGGATATGAAGAGTTAGGCGCACACCAAGGGCATGAGCAAAACAAGCAATGGTGATTGCACCTATATGTCAGTTCCAAAGCGACTGACTTCGGAAGTATGGGTATGCTATTCTTCATTGCTATCATTTTCGTTTATTTCTATTCCCGTCATTCTCTTGATAGGGTCTTGTTCATCCATGATGCTATGATAGCGGTCATAACTATCTTCAAAATAAGACTCTCCTTTTAAGAATGCCAATACGGCTTGATAGTCATAAAGTGATTCCATATCAGTTATAGCTTGATGATAGTCCTTGTCGCTTTTTGTCTTGAAGCAGAAAAGATGGTACGCATTTTCCTCACAGATATCATCTTCGGAAGTAAATGGTAAATCGAAAAACTCTGCTTCTTCCTTCGTTTCTAGGGCGCATGAACCACATATTACTTCAAGAGACGCATCATATCCCAAATCTTTTATCTCTTTGATGATGGAGTTGAACATTTCTTCATCACTGTGGAAAGCTTGATAGGTCAATGGACGATGGCAATGTTGGCATATTGTGGAAAAACTATCTATCATCGAAGGTTCATAGCACATGGCTCCCATGTGATTTGCAAGATACGTTGGCAGCTTTTGAGCAGCCAATTCCTTTAGCTGCTCAATAAGCTCTTCTCTGTTAAGTGAATGTTTCATATTCCTGTTACTTTTTTCTCTTGATAGGAGAGAGGTTAAACAATAATTTATCTATGTCTTCTGCTGGCATGTCTTTGAAGGACTCTAGAAGTTCCTCTTGTCTGGGCTGTCCCATGGTTAGACGGTAGAGGCGTAATACAGACTTCATGTGTCTGTATCTATCATAGTCCATGCTCAGAGGATAGAGTGGTACAATAGATTCGATATACTCTCTGTCAGTTTCAGCTATGCTTTTTAGCATATCTTGTGGAATCGACCAATAGGGAACTAGCTCGCAGAAGCCCTTATCTTTTGCTTCGGTTCTTGCCAAATCAAACATCTCATTCCAGGTATATGTCTCAGGGTGGAACTTGGCTACGTTTCGTCTTACAAACAAACTCTTGTATCGATCTATTCTTCCTTCTCTCTGCTCCATGTCTTGTGGATTGGATGAGATGTTCCAGTGCATGATTTTACGGCAATACCAATGGAAGTCAAGACCTTCTTGTCCTACGCTTGTTGAGGCTAAGACGAATGGACGAAAAGGAGAGTTGAATGCCAAACGAACATCATTTGCCCTGTTGGTGGCTTGATCTGTCATTCTAATGTTGCCATAAGGCATAGCGTAATGAGTGCGGATTCTCCATTTCTTTTTCTTCTCTTTGCCAAATGACTCGGTAGTATCAATCTCTTGATAGTTTCGATCGATGAACGATTCTATCATTCTTTTCTGAATCATTTCTACATTTCGCTCACCATTACTTCTTTCATCTATCATGTAGGCGAACTCATCCAATACGGCTTGCAGATTGCCCATCACGCAATAATCGATAACTTGCTTGAAGTAGGTTTGAACGCTCTTCTTGTTGTAGAGTATGTCTATGACGGCTGCATTGTATCTACGGTTGAAGATATTATTGCAGAATTTTGTTGCTGCTTCTTGGGCTAAGTCTTTGTTGCCCAATAGACGATAAAAGCAAATACCAGGTGAACCTATAGCCATATTGACCAAAGTGTCCAAACCATCTTCTGATATTAGGATTTTCTCTTCTGTATTGGAATCTAAGAGTTTGATAGCTTCCAAAAGAAACTTTGCTGTGGTAGGTTGCTCCACTAAGGTGAATCTACTTGTATTCTTGAAGTTCTCCTTTATGCCAGCTTTTATTTCTTTGAGGTCGTTTCCAAGGTAGGCTTTTGGGTTATAGGCATCTTTCAAGAAATCTGAACAGCAAGTTACCAGTTCCAAGCTTTCTCTACGTAATCTTCCAGTTCCTGCTTTTTCCCCTTCTTGTTTGTCGAGTGCATCTTTTTCTGAATTTTCTTTAGTATTTGTATATGTTGCAGAGGGAAAAGCATGGCTGATGCTCTTTTGCTCTATGGCATAGGAAATCATGCAAGCAATCATACGTGGTACCATTTCCCATGCGGAAAAGATCAAGACCTTGGAAAAGTCTTGATTCTTGGCAAACACATTGCTGGCTGGTACCTTATAGTATGGATGAGAAGCTGGAATCCAAAATAATTGCTCTCCATGTTTCTCTCCTTTCTCACCAAATAGAATATTGCTCAGCTTATCCAATTTGGCATTGCAAGAAGGAATCCTTTCATATGTATTGATATTCTTCTTTTTAATCAAATATTGTTGTTTTTGTTTAATTTTCCATGGGTGCTCTGTGTATGCTTTTGCTAGCTTCTCCTTAAGTTTATATTTGTCCATGAAGGATAATAAGTAAGGAGAAGACTTGGCGTATTCCATCGGCAAGGTCTTTACGCCGAATCTTCCTTCGCTCATTTTGTTGCATTCACCAAGAACTTCTTGCATCTGGCAATAAGACGCAATATCTCCTGTACTGATTTTCAGATAGGTGTCGTCTTGGGAGGAATTGCGATAACGCTCAGTTCTGCTCATAGCTTCATACATGGTATCTTCTGCAATGTTCTTTTTTGCAATGAGTATGTCTAAGTTATCCGATGAGATGTGACACAATTCTTTTGAGTAATCATGCCAAACCTGTTGGAATACAATATCCTCTCTGCCGTCAAACAAAAAGTCTGCTAACTTGTTGAAGTCTTGATATTGCTCATCAATCTTGTTCTCGTTCAGTTCCTCTAATGTGCTGAAGGGCTTGTAAGGTGTCGCAGAAACCAACAGAATGAATGGACCATCCTCTTTTCCAAAGAATGTACGTGTCAACATTGCCTCTTCACTGTTTCCTTCCAAGTCAAGAAGTGAACTAAAACGTTGGAACTCATCCATAATCACCAAGTCTGGATTAAGCTCTTTCATGCTAATTTTGCAGAAGATGATTCTGAATAAAGTGATGGCTTTATTGGTTGTATTGTAGTCATTTAGCGCAATGGCTTTAAGAAGTAAATCCTTCGCTTCTTGATAGCAATCATCATTCACCACCTCTTTGCTGATGTTTTCTCTGTATCCAGTGCATACATTTTCTTTGATATCTTTTTCATATTTGTCGATAATATCTGTCCAATTATCTCCATTCGCACCGTAAATATTCAGACGGTTTTTAAGAGCTGTCTTATGATCTTTGAAGTCATCAAGATGGCTCAAGATGGCAAACATCAATGCACGTTCATTCATATTGCCAGCTGATGTCTGGAGATTAAAAGATGTGCCAGGGGTGAGAGGAATCAATATTCTTGGTTTGCTCTTCTTGGATTTTTGAAGTTCTTTTACCTTTTTAGCTACTATGAAATGCTGCATAGACAGTCTGCTTTCGTCTATGTTCATGACATCTTCTATTCCCAAGTTTTCTGTGTTTTGTTTGACAATGTTGGCGTTGGAGCAGATATATACTACACGATAGGTATTGTCATCCCATATACCATATTCGTCGCTCAGTTCTCCAACGGCCTGGATAACACCTTTGGACACGATAGTCTTACCCAGTCCAACTTCGTCAGAAAGCAGAACTCGGCGTTGCTTCTTGCTTTTGAAAATGTTAACGATATGTTCTACTGTTGCCTTTTGAAAATCCTTTAATTTCTTTTCCATCATTATTTCTGTTTTATGGCTTCCTTAAAAGTTTTGAAGACCTCAAGAAATTCTTGGGTGTATTCTTCTTTGCCGATTTTTCTGATGCCTTCCTCTATCTCTATGAACTTTTGGGGATTGCTACTAGCAGCTTTCAGCAGTTGCTCATAAATGTTGAGTGAGAGAGGCATGGAATCTTTATTATTGCCGTGCTGAGCAATCAGCTTCATGCTTTGTTCTGTATCAAACAGATATTCGTCTATGTCATCGGTCAGTATAAATGACAAGTAACGGAGAAACTTCTCCTTGCTATCCACAATCGATTTATATATGGCAATGTCTCTTTCTTCGTATGGGATGCCTTCTGTCGGAATCTTGATGACTTTGTCCATATTCTGTCCATTGGTGTCTTGTATTGAGATAATATAGAAGTCTGACAACTGAGCCAATGTTAAGTTGGAGAGTATGGCTTCATTTTCGAAATCCACTTTGTAGCCTGCTGCTTGCATTGGGGCAATCTGTATTCGATACTTGTTGTCGTGATGTTCAGTCTTGATGATAACATCGTAGTTGCCATTGACATTGGCGTGGCATTGTGCTGAGAAATCTTCGGTGATATATTTTCGTACAAAGGCTTCTAGCTCTGATATCTCATGAGCTTCTTCTGATTCTGGAGGAAAGTTGACGGTCTCGAATATTTTACTTTCTTCGTCTCTTGCATCCATTTGTAGAAACTCTTTTCTGAAAGTGTCAAACACAAGATGCTTGCCATATTTGTATTGCAGTCGGATGATGAATTCAGAGTTTACATGGAATGCTGCGGGTGTCGCATTGGCTGATCCGATGAATAGGAAATTGCCGTATTCACCTTTAGGGTTGCATACTAGATATGTCTTTGCATGAAGGTCAGTTGGCATGATGTCGTTATGTGTCATCCCATCCTTCATCACGTAGATTTTATGGTTTTCTCTATTGAACAGGTCATATATGTCTTTAGATACATATCCAGATGTAGTAACGAGAATGTGTCTGTTTTTTACATTCTTGTCTAACTCTTGTAGAGTATTTATGCCTATAAATGGAGAGATGGTCATTTGCTCTGTTCCTTGCCATGATTCGGGGTACCTAATGTCTTTGTTCAGGTTTTGTCCAAAGAGCATCGGGATAAATTCATATCCATCCTTTTCAAATAAATCAGTGTCTATCTCAAAATGGTTGACTTTCCTTATGGACTCAATGACCATTTTTATCTTTTTCTTCTTGTCTTTGATGATGTGCTGGTTGTAGGAAGAGCCATGTCCCATTAAGGTGTTTAATGAAGTCAGAAAGTCGATAAGAGGTTCATGTTTCTTATTGTCTATGGTTTGTTTTCCAATCTTACCTGTGAGACAGACAGTCATGTCAAGGTTATTGTCAAGAGTAAGGTTTCTGCTCATGACGATAACTTTGATTTGCTGTTCGTTCTTGTTGCTTCTGTTGGTCTCTTTGATGATCCATACCTTTGGATGAAAGTTGGAGAGAGGCTTTTGAGGGTTTTGCACTTCATACATGCAATTATCCATGAGGGATAGATAAGGTTGGTTGTTTAAAGGAAGGTGTATTCCTCCTTTGTTGCAAAACAACACAAAGTTGTCTGTGCTTCTTCTGATTCCCTCTAATAGGCAAATGGGGGATTGAACAGCTGATTTGTTGTTGCTACTTAGCAAACCTAATGCCATTGGGATGATAAGCAATGCTTGTGGATTAACGCTATAGGTTGTACCTATGGCGAAGTCCACATCATAGCTTGGTGAGACCAGCATCTCGCCATAAGTATAATTATTGAGTTGTTCTTTTGCCATTTGATAGTCCTTTCTTTATTTCTGTGATGATGTTATATACTGTTCCCCAACGATAATCGAAGAAATAGGCTTCTATTCTGTCGATTCCCTTATATTTGTTTGGATTCGCCAATTTACTTCTTGATGAACCTTTTGTTTGTTTTTCCCGATTAACAATGATTTCTTGCAATCGGCTGAAGTTTTCATCTGAAGGGTTGTTAATCAATGAGCAAGCTTCTTTGCAAAATTTGATGGATCCATTGTCTTGCAGGGTATAGCCAACGAAATCTAATGCTTGGAAGATGTTTTCTTCGCTAATGTCTGATTTCCATTCTTCTTTCAACTGTTCGTAACGTTCAAATTCTTTTTCAGCTTCTTCGGTTCTATCTGTTCTTGTATAAAACACATAGTTATAGACTAACCGAAGAAGATACTGAAACTTCGAAATTCTTGCGGATAGCGTATAAATCATAAAATGTTCATCGGTCATGTATTTTTTCCATTGGTCTCCAAGGTCGAAATATGACTTCTGGGCAAGTCCAATAGGGTAGTCGTCACGAAGGATAGTAGCCAAAAATGAATCTTTGGCTATTTGTGAGGCTATTATCTTGTCTTTGATAAACTTAGCTTCGTCAAATGTCAAGTCTATATTGATTGGAGTGTAGCCATCAAATGTATATGACAATCCACCGCCATCAAATAGTTGATAATTGCCCGATAACTGATTAGCGTCTCCCATTTCTTTTTCTTCATCTTGGGAAATGTATTTCTTGGGTTGTTTGTGGATAGTCTTGCTTCTTTCGTAAATAAGACTATAGATGTTGCTGTTTGTCAATATCATCCCATAAGAGACAAGTGCGCCATAATAGATGTAAACTGGGTCGTACTTTACGTATTTACTATTCTCGGTTTCTGCTGTATCGATTACGCTACTTCCTGTTATTCCCCAGTTGTTGGCTGGTTCTGTACCTCGTAAAAGTTGGCGTGTTAGCATAATTTCCAGATTCAACACTTTGGCTCTGACTTCATTTGCGCTTTTGTATGTGCCTTTCTCTGCTTCCAAAAACAAGGAAGGGAGTATGGCATAGTATTTCGCTCTATTATGTAATGTGGAGATTCCTGGAAACAGCTTGTTTGAAAATGCATCGCGAATGCGTCCCAGACCAAGCTCGTCAATTGCTTGATGCTCTTGGATGGCTTGTATAACTTGATGCATTTTCAGTTGTTCCTCGGAACTGAAGTTTATGAATCCTAATTTCATTCTAATTTCCTTTTTTGTTTTGACATGGTTACTAACATAGTTACTATAGCTCTGTTACGATTTTACGAAAAGTAACAGAGCTTGAAATGTCTGACTCTGTCGTTGACTATATCGTTGACTCTGTCGTTCAGTACTAAAAAAGCGACAGAGTCGTATTGTTTATATTGTCTCCAAGAACAACAAACCCTTTTTGGTCGTTCTGTATTGTTGCTTAGGACTTGTCGGCTTATCTGGTACCGTAAGTTCCAGATAATCATGAAGTAACAGAGGCTCGATGAATGCCTTGAAGTTCTTTGATTGATAAGTAACACCGAGTAGCTCGAATATATCTTTTCTGAATTTCGGGTCTTTGCAAAATTTGAGAATGGATACAACTTTGTCTGTAGCATCTATGTATGTATCTTCTTCAGCTCTGTTACTAGCTCTGTTACTAGCTCTGTTACTAGCTCTGTTACTAGCTCTGTCACTAGCTCTGTCACTATCCAGCCAAAAAGTGACAGTGCTGGTGCAGATATCACTCTCAAAAGTCACGTCATTGCCTGTGATTTCTTTCCACTCGTTCATCATGTCAAAACCATAACCGATGGTTTCAGATAGGTTTACCAGTCTGAATATCTTGGCAATAATTGGGTTGCGAGGATTGGAGTAGAGATGGTTGCCCAGTTGAGATATTGGCACAGGATAGCCACCGGCATTGAAGAACTCGACTCTGTCGGTGTAGATATGAATGCAGGAGTGAATGGTGCTGAATGGATCGAAGTGAGAGAGCATATTGACTAATGCTTCTCGCAAAATCTTAAACTGCGAGCGGTCTTCCACATTGAAACCCTCATCGTTCATCATGAAAGGCGTATCCACGATGAGGCGCAGTCTCCTGATCATAATCTGAAAATACTCCCAAAGGTTCTCTTGCTCGGGAATGCGGTAGGTATAGCGGGTTCGGGCTTCTCTTACACTTCTACCTGGAATCTCCACCAAGTCCATCCAAAACGTAGGAACATAACGGCGAACCCATTCTTCTTTGCCAAAGCACATCAAACCGCCATAATTCAGATGTCCCTCATTATCGGCGATGCCGATGCGCTTGCAGAAGTCGGCGATGTCATTGCCTATCAGATTAGGTCGAGGGCTGTATAGCTTGAAGTAATTGCGATAGTCGCGAATGGTATCCTCATTGAGCATGGAGAGGTCGGAGTCTAAGAGTATTTGCTCAGACTTGATGCCGAATGATTGGTTATGAAACATGGCGGTTATCTCACCATTGGTTGCTCGTTGGTCTCCACTGCCAAATCGGATGAATGTATTCTGTGGATTGTTATAGTAGATAGGCTTGTGGGGTGATGAGGCAATATGAAATGCCAAGACCCTATGCCCATCTATATGATAGAGCATACTCTTGGCATCGACTGGCTCATTGAACTTTTGGGAACGCAAAGTACCCAAAAAGTCTTGTTCCAACTTCTCTGCATTGTCAACTCCGGAGATTTCAAACTTCTTGCCATTCTGCTTTATTCCAAGCACTATCCATCCGCCGGAAGTGTTGGCGAATGCACTTACGGTTTCCCATATATTCTTAGGGAGTTCGCTCTTGGCCTCCTTAGCCTCGAAGTCTTCCCACTCGATGTCGTTGATTCTGTCTATCAGCTCTTCCTTTGTCATAATAATGATGATTAAATTGAAATATAGAATTTCTTCCTCCCTTCACTTCAAGAAATAGATAGGAGCATGCTGGGTGCCTTCCTTCTCCATGATGCCCTTCTCGCAGAAATGGTTGAGCCACTTCTGTGCCATGTAAGGAGTCAAGCCAAAGAGGATGCGCAGGATGCGAGTGGTGATATAGCGGTTCTCCTGGAGATACTCCTTGATTTTCGCCAATAGCTTTTCCTCAGAGTATTTGGTGGATTGGTTGGAATAGCGGGAGCGGACGAAATGGACGTTGCGCTGTACTTCCTCCATTAGCTTACCTTCTGGTCGGAAGTTGATGCCGGTGATGCGTACTTCCTTGCCCGTAATCTTCTTGTCGGGATTTTCTTCAGGCGTCTCTAGACTTGCCGACATGGAGAAGTAGCCTATCTCTGGGATATAAAAGCGGCGTCCCATGGAGAATTCTTCCACCAAAAGGTCATGAAGCTCTGCCAACACCGCAGCCACATCTCCCTTGGTGAGTGAGCAGCGGTTCTGGATTTTCTCTTGCAGTTGCTTCTCGGTCATAGGTTCATGCTGCACGATACGAACGTATTGGCGCTTTTCTCCTGTGCCCTGAGCATTGTTGAGCATGTAAATGTCGTATTTCAGTTCCATATTTCTTGTTGTTTGATGGTTCGTTGTTTTCTATATTCTTTGTCTTCTATGAAAGATGATGCAAATATATATAATAATGTGATAACTTGTATCTTTTGGTGTAAACTATTAGGTTTATTTAAACATTGGTATATGTCGTGTGATTATACGGCATTTGTCATCCGAGCGTATGATAATTGTCGTATAATCGCATGACAAATGTCATGCAATCACAAATAAGGATTTCTTGCATCGTTATAATTGCTTCCTTGCACCGTTATAGTTGCTTCCTTGCATCATATAAGTCACAATATTATTACCATCTTACCCTTGTCAGTTTCAAGAAACACTCATTCGGAATGAGTGGTTTTGCTCTGAATTACTCATTCTGAATGAGCAAAAATAACAGAAATTGCTCATTCGGAATGAATAAAAAGGAGGATTGCCGAAGGTAGACTTGATGGCATTGCTCGATTCGTTTATGTAAAGGAAGCATGATTTGTTGCTTACCCCATTCCGAATTTACTGCAAATTTACAGTAAATTCGGAACGGGATAATCTTTTATAAGGATCTTTCTTTGGAATATATGATTTTATAGTGTTATATCAAGATGCTGAATTGTAGGGGATTAATAGATGTCTTAGAATTATTTTTCATTTTCTTAGTCGGTTTTGCTGATTTATCCGAAATTTATTGTATATTTGCAGTAAAATTCGGATAGCCTCAATAAGTGGTTACTGAAGAGATACATTTAATAGCGAAATAGATAATGATTACAAAAGATAACATAAAAGCTGTTCTATTGTCTCCAGAATTTGCTTTTTTTGCAAATCATGGTGTGTATACTAAGCATTACGGCTCTGCCGATGAAGGATTTGACTTGGAATATAATTTTGAGTCGGGAGAATTCATCTACCCTGATGGGGTGGAGGCTGATAGAAATACAACAAAGGATGAACACCAGAATGAGAGCTTTGTGGTGTTCCTGTGTGTAGCCCAACTTTTTGATCGTGGTTATTTGCCCCAACACTTGAAGTTGGAAGGTCGTAACTATGCAGGAAATGACAAAGGCTATTGTGACATTTTGGTGAAAGACAATAATGGAACCCCTTACCTTATTATCGAATGCAAGACGGCTAATGTCGATAAGAAGGATGATGAATTCCGCAAGCATTGGGCAAAGACGATGCGCAATGGCGATCAACTATTCCGTTATTTCAATACTTATCGCAGGGCTAAATATCTGTGTCTTTATTCTGCCGATTATCCAGAATATAAGAAAAACGGTGAAAAGGTTCATCGTTTTGAAAATATCTATCATGTCATTTCCTTGGTAGATAATGATGAATACTTGCAGACGGACAACCGTCTGCGTAGTTTCCGAGAAATGCGAGAGCAACAAGGAGGAAGTGAAGACTTCTTTAATGTTTGGAAACAGACTTATAAGCAGGATTACAACACTCGTGGCTTGTTGGAACCAGGTATTGAGGCTTTCAATATCGGTAACAAGAGTTACGGAGTGGCAGATTTGCAGACTATAGATGAATATTCTTTGGATAAAAAATATAATGAGTTTGCGCTGATTTTGAGAAAGCATACGATATCCAGTCATGAGAATGCTTTTGATAAATTGGTCAATCTCTTCTTGGCTAAAATCATAGATGAACGCTATAACTCTAAGGAATTGCAACTTTTATGGAAAGGTGCAGCGTACGATGACTATTTTTCTTTGCAAGATAGATTGATCAACTTGTATAAGCGAGGCATGAAGGAATTCTTCGACGATGAAGTTGCGTCTGTAGAGAATTGGCAAATTGAGGATGCTTTCAAGTTCTTGACTGCTAAAGCAGATGAGGCGAGAGATACCATCAAGAAGTATTTCCGTAGGTTGAAGTATTTTAACAACAATCCTTTTGCTTTCCTTGATGTGCATAATGAACAGTTATTCTACAAAAATGCTGTCATATTGAAGGATACCATCAGTATGTTGCAAGACATATATCTTACCAAGAATACTGACAATCAATTTTTGGGAGACCTTTTTGAGGGTTTCCTAAACCGTGGTGTACACCAAAGTGAAGGTCAATTTTTTACCCCGATGCCTATTGTAAGGTTCTTGGTATCATCATTACCTCTTCGCCAAATCATAGAGAGTGGTGAAATTCCTAAGGCGATAGACTATGCTTGTGGAGCAGGACATTTTCTTACGGAATATGCTCGTCAGATAAAACCTTTTATTGAAGAAAAAATGAATCTGCAAAATGAGCATAATCCTAAGGCAAAGGAAGAAAAGCTAAATGCAGAGTGTTTCAAGTATTTTAAGGAGATTGTTGGTATAGAAAAGGATTATCGTCTTTCCAAGGTGAGCCAAGTTGCTGCATTTATGTATGGAATGGATGGCATCCATATCCATTATGGTGATGGACTGGAGGAAACTTCAGACATCAAAGACCATACTTATAGCGTGTTGGTGGCTAACCCTCCTTATTCTGTGTCTGGCTTTATGGAGACATTGACAGAGGAAGCTCGTGAAAACTTTACGCTTTCCCAATATGTTAGCAACATAGAGAAAAATAATTCTATTGAGACCTTCTTTATAGAGCGTGCTGCCCAATTGTTGAAGTCGGGTGGTGTTGCAGCTATTGTCCTTCCGTCAAGTATATTGTCGAAAGGTGGCCTGTATATGCGTACTCGTGAATTATTGTTGAAAAACTTTGATATAGTTTCCATCTGTAGCTTTGGTCCTAATACATTTGGACAGACGAATACTAGTACAGTTGTCCTGTTCTTGCGCCGTAAGTCTTTGGAACCAGATTTGGCAAAACATGCTCAAAACCGAGTAGATGAATGGTTCAAGGGTAATATGGCAGACAATGGGGCTTATAAGGATTCCGAGAAGTTGGCAGCTTATATTAAGCACATGGGATATTCGTATGGTGATTATGTGAAGTTGCTCAACAATGAATTAACTGATACTTTCTTGGAAACTGATATGACAAAGGACTATGTAAAGGCTTTGAATATCAAGAAACAAGGCAAAAATACTGCTTCTACATCTTTGGCTCCAGAGGCGAAAAAAGTGAGAGAAGAGGCTCAGAAGTTTGTCAAGAGTCGTAGCTATAAAGATTTAACTCCAGCAGGTAAATTGATGGAGGAGAGACGTTATACGCTCAGTTTTATTCGTGAGATAGAAAAGGAAAAACTGTATTATTATCTGTTGGCAGCTTCAAACCCTCAGCCAGTGTTGGTGGTGCAAAGTCCTTCAGACAAAGAGCAAGAAAAGAAATTCTTGGGTTACGAATGGAGCAATCGCAAAGGTGATGAAGGCATTCATTATTTGAATACAGGGAAAATTAAAAGTTCTTCTTCTGATGATGAGGAGGCTGATGACGATACTATTGAGCAAATAAAAGGAATTGATGGCATTCTGACTCCAATGTTTGATCCTTTGAATTTGGAGGACAACACTAAACTCAATGCTATGATTCGTCAGAATTTTGATAGAGTTGATATAGATGTGTTGGATGAACTTGAGCATTTCGTTTCTCAGAATGAACTTGTCGATTTGTTGGATTTCTCACGTGTTGAGTTTGATAAAATCATAAAGACTGTTGCAACTCTTTCTTATCCAAAGATAGAGACGAAATTTGAATTGGTAAAGCTAGCTAATATTGCTCCATTCGTAAGTACTAAAGTGGCTTTATCTAAAATAGATGTTAAGACTTATGTTTCTACGGAAAATATGTTGCAGAATCGTGCTGGTGTACAAGTTTTTGAAGGACAGCCTAGTATAGATAAAATAACAGAATACAAAAAAGGGGATATCTTGATATCTAACATACGCCCATATTTAAAGAAAATATGGAAGGCAGAGTATAATGGTGGTTGCTCTAATGATGTCTTGGTTTTTAGAAATGTAAAAACAAATAAAGTCTTGGATGAATATCTCTATTCTGTATTGTCTAGTGATATATTCTTTGATTACATGATGGTTGGTAAGAAAGGTGTGAAAATGCCACGTGGTGATAAGAAGATGATACCACAGTTTGAAATTCCGTTGCCACCAATGGATGTGCAGAAGAAAATTGCGGAAGAATGTGAGAAAATAGATATCCAAATGCAACAAAATAAGCGACAGATAAAAAAACAGAAAGAACAAGCTGTTTTGTTGTTTGAGCAATCGTTGCAAAAAGAAACAACAGAAGTAAGATTGTCTCAGATATGCGATATGAGAGCTGGTAAATTTGTTCCAGCATCTGAAATTGTAGATAAGCCTATGGGAAAATATATTTACCCTTGTTATGGTGGTAATGGATTGCGTGGTTTTACTGATACAATGACAAATGAAGGTGAGTATATTCTCATAGGAAGACAAGGCGCTTTGTGTGGAAATGTCTGCTTGGCATCAGGACAATTTCATGCTACAGAACATGCTGTAGTTGTTTACCCAAATGCGGAAGTTGATGAGAAATGGTTGAGATACTTGCTGGTACATATGGATTTGAATCAATATTCAACAGGAAGAGCGCAACCAGGACTTTCTGTACAAAAGATATTAAATATAAAAGCAAATATCCCTATTGATAAAAATGTACAATCGCAGACGGCAGAAAGAATACTGGAAATTGAAAATGAAATTGCAAAATTACAATCTTTTGTGGATTCATGCCCATCTGCCAAGCAAGCCATCTTGGACAAATATTTAAAGTAACAAAGCACAATGAATAAAGACGATATAGGTTATGTTTATATCCTTACCAATCCGAGCTTTCGGGAGGATTGGGTAAAGATCGGCAAGAGTTCACGCCCTGTGGATGTCCGCTCAAAAGAGTTGGACAACACAGCGGTGCCTTTGCCTTTCGAAATCTTTGCCACAATGAAAACGGTGAAGTATAATGAAGTGGAGAAGTTGGTTCATAAAACCATCGACCGTTTGACGGATTTGCGAATCCGTCAAAATCGTGAGTTCTTCAATGTTGCACCTCAAATCGCTTTGGATATATTCAAGGATATAGCCCAGACGATAGATGATGCCGTGGTTACGGAATATGAAGACAATAAGCCAAAAGTATCTTCTCTTGCCTCACAATTACAAAACAAGTCAGAGAAAGAGCACAAAAGACCGCGTTTCAAGTTTAGTATGGTTGGTATCAAAATAGGAGAGATGGTTACTTTTGATCCAACTGGGGTTGATGTGAAAGTGGCAAGTGACAATACGATAGAGTATGAAGGTCGTATTTACAAGCTATCTCCATTTGTTGGTACATTCCTTCCATTAGAAAAGCAAAATTCTTCTGGAGCTTATCAAGGTGCAAAGTTCTTTTCATATAAAGGTAAAGTATTGGAAGAATTGCGAAAGGAAATGGAAAAATAATAATGTCTAAGCATAAGTCATACAAGAATATCATTTTTTGACTTAGATAATTACAAAGACGAAACAATGATGAATAATATAAAATGTCCAAAGTGCAATTCAGATAATGTGCAGACAGAGGGTGTACTGCATCTTTGCTTGGATTGTGGCTATAAATGGGAGGACGCACCCCAAACTGATTTGGGAGAAATGATCATCTACCAATCTGATGATGGCGTGAAGCTTGATGTGAGATTGGAGAATAAGACGGTTTGGCTAAACCAAGATCAAATCGCCTCCTTGTTTAATAAGAGTAAGTCTACGATAGTAGAACATATATCAAATATTTTTAAAGAGGGAGAACTTGATGAAAAAGTGGTTGTTCGGAAATTCCGAATAACCACTCAGCATGGTGCTATGGCAGGAAAAACCCAAAGCAAAGAAGTGAAGTTCTATAACCTTGATGTTATCATTTCTGTGGGCTATCGTGTAAAATCTATTCAAGGCACGCGTTTCCGTCAATGGGCTACAGAGCGACTGAATGAGTACATCGTAAAAGGGTTTACGATGGACGATGAACGACTCAAAAATCTTGGTGGTGGCAACTATTGGACAGAGTTGCTCGACCGTATTCGTGATATTCGTTCGTCAGAAAAGGTGCTCTATCGACAAGTTTTGGACATCTATGCCACAAGTGTTGACTATGACCCTCGAACTGATGCCTCAAAGCTTTTCTTTAAAATCGTGCAAAATAAGTTGCACTATGCTGCTCATGGGCATACAGCGGCAGAAGTTATCTATGAGCGTGCGGATGCCGACCAACCATTTATGGGCTTGACGACATTTGAGGGCGAACTGCCAGCTATCAAAGACATCAAAATAGCCAAGAACTATCTGAAAGAAAATGAGCTGAAGATACTCAATAATCTTGTTTCCGGTTATTTTGATTTTGCCGAGATTATGGCAATGGAGCATCGCCCAGTCTATATGATGGATTATGTGAAACAACTTGATACTATCCTGCAATCCACAGGGCGACCTTTGTTGAAGGGATCGGGAAGTATCAGCCATGAAGAGGCAATGGACAAAGCTGTAGCTGAGTATCGAAAATATCAGGTAAAGGTATTAACTCCAGTAGAGGAGGCTTATCTTGAATCCATCAATGCTTTGGGAAAAATTGCAAAGCGCAAGGGAAGACAATCGGGGGAAAATCATTAATGTAACGTTCTGATGAGAATCATGTAAACTCTTACTTCCCTTAACTTCCCCACATGCGAAAGTTCAGTATAAAAATGTTCATCTGACAGGAGAGTCTAATCCCCAGCCTGCTTGAGAAAAAAGGCTGGGGATTTCTGATCTTACATCACAGTAAATTCCGGATAAATAGTTATTCAACGTATATAAACTGGCAGGTTTGTATGCAGCCAGTCTAAATCACCTTGACACTCTTTTTTCCTTCTCTTCCATCAATCACGATTTTCTCGAAGACGATGGCTGGGTCGTTAGGAGTGAGGGTGAGGGTGTGGATACCATCGGATGAGGCTGGCAGCTCTAGCTCTATCACCTTGTCCACGATGCGAGTGGCTATCGTTGGATAATAGATATTGTAGATGTTCTCCGGCTTCTCGTTCAAATCTTTGTTGAAGTTAACCTCTACAGGAGAAGCGCCATCTAAACTTACACCATAGGTTAAGCCGCCCTTGTTGAGATAATCCAAGGTTGATTTGGTAATCACATGAATGCGAACCTTCTGCTTGCCATTAAATGCCTTGCCATCCGAAGTTTTGCTAACTTGCATCTTAAACTTGTAAGTGATGCTGGCTCCCTTTACACTCTTGGTATACGGCATCAGAGTCATTGCCGATACGCTTTTGCCCATGAATGGAATCTCTGTCCATTTTGCCTCGGCAGCATCCGTCTTGCTGCTATAGTAAGGAGCTTCGATTTCTACCACGCCGTTGTTTTCGCTGATAATCACTCCATCCTTGGAGGTTACCCGGAAGAGTTCCGGACAGGTATCCTTCTCGAAATCATCATTCCAACTCTTGTAGCCGATATGCTTCTGGGTCATCATTCCGTTCCACTTGCCGCCAGCCATCTTATGGTTGTAATAGTCGCAGATGAGTGAATCGCGCTTGAAGCGGCGCTCGCATTCATCAGCCCATACATTCGCCTTCGGATTGCCCTGCTTGTAGAGGGCGTTGTTCTGTGCCTGGGCAAAATACATCTGGTGCAGATTGCTCATCATCTCGATAGGGAAGAGTATAATCTGGCGATAGGCATCGTGATAGGATGCCAGCAGACTGTTGTACTGGCGCAGCGCATCGGCTTCGAGCTGGAGATACTGATTTACCACCTCCTGCCATTCACCGTTTTCCAGACTGTAGGTGTTCTTGTCGAGCATCTCAGGGGTGCAGCGGCCGTTGTACTTGCAGATGAGGTTAAGAATGCGGGCTGCTTCATCAGCTTGCGATTCACCAAACTGCTGTGCGCACCAGTCGCGGGTATGACGGGTGATGTTGTTTACATCGTATTTACGTGGATTCCAAGCCATGTCCATAAACTGGCTGATAGGATATTCCATCGGCTTGAGGTCGCCCACATTGAGAATCCAGAGACGGTCGATGCCATTCTCGTAAGCAAGCGTCAACTGCTCCCAAGGATTCTGCACAGGAGTAACGTTGAGCATCTTTGAGTTTCTTGGAGCACCTACGTAATCTACGTGATAGTATAAGCCCCAACCGCCTTTGTGCTTGCGTTCCTTGGCATTCGGCACACGGCGTACGTTACCCCAGTTGTCATCGCAGAGCAGGAGGGTTACGTCATCAGGTACCTTCATGCCCTTGTCGTAGTAATCCATCACCTCTTTATATAGTGCCCAAACCTGTGGGGTTTCGCTTGCCTTCCTGCCGGTTACGTCAGCGATAATCTTGCGCTGGTCGTTGATGATGTTGGTCATCAGCTTAGTATCAGCCTCTTCACTCATCGCTTCATCGCCGTCGCCGCGCATTCCGATGGTTACAATCTGTTCAGTTCCCTTCATTCGCTCAATGCCTTCACGGAAGAACTTCTGCAGGTTTGTCTTGTTCTTCTGATAGTTCCATGGTCCCCATCCCTTTCGGTTGCGGGCGTATTCCTGGTGGTTGCGGGCCATCGGCTCATGATGGGAAGTACTCATCACTACGCCCATCTCATCTGCCGTCTTCTCGTTTTCTGGGTCATCGGCATAGAAAGCCCAGCCCCACATGGCAGGCCACATCATGTTACCTCTCAGTCGCAATACCAGTTCGAAGACGCGCTGATAGAAACGGTGGTCGCCATATCCGGTGCCGTAGGTGTTCTTTACCCATGATGTTAGGCAAGGTGCCTCATCGTTGAGGAAGATGCCGCGATAACGTACGGCTGGTTCGCCATCTGTATAGATACCCTTGTGTACGAAAATAGAATCGTGGTGCTCTACAGGCACGTCTGCCCAGTCATACCAAGGCGATACGCCCATCTGCTGCGAGAGTTCGTAGATGCCATAGATGGTGCCTCGGCGGTCGCTGCCAGCAATGACGAGCTGACCATCTATGAGCGTGATGATAAACTTTTCACGTTTGCCCTTCAGCAGATTTCCGTTGATGCGCTTCTGTTTCACCAGTTGGTCGATGGCTGCTGAATGGCCGATGGTGCCTACGAGGATAGCTGGTCGGGCTGTGTCGGCTTTTTTCAGAAAACCGGCATCCGAGGTGAGGGTGGCTGTGGCTCCACTCACACTTTTTATATCTTTCAGCAGGGCATGAGCAGCATAGCTCACTCCCTTGCAGTCGTTGGTGTCCATGTAGATTTCTACCCGGTTATTGGCATTCAGCAGCAAGTCTCCTTGCTTGAAATCTACAAATCTGTCGGCTGCGCTCATGCTGATTGTTGAGAGCAGGGCAGCGCCAGCCAGGAATGTTCGCTTGATGTTGTTTAGTTTCATATTTATTTATTTTGTTGTTATTTTCCGATTGTCAGCAATGTGTTTTTGCCGGTTGCAAAGGTAGCCAAAACTATCCGGATATACTTTATTTTATGTAATCTTTAGTTTTTAATATGTTTCATTTTTACTTTTCTGTCCGTTTCTCTTTGTGTTTTCAAAGAAAAATAGTAATTTTGCATAGTAAAAACAGAAAAAAGAATATATATAATGATAGACAGACCGACGATAGCAAAAATTATGGATGCCACCAAGATAGAAGAGGTGGTATCTGAATTTGTTACGCTCAAGAAGCGTGGCATCAATTATGTCGGCTTGTGTCCTTTTCATAACGATTCCAATCCATCTTTCTCTGTATCTCCAACAAGAGGTATCTGTCATTGCTTTACCTGTGGAAAGGGAGGCAATGCAATCAACTTTCTGATGGAACTGGAACAGATGACCTATCCCGATGCCCTTCGCTGGCTCGCCAAGAAATATAAAATAGAGATTCAGGAACGGGAACTGACCAATGAAGAAAAACAGCGCGAGAGCGAAAGAGAATCCATGTTTATCGTCAACGATTGGGCGGCGAAATATTTCCAGGATATTCTCCTGCATGATGTGGATGGTATCGCTATCGGTATGGCTTATTTCCGAGGAAGAGGTTTCAGGGATGATATCATCAGAAAATTCCAGTTGGGTTTTGCGCTCCCTAAGCGTACAGCTCTTGCTGAAGCGGCTAAGGCGGCTGGCTATAATCCGAAGTATCTGGTTGATACGGGACTCTGTTTCAAGGTGGATAAGGATGAAGCCGGCAATAAGTCGGGTGAGGATAAGATTCTTGACCGTTTCTCGGGCAGAGCCATCTTCCCTTGGTTCAGCGTGAGCGGCAAGGTGGTAGCTTTTGGCGGACGAGTGCTCGACAGCAGAACCAAGGGCATCAGCCAGAAATATGTCAACTCGCCTGATAGCGTTATCTATCATAAGGAGCGCGAACTCTATGGACTCTATCAGGCCAAGAAGGCGATAGCCAAGGAGGATTGTGTCTTTATGGTGGAAGGATACACCGATGTTATCTCGATGCATCAGTGTGGCATCGAAAATGTAGTGGCTAACTCGGGTACGGCGCTGAGCGTGCATCAGATCAGACTGCTGCACCGCTTTACCAGTAATATCGTTCTTCTCTATGACGGCGATAATGCGGGTATTCATGCTGCGCTGCGAGGTACCGATATGCTGCTCGAAGAAGAGATGAACGTAAAGGTTCTCTTCCTCCCTGACGGCAATGACCCAGACAGTTTCGCCCGCAGTCATTCGGCAGAGGATTTCAGAAGATATATTCAGGAGAATCAGACCGACTTCATACAGTTTAAGACCGATATTCTGCTGCGCGGTGTGACAGACCCTGTAAAGCGAAGCCAGGCTATCAACTCGATTGTAGAGAGTATCTCGAAAATCAAGAATCAGATAACACGCGCTTCTTATATCACCGACTGTTCTCACCGTTTGGGCGTGAACGAGGCAATTATCGTGAATGCTTTGAACAATTTTGTGCGCAACGGTATGAGTGAGCAGGTAAAGGCAGAGCGACGTGCTGCGGGATTGAAAGATTCGACTGTAGCGGCAGCGCAGCAGGCGCAATCAGCAATGAGAGCGGTTACCCCACTGGATAAACTTCTGGAAGTAGAAGGACTTCTGGTACAGTTGATTATTCATCATGGCGACCAGCTCATCACGGTACAGGATGTAGACGGAAATGATGTGGAGGTAGCTGTGGCCCAGTATATCAGTCTTGATTTGGGTGGAGATGGCTTTAAGTTTCATAATGATTTATATAATCAGATTATGCAGGAGGCTGTGGAGCATCTCGAAAAAGAAGATGATTTTGTCGCCGAAACTTATTTTGCCAATCATCCGAATCCGGAAATCAGCAGGTTGGCAGGTTTGCCTACAGGTGACCAGGAGGTATCTACGGCTAGTCTGCAGATGAAGATGAGCGCCGATAAGCTCCGTCAGTTTGTCTTTAAAGACATCTTGAGCTTCCGTACTCATTATATTGCTCAGCGTATTATTGAGGTTCAGCAGGAGTTTGCCAGGAATCCGACCAATCGTGAACTGCTGCAGGAGTTTATGAAACTCAAGCAGATGAACACGCTTCTGGCGAGCCAGGCAAACAATATCTTCAATTAACCGGAGCCCCTGTCCTGTGGGGAGAAACTCTGTAAAGAAGTATTAGAGATTAAAAAGGAGAAATGCTATATGATTTATTTTCACTGGATATATCTGTTGCTTTATGTCGTGATAACCGTTCCGGCTATCATCACCGTCTTGATGGACAATCGTCAGCCCGCCAAGACGATGGCATGGATATTGGTCTTCTTCTTCATCCCCTTTGTGGGTATCATCTTTTATTTCTTCTTCGGACAGAATACCCGCAAGGAACGGCTTATCAGCGACCGCAGCATGGACCAGCTCACCAAGCGCTCCATGCTCGAGTTCGTAGAGCAGGAGAATCTTCACCTGCCAGACAGCAATAAACCGCTGATGAATCTCTTTGCCAACCAGAGTTGGGCGTTGCCTTTTAAAGATAATCAGGTGGATATTTATACTGATGGCTACGATTTCTTCCTTACCTTATTATATAATATAGGACAGGCAAAGCATCATATTCATCTCGATACCTATATCTTCGAAGCCGATGCCTTGGGATATCTGATAGCTGATGCCTTGATTGATAAGGCGGAGCAGGGAGTGGAGGTGCGACTGATTTATGATGATGTAGGCTGCTGGAAAGTGAAGGATGAATTCTTTGAACGTATGCGTGATGCAGGCATTGATATACATTCGTTCATGCCAGTCCGCTTTCCGGCTTTTACGAGTAAGGTAAACTATCGTAACCACCGCAAACTCTGTGTCATAGATGGTAAGGTGGGCTTTATCGGCGGCATGAATATAGCTCTGCGCTATGTGAAGGGTGATAAGAAACAGGCTTGGCGCGATACGCATCTCCGTATTGAGGGCGGTGGCGTTTACGCCATTCAGAGAGCCTTTCTGGTAGACTGGTATTTCGTAGACCGTACATTAGTTACCAATCGCCAGTATTATCCGCCGGTCAGTGCGCATATCCGCAACAATTGTCTCGTACAGATAGTTACGAGCAGTCCTATCAGTCCTTGGCCTGATATCATGCAGGGCTATGTCCGCATCCTGCTTCAGGCCCGGAAGTATGTGTATATGGAAACGCCTTATTTCCTGCCAACCGAACCTGTATTGTTTGCCATGCGAACAGCAGCTCTGGCGGGTGTGGATATCCGTCTGATGTTGCCTCGTCATGCTGATGCCAAACTGGTTGAGTGGGCATCACGTTCGTATGTGATGGAAGCGATAGAGGCTGGCGTAAAGGTTTATCTCTATACGGCAGGCTTTAATCATAGTAAATTGCTCGTAAGTGATGATAATCTCTGTACGATAGGCAGTACGAATATTGACTTCCGGAGTTTTGAGAATAATTTCGAAGCGAATGCGTTCTTCTTTGATGAGGAGATGGCACAGCGCGTGAAGGCTGTCTATCTGCGGGATGAGGCGAAGAGTATCCTGGTAGATGATGTATCTTATTTCGTAAAACGTCCGTTCCTGCAGCGTCTTTTCGAGAGTACGGTAAGATTACTCTCGCCGCTGCTGTAACGAATAAATCCCCGTTTGCATCTTGTCTGGTGCAAACGGGGATTTTTTTTCTATCTGAATATTGAGAAGTTTACGCTTCCGTAACTTCTGTGTTCCAGGAATCGTGGATGCTCGGAGAAATCATAGTCTTTGCCATGCTCAAAGACGAAGATGCCTCCTTCGTTGAGATAGTCGCCATTCAGAACGAGGTCTGGAATCTGCGGCAACTCCTTCAGAGCATATGGAGGATCAGCAAAGATAAAGTCAAACTTCTGCTTGCAGGTCTTCAGAAAACGGAATACATCACCACGAATCAGAATATCCTTGTCTTCGCCCAACTTCTGAAAACATTGGCGTATGAAGTTGGCATGGTCGCGGTCGGCCTCTACGCTGATTACCCGGCTGCAGCCTCGTGATACCAGTTCGAGCGAAATGCTGCCCGTACCGGCAAAAAGGTCGAGGGCAGAGGTATCTTCGAAATCAATATATCCTTGCAGAACATTAAAGATGTTCTCCTTTGCAAAATCTGTTGTCGGACGTGCCTTAAACGAACGTGGAATGTCGAAATGGCGTCCCTTATATTGTCCTGTTATGATTCTCATATTTACTTTGAACTTTGAATGTTGAACATTGAACTTTATGATAAGCTATTCTGTTGAATTCTTAACTATCAACTTTTAACTATCAACTCTTGTCTTACTTACTTAGGTACAGCGCCATCAAATCGAATGGCAGACCTTTAATCTCTGTGATGGGCGCACGGTTGAATTCGGCGGCAGGATTCAGAATGAAGGTCTTCTTGATATAGAGTTTCGTGTTGTAGAGGAACCAATCCTTATCCGGAACATTGCCTGATACATGCAACTCATCCTGCATCTGGTTGAATCCTAACTGCTTCCATACATAGAGAATGAAATAGAGGGCATCCTTGGCATGCTCGGCATTGAACGAGTTGAAGAATTTGAAACGGTTCTTCTCGAAACCGAAAACGTCCAGCTTCTTGTCGTGGAAATAAACATAGAGCTTGCGGTGAATGCCGGTGAAACTGCGATGATGCAGATAGTGCCACATCGGTTGCATGATAGGTGTGAAGCGGACATCTTTGAAGTTGTCTTCTACCACCATTTTCAAATCCTTGTTGATAGGGAATACCGCTACCGCATTCAGTTCCGGCTGCACTCTGTAGAGAATGGCATCGCTGTTATGACTGTTGAAGGCATGCTGATAGAGCACATCGATATCCTCTTCATGAAATTCTTCGATAGGAACCAGCAGGATAGGCGAATCGAGATATACGCGTACCTTCTGGTATCCCCGCTGCAGGAGAGTACTCTCCTTGAAAGCCTGACGCAAGTTGGCTGCCATCGAAACACCACTCTTTACAGTATAAGGTTCATAGATGAGCTGATGCTCTGCTTCACGGTCAACTACCGAAAAACTGAGGGTGTTTCTGCTCACGCGGATGGTGAGTCGTGCTTGCTGAATGTTGTTACCTTTTATTTGCATATCTGTTACCAATTACCTGCGTTGTTATTATCTGTCGTTAAATCGCCTATCTTGAGTCCGGGATAGTTGCCGGCATAGTTGGCCTCCTCTATCTTCTGCTGGATGGAACCTTCATCGAGTCCGTCGAGGAAGGTTTCATAACCGGCCCCACATTCCATCACCGGAATCTGCTTACCGCTTTTTCCTACGATAACCGTGGCAGCAAGTGTAAACTTCTTACCGTCGGCATAGGGAATGTATTGAGCATCTTCCTGTAAGTACTTGCCTTTTACCAGTGTCGGAAAATCTCCTGTATATACGCCGTGTTTCGCCTTGTATTTCTCTTCAGCCTGACGTATCTGCATCAGTTTCTCCTTCACCTCTGCTTCTCTGCTAGCCATGGCCTTCTGGAAGCGGATGGGCTGGCTTACACTCAGAATACAGAGTAGCATCATGATGATGACGCATGCTCCCAAAATATAATTATTCTTTATTCTTTTTCTCATTTCAAAAAGTATTATTACTTTTGCACTGCAAATAGGTGCAGTAAATTTTCTGCAAAGGTACTAAAAGTTTTCGAAATATGAACATTGAAGAGTTAAAATATCAGATATTACAGCAATTTGCCTTTCCGCCAACCCCAGAACAGGCTCAAGCGCTCGATGTTTTCGTGCAGTTTATGACGGATAGTAATCCTCATGCTGTGATGATTCTCCGGGGTAGTGCGGGTACCGGTAAGACGTCGCTCTCGGGTGCTATCGTCCGTACGCTCCGTGCTGTTCGCCAGAAGGTGATGCTCCTTGCTCCTACGGGTAGGGCAGCTAAGGTTTTCTCTCAGAACAGCGGGATGCCTGCCTATACCATTCATCGCCGCATCTATCGCGAAAAGGCGTTTGCCGGAGTGGATGGACAGTTCAATCTCAATGATAATCTCTATACTGATACGCTTTTTATGGTGGATGAGGCTTCGATGATTGCCAATCTGGGATTAGGCGGAACCACCTTTGGCAGCGGTTGTCTGCTAGATGATCTGATTCATTTTGTGTATCAGGGACGTAACGACCGCCTCTTGCTGATTGGCGATAAGGCACAGTTGCCTCCTGTTGGTGAGGAAGAATCACCAGCCCTTTCTGCTGCGATGCTCCAGGGATATGGACTGTCGGTTTATGAGTGCGATTTGAACGAGGTAGTCCGCCAGAGTCAGCAGTCGGGTATTCTCTTTAATGCTACCCGCATCCGTCAGATGATTACCCACGATGACATTACCCAACTGCCTAAAATCCGTTTCTCCGGTTTCTCGGATATCAGGGAGATGCCGGGTGCAGAACTCATCGAGGCTCTTGGCGACAGTTATCATCATGTAGGACTGGACGATACCATTGTTGTGACTCGTAGCAACAAGCGCGCCAACATCTTCAACCAGGGCATCCGCAACATGGTGCTTGATAGGGAAGAGGAACTGGAGAGTGGCGACATGCTGATGATTGTGAAGAACAATTATTATTGGATGGAGGAAGAAAGAAAGAAGATAAAGGAAAGGCAATTAAGTGAAGAACGAAAAGTGAAGAGTGAAAAATTTAATACTTTAGCTAATCATACAGTTCAAAGTAACGAAGTTCCAAGTCATGAGATTCCTGCTTTCCTGGCTAATGGCGATAGGGCGAAGGTGATGAAGGTGAGCCGTCGCATCGACCTCTACGGCTTTCATTTTGCCACCCTTCTGTTGAAATTTCCCGATTATGATAATTATGAACTGGAGGCTACGGTATTGCTGGATACCTTGACGAGTGAGGCTTCTGCTTTGACCCATGATCAGCAGGAACAGCTTTTCCATAAGATAGAGGAAGATTATCAGGACATACCACTGAAGGCAGACCGTATGAAGGCAATCCGGCAGGATCCGTATTTCAATGCTCTGCAAGTGAAGTTTGCCTATGCCGTTACCTGTCATAAAGCGCAGGGCGGACAGTGGTCGCATGTTTATGTAGACCAGGGCTATATGACGGATGATATGCTTACTCCCGATTATATCCACTGGCTCTATACTGCATTTACCCGAGCCACCGAAATGCTATATCTGGTGAATTGGCCAAAGACGCAGGTAGAAGGAGAGTAAATTACTCTTCTTCTTTTGTTCAGGATTTATATGAAAAGAAAAAAAGTCCGGCTCTCTTTCGAAAGTCGGACTCTTAAATTTTTGAGTTATTTTTTGGGAAAAGTGGGTAGTGATGGATTCGAACCACCGAAGGCATAGCCAGCAGATTTACAGTCTGCCCCATTTGGCCACTCTGGTAACTACCCAAAAGCTTTATATCTCAAAAGCGAGTGCAAAGGTAATGCTTTTATTTGATATTACCAAATTTTTTCGGCACTTTTTTCTCTTTTCCTTCAAAAAATGTTCATTTTCCCCTATAAAATAGGTTTTTCCCCTCTCTTCCCCCTTTTACTTTTTTACCCTTTTACCCTTTTACCTTTACCACATGTCTTCTGCGGTGTTTCCTCGACAGCCTTCTGTGCTTGTAATGTTCATACTTCTTGATGGCAACGAATACCGTGAGGGCAAGGACTACGGCTAGCAGGAAGATAACGATGCCGCCGCCCAGATTGTCGCCCTTCACCTTCGACCACATATCCAATACCTCGGGAGTATGATCGCCGGCATCATGAATCATGGCGCATCGGGCTACTATGCTGCTGTCTGGATACATGATAGGGTTGAGATGGGCACTCCTGCCTTCCTCGCCAAAGAAGTAGGCCAGATTTACAGGTTTGGGATAAGCCTCAGTATCGCTCATAGCTTCTAATACTTTCTTGCCTGCCACGCTGCTCACATATCCTGTAGTCTCCATATTAGCGAGTGCCACGTCTTCCTGACAGAGATAGTTGATGAAATAGGCGGCAGCCTTCGGATTGCGGGAATATTTAGGGATTACCCAACCGTCGAACCATACATTGCTTCCTTCTTTCGGTACCTCATATCCCAGTTCTACACCCACTTTCCCGGCTTCTTCAATAGCCCAGACGGCATCACCGCTCCAGGTCATGTTGAGATAGGCTTTGCCTTTGGTCATGGTCTCCTTGCCGAAGTCGGCTTCCCATCCTTCAATGTTTGGCTTCAGAGCTTTCAGCTCTTTCTCTACTGTGGCTACGGCAGCTGGTGAATAGTCGTTCATCAGCTGTGGTACGGTCACCTTGCCTGTTTCCAGGTCTTTACGGTGTGCCCAGATGAGGGCGGTGCCATAAGAGTCGCGGTAGGAATCCTTCATCAGGAGTTTGCCCTGATATTTTCTGTTCCATAAAGTTCCCCAGGTCTGTGTATCACTTATAGGTACGTGTACCTTATTATATAGAATGCCACAGGTTCCCCACATGTAAGGCACGGCATAATGGTGGGCGATGCGGCCATTGTTGGAGGTGGCATCTATCTGCTCAACAATGTATGGTGATACGTTGCTGATATAGTTGGGCGTCTTGCTGAAGGCGGTGTCGATAGGTAGGAGAAGGTCTTTGCGGAGCATGCGCTCGATGATATATTCTGACGGGCATACCACGTCGTAGTCTTCATGACCTCGCTCTATCTTGGTAAGCATCACCTCATTGATGTCGAAGGTCTGGTAGATAACTCGGATCTTCTTGCCGGTCTGCTGTTCATACCATTTCGGGAAGTTGGCAAGAACGTCTTCATCTATATAATCAGCCCAGTTGTAAACCTTCAGAATCTCCTCGCGGTTCTCTTTGTTGTAACAGGAAGAGAGCGGCAGAATCATCAGCAGGCTAAGAAAGAGAAAGACGATGGTCTTAACTCCTTTTACTCCACTGACTCCTAATAATATCTTGTTCTTCATTCTCATTTCTTCTTATTTTTCTCAGAACGTTTGTTGATGATAATCAGCATCACCAGTACCAGTACGAAGATGATGGTACTCAGCGGACGAAGTTCTGGAGTTAGTCCTCCCTTTCTTGCATCGGCATAGATGAATGTGGAGAGGGTTTCCAGACCTTCGTTACCTATCGTGAAGATGGTGACGGCGAAGTCATCGATACTCATCGTGATGGCAAGCATGAAACCGGAAATCATACCCGGCAATATCTCTGGGATGATGACCTTGCGAAGTGCCTGCATCGGAGAGGCGCCCAGATCGAGTGCCGCCTCATAGAGGTTCGGATTCATCTGCTTCAGTCTTGGCATCACACTCAGAATAACGTATGGCAGACAGAAGGTAATATGCGAGAGTACCACGGTAGTATACCCCTGCGGAATGCCCAGCGTGATGAAGAGCAGGAAGAGCGAGATACCGATGATGATGTCGCCGTTGAGTATCGGAATGTTGTTGACAAACTGTATGGCATTACGTGCATAGCGGTTGCGCAGGTTGTAGATGCTGATGGCTGTCAGGGTTCCGAAGAGCGTGGATACGGTTGCGGTAATCAGGGCGATGGTTACGGTATTGACCAGTGCCGCTGTGAGCGAATGGTGTGTACCTTCGGCAAAGAGATTCTTGTAGAGCTGTAGCGAGAAACCCGTCCAGTTGCCCATCACCTTCGCTTCGGTAAACGAGAAGATAATGATGATGAAGATAGGGGAGTAGAGTAGCAGCAGGAGCAACCAGAGATAGCCCTGACAGAATACTTTCTTCATCATATCCTTACTGAATAATGACTGCATCATCTGATACCTCCTTCCTGTTTACTGCCATCACCTGCGATGAGGGTGGAGGCGCCGATGAGGAAAAGCATGATGAGCGAGAGGGCTGCACCGTAGTTCCACATCGAATTGTTGATGTTCTCCTGGATGGTGGTACCGAAGAGCTTGATGTTGTTCATCGTCAGCAGTTCGGAGATAGCGAAGGTAGAGATGGTTGGCATGAATACCATCAGGATGCCACTTGCTACGCCCGGCATGGAGAGGGGCAGGATGACCTTGAAGAACTGCTGCCAAGGCGATGCTCCCAGGTCTTCGGCTGCTTCGATATAGCTGCGGTCCATTTTCTGCAGGGTGTTGTAGATGGGGTAAATCATGAATGGGATGAAGTTGTAGACCATACCGAACAAGAGGGCGCCCTCACCCAGCGGAAGGTCGGCAAAATCGAAGAGGGCCACGGTGGCAAGTGTGCGCACCAGGATGTTTACCCACATCGGCAGAATGAAGAGCATGACGATGGTGTTGGCATACTTCATTCTGGTTTGTGTCAGAATATAGGCGGCCGGATAGCCCAGCAGAATGCAGAGCAGGGTGTTGAGAATGGCGATGCCTATCGAATACACAAAGGTGTTGATGGCTTCGGGGTGTGCCAGGAACTTCTGGAAGTTGTAGAGCGTCAGGGCTCCGTTCTCATCGGTAAATGCGAACACTACGATGAGAAGCAATGGCAGTACCACAAATATCGCTGCAAAGATGGCGTAAGGTATCGACCAGCTTTGTCGCGAAGAGATAAACTTGATAATGTTCAATTTATAATTGATAATTAGGAATTAATAATTTTTATTCAAACGAAATATTCTCCTGAGGAATGGTGATAGCCACATGATCGCCTAAATCCCATACATCCTGTGTATCTACATAGAGCTTCTCGCCCCAGTCGGTATCTATGGTGAGATGATAGTGGTCGCCCTTGTAGAGAATGAAGCTGATGTTGCCTGTAAAGGTGCCTTCGCTCTCGTTGTCGAAGAGTTCTATCTTGTTGAAAGGCACGTTCACCCGGATGGTTTCGTTTCCGTTTTCATCGGTCTGAATCTTGTCCTTTATTTCTTCCGGAATCTCCATCTGGTATTCGCATCCCAGGAATTCTATTGTTCCGTCGCCGTTTACCTTTGCATCGAAGGTATTGGTGATGCGCTCCTTCTTCATGATGTGAATATTGTCGGGTATCACGCTCATTCCTATCGTCTGGCCTACTTCGAAATGCTTGTAGTTCTGGATGAGAAATTCATTGCCCTTCTCGGTTTCTGCCAGCATCTCGTAGTGTACTCCCTTGAAGATAGAAGAGGTTATCTTGCCCACAAACTGAGCATGGGTGGTATCGGTGGAAACTTCTATATCCTCAGGACGTATCACGACATCCACTTCCTGGTTGCAGCCGAAGCCCTTGTCTACACAAGGCAGTTCAGTACCTGCCACATTCACCAGACAGTCGTGGACCATCGTTCCGCAGAGAATATTGCTCTCGCCGATAAAGTCGGCTACGAAAGCATTGGCTGGTTCGTTGTAGATATCGGTAGGTGTACCTATCTGCTGTATCTCTCCCTCGCTCATCACCACGATGGTATTGCTCAGGGTGAGGGCTTCTTCCTGGTCGTGAGTTACGTATACGAAGGTAATGCCCAGGCGTTCGTGCATCTGCTTCAATTCCAGCTGCATGTCTTTACGCATCTTGAGGTCGAGTGCTGCAAGCGGTTCATCCAGGAGAAGAACTTCAGGTTCGTTGACAATGGCACGGGCGATGGCGATACGCTGCTGCTGACCGCCCGAAAGCGAGTTGACATCACGATATTCATAATCACTCATGTTTACCATCTTCAGGGCACGTTTTACCTTCGGCAAAATCTCTTCCTTCGGTGTGTGCTTGAGCTTCAAACCGAAGGCGATATTGTCGTAAACGTTGAGATGAGGGAACAGAGCGTATTTCTGGAATACCGTGTTCACATTTCGCTTGTAAGGAGGAAGGTTAGTAATATTGTTGCCGGCGATGGTGATGATGCCTTCGCTGGCGGTTTCAAACCCTGCCAAAAGTCTCAATAATGTCGTTTTTCCGCATCCCGAAGGACCCAGAATGGTCATAAATTCGCCCTTTCTCACATAGAGATTGATGTTGTTGAGGGCTGTTTTCTCGCCAAATCTTTTCGACACATTCTTAATATCTATGATATGCTGTGCTGTCTTGTTCATTTTTGTTGTAAATTTGCGTGCAAAGTTACTCATTTTTCGATAAATATTGAAAGAAACAAAGAAAAAGTTGTATCTTTGCAAACGTTTTGTAGTATCTGATATACAGAACTGAATAATTATTGAATAAATATACATACATGATTGTTACAATAGAATGGATGGAGGAGTGGTTCAGGCGTTTCGACCAGGAATATTTCGGGGGAAAACTGCCTGTTCCTGAACTCGGACTTACTCATGCCAAGACTCGGTTGGGGCAACTTGCCTATAAGCGGGCCTCCAGATGGGGACGCACCAAGCTCTACGATTTCAAGCTCTCCATGTCTACTTATTATGATATGACCGACAAGCAGGCAAAGAGTGTCTTGCTCCACGAGATGATACATTACATCATCGGTTATACGGGACTGAAAGATACCTCGGCTCACGGGATTGTGTTCAAGGGACTGATGGATAAGCTCAACAGCCAGTATGGCTGGGATATCAGAGTATCGACATCCACCAAGGGCTGGAAAGTAAGTGAAACTGTAAAAAGCAGGAAAGAGAAGAAGGGACCGCAAATTTATCTGATGCTTGCCATCGAGATGAATGATGGAAGACATTATCTCTCGAGAGTGAATCCGAGTTTTGCCCGTCGCATCGAAAATCAACTGAAGACGGTCAGGGAAGTGGTTTCTCATCAGTGGTATACTACGATGGAGAACTATTTCGAAGACTATCCGCAGGTGCGCAGCTTGAGAGGAAGGCGCATCTCGAAGGCCGATTTCGGAAAGTTGCTCAATGTGCTCACTCCCTTTCAGCTGTAATGTCGGGCGAATGTATAAGAAAAAGAATAACTAAAACTCATTAAAGATACAAAATGAAAGAAACCTGGAAAATGATAGCCCTGCTGGCTGTAGCCATTGGAGGACTGCTGGCTTATGCCTTTATTCCAGAGCAAGTGGCTGAAAACATTCCGCTGAAACAGATTGGAATGGATGCACTCACCGGTAAAAGCGAGGCAGAACTTGCTGAAGAGGAAAAGGCTGACAGCATGATAAAGGAACCCGTGGATACGGCGGCGCAGCGAGTACTGATCTTCGGCGACTCGATGTCGGAATATCTAGGTCTGCGACTGGCTGATTATGCCAACAAGAACGGTCATAAGCTCACCTGTATTACCTGGGTGAGTTCGGACACCAGAAACTGGGCTACTACCGATACCCTGCAGCATTATATCCAACGTATCAAACCTACCTATGTCTTTGTATGTCTGGGCAGTAACGAACTATATACGTCTGATATGAAGGGATGTGAAAAACGCATCCGTGCCATCCTGAGCAAGATTGGTAATATTCCGACGATATGGATCGGTCCGCCAAACTGGTGTGAGGATAATGGATATAACAAACTCCTCCGTGAGGTGATGGGACCACGAGGCTATTATCCTAGTTACAAACTTACCTTCGAACGCCAGAAAGACGGCCGGCATCCGACTATGGCTTCATCTGCCATGTGGATGGATAAGATTGTAGAGTGGATGAATAGCGGGCATTGTGTGCATCCGTTCCGTTTGGAAAAGCCGGATAAGCGTGACCGCAGATACAGACAGATTACCATCTTGCCTCCTGGAACAAAACACAGGGCTGACAGTACGGCTGTGAAGAAGGATTCTCTTTCTATGCCTGTTGAGGAAACTGTGCCTGAAACCCCAGAAAGTTCTGCTGCAACCAAGGAACCTGCAACTGCTGGAAAAACGGCTCCGGCTGCTGACAAGATGGTTCCAGCGGTAAAACATGTAAACCATAAAGACTCCATATAAGAAAGAGTTCAATAAATAATATCTTCAGAACAGACAAATGAATTATTCAACATTCGAAATATGTGCCTTGTGGCATTGGATAGAGCGGCTGTTTGTTTATCAGGCAGATTCTCCGCTGATGATGGGCAGCATTCCGTTTGCGCTGCTCTTCATCTTCTTCCTTGCCATTTATACCCTGCTCAAGAGCTATTCGCGCACAGCCATGATGATGTATGTCATCTGCTTCAGCCTTTTTTTTGCCTATAAGGTGAACGGAATGGTGATGTGGATGCTGCCGCTTACGGCTTGCATCAATTATGCCGTAACCCAGGAAATGAGACTGCATGAGGGGAAGGCGCGCAAGGCGCTGCTCACCTTCGTGGTGCTTGTAGACCTGACTCTGCTGTGCTATTTCAAATATACCAATTTCATCATTGGCGATGTAGTCAACGAGATGTTCAGCACCAACTTCTCCCTGCAGTCTATCGCTCTGCCTGTAGGTATCTCGTTCTATACCTTCCAAGCTATCAGCTATGCGGTAGATACCTATAAGCGTAAGTTCGACATGGAGGTAACGCTCCTGGAATATTGCTTCTATCTCACTTTCTTTCCGCTGCTGATGGCGGGTCCTATCACCCGTGCCGCCAATCTGATACCCAGACTGAAACGAAACGAACAGGCTTCCAGTAGAATGCTGTGGACGGGACTCTTTCTCATCATGCTGGGACTGGTCAAGAAGAATATGCTGAGCGATTATATCGCACAGTTCAACAACTGGGTGTTTGATGCGCCGCAAACCTTCTCGGGTTTCGAGAATCTGGCAGCACTCTTCGGCTACCCTGTCCAGATCTTCCTCGATTTCTCGGGATACAGCGATATGAGTATCGGCGTGGCAGCCATCCTGGGTTTCTATCTACCCGACAACTTCTATTTCCCTTACCGCTCACTCTCGGTTACCGAGTTTTGGCATCGCTGGCACATCTCGCTTTCCTTCTGGTTCCGCGATTATGTGTATATTCCGCTGGGTGGAAACCGGAAGGGAAAGGTGCGCATGTATTTCAACAACTTCCTCACCATGCTGGTGGCAGGCTTATGGCATGGCTCTTCCTGGATGTTCGTTATCTGGGGTGCTCTTCATGGTTTCGGACTTGTGGTGCATAAGTTCTTCAGCCGTCAGTTGGGCATAAGCTTTCCTCGTACGCTGGCTGGCAATTCCCTCAGCTGGCTCATCACCTATTTATATATATGCTTTGCTTGGTCGTTCTTCCGTGCTAAGGATTTGGGGGTGTTGGGGAAGATGTGTGATAAGGTGGCAAATGATTTCAGTATCGATTATCTGGTGCCTTTCTTCCATGCCCGTCCTGCCTGGACGCTTTGCATCATAGGTGTCATGCTGAGCTATCTCTTTACCGAGCGCCAGTATCACCGTCTTCAGGCGCGGTTCATACTTCTGCCTTGGGTGACCAAACTGCTGCTCTTCATCATCTGTCTGCAGATGGTAGTTGAGGTTTCTCAGGAGAGTGTACAGCCGTTCATTTATTATCAGTTCTAGTCTTTTATGGTTAATTTTCTGTAATAAAATCTTGCTTTATGGACTTGATACTGGAAAATGATGTAATTTTGTAGGTTGAAGTATATATATTTTGAAGTAACAGACAAAACAGAAAAATTGTATGAAGAAACTATTATTCTTTTTGCTCCTGACGACGGCTGTCGTCGGTAGAGCACAGACTTCGCTTGACTTGCTGCCTGTAGGCACCGAGGCTCCCGATTTCACGATTACTGACAGTAAGACGGGTAAGAAAATCTTCCAGCTCTCAGATAAGAAGACTCAGAAGGATAAAGACGGAAAGACGGTTCCGGGTGTCTGGACCATGCTCGATTTCTGGGCTTCCTGGTGTCCTGACTGCAGAAGAGACATGCCGATGGTGAAGGCTATCTATGACAAATACAATACCAAGATCCAGGTAGTGGGTGTTTCTTTTGATACCGATGAGGCGAAGATGAAGAAATATCTGGGCGATAATCAGTATACCTGGTTGCAATACTGTGAGTTTAAGAAATGGAAGGAAACAAAGATTTCCAAGGATTATCACATCTCATGGATTCCTACCTCTTATCTTATCAATCCGGAAGGTAAGGTTGCATTCTCTACCGTGAAGGCGGAGGAGATGATGAAGAAACTGGATTCGCTCGACCAGGCTGGCGCATTGAAACCTGCTCAGGTGCAGACTGCTCTCAAGAAGGTGTATAATGAAAGCATCGATCCGATGGCTCAGATTGATGAGGCTTTGGCTAAAGCCAAGAAGACTGGCAAGTTTGTTATCTGTCAGGTAGGTGGTAATTGGTGCCCATGGTGCTTGAAGTTTGCCGATTTTGTAGAGAAGAATGCTGCGGTCAACAAGATGGTGAATGATCATTTCGAATATATTCATGTGAACTACAATCGCAGAAAAACTGCCGGTGATGCGGCGGTGAAGAAGGCTGAGCAGCTGATGAAACGACTGAACAATCCTCAGCGTTTCGGATTCCCGGTCTTTGTGGTGCTCGATGAAACCGGAAAGGTTCTCCATATCCAGGATTCCAGTTTCCTGGAAGAAGGTAAGGGATATAACGAAGAAAAGGTGCTCAGATTCCTGAAGAGCTGGATACCTCAGGCTATTAAAGGATAAAGAAAGAGGGTGTGTCATTAACTTATGGCACACCCTCTACCTGTTTCATATTGTAATTTTATGCGTTACAAACCTCTTGCTTTCAGAAATCCGGAAGCATCTGGCTTCTCCATACCAGTAAAGTCGGTAAACATTTCCATCTGGTCCTTGGTGTTGCCACGGCTCAGAATCTTGTCGCGGAATGCCTGACCAACGGCTGGATCTAAGGCACCATGCTTTGCAAAGTAGTCGGCGATGTTCACAGCCAACACCTCTGTCCAGAGATAGCTGTAATAGCCTGCAGCATAACCGCCGCCCCATACGTGGTTGAAGTATGATGTGCTGTAGCGAGGAGGAATCTGGGTATTGAGCAAACCGATGTTGTGGAGCTCTTCCTTCTCGAAGGCGCCTGCCATATAAGGTGAAGGCACCTCATCTTCGCTAATCTTGTGCCATGCAAGGTCAAGACAGGTTGCAGCCAGATTCTCGCCCAGTGAATAAGCGGTCTGGAAGCTGATGCTCTTCAGCATGCGCTCTTTCAGATCGGCTGGCATCGCAGCACCGGTCTCGGTATGACGGGCGTAATGGTCGAATATCTCCGGAATAGATGCAAACGATTCGTTAAACTGGGATGGCATCTCTACGAAATCGCGGGCAACGGCTGTTCCTGAAAGGGTATTGTACTTGCAGTCGGAAAGGATTCCGTGAAGTGCATGACCGAACTCATGGAACAGGGTAGTAACCTCATCCCATGTGATGAGAGATGGCTGACCCTCCGGTGCCTTGGCGTTGTTGCATACATTATATATGATAGGCAACTGGCCGCGCTGCTTGCTCTGCTTGGCAAAGGCGCTCATCCATGCACCGCCACGCTTCGTAGGACGGCGGAAGTAATCGCTGTAGAAGAGGGCGATTGGCTTGCCGTTCTTATCGCTTACCTCGAATACCTTCATGTCTGGGTGATAGGTTGGAATATCCTTGCGCTGCTTGAAGTTCAATCCGTATACACGATGGGCGGCATAGAACACACCATTCACCTGTACGCTGTCGATGTTGAAGTATGGCTTGATCTCATCATCGGTAATGTTGAGCATCTCCTTCTTCATCTTCGCAGAATAATAGAATCGGTCGTATGGCTGCAGCTTGAAGTCCTTGCCCTCCGTCTTCTGGGCATACGCTTCTATCGCCTTGGTTTCAGCATCAGCCTTAGGAGCATATTCCTTGATGAGCTGCTTCAGGAAATCATCCACATTCTTGCTGTTCTTAGCCATCGTCTTTTCGAGCGAATAGTCGGCATAGTTGTCATATCCCATCAGCTTGCCCTTCTCGGCACGCAACTTGGCAATCTCGGTTACGATAGGGAAGGTGTTGAATTTTGGGTTAGTACCATCGGCACGGTGGATGCTTGCCATATACACCTTCTTGCGCAGTTCGCGGTTCTGGAGATTGGTGAGGATAGGCTGCTGGGTGGTGTTGATGATGACGATGCAGTAAGGTGCCTTGCCTCCGCGGCTCTCTGCATCTTTCTTGCATTGTGCAATGTCTGCATCGCTCAATCCGGCGAGCTCTTCCTTGCTGTTTACCCAAACCACGGCGTTGTTGGTAGCGGCAGGAAGAAGGTTGCCCCATTCCTGCTGTAATTCTGAGATGCGGGAGTTGATCTGCTTCATGCGCTCCATCTTCTCTGCAGAAAGGAGGGCGCCTGAGCGTACAAAACTCTTATAGATAACCTCAGTAAGGCGCTTGTCTTCGCCCTTGAGTTTCTTATATTCATTATCGTAAACATACTTGATACGCTCGAAGAGTTTCTTGTTGAACGAAATCTCATTGTCGAGTTCGGTCAGCAATGGGGTAGCCTTCTTTTCGGTTTCGGCGATTCCCGGAGTTTTGTGGGCACTGGTGAGACCGAAGAAGATGTTAGTCACCTTTTCGAGCAGCGCACCGCTCTCCTCATAGGCGAGGATGGTGTTCTGGAAGTTAGGCTTCTTCTTGTTGTTTACAATCTTCTGGATGTTGGCACGCTGCTCCCTGATAGCCGCTTCGATGGCTGGCAGGTAGTCGCTCTCCTGAATCTTGCTGAAGTCAGGAGCACCGAATGGAAGACTGCTCTTTGTTAAAAGAGGATTCTGACGGTTACCGCCCGCAGTCTGTGCGAACGATGAGGCTGGCATCTGCAAGAGTGTTGCGGCCAAGCCCAGGGTAAGGAAAGTCTTGTTAATTTTCATCATGTTTCTTTGTTTATTTGAAATCTTCTGCAAAGATAATCATTTATTTCGGATTATCGCATTTTTATTCATATTTCTTATGGAAAATCAGCAGACAGATGGCTCCTGCCAATGCCATCGGCACACCGATAAGGGCAGGGAAGTTGTATCCTAATCCCATCGCAACAGGAATACCACCCAGGAAAGCTCCTATGGCGTTACCCAGATTGAAGGCGCCCTGAATGCAGCAGCCGCCCAGCATTTCGCCACCCTTGGCATGCTTCACGATGAGGAATTGCTCAGGCGATCCGATGCCGAAAAGACAGACGCAGCAGATGAACATCAGCACCACAGATACCCAGCCGAAAGGGGCGAGGAAGAAGGTGAGCAGAAGTGCAGCCGCTGCCAGAAACTGGAGATAACAGGTAAAACGGCCCGGTTTGAAGCGGTCGGCAAGCAAGGCACTCACCTGATTGCCTACTACCATTCCGCCGCCTGCAAGAATCATCAGCAGAGAGATGCTGGCAGCGCTGAATCCGCCTTCCATCTGAAGCAGGGGAGAGATGTAGCTGAACCAGCAGAGGATGCCTCCATTGCCCAGGAAGGTGGCGGCGATGATGAGCCACGGAGCCTTGCTGCGGAGGAAGTGGAACTGTGCCTTCATTCCCTTATTCGGCAACGCAGCCACATCAGGAACCCATCTGTGAATCATATACATCGTCATGATACCGAGCAATATGCAGCTGACAAAAGGTACTCGCCAACTGAACGCATGACTCAGGAAGGTGCCGATAGGTACGCCCACCAGATTGGCTACCGGCATTCCTGCGCACATCATAGCCACCGCCTTGGTTCCCTTTCCCTCCTTTGCCATCTTCACTGCCACGATGGTAGCCGTTCCGAAGTAGGCACCATGAGGCAAACCCTGAATGAATCGGGCGCAGAGCAACAGCCAATAAGTAGGGGCTACGGATGCGATGATGGCTCCGATGGTGATGATGGAAGCCAGGAATATCAATATTTTCTTGGGACGATACTTGTGCATGAGTATCAGCGAGAAGGCTCCGGCGCATACGCCCAGTGCATAGATGGAGATGAGGTGGCCTGCCTCAGGAATGGATACGTTCATGTTGTGGGCAACATCGGTAATGATACCCTCGATGATAAACTCAGTCATGCCCAGGGTGAATGTACCCAAAGCGAGTGCAAAAAGTCCTTTTTTCATTTGTTTTGTAATCTCTATATTATCCTAAAAGAAAGTTTCTCCCTTAATTTTATGTCTTTGTAAGACAATCGTTTCTGAAAATCGTGTGCAAAGTTACTCATATTCTCTTTATCCTGCAAGTTTTCTCGCAGGAATATAGTAAAGATTAACAGAAAGTGTGGGGTCATTCATGCTCATTCAAGAGCTGTTAAAGGTTATTAAATTATAGGGGTGTTAAGTTATTGTTTTGATGAAAATGCTTAATTTTGCAACTTGAGAAAAGAAAGGTGCAAAAAATAGGTATGAAACGTTCGCTCAACATATTGATGGCTTTGATGCTCTCGCTCATGGTGGTTTACTTGAGCGTGGGTACTACCGTCATGCACTGCCTTCACTATGACAAGGTGATGGTGGGTATGGTGACTGACTGTTGCGTGAAACGTAGCATGCACCAAGACTGTTGCCAAGGTAAGCTGGGCACACAGGTGAACAAGCATTGCATGAAAGTGGAGCTGGTAAAACTGTCGCCTACGGTCTCTATCCAACACTTGGATTTCGATGCAGCACCAATGTTTGCAGGCATCGCGCCAGCCCTTTGGCAGACGTTGCCTCGTCCTGTTATCTGTAGCATTCAAAAGGCAAGATATTGGAATCTGAATGTTCCGCATTCGCCTCCAAGGGCTTATCTTGCCCTCCTTAACTTCCTGATTATTTGATTTTTCCATATTTGCAAATAGGTTGCAAAAGTTTTTCTGTACTTTTGCAGCCAAGATTGTCGTATGCCTATCCCTATCAGTAAAAACTTAGGGTTGCATACATATATAAAAAAGGTAAAATCATCCGAAGCGAAGATTTAAGATTCGGATAAAAGGAAATATATTTATGTATTCAAGATATATATTGCTCAGTGCCTTGCTGGTTATTGGTGCTGAGACTTATGCAAAAAATAATAAGACAGAGGTTGTGTCTCTGTCATCATCATATAATAATTCTGTAGAAAATAACTCTGTAGATTCCTCCTCTCAGGATTCCATTTTCAAGGACGAGACCTTGCATGAGGTGAAGGTGGTGGCTCGCAAGTCGGGCACTTCCCGATTGGCTGGTGCCGTGAATGGCATCGCCGTGAACAAGGATGAACTCTTCAAGGCGGCTTGTTGCAACCTGGGCGAGAGTTTTACGACCAATCCATCGGTGGATGTGGCTTATAATGATGCCACGACGGGCGCAAGACAAATCAAACTCCTCGGTCTTTCGGGCACTTACGTACAGATGCTCACCGAGAATCTGCCGAATTTCCGTGGTGCAGCCATCCCATACGCCTTGGGCTATGTGCCGGGACCTTGGATGAAAGGCATTCAGGTATCCAAGGGTAGTGCTTCGGTGAAGAATGGCTATGAGTCGATTACAGGTCAAATCAATGTGGATTACTTGAAGCCAGAGGATGAGCAACAGGTGGAGGTGAACCTCTTTGGCGATACCAAGAGCCGAATCGAAGCAAACGCCGATGCCAACGTTCATCTGTCGGATAAGTGGGCAACGGAGATATTGTTGCATCATGAGAATATCCTCAAAAACCATGATGACAATGGCGATGGCTTCTATGATATGCCAGGCAGAGAACAATATAATGTACAGAACCGTTGGCTGTATAAAGGCAAGCACTACATCTTCCATGGTGGACTTGGGGCTTTGAAGGAGATTCGTACCAGCGGGCAGGATGAGGAACATGTTCATAGTGATGATATTTATCGAATCAAGCTTCATACCAACCGCTATGAGGGTTATATGAAACATGCCTTCATCCTCAATCACGAGCATGGCACCAATATTGCCTTCATGTCCTCGGCTTCGATGCACCAGCTCGATGCCCAGTATGGCAACAAGTTCTACGACCTCAATGAGAAGAATCTCTATGGCTCACTGATTTTTGAGACCAATTTTACTCATCAGCACAATTTGTCAGTAGGTTTGAGCGTCAACCATGATTACCTGGGGCAGCGCGCCAATGTGAATGTTTCTCCAAGACCGACAGTAGGGCAAGAAGACTCTCCTTATCTTTTGTCGGAGATGCAGAGAATGAACGAGAAGGAGACGACTCCTGGAGCATACGCCCAATACACCTATACGTTAGGCACGAAGTTGACAGCGATGGCAGGTGTCCGTTTCGACCATAGTTCGCTTTATGGCAGCTTCTTCACCCCTCGTTTCCACGTGAAGTATTCGCCTGTCGATGCCATCAGCATCCGCTTGTCAGCAGGTAAGGGCTATCGCACGGTATTTGGCTTGGCAGAGTACAACTATCTCTTGGCGAGTGGCAGGCAGTTTCAGATTGCGGGTGATGGACTTAAGCAAGAGGAGGCTTGGAACTATGGTATGAGTACCGCTTTCTACATCCCGATGTTTGGCAAGACACTGAAACTGAACGCTGAGTATTACTATACCGACTTCAAGAATCAAGCGGTGGTGGATTATGATGCCAACAAGGGGCTTATCTCCATCTATAATTTGATAGGCAAGTCTTATTCGCACACCTTCCAGATAGATGCCTCTTATCCATTGCTGAAGGGCTTGGAGATAACAGCGGCTTATCGTCTGAACGATGTGAAGTGTACCTACGATTATGGCAAAACCTTGAAAGAAAAGCCATTGACCAGCAAGTATAAGGCACTCTTCACGGCTTCCTATAAGACTCCACTTGGCCTATGGCAATTTGATGCCACCATGCAGTTGAATGGTGGAGGCAGAAATCCTGAGCCTTACCAGTTGGCAGATGGAAGCCAGTCATGGTCTCCTCGTTTCCATAGCTTCGAGCAAGTGAGTGCACAGGTTACGAGATGGTTCCGCCATTGGAGCATCTATGTGGGAGGCGAGAACCTGACTGGTTTCAAGCAGAAAACTCCTATCTATGGTGCCGGCAACCCATGGGGAAGTGATTTTGAGCCAACCTTGGTTTGGGGACCTGTAGAGGGCAGGATGTTCTACGCAGGAGTGAGAGTACACTTTTAATTGAAAATGTTTAAAGTTGAATGATTAAAGCAAATAGAAAAGTTATGAAGAAGATTTTAGTAATGTTCACAATGATGATGGTGGCAATGGTAACCTTTGCCAAGGACATCAAGACCGTAGTGTTCACCACAACCCCACAGAGTAAGCGGCTCCGCATTTATACCATTGTAATCTTCTCATTTGTTCGTACCTTTGC